>Ga0210103_1000109_pt1 | contig 14958 bp, 11 predicted proteins | sample RushSE_CattailNL_6_FD_185564 | JGI IMG/M metagenome (GOLD analysis project Ga0210103, IMG submission 185564) | Wetland microbial communities from San Francisco Bay, California, USA, that impact long-term carbon sequestration - RushSE_CattailNLA_D2... | ecosystem: Environmental > Aquatic > Marine... | reverse complement strand
CCGTAGCGCGTCGCGAGCCGCAGACTGCCCTCGGCGAGGATGTTGCCGAAACCCTCTCTCATTCCGGTCATGCGCGTGAGGGCCACCAGGGCGTGGCCGTCGCCCCAACGGACGGGCATTCCGGTCTCGGATTCCTTCAGGAGCCCCTTGTCAAAGAGTTCCATGGCACAGGCGATGGCCGAGCCCATACTGATGGTATCGATGCCAAGCTCGTTGCAGACGTAGTTGGCCTTGGTGAGGGCGGCCAAGTCGTCCACGCCGCAGTCCGACCCCAGGGAATAGACCGTCTCGTACTCCGGCCCTTCGCCCTCGCCCTTGAAGGGCCCGTCCGGAATGCGGGTCACCCGGCCGCAGGCGATCGGGCAGCTGAAGCAGGGCTTGGCCCGCACCAGGTATTTCTTGGTGAGGGTTTCGCCGTAGATGGATTCCCAACCCTCGAAGGTCCCTTGCTGGAAATTGCGGGTGGGGAAGACCCCGTGGCTCTGGGTGCCCACCACGGTGATCGCCGTGCCGTGCGTTCGCAGGGGCGGCGGGTTGTCCTTGGTCTTGGCCTTGAAGGCGTCGCGGTATTTGGCGTTGGCCGCCTTGAAGGCCGCCGGGTCGGCGAGGGCCACCTCGCCCTCGCCCCGCACCACGACGGCCTTCAATTTCTTGGCGCCCATGACCGCGCCGACGCCGGCGCGCCCCGCGGCACGGTCGCGGTCGTTCATGATGGCCGCGAAGAGCACCTGCTTTTCCCCGGCAGGCCCGATGACGGCGGTCTTGGCCTTTTCGTGAGTCTCCTTGCGCAGCGCGTCATCGGCCGCATGCGTCGTCATGCCCCAGAGGTGCTCCGCCGGCCGCAGCTCGGCCCGGCCCCCGTCGATCCAGAGGTAGACGGGCCGGGTCGAGGCGCCTTCGATGATGAGGGCGTCGTGACCGCTTTGCTTCAATGCGGCCGGGAAATTCCCGCCGGAGTTGGAACAGGTGATGGCGCCGGTCAGGGGCGATTTGGTCGTCACCACGTAGCGCGCACCCGTCGGCGCCGCCGTGCCCGTGAGCGGCCCGGCCGCCATGATGATCTTGTTCTTGGGCCCCAGAGGGTCGCATGTCGGGTCGACTTCCTTGCTGAGATAGTAGATGCCGAACCCTCGGCCGCCGATGTAGTCGCGCGCTACGTTGGGATCCAACGGCTCGCTCGTTATTTTTCCCAGGCTCAGGTCCACTCGCAGAGCTTTTCCGCACCAGCCATACATGGTTTTTTCTCCTGTTTTTCCAGTGTTGTTTTCCACTAAAACGAATTTATGCTATCGTGTTTTGTACACAGAACAGAACCTGGATTCAATAAAAAACAGATACGCATGCCGGAGCGGCAATGGACGAATGGATACCCTTTGCGGAGGGCCGATACCTCGCCGAGCGCGCGGTCCTGCTCGCCGACGAGGAGACGGCGATGGAGATCGAGGAGGCCATCATCGAGGTTTCCGAAGGGCAGGGCGGGCGCCGGCTGCAAGGCCGCGGCCGGGTCCGCAACGCCCTGCTGGTGCGGTTGCTGGATGAGGGCGACGACGTGGACCTGCTGCTCGACCTGGGGGGCGAATTCAAATACCGGCTGCGCCGTCCCGACATCCAGGGCGGAAAGGTGTTCACGCCCGGGATCAAATCCTTCATTCAGTTTCGGCCGCGGCAGCCCTGGGAGCAGGTTCCGGAGGCCGAGTTCAATTCTCTAATGTCCCGGGTCCGAATTCTGTCCGATGCGGCGGGTTGAGGATGGCCCCTTTGGCGTGCTCGAATTCCTCGCGGGTGAGCAGTTTTTTTTCGTACATCTGGGCCAGATTGGCCAGTTCCCGGATCCGCTGGGTTTCCGGGTCTTCGAGCAGGGCTTGGGCGGCGGGTGCCGCGATCTGCGGCGCCGTATGGGCCGGCCGGGCAAATTTGACCGATGCCAGCCCGCCGAGGAAACTGACCTCGAGCGTGCTGCCGGCCGGCACCGACACGCCGCGCAAATCCTGTACGATGTTGCGGCCCTGGGCCTTGAGCTTGCGGTAGACGACCCAGGCGGCCAGCGCCGCGAGGACAAGTCCTGCCAGGAGGATCCAGCCCCAATAGCGAGCAATGCCGCCGAAGAAGATCACGAGCAGGCCGATCAGCGCGAAGAGCGCCAAGTGCAGGCCCAGGATCAAGTGGGCCAGCATCACCCCTTTGAACAGCTCTGCGCCGGGTTTGTCGGAATTTTTGGCCATATCCACCAGGTTAACAGACGGGCGATCGAGATTCCATATTTTTTATCTTAACGCAATCCGGCCGCGTTGTCACCGGCCGCAGACGGATTTAGGATTGAGACCCATGCGATATCCCGCGTTCATCGAATCGGATTTCGATTTCCCGCAGTTTCAACACGTGCGCATGAACTTCAATCGCGAGGCGATCGGCGACGTGGCGGCGGCGGTCAACCGTGCTCTCGACGGCGTCCTGCCCGCCAGCGGCATCCGCGCCGGCGACCGGGTGGCCGTCGGGGTCGGCAGCCGGGGAATCGACCAGCTGGCGGCGATGGTCCGGGCGGTTTGCCTGCGGCTGCGGGAGGCGGGGGCCCGGCCGACGATCATTCCGGCCATGGGCAGCCACGGCGGGGCGACGGCCGAGGGGCAACTCGCCGTGCTGCACCGGCTGGGAGTTACCGAGGAGGCCTGCGGCGCGCCGCTCCTGTCTTCGCTCGACGTTGCGCAGGTGGGCGCCGTGCTCGGAGAGGTTCCGCTCTACTACGCGAAGGACGCCCTCGCCATGGAGCATTCGATCGCCATCAACCGCATCAAGCCCCACACCAAGTTCCGGGGCCCGGCGGAAAGCGGGATCCTGAAAATGCTCTGCATCGGCATGGGCAAGCACCAGGGGGCGCTCGCCTACCACAACTATGCGATGAAATACGGCTTCTACCCCCTGTTGCGGGAGATGGGCACGGCGCTGGCGGAGGCCTCCAATTTCCGTTTCGGCCTGGCGGTGGTCGAAAACGCCTTCGACCGACCGCTCGCCATCACCGGCGTCACGGCCGAACGGCTCATCGAGGAGGAAACGCAGTTGAACGCGCTGGCCAACACCCACATCCCGCGGCTGCCCTTCAAGGAGCTGGACGTGCTGGTCGTTTGCCAGATCGGCAAGGAGATCAGCGGCGCCGGCATGGACCCGAACGTGACCGGTCGGGCGTTCGACCTGATGGAGAGCGATTTCTCCGAGATCCTGAGGGCCGCACGCGTAGCGGTCCTGAACCTGTCCGCCAAGACCGGCGGCAACGCCATCGGCCTGGGCAATGCCGACATCATCACCGAAAAGGTCTTCCAGGCGCTTGACTACGAAGCCACCCTCATGAACGCCCTCACCAGCCTCTCGCTGCACAAGGCCTTCATCCCGGTGCGGATGCCGAACGACCGCAAGGCGATCCAGGCCTGCTTCACCACGATCGGCCCGGCACCGGCGGAGGAGGTGCGGGCGGTGATCATCCGCGACACCCTGCATCTTTCCGAATTCTGGGCCAGCCGGGCGCTGCGCAAGGAAATCGACGCCATCCCCGAAGCCGAAATCGTCGCGACGGCCCCCTTGGCTTTTGATCCAGCAGGCAATTTGCTACTGGAGTAAGTTGGGCGCTTCCGCCTCAAAGCGGGTTTCGGGTCGTGGCAGAAAATCCGAAGCGCGATATTCGAAATACGAAACAATCCCAAAATTCAAACGTCCAAAGGATCAAAACCCTTTTCGAATTTGCTGAAGGGTGCTTCAACCCGCACCGCCTGATCAGGCATCGGCAGCATCAAGAAAGGCGTGCGCCAGTTGGATGATCTTCTGCGGCTTCTCCGGTGACAGCCAGACGGTGTCCGGATAGGCCCGAAACCAGGTCATTTGACGCTTGGCGAAGCGGCGGGTGTCGCGCTGGAGGGTGCGGAGGCACTCCTCATGGCTCACCGCACCGGTGATGAAGGCCGCCATGTGGCTGTAGCCGATGGACTGCATGGGCCTGAGCGCCGGGCCGTAGCCCTTGGCCATGAGCTCCCGCACTTCCTCTTCCAGCCCGGCCGCCAGCATGGCCTCCACGCGCCGGTCGATGCGGCGGTAGAGCGTCTCGCGCTGCATGGCAAGCCCGATGGTGAGCGCACGGAACGGCGTGTCCGCAAAGCGGTGCTCCCGTTGGAGTTCGGAGATCGGCCGGCCGGTCACCTCAAAAACCTCCAGCGCCCTCAGAATGCGGACCGCATCGTTCGGGTGCAGCCGCGCGGCGGTCTGCGGGTCGCACTGCTCAAGCCGCGCATGCAGGGCGGCCGGTCCGAGGGATTCCGCCTCGGCGCGCAGGCGGCTTCGCACGGCGGGGTCGCGTGCATCGGAGTGGAACAGGCCGCTCAGCAAGGCCTTGATGTAAAGCCCGGTGCCGCCTACGACGACGGGCGTCCGGCCGCGCCGGCTCAACTCCGCCACGGCCTGACGCCCCAGGGCGGCGTAGGTCGCGGCGTCGAACGGCTCATCCGGGTCCACGATGTCGATCAGGTGGTGGCGGACGGCGGCCTGCTCCGCGGCCGTCGGCTTGGCGGTCCCGATGTCCATGTGGCGGTAGACCTGCATCGAGTCGGCGCTGATGATCTCGCCGCCCACGGCGCGGGCCAACTCGATCCCCGCGGCGGTCTTGCCGACGGCCGTCGGGCCGCAGATCACGATGACGGAGGGCTTGCCGCCTTCGGCGGAGATCGGCCGGCCCGTCATGCAGGCGACCCGTTACGGCAGGAATGAACGCCATGAAACCACAACATTCTTAATATCCTGGAGGTGTTTTGCCGGCTCGAAAATTCGATGTTCCAGCCCGGTAGGGTTTGCGTGCAGCGAGAGTTGTTGCCCACGCGCCTCGCTAAAAGCTCGTGCTTCAAGACAGGTTGAGTTTGGCTCTTGTTTTCCCGATCTCATCTCGCGAAGCGCGGCGAGGGATCATGATGCCGAACTTGGCCCCGCGGCCGACGGACGAATCCACCGTGATGGTCCCGCCGTGCTGGCGGATGATCTTGTCGGTGATGAAAAGCCCCAGCCCGGTCCCCTTGCTCCCCTTGGTCGAGAAAAACACCGTGAAAAGGTTTTTGAGCTGCTCGGGCGTCATGCCGATGCCGTTGTCTTCCACCAGGATACCCACCACCTCGGCATTGGCTTCAACACCGAAAACCGTGCGGTAGGATTTGACGGAGCCTTCGGCCGCGCAAGCATCGGCCGCATTTTCCAGCAGGTTGATGAGGGCCGATCGCAGCATGGCGGCATCGACCTCAAAGACGCCCAGATTGCGCTCAAACTCGCACACCAGTTCCACGTTTTTACTGTTGAACAGGGGCTGCACGGTCCGCACCACATCCTCGGCAAAGGCCCGGATGTCGATGCGCTCGCGCTGCAGCTCCCGTTCCTTGGCGCAGAAGAGGATGTCCATGACCATCTTGCGGATGCGTTCGGCGATGTTGCGGACGATCTCCAGGCCGCTTTGGGCCTGGGCGTCGTCGCGCTTGAAAATTCCCTTGTTCAACAGGTAGACCCCGGCATCCAGCCCTGTCAGGACGCCCTTGATGCTGTGCGAAATGGAACCGATCATGAGGCCCAGGGAGGCGAGATTGCTCTGCAGCTCGCGGATCTGGGTGATGTCCAGAAATATTGCCAGAACCTGCATGAGCTTGCCGGCCGCGGTGGTCATGGGCGAGGTCCAGACCAGCATGTTGTAGCGCCGGCCGTTCGGACCCGTCAGCGCCACCTCGCCGTGAAGGGGCTTGCCTTCCTTCAGGGTTTTGTGGATCGGGGATTCGGCAAAGGCATCGTCATCGATCAGAAACAATTCCCTGAAGGAGGCCCCGGTTTTTTCGCCGAACTCGTCCGTAAAAAGGCGGTTGGCGGTGGTGACGTTTAGGTTGCGGTCCAGCCCCACCACGAAGCAGGGAACGGCGTCGAACAGAAGCTGGTAGCGCTGCTGGGTGCTTTGCAGCTCGTCCCGGAGTTGGGCCACATCCTGGGTGCCGGCGGAAACCTCCAGCACCAGCTCCACCTCTCCGTCGTTGTTGTAGATCGGCGCTGTATGGACGATCACGGGCACATGCGCCCCGCTGCGGTACCGGACCATCTCGCGGGATTCCTGGGCGTTGCCGGTGCGCAGGGTGCGCCCCGCAGGGCATTCCTCCGAGCCGCCCGATCGGCCCTCGTAGATGAGGCAGCTGGCGTCGCCGGCCTGGCTCCCGAGAAGCAGCCGGTAGGAGCGGTTGGCGGCCAACACCCGGCCGTGGCGGTCGTGGATGGCTACAAAATAGGGGATTTCGTTGAAATAGCGGACCCCGCCCTCCACGTCTCGGGCGATCTGGCCGATAAAAGTGGACAGCTTGTCGACGATCTGCTTGACCGTGAGAAACCGCTCGGTCTCCAGGCGCTCGGTGACCTTTTTTTCGACCCGGCGGGTGACCTCGCGGGGCAGTTCCCGCAGCCGCCGCCGATGCGTCGCGCGTTCAACGGCCCGATCGATGAGCACCTCCAGTAGGTCGCGATCGAGGGGCTTGCGGATGAACCCCGCCACCAAGGACTTGAGCTCCGGGATCACCCAGGGTTCCGCCACCCACACTAAGATTTCCACATCCCGGAAGCGTCGCCGGATCCCCCGCACCAACTCGTCGACTTCCATGTCTGTCAGCCGCCCCCCGACCAGCACCACATCGGTCCCGGCCGAACCAATCAGACTCAGGGCTTCGGCGGCGCTGCCCGTCTCTATGACGCGGTAGCCCAACCCAGCAACTGCGCGGCTCAGCCGCCTGCGCCGCGATGTGTCGGCATCGGCGATCAAGACACATGTCGTCATGGAACGCTCCTATGGCGTCGACCAGACCGGGCCGACGCTTGATTCGGCTCAGCCGGCATCCTGCAACAATGGGTCGGGGGCCTTGTCCGCAGGGGTTTGGCTGGGCAAGCGGATGCAAAAGCGAGACCCCTGGCCGAGGCTCGATTCCACCACCATATCGCCGCCGTGTTGGCGCACGATCTTGTCGGCGATGAAAAGCCCCAGGCCGGTCCCCTTGATGCCCTTGGTGGAATAGAAGACCGTGAAGAGCTTCTTGAGCTGCTCGGAGGTCATGCCGGTGCCGTTGTCCTCCACCGAGATGCCGATCGCATCCGAACCGTACTGAACCTTCAGCAGCACCCGATGATCGCTTTTGCCTTTGACATCGGAAACACAGGCATCCACGGCATTCTCCAAAATGTTGACCAGGGCGGCTTTGAGCAGCCCGGAATCCAGTTCCACCTCGTCCACACCGCCCTCGACTTCGCAAACCAGACGGATTCCCAGACGCGCAAAACGAGGCCTCACGGTGTCCGCCACCTCGGCAGCGAACTGCCGAAGGTTCACACGGGTACGGTTCAGCTCCCGATTCTTGGCGTAGAATAAGATGTCCAGGGTGATCTTGCGGATGCGCTCGGCCATGTGCTTGACTAACCCCAACCCCTCTTGGATGCGGGCTTCGTCCCGGCCGGAGATGGCTTTGTTCAACATGTAGACCCCGGCGTCCAAACCCGAGAGCACTCCCTTGATGCTGTGAGAGATAGAGGCGATCATCAACCCGAGAAAGGAAAGATTGTGCTGCAGGTCTCGGATCTGTGTGATGTCGACGAACACCAGCAACACCTGGAGCAGTTTCCCCGCTGCGGAAAGGATCGGAGAGGTCCAGACCAGCGTGGCGTACCGGTGCCCGTCGGCAGCCACCCAGTTCATTTCGCCGTGATGGGGTTTGGCGTCCTGAAAGGTCTTGGGAATAGGGGTGTGCCTGAATTTCTCCGGATCGAACGGGAAAGCGTCCCGCAGGGGAACGCCGGTCTGATCACCGAATTCGTTGATGAAATGGCGGTTGTTGGCCGTGAAACGCATCTCCATATCCAAGACGGCCACGTAGCAGGGAACCTCGTCAAACAGCAGTTGGTAGCGCTGCTGGGTGTTGCGCAGGTCCTCCTTCAACTGATGGATGTCTCTGGTGCCGGCGGAAACCTCCATCACCAGTTTCACGGTCCCGTCGTCGTTATAAATCGGGGCGGTGTGAACGATCAAGGGCACCTTGGCGCCGCTGCGGTAGCAGACGGTTTCGCGCACCTCCAGCGCATTTTCGCTGAGAAGGGTGCGGCCCACGGGGCAGCTTTCCCGGCTGCGGGACGCTCCGTCATAGATTTCCCAGCTGGGGTCGCCGATGCGCCGTCCGAACAGCGTTCGGTAAGCACGGTTGGCGGCCACCACCCGGCATTTCCGATCGTGGATGGCGATGAAATAGGGGATTTCGTTGAAATAGCGGACGCCGCCCTCCACTTCCCGGGCGAGCTCGCCGATGACGGTCGACACCTTGTCGAGGATCTGCTTGACGGTGAGGAACCGTTCGGTTTCAATCTGCTTGACATAGCGGCGCCGAATCCTGCGGGCGATGTCCCTTTTTCCCCGCTGCAGCTGCCGCCTCAGGTCAATGCGTTCCATCACACCCCGCAGGGCCAGTTCCATCTCGGCGGGCTGAATGGGGCTGCCGACGAGGCCCGAAACCAGCGGCCTGAGCCGGCGTGCCGCCGTCGGCAGGCTCCGCCGGGCGCACACCACGATGGTTTCAAGCTCGTCCCGGGATTGTTTGAGGATTCGCAGCAGCTCGCGGGTGTCCATGTCCGGCAGCCGATAGGAGACGATGACCAGGGCCGGACTCAACTCCTGGCAAGCCTGCAGGGCCTCTGCCGCGGAGAGTGTGACATGAGCGTTGTATCCGAGATCGGAGAGGATCGTCCGGGTCCGGACGGCGGATGCCTCCGAGATGTCTGAAACTACAATTGTATCCGTCATCCCACGTTGACGCTCCTGCCGGATGGGTGCAGCGTCGCTTGGAGCAGGCTGCCGCTGCTGCCGGTGATGCTCGCCGCCGGTGTCGGTGCAGAACGATACCCGGGCCGTCTCCGATGATCAAGAATTTTCTCGAGGGCCCACCGTTCAGCCCATCGGATCGTCCCGGTCGGCGTGTCGGCCGGGGCAGGCCGCCACCTGCAACCGGAAGGGCCTTGAACTTTTTTCCAAACTGCTCCATAAATCAAGCGGAGTCGCGCGCCGCCGGGTGGGGTCGCCCGACGGCCCGACGACGGTGCGTTGCCGTCCTATCGGAGGAGAACACCCATGAACATCGCGATCATCGGGTCCGAATCAGAATGCATCCGGATCATCAATTTCTTCAAAACCCACACGTACAATGAAATTGCCCCCACGATCGTGGGCTTCGCCGATCCCAAAGGTGACCGTGAGTGCCTGGCCGAGATCAAGAGGGCGGGAATCCCGCTGGAAGAAAGCTACGGCCGTTTTTTTGATCGAGACGACATCAACCTGATTTTGGACCTCACCGACGATCCGGAGTTGTATAAAGAGGTCCTGGCCCGCAAAAAGCCGAACGTTCGTGCCATGAACTACCAAACCAGCCGTCTCTTCCTGGATATGTACCGGATTTATGACGACGACAAAGGCAACGACCGGCGGTTCCTGCAGGCCAACTCCATATATAAAATCGTGATGAACGATCTCATCAACGAGGACGTCCTGGTCATCGCTCCCAACCACCAGATCATGGACGCCAACGACGCGCTGCTTAATAAGGTAGGGCTTAGCCGCGAGGAAATCATCGGGCGCAGTTGCTATGAGGTCACCCACCGGTACGGCTGTCCGTGCTCCGAGGAAAACTGCCCGTGCCCGTTGAAAGAGACGCTTGCCACCCTGAAGCCGTTCAGCACCACACACATCCATCTGGACAAGGACAACTTGGAGCACCACGTCTCGATTTCCTGCTACCCGCTCACAGGACCCGACGGCATCATCGGCGCGATTGAGATTTCCAAGGACATCACCAAGGACATCCTGATGCAGCGCTCCCTCATGCAACAGGAGAAGCTGGCGTCCATCGGGCGGCTGTCGGCCGGCGTGGCCCATGAGATCAACAATCCGCTCACCACGGTCCTGACCACCGCCATGCTCCTGCAGGAAGACACGGACCCGGAAGCCCTTCTGCACAAGGAGCTTGAAACCATCATCAAAGAAACCATGCGCTGCCGGAACATCGTGACGGCCCTGCTTGATTTTGCGCGCCAGAAAACCCCGCAGGTGAAGCCCTGCTCCGTCAACGACATCGTGGCCGACACGATGACGCTCGCGCGCAAGCAGTCTGCCTTCAAGGACATCGATTTGGTGATGTCGCTCGACCAAAAGGTGCCGCTTCTTTCGTTGGACAGCCACCAGATGACCCAAGCCCTGATCAACCTGACCATCAACGCCATCGAGTCCACCGAACCCGGAGGAACCATCAGCATCCGCACCGAGTTCGATCCCATCAAGAAAAAGGTCAGGATTTACGTCGAGGACACCGGCGTCGGCATCCCTCCGGGCCTTCTGGAGCAAGTGTTTGAACCGTTTTTCACAACGAAGGAGTCCGGCACCGGACTGGGGCTGGCGATCACACACGGGATTGTTGTTCAGCACGGGGGCCGCATCGAGGTCGCCAGCAAACCCAAACATGGTACGATGTTTATCATCACCCTGCCGACCAGTGACGTATCGCCATGACGTCAGCCGATTCGCCTAAAATTTTGGTGGTGGACGACGAGATCAACATCTGCCGCTCGGTGGAAAAGATCTTGTCCAAAGTTGGCATCCGCGTGCGTTCGGCACTGAACGGCGAGGAGGCGCTCAGCCTGCTGGCGGCCGAGGCATTCGATGCGGTACTGACGGACCTCAAGATGAGCCGCTTGGGGGGGATGGAGGTTCTGCGGCGGGCGAAGGAACTTAATCCCGGCTTACCCGTCGTCGTGATGACCGGGTATGCCAGTGTTTCCTCGGCGGTGGAAGTCATGAAGCTCGGGGCCGTGGACTACCTGCCCAAGCCGTTTACCCCGGATGAAATCCGGGCCGTGGTCCGGCAGGCCCTGTCTGCCGCACCGCCCTCAGGCCTTTCTGCTGAAGTGCCGATGGCCCCGACCCCGGGCGCCATGACCCATCAGCTCATCGGCAACAGCTCAAAAATCCGGCAGGTAATTTCAATGGTTGAAAAGGTGGCCCCCACCGATTCGACCGTCCTGGTGGGTGGCGAGAGCGGCACCGGCAAGGAGCTGATCGCCCGCGCCATTCACGCCAACAGCCGGCGGCGGGATAAGGTTTTTTTTGCCGTCGATTGCGCCACGCTGACCACAAACTTGCTGGAAAACGAGCTTTTCGGGCATGCCAAAGGTGCCTTCACGGGGGCCGAAAAGGACAAGCAAGGCATCTTTCAACTGGCCGATCAGGGGACGGTGTTCTTGGATGAGATTGGAAACATCGGCCTTGAAGTCCAGGGCAAGCTGCTGCGGTTTCTGGAGACACGAGAGTTTTGGCCGCTGGGCGCGAGCGCCCCCTGCCAGGTGGACATCCGCCTCATTCTGGCCACCAATCGAAACCTGGGGCAACTGGTGGCGGCCGGGTCGTTTCGGGAGGACTTTTACTACCGCATCTTCGTCTACCCCATCCTGTTGCCCCCGCTGAGGGAACGAAAAACCGATATCCTGCCGATCGCGGAGCATTTCTTTCGGCATTACAGCCGGCAGATGAACAAGAAGATCGCGGCGATCGATCCGGATGCCGCGCTCCGGCTGACGGGCTACGATTGGCCTGGCAACGTCCGCCAACTGCGCAACGTGATTGAGCGGGCGGTGATTCTTTGCGAAGGGAATCGGCTGACGGACAAGGAACTCGACTTGCCTGAGACAGCCGCCGCCCCTCAGCCGGCGAGCTGCATTCCCCGCACCAAGGACGATCTGAAACAGCTCAAAAAGGAAATTCGTCGCAGTTCCGTGGACGAGGTGGAGAAAAGCTTCCTGCTTCAGGCTCTTTCCCAAAACGATTGGAACATCACCCGTGCTTCAAAGGCAACGGGCTTACAGCGGACCAATTTTCAGAACCTGTTGAAAAAGCATGGCATCACCGCCATACGCCCTTCAACCTCGGCCCGACCGCCCTCTGGAAGCGATAAATAGTCAGATCGGTCGCCGAAGTGAAAGGTAAAAATACACTGTATATAAATTTTATACATCAACGCTTCTCTCCCCTCAGGCTCGCCAATTTTTTTCGGATTCAAGGCGTTTCCATTGGACTACATTGAGTTGAGTCGGTTCCCGTCCAGCCCATAGAAGCCCCTTGCCCAGGGCACCTCTTTCATCCGTTTCGTATAAAATAAAAATACACCGCTTTTTTCCCAAAACCGTCTTATTTTTATAACTAATTTAAACAATTTGATTTTATTTCACTTGTGGCCGCGTGGCACAACTTGTGCTTTAGGGGTTCAACAAAATTCAATTTGCACATTTTACCCGAAAAGGAGAAAGGCATATGAAACCGGTCAGAATCCTGGTGGTAGACGATGAGGCCAACATCTGTCAGAACGTGAAAAAGATCCTTTCAAAGAGAAACTACGAGGTCACAACAGCCCTGAATGCCGAAGAGGCCCTTGAAAAGCTGGCCAAGGATTCCTTCGCGCTGCTGATTTCCGACATTGTCATGCCAGGCAAGAACGGCCTGGAGCTTCTCAAGCTGGCCAAACAGCAGTGGCCGCTCACCAAAGCCATGATCATGACGGCTTACGCCTCCACCGACACCGCGATGAAATCCATCCGCCTGGGCGCACTGGATTACATTCCCAAGCCTTTTACGCCTGAAGAGTTGCGTACGAAGGTCGGTCAAGCCCTGTCTGGAGAGCTTTCGGAAGTGCGGGCGAGTGATGCCGAAAAGGAACTGATCGACGTGATCGACCTCGACGCACCCTTCGAAGCCAAGGAGGTCGAGAAGGCGACCGGTGAGGACTATGTCAAGATGTTGGGCCGCTCCGACATGCCGGTGGTGGAGGTCAAGCTGCCCTCGAGTCTGCCCAATTACTGCGCCGTGGGAACGATGGTTTGCGATATCTTTAAGAAACTGGGCGCCACGTGCAAGGCCGGCATCAAAAGCGGCGAGTGTCCGCAGAAAAAGGCCAAAAAAACCTCCGCCAAACCCGACGGAGCGGATGTGCGGCGCTTGGTGGGCATCGACCAGCCCTTCGTTTACGACGAAGTCGTCTCGATCACCGGGCCTGAATACGCGCACCAGCTCGGCCGCGAGGGCGTCGCCTACCTGCCCTATGAAGAGCTGAGGAAGAATATGGCGGTACGACTGAAAGCCGATTCCGCCACGATCGATGTGGACATTCCTTTCGACCGCAGTGAGGTGGAAAAGGCCGTGGGGACGGATTACGCCGTCAGCCTTTCCCGGTCGGATGTGCCGGTGGTGGAGGTGAAGGTCCCCGAATCCATGCCGAATTATTGCCAGGTGGGGTCGATGGTCTGTGACATCTTCAAGAAGCTGGGGGCTACCTGCAAGGCCGGCACCAAAAGCGGCGAGTGTCCGCAGCTCAAGGCGAAAAAGACCAAACCCGCCGCCTCCGCCACGGCCAAGGATGAAAGCAAATGGATCGGGCCGGATCTGCCTTTTGAGGTGGAAGAGGTCGCCGCCGCCGCCGGTCCGGATTATGTGAAGCACCTCTACATGGAAGACCGGGTGGTGATGCCCTACGAGGAGCTCAAAATGAACATGACGGCCCGCCTCCGCCCGCAGGCCGCCGCCCAAGCGGGTCTGCAACAGAAGGCCGATCAACTGCGCGTCCTGGTCATCGACGACGAGGTGGCGGTCAACAACAACATCCGCAAAATCCTGGCCAAAAAGGGCTATGAGATCGATCAGGCGACCAGCAAGGACGAGGCGCTGGAAAAAATGCAGGCCGGGACGTTTGGCCTGGTGGTCCTCGATCTCAAGATGCCGGGCGTTAAGGGTCTGGAACTGTTGGCAGCCGTCCGGGAACGCCAACCGTCTGCCCGGGTCATAATCGTCACCGGCTACGCCAGCATTGAAACGGCCGTCGAAGGGGCCCGGATGGGCGCGGTCGGATATGTCCCCAAGCCGTTCACCCCCGTCGAACTGCGCCTGGCCGCAGACAAGGCAGTTCGCCTGGCCGCCTGACGCAGTCTTGCCGCTGTCGACCACCTTTCTCCCGGGAGTGCCGCACTCCCGGGAGGATTCTTCGAATCCCTGCCGAACCGTATCCGAATTCAGAAGCGTTTTTCTTGCCCTCAATTTCTGCCTGCCGAACGGTGGCGCGCAGGCGCTGACCTTAGCTAATATTTTAAAATTGTTTTATAATTTTGTTGTTTGGATCCCGATCTTATGAGCCTCTGCAATTGGCCGAATTCACTTGACAATCAAATTTGATGGGGGTAACCTGACCCTTCGTATTTTGATACAACGGTTTTTTAGGATTGTTTAGCGCATCTGTCGCGACTCCAAATGATAACCGTATGACACATGCACACGAGGAGGCCCATCGCATGGCTCAAGGCGTCATCGGATCGGTCATGGTGGTCGGAGGCGGGATTGCCGGAATGCAAGCGGCACTCGATCTGGCCAACTCCGGCTACTACGTCTATCTTCTGGAAAAATCGCCTTCCATCGGCGGGGTCATGTCCCAGCTGGACAAGACCTTCCCCACCAACGACTGCGCCATGTGAATCATCTCGCCCAAGCTGGTCGAGGTCGGCCGGCACATGAACATCGAGTTGATCACTTACGCAGACATGGAATCTGTGGAGGGCTCCCCCGGCAATTTCAAAGTCAAGGTTAAGAAACGTGCGCGCAGCATCATCCAGGATCGCTGCACCGGATGCGGTGCATGCGTTGAAAACTGCCCGGTGAGATTTGAGGCCCACACCCCCTAAGATGATGCTGCTCAGCGGACACACACTGTTTTTTCCCCGGCGCTGGGTCACTGCAGGTGCTCCCTCCGCCCCCCGCCCGACGCAAACGCCTCCTCGTTTTCAACTACCGCCGTCGCCTGTTGGTCCGGTCACAACTTTGCCAAAGGAAGCACACGAATGCTATCGAATCTA
>Ga0210103_1000108_pt1 | contig 15026 bp, 17 predicted proteins | sample RushSE_CattailNL_6_FD_185564 | JGI IMG/M metagenome (GOLD analysis project Ga0210103, IMG submission 185564) | Wetland microbial communities from San Francisco Bay, California, USA, that impact long-term carbon sequestration - RushSE_CattailNLA_D2... | ecosystem: Environmental > Aquatic > Marine... | reverse complement strand
AGTTGAACCTGAAATTAAGAAGGATGCTGATATGGGTGAGAAAGTAGAACAAAAATCAAATGAAACGACTATTGAGAAAAGTGAACCTGAAGAAGTAGATCCATATGAGTGGTTATTTGAAATTGCTGAAGAAGAAACTAAAAACAAAGACGTTTATGAAAAAATTTATGATTTATTGATGAAATAACCGAAAGGTTTTTCTATATACTCTGATACAAGTATTGAGATAAGGGACAAAAGTCTAAAATCTAAAATTGTACTTGAGGTAGGAGAATTTATTATGAGGTACAATTTAAAATGGAAAATGACAAAAAACAAGCTGTAGTTGAGCTTATGAAAGAAGCAAATAAAGAGTTAGTTGATGAAGTTAAAACATTAAAGGCAGATATTGAGTTGTTAAAAGCGGCACCTGCTAAAAATACTGAATTTCTAAAAGGTTCCGGTATTGAAGTAGGTCGACCTGATTATTACAAAGGTTTTAATTTCAAAGTTCAAGGAACAGATCAACCTGATTTGCTTCCTAAAAATGATAAAGATCGTGATCGTGTAGTTAAAGAAGTTATTGATATATTTTCAAAGTATTCAAAGAACCCTCTTATTCAAAAAGCAGCTATGCAAGAAGGAACATCTGGAGAAGGTTCGGAATACGTTCCAGAACAATGGTTCAATACAGTTATTGAGAAAGCTAGATTAGTTTCAGTGGCATTAACTGCCTGTAGACGCTTTCCTATGGCTGGGAATGTTCTTCATATTCCTAAACAAGGAACTTCGGTTACATTAACATATGCGGCTGAAGAAAACGCGTCCACGGAAAGCGAACCTGGTTCTGCTGATGTAGACATCACCGCGAAAAGATATGGTCTTTGGGGCACAGTGTCTCAAGAACTTTTAGATGACGCAATGATTGATATTTACTCTTATATCACAAGAGATGCTGTTGAAGCAGCTGGTCAAAAAATTGATAACCTAGTTTTCAATGGTGACGCATATGCTTTTACTGGTATTCTTGGTGGTGGTTCTACTGATGTTACTTTTGGAGCTTCAAATACGGCTACTAGCTATACAGATATGGTGTCAAGAAATTTCTTTGACGCTATTTATTCATTAGCTGGAATTAGACGTAGAGGAGCTAAATGGTATTTACCAAGAGAAATTATGCCTTATGTTATGAACTTGAAGTTTGGTGCTTCTGACTCTGCTTTAATGTCAGTTAACCCTTCAGCAATTGCAGGTTACCCATTTGAAGAAGTTGAAGCTATTACTGGAACAGATGCTACTTCAACTGACTTTATTCTTTTTGGTAATCTTGATAATTATGCTTTAGGTGTACGTTCTATGTCTCAAGGAATTGAAGTTAATCCTTGGGCTGGTACACAATTCAAGCAACACCAAGTTCTATTTAGATACTTCTTACGTATGGCTGGTGCTCCAATTTTCGCGGACCACTTTGTCAATCTTAAAACTTTATAATGTTTTTAATATGTTATATTATAGAGGGTTTATTATTTAAACCCTCTTTTAGGGTGGTAGCTCCAGTAATGGGGAATGCCAACTCATTCCCCGCCCTATTAATAACCTAGTTGGAGGTAATAAAATGCCAAAAAAAGGATATAAACAAACAGAAGAACACAAAAGAAAAATTGGTAAATCAATAACAGGTAAAAAAAATGGAATGTATGGTAGAAAAAGATCAGAAAGAGTTAAAGAAATAGCAAGTAAAACACATAAAAATAAAAAGTTATCAGAAGAACATATAGAAATATTAAGACAAAAAGCAATAAACAATAACCCAAGATATTGGAGTGGAAAGAAAAATCCTTATATAACAGGTGATCTTCATCCATGTAAAAGACCAGAAGTTAGGAAAAAAATAAGTGAAGCAAGAATAGGCAAATATGCAGGAGAAAATCACCCAAATTACAAAGGTGGTAAATCATTTGAACCTTATTGCCTAGTTTTTTCAGACAAAGGTTGGAGACAAATGATTTATGAACGAGATCATAATACTTGTCAAAATTGTGGAATTACTAAAATGTTAAGTTATAAAGTTTTTGATGTAAATTTACATATTCACCATATAGATTATGACAAGAAAAACTGCGGTAGAAACAACTGCTTATTACTTTGTTTGAGTTGTAATACTAAAGCTAACTACCACAGATGGATGTGGGAACTAATATATAAAGATAAACTGGGAGTATTTAATTAATATGATAGATAACAATAAATATATATTTATTTGCGATTCTTGTAATAAAATAATTACTAACATAGATATTAATAAACCATTGAAATGCCCCAAGTGTGGTTCTAAAAGAATCAATATTTTAAAAGAGTATTTAACCAAGGAGAACTAATATTATGGCACTAGTAGCAAATGCTTTAGTAACGGTTGATGAAGTTAAAAGTTATGTTAACATAACTACTTCAATTGATAATCTTGAAGATACTCTTGAAGATTTAATTAATAGAGTTACTGACTGGTTTCATAGAACTTGTGGTGTTGAGCAGTTTGAAGCTAAAAATTACACGGAATATTATAACGGAACAGGTACAAATGAACTAATGGTTGATCAACGACCTATTAATTCAATTTCAATTTTAGCGGATGATATTGACTGGCAGTGGACTTCAGATACTTATTTTGATTCTGACGATTATGCAATTTTAGATGATATGATAGTTTTAAAAGATGAAATATTTACCGAAGGAATTAGAAATATAAAAATTACTTATAACGCTGGGTATTCAACTATACCTGATATACTAAAACAAGCATGTATAGATGAGGTAGTTAACTTATATAACAGGAGAGAAGACCTAGATTTATTAACAAAAACATATGCTGACGGTGGTTCTATTACTAGATCAACAGATCCAATGTTACCAAGAACCAGAGATATACTAAAAAGATTTATGGGGGTTGGTATTTATTAATGAAAGTAAAAGCGGAATTGGATAAAAATGTTTTAAAACAAATTAATACTGACAAAAAAAACTTTGAAAAAGGAGTTTTAGTTGGCGTCAGAAATGCAATGTTATTTGTGGAAAGAGAATCAAAATCTAGTTTTGGGAAACCAGGTAATTTAAAAGTTAAAAGTGGTAGGTTAAGAAGTTCTATCTATAGTAAAGTTCAAGAAGCACGAGATAAAATTATAGGTTCAGTTGGTTCAAATGTAATTTATGCACCTGTGCATGAGTTTGGAAATTTTAAAACTCCTGCGAGACCATTTATTGAACCAGCATTTTCAAATAATATTGAAAGAATAAATGAATTAATCGTCTCATCTATTGACAAAGAGGTTAAACTATAATGCAGACAACTACCCGAAAAACAATTATTAATAATCTGAAAAAAGATTTGGAAGAACACTTAAATTCTTCAGAAGGGTATAACACGGATGTTGCAGAGGTCCGTTCTGGAATTTATATGTGGGAAGACTTCAAAGTTAAACCAGCAATTTCAATTTGGGCATATGAAGATGAAATTGAAGAATATTTGATGGGTAGGAATAAAATAAGGTTATTAAGTATTTATTTATACGCTTTTGCAAAAACAGACATTATTTCAAATAACAATGTAATTTATGATTTTATGGAAGACATAGAAAACTTTTTAGAATCTTCACATTTTACATATTACGAAGATGTTATTATTGGAAAGACTATGGTCTACACAGGCGGAAGTCAAGATCAGGCAGCAATTGGATTATTAGAAATACAAGTTAGATATAATCAAACATAATATAGGAGTAAACTAGCATGGCAACAAAAAGTGGAACAAACGCAACTGCTAAAATAGGATCAACAACTATTGCAAATCTTGCAAATTGGACAATTAGTGATAATACGGAAGCATTAGAAGCTCCGGTTTTTGGTGACACAAATAATAAGGTTCATGGCATGGGTACTAGAAAAGTATCTGGGTCAGTATCTGGTTATTTGGACGTGGACGATACCAATGGTCAAGAAGCTTTAAATTCTGCATATACTGACAGAACATCAGTTATAGATTTTAGATTATATATTGATGCAACTACTTATTACTCACCGGACACAGTAACTGACACAGATGCTTGTGTTTATATTACATCAGTAAATATTTCAGCAGCTCAAAATGAAATTATACCGGTGGAATTTACCTTTGTAGTGTCAGGTGCATGGACAAGAACATAATCATTAATTTTACAGGGGGAAATTATGATAGTTATAGATCGTAAAAAATCAAAAAGTGAGTGGGTCCAATACGATGAAGAAGTTTCATTCCTAATACGTCCTTTTCCGATTTCAGAAAAAACACTATCCCCTTCCGGTTTAAATATTTACGAAGTTCTATTTAAAAGAGCAATGTATTGCTTACAAGACTGGAAGGGAATAGTAGACGTGAATGGTAATGAAGTTAAATGTGATCCTGACAACAAAAAATTCATTTTAGATTATTCAGAAGAAATTATTAACTTTGTTTGTGAAAAAAGTTCTGAACTTGGAAATAAAATAGTTAATATGCCAGTAAAAAAAACTTAATTGAATTTGTAGATTTTATATTTAAAAAAGATAGAATTTCATGCGAAACCTGCATAGAGATGTCTAAAAAGAAAAACAAATACCCAAATTGTAAAGAATGTAAAGTTGGGTTTGTTGAACTAGCTGAAGAGAATTGGGAACTTATAGGTATAGTTGAAAAGTATGGTCTACAAGTTTTTTCAAATGGCATGGGTGGTATTAATACTGAAGCAATTAAAAACATTTTAGAGAACGAAGGTTACACCGGTCAGGAATATCAAAATCTTTTTCATAGTATGGTTATTTATTTAACAACATTAATTCAAACCAGTCACAAGACAAAGTAAACAGGAGACTACATGGCAACTAGTTCTAGAAACATAAAATATACCATTACAGTTGATGAGAAGGGTGCCATTACCGGAATTGAAAAATTTGGAAATGCTGTTAAAAGTTCTGGTAAAAAGTCTGAAAAGTCTTTTGGTGATTTTTCTCAAACTGCCGTTAAAGCAATTGCAGCAGTTTATGCAGTATATAAGACTCTTGAAAAAGCTATAGAAATGTCAAAGATTGGTAGTAAGTTATTAATCCAAGCAGAAGCATTTGATAATTTAGCAGCTTCTCAAGGAGTAAGTTCTAAAAAAATAATACAAAACCTAAATGAAATGGCACAAGGTACAATTAAAACTTCAGTTTTAATGGAGAAAGCTGGAACAGCTATGTTACTTGGTATACCAGCAGAAGAACTAGATGACTTGATGGGTATAGCAAGAGCAACAATGAAAATTACTGGTCAAACAGCAGAAGAAGCTTTTGGAGACATTGCTTTGGCTGTTGGTCGTGGTTCAAAAATGATTTTAGATAACTTGGGTATTATTGTTGATGTCGGAAAAGCAAATGAAGACTATGCTAGAAAACTTGGTAAAACAGTTGAACAATTAACTGATGCAGAAAAGAAACAAGCATTTTTAAATGCTACTATTGAAAGAGGTAAAGAATTACAAGCTGCAATTGGTGAGACTTCTAATAAAGATCTTGAAAACGTTAATAGATTAACTAAACAATTCGGAGATTTGTGGGATAATATATATAAATTGTTTGCTGATCTACTAGGTCCATATTTGGGTATTTTTGCTGATCTACTTGAGTCAGTAAATAAAGGTCTTGAAAAATTTGTTAATAATTCAAAAGAAGCTCAAAAACAGAAATTAAAAGATATAATAGCTGCAGGTGGAGAACAAGGTACATATGACCCACTAACAGATACATGGAAAGGGGGAATGACCAAAGAAGAAGCAGAGAGAAAACTTAAAGCATATGATACAATGGAAAAAGCTCAAGAAGAATCTCAAGCGGCTAAAGTTAAAAGAGAATCTAAAGAAGCATCCCGTGTTGAAACTGAAATGCAAAAAGAAAGACAAAAAGAAATTGCTAAATTAGATGATGAAGATTTTAAACGAAGATTAGAAATTTTTCAAGATGAACAAAAAGCATTACAAGATAATCTTTCTATAAAAGCGGAAATGGAATATCAAGCTGCAGTTGAAGAAGCAGATGCTTTAGATGAAATAGATCAAGAACGAGAAGAGAAATGGAAAAAGTTTTATGCCAGAATGACAGACACAGTTATTACCGCTGGTGATGAGTGGCAAGAAATTCATAAACGAGTAGCTGAAAATATGTCGGATTCATTCACAGATGCTTTTATGAGTATGATACAAGGAACTGAAAGTTTTTCACAGGCTTTCAAAAAAATGGTTCTGTCTATATTAGCAGATTATGCACAGATGCAAATGAGAAAAGGTTTAACTAATTTAATACAAATGGGTATCAATGCAGCTGTAGCATATGCTGGAACTGGATATAATCCAATTACAGGAACAAGTGCCGGTGATGCAGCTGTTGGATATGTTCAATCTGATTGGTCCAACACTATGTGGGCAAAAGGTGGTGTTGTTCCTGGTGGGTTTAGAGCATTTGATCATGGTGGTATAGTAAATAAACCAACTCTTGGTTTAGTTGGTGAAGGTTCAATGGATGAAGCAGTGGTTCCATTACCAGATGGTAAATCAATTCCAGTTAATATGCAAGGTGGTGGCAGTGGTAACTTTGTTATTGAAAACTTAAATATTAATGCAATGAATACTAAAGATGCTTTTCAATTTTTAGATGAGTCTGGTATTATTCAACAAATTCAATATAAAAACATTAGAAAAGGCAACAGAGCTGCGTTAGCTTTTAGTAGAGCAGGGAGATAAATAGATGGCATTATATCCTACATATGACCAGATAAAATACAGACAAATGAATAGTGGAAGAAAACAAAAAGTTTTAATTGGTAATGTAGATGAACTTGGTAAAGAAGTTAGAAAACGAAAATGGTTATATAAGAAAAGAACCAGAACTTTAAGTTACGAATATTTAACTAAAAATGAATTGAGACAACTACTTCAATTTCAAGATGATCATGATTTAATTTATACTCCTTTTGTATTTATTGATGTTCAAATTAATAGTTATTCCAATGAATATATAGCTACTGGAGACGGTTCAACTGACACATTTAATATGCCATGTAAGAGTTCAACAAGTAGAACTATTTATATAAACGGACTTTCATACAGTGAAGCAACTGACTCAACGGGCATTGGAGATTTTTACATAATTCAAAATGGTGGTATATATAATGTAGATCAATTAATATTCTTTGTAGCGCCTTTGGCAGGAACAAGAATAACATGCGATTTCAAAGGTCAACTTGCTTTTAAGGGAAGACTAGCAGGGGAAATTCAATCTAGCATAAATAGTAGGTATTTAAACGATAATCAAGCGGTAGTGAGCATACAAGGTTTGTTGTGGGATTCTGATTAGAATAAATAAAAGGATATAAGATTATGGGATGGCCAAAAGATAAAAAACATTCTGAAGAAAGTAAAAGAAAAATGAGTGAAGCAAAAAAAGGTATACCAAAATCTGAAGAACACAAAAGAAAATTGAGTGAATCATCAAAAGGAAAAAAACGTCCAGAGGTTTCTTTATCAAATAAAAAAAGAAAATGGACAATTGAATCTAAATTAAAATGTAGTATATCAACATCTGGAGAAAATAATCCAATGTTTGGTAGATATGGTGAATTAAATTCAATGTTTAATAAAAAACATACGGTTGAAACTAAAAGAAAAATAAGTGAATCACGTATTAAATTATATGATGAAATTGGAAGATGTGATAGTGAATATTGTCCAGATTTTAGTGATCAAGGGTGGAGGCAATTAACTTACGATAGAGATAAAAATACTTGTCAAAATTGCGGTATTACTAAAATGTTAAGTTATAAAGTATATGAACGAAATTTATGCATTCACCATATAGATTATGATAAGAAAAATTGTGCTCGAAACAATTGTTTATTACTTTGTAACAGGTGTAATATTAAAGCTAACTCACATAGATGGATGTGGGAATTAATATATAAAGATAAACTAGGAGTATTTGATAACTAATGAAAGATATTCTACCTGAAGTTTTAGCAGAACTACAGAAATACAAACTAACTTTCTGTTTCCTATTTAGATTTTTTGATGGAACTGATTATTACCGTTATACAGATTTAGATGTTCCAGTCTACTATGCTGATGACTCAACTAGTTTAAATAAATTTGAAGTAAGAGATTTTAAATTTACAAGAATTGGTTATTCAATGTCAAATATAGTTGACGATTGTCAAGTTGAAATAGAAAACAGAGATTCTATAATGACAGCAATCTTTTCTACAAGTGATGACTTCCAGGGTGAAAATGGAAAAATCTGGTTATGTTTATTAAACGATGTTGGACAGGTTATTGGTACCATAGTAATGTTTAGTGGGTTATTAGATTCATTTGTTTTAACAGAAGAAAACATAGAAATAAGTTTAGTAACATTATTTTATAACTGGGATAAAAGTGTAGGTCATCGTCAACCAGGCAGATGTAGATATCCTGTATTTGGGGGAACTCAATGTAAATATTCTGGTTCAGCAACTACTTGTGATAGAAGATATACTACTTGTCTATCTTATAATAACGATCAAAACTTTGGTGGTTTCAGATGGTTGGCTGATTTGCAAAACAAGGAATTCCAATGGGGTCCTGGTGGAGAAATACATATTCTATAAATGAGGTTATAACAATAAATGAAAAAACCAAGTTGGTATGAACTAACAAAAAAATTTAATAAGGTTGATTACAAATTGGGGTCATTAAATGTTGAAGATGGCGGTCTAGATTGCATGACTGCAATGTTCAGGTTTCTTGAAGGTATGGGTTATGACATATCTAAATGGAATAACGATGATTATTACTTTGACTTTAACAACAAAAAAATAAATAAAAATAATTATTCAACTGAAATAGAACCAGAACAACACGCTCACGCTCTTTATGAATTTATCAAAAAAGAATTTGTTAGAACGGATAAGCTAGAAAAAGGATGTATATGTATAACAAGTTTTATTAATAATTATTATGTTTGTATGTATTTAGGTTTGAATAACTTTCTAATTATAACTCAAGAAAAAGGTTCTAAAATAATAAAATTAACTAGTAAACATATCAAGGAGATATACAAAATATGGGCGGACCAATAGGAATAGCGATATGGATATTTTCAGCCGCCGTTACTTATCTATCTGCAGAAAGTCAGAGGCGAAAAGCTGCCCGTGCTGAAAAACGAGCCAAACAAGATTATTTAAATAGTAGAGTTATTAATATTAAAGCTAATACCCGCTCAACTTCTGAACAGCTAAAGATTATATATGGTAGATATAAAGTTGGTGGTAATGATGTTTTCATGGGTGTACCGTCCAAAGAAACCATATGGTTTGTTCAAACAATCGGGGAGGGTGAACTGGATGGTATCTATCAAATAAATGGAGTAGATCAGGTTTTTGTTGATACAAAACTTTATACTGAAATAAATGCTGAAGATACTAGTAAAACATTAGTAGAATATGAGTTTTATTCAGGAACTAATACTCAAAGTTTATCTGATTCCACATCTCCTTTAATGACTGAATTTATAGAAGCATTTCCAGCTTATACTGATAACTTAAGGAATACCGCATTTATTGTATGGAAATTTCAGTATAACGATGTGTTTAGAGGGTTACCGCAAAGAAATTTGATTATTAATGGTAGAGTTCTCTATGATTTTAGAACTGAAACTTATGCTTTTTCACAAAACCCAGTTCTAGCATTATATGACTTTTTAACAAATACTTTATATGGAGTAAGTAAATTAGCTTCTGAATTAGATATGCCTTCATGGATAGAAGCAGCTGACTATTGCGATACTAAAGGTTTTGAAATAAACTATGTTGCAAATGTAAACGAATCAAACTGGACTGATATTATCGACAACATTCTTCAATGTTTCAGGGGAGGATTCACGGAATACGACGGAATTATCTATTTAAGATACAGAGATTTAAATGAAGAAACGTCTGTAATGACAATAGATGATGAACATATTATTCAAGATCAAAATGGTAAATCTTCCATAACTATTAACAAACCAGGACTGTTTGAATATCCCAAACTTGCTAGAATTAGTTACATAGATGACCAGAAAGACTGGACAGAAGACTCATTCTTAATTGGGGAAGAAAACAGTGCAATAACTGAAATTACTTTTGAAGCAATAACAGATTCTTATCTAGCAGGTGTTCTTGGAACATATGAATTAGAACGAGCAAGATTAAATAGAACTATTTCTGGAACTTTTAGAGATGAATGTTCTAAACTTCAACCATATGATATTGTAACTTTTTCATGCACTTCTTTAGGTGTTTCAGACCAAGAGATGAGAGTAGTTGATGTAAATATAAATCAGGATAACTATGTTGATTTAACTTTAGAATATGAAGCAACTGCTTTATATGATGATACATTTCAAGCAGGTTATGACAATTTATATCTATCTTCATTTCCAGATAGAAGAACTCCTTCTGAAATTCAACATCTTACAGTTGAGGAAGAATTATATGATTATAGAAAAAGAACACTAACAAGATTACTAATAGATTTTGATGTTGATGAAGATGATATTTGGTATGACCATTGTGAAGTCTGGTTTTCAATGACTAGTATTTCTGAAAACGATTTAAGATATTATGGTGATGAAGTAAGTGATTTTTCAATAGATCCAGTTGAAGAAGGTCAGACTTACTATTTAATGCTTAAGACAGTAAATAAATGGGGTGTTAAACAAACTTATAGTCAAGCTCAAAAAATATCTAAAAATGTTTTAGGTAAGTCTTTAACAAGACCACCATCACCTGCAGCATTGCGAGCAATACCTTCTGATGGATCTTTAGCTTTAAAATCAACTGATTTAAACGATCCTGATATTTTTACTTATGAAATACGACTTGGTAATCAATGGTCTGGTGGAGTTTATTTAGCATCAAATGAAACACCTAACTGGTTTATTAAACCTGTTAAACCAGGAGACTTCGGTTTTCACTTAAATACTTTAGGAACAAATGGGTTATATGGTCAAACTCCAACATCAGCGACTTGTTTAATTCCTTTACCAAAAGGTTGGGCAAGTGCATATAACTATCCTGATGATTATACTGATTCCTTAAGTGGGCAAGTGTTTGAGAATGTTGAACATATAACATATCTATCTGACGATTATTTAAAATGTTCTCATGGTACTGATGCAACTGCTGGTATTATTTTAGAAGGTTATTATGAGTCTGAAGTTTTTGATGTTGGACTTGGTAATACCGATACGTTCTTTGCTTATATTGAAACTGAATTTGCAACTATAGGTGGCGGTACAACTTGGGTAGAACTATTTGGTGATAGTACAAGTGTAACACAAGTTTGGTCTGACCAGAATGTAGATGAAAGAACATGGGGTGATATATTTACTATAGAAGTAGCACCTCAAGTTAATATTCAATTATATTACAAAGAACTTTCTGGTGATGACTGGTCATATATTGATAACTGTGAAATCTTTGCAGGGGTTGTTTATGCTAGATATTTTAAAGTAAAAATAACAATTATTGATCCTGCACCAGATGTAAATTTATATGTAAAGAACTATACTTTAAAACTTTATAATTAAGAGGAAATAAAATGGGACAAACTTGGTATGATGATGTTTACCATATTAATAAAAATGCTGGTACAACATTAGAACAAATAGAATCGGACTTTTTGACTTTAAAGAGTATGTTTTCTGGTACCACTGCTCCTACAACTGGAACACTTTATGCAGGTCATCCGTGGTTTGATACTACTAATAATCTTTTAAGAATCAGAAACAATGCTGGAACTTGGTTTGGTGTAATGTACGGAGATTCAGGTTCTCCTATTTGGATGTATGTAAATTCAGCACCGAATGGTTGGCAAGCTGCGGCATCTCAACCTAGTGATAAAGTATTAGGTTTTAAAGGTGGTTCTGTATATACTACTGGTGGAACAACACTTGGAAGTTGGACAACTGTATATGCGCATACACATTCACATAATCACACTTTTGTACATAACCATCAATGGTATGATAACAAAGGTGATTATCAAGACTGTAAAATATATGACGTAAACGGAAATGAAGTATCACCGGGTTATGATAATTTAGTAGATTATATAGAAGGTGGAAATTATCATATAATTCAGTCAGGGTATGCATATAAAATATATACCGATTATGATTGGTCTTATGGTGATCGTACTTTTCAAGATGCTTATACCAAAAAAACTTCTACAGAAGTTACTTCTACTTCTGGAGCTACGGGAAGCGGTGCTGGTACATGGAGACCATATGCAGCTGTTGGACTTTTAGTATATCCAAAAGCGGTGTAATAGGAGACTTATATGTTATCTAAAAAAGATAAAGAATGGATTGAAAATACTGTTAAAAAGATTGTTTATGATGTGTTAACTGTTGAGATAAAATATGAAAAAAATCGAGATGAAAAAACAGGACAACCACTCGCAACACCTGAAATAATTATTGAAAAAGAATTTTTGCCTGTATGGTGGATAAGATATTTACCACACTACGAAGCAGCTATGAGAGGAGTACAAGGACAAGTCAGTCAACATCACACTGCTATAGATGATTTTAGTAAAAAATTAGATGTCATTGGACAATTACTATTACATACAGAACAATCTATGAAACAAATTGCTTCTTTTGCTGATAAATTAAATGAATTAGAATATAATGAAGTTAAAAAATTAGACTATGTAGAAGCAGATCTAGATGAGGAAAACGATGAGAGCAATTCTTAAAGATGACATAATAGTTCAAATAGATTCTGATGGTGTAGAAGTCGGGACTAAACCAAGAGATTATGGAATAGAATGTTTAAGATTTGATGGTAGAAAATTAATAAATTTAAATGATTTGGATGAAATCTGGGTTGAGCAAGTTAATGGTCAGTTTATTTTACATTGCAAAAAAGTTGGTAATTCCCAACTAGTTCAAATGACATATAATCAAAGAAAACATCTTAAAAACGATAACGGAACTTTCAGAATTAAAACACAAGATGAACTACTTGAAGAAGAACAAATATTAAATGACCGTAGAGTTAAAGCTAGTATAAGAACTAAACTAAATAGATTAGTCGGTGACGCTTTTGATCGGGAACTAGATACAGATATGTTATTACATATTTTAATGAAAGTTGTTATAGAAGGCAACAGCGATGCTAAAAAAATGTTAGAAGACTATTTAGCAAATGCACCTTTAATAGTTGATATTGATAAAGTAAAAGACAAATTAATTGAAAAAGTAAAGATTAAAGAAGATATTTATAACGAGGGAACATAATGCTTGATGCAACATATATTAGTAGCACTAGTTTTTCAGTTTTAAATGACTACACAAGTTTATTTGTTACTAATTCAAGAGTAAGAGCAAATTGTGGAGTTGATGGAATTTTATATTCAACCGTTGTTTCTTCCTCATATAATGGTACAATAACTACAGTAATCATACAACCTGATTCAAGTGGAATAACCTCAAATATTTCTTCAGTGAAAGGTAGTGGAACTTCTGTAGGTTTAACTGGTTCATTACCTGTTCATAGTCATTCAGCAAATTGGGATGGTGGTATTGCAATATCAGGTACTTCAGGAAGTTCAGGAACAAGTGGTACAGGAGGTTCAAGTGGAACATCAGGGACTAGCGGATCTAGCGGTACTTCAGGGACATCGGGTTCTAGTGGTTCTAGTGGAACCAGCGGAAGTAGTGGAAGTTCAGGAACAAGTGGTACGAGTGGAAGTTCTGGTACTTCAGGCAGTTCAGGGTCATCAGGAACTAGCGGTTCGTCTGGAACATCTGGGTCTTCGGGCTCATCAGGTACGTCGGGGGTGGATGGTACTTCGGGATCAAGTGGAAGTTCAGGTAGTTCAGGATCTAGTGGGTCGTCAGGCACAAGCGGTTCAAGCGGAACATCAGGTATAGATGGAACTAGCGGTTCTAGTGGTTCATCTGGTACTTCTGGTAGTTCAGGTTCAAGTGGTACTTCTGGTTCTAGTGGTTCATCTGGAACATCAGGTATAGATGGTACATCAGGTAGTTCAGGAACAAGCGGTCTGTCTGGAGATTTATATACTACAACTTCAAGTACTACTGAAACTATAGATTATGGTTCTCATACTTTTACTGTTGATGTTGGTTTAGCATATTCTGTGGGACAAAGAATAATTATTGCTTACGATACTACTAATTATATGGAAGCAACTCTTACTTCCTACAATTCAGGAACAGGAGAACTAATTGTAGATGCTGATACTATTTATGGTTCTGGAACATATGATTCATGGAATATTTCTTTATCTGGAGCACCAGGTCCTGCTGGTACAAGTGGAAGTTCAGGTAGTTCAGGTACAAGTGGTACTTCAGGTTCAAGTGGTTCATCTGGAACATCAGGAATAGATGGTACTAGCGGTTCAAGTGGTACTTCAGGTTCAAGCGGTTCAAGTGGAACTTCCGGGTCTAGTGGTTCAAGTGGAACATCAGGATTTGGTACAAGTGGTACATCTGGAAGTAGCGGAACCAGTGGGTCTAGTGGAAGTTCAGGTAGTTCAGGAACATCAGGTATAGATGGAACTTCAGGAACATCAGGAATTAATGGAACTTCTGGTTCAAGTGGAACTTCTGGTAGTTCAGGATCTAGTGGTTCAAGTGGTACTTCAGGATTTGGTACAAGTGGTACATCTGGAAGTAGTGGAACCAGTGGGTCGTCTGGAAGCTCTGGTGTAACGCAAGGTCAAATCTTTTATTTACATAGTGAAGATTCTGATATCGCTGGTTATGAGCAGTTGAGAAGACGTCCAGTAAATGATCCAGAAACTTTTGACCAAGCAGTTGTTAATTCTGGTTCTGGTGAAGTTTTAATTGATAAATATATAACAAATCCAGATGTATTAGCATATGGTGCTATACCACCTGGTATATGGGAATTCTCATTATATCTTTCAGTTGATTCTGATATAGGTGATACCAGAGTAGTT
>Ga0210103_1000106_pt1 | contig 15053 bp, 12 predicted proteins | sample RushSE_CattailNL_6_FD_185564 | JGI IMG/M metagenome (GOLD analysis project Ga0210103, IMG submission 185564) | Wetland microbial communities from San Francisco Bay, California, USA, that impact long-term carbon sequestration - RushSE_CattailNLA_D2... | ecosystem: Environmental > Aquatic > Marine... | reverse complement strand
GCCAGAGCATTGGGCGAGAAGTCTTCGCGTGATCATGTCGTCCCTCCGAAGCCATGCTGTCGTCGGACGGACTCCCCCCGGAGTCCGGGCCGCGCCAGTCGTTATGGATGCGGAAGGGGTGTTGCACATGTCGTGCCAGCATGCTAGGCGGCGTAAATTCAATGACTTGCCCCGGTGGGATCCCCCGGACACCGGCCTTTTGTAAAGAAAGCCGACGAGCGGCGAGCCAGAAGCTGCCTCGTCGGTAATGGCTCCTAGGTACTTCCACCTACTCCACTGGCGACGCGGCGCGCTTGGGCCGGATGAAGACCGGTTGTCTCGGGGTCCCGCGCGCCTGAAGCGGCGCCGTGGTCGGATCGGACCACGCTCCCGACCTGGACGAGCCAATCGAGTCAGCGTCGGCGATGCCGTGCTCCGCAACGGTGGAAAGATTCCTGACGTTTTCAGGCTTCGGACAGCAACGATGGCTGCCGCGAGTCCTGGCTTGGCCTCCACTTACGCTCGAACCGCCGTCCGGCGAGCGCCTGGCCACGTGGCGTAGGATCACCACGTGCGCTACCGGCCGTCCCTTTACTGGCGCCTGACGATCGCCCTGCTGGGGCCGCTGCTCCTGGCGATGATGGCGGCATGGGCGATCGGCGTCGGCATCGTGAGCCAGACGCTGGAGCAGCGCGTCGAGCGCCAGTCGCGCAACGCCGCCCGCGTGCTCGCCGCCGCAGGGTTGCCCTACACGCCTGAACTCCTGCGACGCCTCGCGGCACTGCAGCAGGCCGACTTTGTGCTGGTCGACCGCTCCGGCAAGGTCGCGCTGGCCACCTCGCCCGAGGTCGGCTCGGCGCTCGAGGCTTCGCTCGGGCAGTTTCTCGTGACTTCCGGCCGCGACGTGCCGCCCGTGCGGCTCGAGCGGCCCACGGCGGCGATTGCCGTATACGAGCCGGTCGCCGCACAGCACGACCCGCGTTACGCCGCCCTCGTGGCGGTCGTGCCGCTGGCGGACGCGCAGGGTGCCGCGCGCCGCGCGGCGTTCGGCCTCGGGCTTGCCATGCTCGCGGCGGCATTGCTGCTCGCGGCGCTGCTGCTCGCGCTGGTGCGCGGCATCACCCGTCCGCTCGAGGATCTCGCGGCCTTCGCGAACCGCATCGCCGCCGGCGAGCGCGGGGAGCGGCTCGAACTGCCGCGCGGCGACGAGATCCGCGCGCTGGCGGAATCGCTGAACGGCATGGTGGTACGGCTCGCGGACTACGAGTCGCGGCTCGCCTCGCGCAGCCGCCTCGCCGCGCTCGGCGACATGTCGGCACGACTCGCCCACGAGATCCGCAACCCGCTCACGGGCATCAAGCTGCACCTGCAGCTGCTGGCCGAGCGTGCGGACCCGCGTGAAACAGCGCGCATGAAGCAGCTGCTCGGCGAGGTGCAGCGCCTCGAGCTGCTGGTGTCCTCGACGCTGATGCTCGGCGGCGAACAGCCACTTTCGACCGGGCCGGTGGACCTGCCCGACCTGGTCGCCGACGTGCTCGACCTGATGCAGCCCTCCCTCGAGCATCGCGGTATCACGGTCGACCGTGACTGCGTAGGCGTTCCCGGGCTCATCGCTGATCGCGCGAGGCTGCGCCAGGCGCTGCTGAACCTGGTCGTGAATGCTGCGGATGCCATGCCGCGCGGCGGCAGGCTCTGCGTGCGTACGCTGGCGGAGCCGGGCGCCCGACGCGCTCTGATCGCCGTCGAGGATGGAGGTCCCGGCGTCAGCGACGAGCTGCGCGAGAAGCTGCGGACCGACTCCGTGAGCACCAAGCCCTTCGGGCTCGGGCTCGGGCTCGTCGTCTGCCGCGACGTGGCCGCGGCCCACGGCGGCGAGCTGCGCATCGAGAGCAGCGCCGAGCTCGGTGGCGCGCGTTTCGTGCTCGCGATACCGTTGCAGGCCCTGCACGAAACCCCGCACGGAACGCACTGAGTCATGGCCCGCATCCTGGTTGCCGACGACGAGCGCTCGATCTGCGACGCGTTCCGCGTGCTGCTCGAAGCGGAGGGACACACGGCGCTGGTCGCCTCCACGGGTGAGGAAGCACTGCTGCTCGTGCGCGAGCAGTCGCCCGACCTCGCCTTCGTGGACGTGCGCATGCCGGGCATGGGCGGCCTCGCGGTGCTGAAGGAGGTCGGTCGCATCGCGCCGGAGCTGCCGGTCGTGGTGATGACGGCCTATGGAACGCTCGAGACTGCTGCCGAGGCGCTGCGCAATCGCGCCTTCGACTACCTCGGCAAGCCACTGGACCTCGCGCAGATCCGCGGCGTGCTGCGCAGGGCGCTGCATGCGCCGGCACCGGCATCGGCGACGACGCCCGTCGGTGAGGATGCCGATCCGCGGCCGCGGCTCGTGGGGCAGAGCGCGCCGATGCAGGCGCTGTTCAAGCTGATCGTGCGCCTCGCAGACAACGACCTTGCGGTGCTGGTGCAGGGCGAGAGTGGCGTCGGCAAGGAGCTGGTTGCGCGCGCGATCCACGAGTCGGGCGCGCGTGCGCGCGAGCCCTTCGTGGCCGTCAACTGTGCCGCGATCCCGGAGCAGCTGATCGAGTCCGAGCTGTTCGGCCATGAGCGCGGGGCCTTCACGGACGCCAAGTCGGCGCGCGTCGGACGTTTCGAGGCTGCCGGCGCCGGCACGCTGTTCCTCGACGAGATCTCCGAGCTGCCGCTGCACCTGCAGGGCACGTTGCTGCGCGTCCTGCAAGAGCGCAGCTTCGAGCGCGTCGGCAGCGTGGCGCCGCAGCCGTTCCGCGCCCGGCTCGTGTGCGCCTCGAACCGCGACCTCGCCGCGGCGGTGGCAGCGGGCGAGTTCCGCGAGGACCTCTTCCACCGGATCAACACGGTCCCGGTCGTGGTGCCCCCGCTGCGCGAGCGGCTCGACGACATTCCGGAACTGGTGCAGGCCCTGGTGCGGCGCGCCAACCGCGAGGCCGGCACCTCGATACATTCGGTGGAGCAGGCTGCGATCGAACGGTTGAAGGCGCACGCCTGGCCGGGCAACGTGCGCGAGCTCGAGCACCTCATCAAGCGCTCGGTGATGGCGGCACGTGGATCCGTCCTGACCGTGCACGACCTGAGCTTCGACGCGGACGCCGGCGACGCGGGTCAGTCCGAGGTCGAGCGCCTCGCCGACGTGCTGGCGTCGGTTGGCCAGCGGCTGGTCGAGGCCGCCGCGCGCGCGCACGAGCCGATGCTGCAGCCATTGCATGAGCTGGCCATGGAGCGGCTGGAGCGCTCGCTGGTGGATGCTGCACTCGCTGCCACGGGTAGCAACCAGGTCGCCGCTGCGCGCCTGCTGGGGCTCAATCGCAGCACCTTCCGGGCCCGGCTGCAGCCCGGGGTCGAGCCTGACTGATTTTCGGCCAGAGCCTGGCGGATTTCGGCCACCACAATTATTTGCATTCAAGACAAAGCCTTATGTCGGGTCTGACACGACATATCAGGCGAAGAACGTCGCGATTCCTGACAATCGGCCCGCCACGACCGACTGACCGAAACAGGCTGGCCGGACGCTAAGTGCCAGAGCCGCAAGACAAATCCACATCGGTTGACCGACCGGCCGCCACTGGCACGCAGATTGCTTTGTTCCCGGTGCAGAGGCGTCCTGCCGCGGACGCCGCCACGAAACCGGTCCCCCCGAATTTGCCGGAATCGAGGTCCCACGGGGCGCGGTCCCTCCCGTCCCTGGCAAGCGGTTAGCAGGTGGGCCCGATCGCGTGCGAGCGCGATCGGGTTCCTCTACGGCCTGAAGGCCCGGTGGCAGCACCACGGTCGCGCGGGCCATGCGTTGGGAGGGACTGGTGCTTCGGAGTCACGTCGTCGCCAACCGTCGCTCGGTGCGGGTCGCTTCCTGCGCCGTAAGCGCGCTTGCCGTCGCGGCAGCCGCGGCCGATACCCCGAACGCCTCCCTCTCGGACGACCCGACCGCGCTGGAGGAGATCGTCGTCACCGCCACGCGGATGCCGATGCGCTCCTTCGATGTCCCGGCACTGGTCTCGACCACGGACGCCGCGACCGTGCAGGCGCTCTACCAGTCGCGCACGCTGCCCGAGGTGCTGTCCGAGCTGCCGGGAGTTTCCGTGCAGAAGACCTCGTACGGGCAAGGCTCTCCCTTCATTCGCGGTTACACGGGATTTCGCAACGTCCTCCTGGTCGAAGGTATCCGGCTCAACAACTCCGTCTTCCGCGAGGGCCCGAACCAGTACTGGAACACCGTGGACCCATATTCGATGGGTCGCGTGGAGGTGGCGCGCGGGCCGGCTTCGGTGCTCTACGGAAGTGATGCGATCGGTGGCGTCGTCAACGTGCTGTCGGATCTCGGGGCACGGCCGGATGGCTTCACGCCCCGGATGCTGTACCGCTATTCGAGTGCGGAGAACTCCAATACTGCCCGCGCCGAGGCCGGCTGGAACAGCGACGGACTGCGGGTGCTCGGCGGTTACACGTACAAGGACTACGGCGACCTGGAAGGCGGCGGCGACGTCGGCGTGCAGAAGAAGACTGGCTACGGCGAGAACGATGCCGACCTGCGGGTCGAGTACGACGTGGGCGATGCGACGACGCTCATCGCCGGCTACCAGTACGTGGACCAGGACGACGCCTGGCGAACGCACCGCACCATCTACGGAATCAGCTGGGAAGGCACCACGGTCGGTACCGACCGCAAGCTTTCCTTCGACCAGCAGCGGCAGCTTGGCTACCTGCAACTGCGCCACGACGGCCTCGGCGCATTCGCCGACACGCTGCGTGCCAGCGTTTCCTACCAGCAGCAGAGCGAGGACCAGCACCGGGTACGCCCGAACCTGCGCTCCGATGAACTCGGCTTCGACGTGTACACGACGGGGCTGATAGCGCAGCTCGAGAAGAAGTGGGGCGCCGTGCAGCTCGTCTATGGCGCGGACTGGTACCATGACGAGGTCTCCAGCTACAACGTCCAGTACAACGCGGACGGATCGATCCGGCGCGTCTCCGCGCAGGGGCCGGTCGCCGACGATGCCACCTACGACCTGGGCGGCCTGTTCGCGCAGGGCATGGTGCCGCTCGGCAGGTACGTGACCGCGACTCTGGCGGCGCGCTATACGTGGGCCTCGATGGAAGCCGGGAAAGTGGAAGACCCGCTCACCCTCGAGGTCGATTCGCTCGACGACGACTGGGACAATTTCTCGGCCAGCGCGCGACTGGCTTATTTCCCCGTGGTTGACGGCCCGTGGATGCTCTACGCGGCCGTGTCACAGGCCTTTCGCGCGCCCAATCTCTCCGACCTCACGCGACTCGATACCGCTCGCTCGGGCGAGCTCGAGATCCCGTCGCCCGGGCTCGATCCCGAGACCTTCCTCGGTTATGAATTCGGCGCGAAATTTGCAAACGAGCGCTGGGCCTTCCAGGCGGCGTGGTTCCGCACCGACGGCAGCGACGTAATCGTGCGATCGCCGACCGGGGACGTCGTCAACAACGCCACGGTAGTCACCAAGCGCAACGCTGCCGACTCCTGGGTAATGGGCGTCGAGGGGCAGGTTTCGTACCGGGCGATGCCCGGGCTGATGCTGTTTGCCGAAGGCTCGTGGCTCGACGGCGAGGCCGATGCCTACCCGGCAGGACCAAACGCGCGGCCGGTGGCAGAACCGATCGACCTGCTCGCCCCACTTGCCTGGCGTCTCGGCGCGCGCTGGAGCCCGTCCGGGCCGCGACTGGAGCTCGAGGCCCTGGTCGAGCATGCGGATGCACAGGACAAGCTCTCGAGCCGAGACATCGCAGACACGCAGCGCATTCCACCGGGCGGGACGCCATCGTGGACCGTGCTCACCGTGCGCTCGGACTGGCGGGTCACGGATCGCGCCACCTTGTCGCTTGCGATCGAGAATCTCACCGACGAGGACTATCGCATCCACGGTTCCGGCGTGAATGAGCCTGGCCGGAACGTGATCGCCTCGGTGGCCGTTGCGTGGTGAGGGAAGTCATATCGCTGCGCGACATCGGGCCCCGGACGGACGAAACGCTCCGGGATCCCGAGGCCAAGCAGCGTCACATCGACGCCTGCCTCGAACAGTCCGTCGAATACGTGAAGACGACGGGCCTCGAGCGCTACCACTTCGTAAACGAGGCGCTGCCGGAACTCTCGCTCGGCGAACTCGACCTGTCGGCGAGCATCGCCGGGCGGGCGCTGCGTGCGCCGCTCATGATTGCACCGATGACCGGAGGCACGGCGCGCGGCCAGGCCATCAACCGCCGGCTCGCAGCCGTCGCCGAGCGTTACGGGCTGGCGATGGGCGTGGGCAGCCAGCGTGTCGCACTAGAATCGCCCGAACGCGCTGAGTACTTCCGGGTGCGAGACGTCGCGCCGGGTGTCCCGTTGTTCGCGAACCTCGGTGCCGGGCAGCTTGCACGTGGCTACGGACCTGCGGAGGCGAGGCGTGCGATCTCGATGATCGGTGCCGACGCGCTGTTCGTGCACTTCAACGCGGTGCAGGAGGCCGTGCAGGGAGGTGACTGCGACTTTCGGGGAGTGGCGCGGCGGCTCACCGCAATCTGCCGCGACCTCGCTGCCGACGGCATCCCCGTCTACGCGCGTGAAGTGTGCTTCGGCATGAGCGAGGCGACCGCACTGCGCCTGGTCGACTGCGGCGTCGCCGGCATCGACTGTTGCGGGGCCGGCGGTACATCCTGGGCCAAGGTCGAGGCCTGGTGCGCACGGACCGACCGCTCGCGCGAGATCGGCCTCTCGTTCGGTGAATGGGGCATTCCCACGAGCGAGTCCATCGCGAACGTGCGGCACGCCGCACCCGAACTGCCGCTGGTGGCGTCCGGCGGACTGTGCAGCGGCATCGATCTCGCCAAGGCCATCGCGCTTGGCGCCGACATCGGCGCCATGGCGAGGCCGTTCCTGATCGCCGCACACGCCGGCGAGGAGGCCGTCGTGCGCCTCGTCGAGAACGTGCTCGAGGAACTGCGCATCTGCATGTTCGCCACCGGCTCGGGCACGGTGCGTGAGCTGCGCGGCAAGCTTCGACGGGACGGCGTCGGCGCGAGTGACACGCGAGGCCAGTCGCCGTGAGAAGGACGCTGGTCCTCGACGTGGTGGGGATGACGCCGGCGCTGCTCGCGCATGCGCCAAACCTGCGCGCGCTGGCGGGGCAGGGCGGAATGCGTCCGCTCACGACGGTGCTGCCGGCGGTGACCACCACTGTGCAGTCCACCCTGCTTACGGGGCTGCTGCCGCGCGACCACGGCATCGTCGGCAACGGCTGGTACTTCCGCGATCTCGCGGAGGTCTGGCTATGGCGACAGTCGAACCGGCTGGTGGCGGGCGAGAAGGTGTGGGAGGCGGCCAGGCGGCGCGACGCGTCGTTCAGCTGCGCCAAGCTCTTCTGGTGGTACAACATGTATGCGACCGCGGACTTCACCGTGACGCCACGGCCGCTGTACCCCGCGGATGGGCGCAAGCTGCCCGACATCTACACCCAGCCCGCGGGCCTGCGCGACGAGCTGCAGCGCGAGCTCGGGCCCTTCCCGCTTTTCAAGTTCTGGGGCCCAGCGGCGGGCATCGAGTCCACGCGGTGGATCGCGCGCAGTGCGCTGCGCGTCTTCGAGCGCGAGCGCCCGACGCTGACGCTCGTCTATCTGCCACACCTCGACTACGACCTGCAGCGCCTCGGGCCCGCCCACCCGGCGATACCCTCACAGGTTGCGGCGTTGGACGCGCTCTGCGGGGAACTCATCGAAGCGGCGCGCCGATCGGGCGCGGCCGTGGTGGCGCTCTCGGAGTACGGCATCACCGAAGTCTCTCGCCCGGTGCACGTGAATCGCGCGCTGCGCGAGGCGGGACTCCTCACGGTGCGGGAGGAACTCGGTCGCGAGCAACTCGATGCCGGTGCCTCACAGGCCTTCGCGGTCGCCGACCACCAGGTCGCGCACGTCTACGTTGCGCGCCGCGAGCTGGTGGCGGAGGTCGCCGCACTGCTGCGCACGCTGCCGGGCGTGGAGCGCGTGCTCGACGAGGCGGGGAAGCGCGAGGCAGGCCTCGATCACCCGCGCTCGGGCGAGCTCGTCGCCATTGCGGATGCGCAGAGCTGGTTCACCTACTACCACTTCCTGGACGACGACCGGGCGCCCGACTACGCGCGCACCGTGGACATCCACCGCAAGCCGGGCTACGACCCCGCGGAACTCTTCATCGACCCGCAAATGCGCGCCGCGAAGCTGCGAATCGGGCTGCGCCTGGCGCAGAAAGTGCTGGGCATGCGCTACCTCATGGACGTGATCCCGCTCGACGCCACGCTGGTGCGCGGCTCGCACGGGCGTCTCACCGACCGCGCCGAGGACGGGCCGCTCTTCATCACGTCCGCGCCGGAGCTGCTCGCAGATGGCGCGGTGGCGGCAATGGACGTCAAGGAACTCCTGCTTTCCCATGTATTCGGCGCCGCCGGGGCGTCACTGCGGAGGACCGCGTGAACCCGGCTGCACTGCTGCACCGCTGGCTCGCCGCGCGGCTCCCGCCCGACGCGGCAGCTTGGCTCGAATCCGCGACCGCGCGCGTCCGCGGTGCTCTCGGCGATCGCGAGTTGTTTTTCGCGATCGGCGAAGCGCCGCGGCGCGTCGGCCGCGACCAGCTTGCGCCCACCGCCGCGGAGTTGCAGGACGCAACAGCGAGCCGTCCCGGCTGGGACCCGAGCGACTGGACGCTCGAGGGTGCGACTCGTGTATGCCTGCTCCTCGCGAGTACTACGGACGGCGTGACTATTGCGCGACGCCTCGACACGCTGTGCAACGCGGCCGAGGTCAATGAGCTCGTGGCGTTGTACCGCGGCCTGCCGCTGTACCCCGAGCCAGCCCGATACGTGATGCGGGCGGCGGAGGGGCTGCGCTCGAACATCCGGCTCGTCTTCGAAGGCGTCGCGCACCGCAACCCGTATCCGTCCGAGGAGCTTGCGGAGTCGGCGTGGAACCAGATGGTGCTCAAGGCGCTGTTCGTGGGTTCGCGGCTCGACCGCATCGTCGGGCTCGATGCGCGGGCCAACCGGGCGCTCGCGCGGATGCTTCGTGACTACGCACACGAGCGCTGGGCGGCGAAACGCGTGATCAGCCCCGAGCTCTGGCGCTGCGTGGGGCCGTATGCGACCGGCGGGGCGCTCGATGATTTCCGCCGCCTCCTCGAGCGCGGCACGGAGCACGAGCGGGAGGCCGCCGCACTCGCGCTTGCGTCATCGGCGCACGTCGACGCGCGCCAGCTGCTCGATTCGCATCTGGAACTCGCCGCTGCGGCCCGCGCCGGGCGGCTCGACTGGCAATCGTTGGCCGATGCGTTCGGCTGACGCAGGGAGAAGATCATGAAGTTCATCGATCCGCACATCCACATGAGCGCCCGCACCACGGACGACTACGAGCGCATGGCCGCGGCCGGCATCGTCGCCGTGATCGAGCCGGCGTTCTGGCTCGGCCAGCCGCGCACGAACGTCGGCTCCTACGTGGACTATCTCTCGAGCCTCGTCGGCTGGGAACGATTCCGCGCCTCGCAGTTCGGCATCCACCACTACTGCACGATCGGCCTGAACAGCAAGGAAGCGAACAACGAGCCGCTCGCCGAACAGGTGCTCGACGTGCTGCCGCTGTATCTGGCGAAGGACGGCGTGGTGGCCGTGGGCGAGATCGGCTACGACGACCAGACCGAGGCCGAGGATCGCGCCTACCGCGCGCAGCTCGCGCTCGCCAAGGAGATCGGCCTGCCGGTGATGGTCCACACCCCGCACCGCGACAAGAAGCGGGGCACGACGCGCAGCATGCTCGTCGCTCTCGAGATGGGGCTGGACCCGTCCGAGGTCGTCATCGACCACAACAACGAGGAGACCGTGGCCGAGGTGCTCGACCGCGGATTCTGGGCCGCGTTCACGCTCTACCCGCAGACCAAGATGGGCAACGAGCGCATGGTCGAGATTGCGCGCCGCTACGGCTCGACGCGGGTGTTCATCGATTCGAGCGCGGACTGGGGCAAGTCCGACCCGCTCGCGGTGCCCAAGACCGCTCGCCTGATGCTCGAGCGTGGCATCCCGCGGTCCGACGTCGAGGCGGTCTGCTACGCGAATGCGCTGGCCGCATATGGCCAGAGCGGCCGCATGAGCGATGCCGACTGGCTCGAGCCCCAGTCGGTCGATCAGCGCGAGCTCTTCCAGGGCAACTCTGTGCTGCGCGGCCAGGCGCCGCAGGTGGATGGACTGCCCGTGATCCCCGAGCGCGTCGAGAACGCCATCATCGAATGAGCCCGACCGAGCCACCGCGCAGGGAAGCGCCAGGAGAACAAGCCATGAGCACAGAGACCGCACGCGTCACGCAGCTGCCGATGGGAACGGTGTACGAGCAGGAGTTCGTCGTACGCTGCCGCTACTCCGTCTATTTCACCCATGATGCGTTTGCGCCCGACAACCCGGTGTTCGCGGAGGCGCTGTGCCGCGCCGAGCCCGGCCGCCGCCAGCGCTTTGCCGTGCTCATGGACTCGAATGTCGCGGCCTGCTGGCCCGCACTGGCCCACCAGGTTGCGGCCTACGCGCAGCTGCGCGGCGAGGCGCTCGAGCTCGTGGCTCCTCCGGAGATCGTCCCGGGCGGCGAGCCCTGCAAGAACGATCCGGCGCTGGTCTCGCGACTGCTGAAGCGGATGGACGAGCTCGCCATCGACCGCCACTCGTGGGTGATCGCGATTGGCGGCGGCGCCGTGCTGGATCTCGTCGGCTACGTGGCAGCCACCACCCACCGCGGGGTGCGCCACGTACGGCTGCCGACCACGGTGCTGTCGCAGAACGACTCGGGCGTCGGCGTCAAGAACGGCGTCAACGCCTTCGGCAAGAAGAACTTCCTCGGCACGTTCGCACCGCCGCATGCCGTGGTCAACGACGCGGCCTTCCTGCGCACGCTGCACCCGCGCGACCGCATCTCGGGCATCGCCGAGGCGGTGAAGGTCTCGCTGATCCGCGACCGCGTCTTCTTCGAGTGGCTGGAGGCGAGCGCCGACGACCTGCACGACAGCGAGCCCGCAGCCACGGGCCGCATGATCCGCCGCTGCGCGGAGCTGCACATGCGCCAGATCGGCCACGGCGGTGATCCCTTCGAGCGCGGCAGCGCCCGGCCGCTCGATTATGGCCACTGGTCCGCGCACAAGCTCGAGTCGCTCAGCGGACACGAGCTGCGCCATGGCGAGGCGGTGGCGATCGGCATCGCGCTCGACACGCGCTACTCCGTGCAGGCCGGAATGCTGCCGGCGGGCAACGACGAGCGCGTCTACCGCATGTTGAAGCGCCTGGGCTTCCATCTGTGGCACCCGGCGATGGAAACGCGCGACGCAGACGGGCAGCTGCGAATCCTCGAGGGTCTCGAGGAGTTCCGACAGCACCTCGGGGGCGAGCTGTCGGTGACGCTGCTGCGCGAACTGGGGCGCGGCGAGGACGTGCACGTCATGGACCGAAGCGGCGTGGCGCGCGCGCTTTCTTGGCTGCGGCGGCGGGAAACGGGGCAGTGAAGCTCGGTCCCGGCCACCTCGCCTACTGCACGAACATCCATCCCGGCGAGACCTGGGACGAGATCCGCGCAAATCTCGAGCGTCACGTGCCGGAGGTACGACGCCGCGTCTGTCCCGATGCGCCGTTCGGCCTCGGGCTGCGACTGTCGGCGGTCGCGGCCGAGGCGCTCGCCCGGCCGGACGCGCTCGAGGCATTCGAGGATTTCCTGCGTCGCGAATCGCTGTACGTATTCACCATCAACGGATTTCCCTACGGACCTTTCCACGGCACGCGCGTCAAGGAGGACGTGTACCGGCCCGACTGGCGCGAGGATGCGCGGCTTGCATACACGAACCGCCTCGCGGATCTGCTGGTGCGCTGGCTGCCCGGGGAGGGCGAACAGGGGAGCGTGAGCACCGTGCCAGGCGCCTTCCGCGCCGCGGTGGCAGGCGACGGCGTCGCGCGCATTGCCGAGCAGTTGCTGCGACACGCGGCGCACCTGGTCGAACTCGAGCGGCGCACGGGGCGGCGCATCGTGCTGGCGCTGGAGCCGGAGCCCTGCTGCCTGCTCGAGACGATCGAGGAGACCGTCGGGTTCTTCCGCCGGCACCTGCACTCGGAGCAGGCCGCGGCGCGGCTCGCCACGCTGACGGGCCTCGATGCGCACGACGCGCTCGCGGCGCTTCGCGCGCACCTCGGCGTGTGCCTCGACCTGTGCCACGCGGCGGTCGAGTTCGAGGAGCCAGCGCGCTGCTTCGAGCTGCTCGAGGCAGCGGGGATCGCCGTGGCCAAGATCCAGGTCACCGCGGGACTGCGCGTGCCACGCATGACAGTGGCCACGGCGGATGCGCTGCGTGGACTCGAAGACGACGTGTACCTGCACCAGGTGGTCGAGCGCGCGGCGGACGGACTGTGTCGCTATGCCGATCTCGGCGAGGCGCTTGCGGAGGGACGCTGGCAACGCGGCGACTGCGAGTGGCGCGTCCACTTCCACGTGCCCGTGTTCCTCGAAGAGCTCGACGGCTTCGCGTCGACGCAGTCCTTCGTCCGCGAAGCGCTGCGCCTGCACCGTGATCGTGCGCGCTCCTCGCATCTCGAGGTGGAGACCTACACCTGGTCAGTGCTGCCCGAGAGACATCGCAGCGTGCCGGTCACGGAAGCGATCGCCCGCGAGCTCGACTGGGTGCGGGGCGTGCTGTCGTGAAGTGGTCGGTCGCGCTTTCGCTGGGCCGTGTCTCCAACCTGCCGACGGTCTGGACCAACGTGCTCGCCGGCGTCGTGCTCGCGGGTGGCAGTGTCACCGACCCGCGCGTCGCCTGGATCGCGGCGGCGGTGTCGCTGTGCTACGTGGCGGGGATGTACCTGAACGATGCCTTCGACAGCGAGTTCGATGCGAAGCACCGGCCCGACCGGCCCATACCCTCCGGGGCGGTGAACGTGCAAACGGTGCTCGGTGCAGGCTTTGCGATGCTCGTCGCGGGAGTGGCGCTGCTGGCATGGCTCGGATTCGCGCCGGGAGGCACGGGTTGGCCGCCGCTTGCGGCCGGAGTTGCGCTCGCGGGCGCGATCGTCCTCTACGACCTGCACCACAAGGGAAATCCGGTGAGTGCGGTGGTGATGGGCCTTTGCCGTGCGCTCGTGTACGTCGCCGCGGCCAGCGTGGTGGTCGCACGCCTGCCGACACCGGTGTGGACGGGGGCATTGCTGCTGCTCAGCTATCTCGTCGGCCTCACCTACGTCGCACGCCAGGAACACCTCGGGCGCGTCGCGAACCTTTGGCCGCTGCTGTTCCTCGCCTTGCCGGTCGTCTGGGGAGCGCGAGCCGCTCTCGCCGGCGGCTTCGTTGCGGCACTGTGGCTGCTGTTCACGGCCTGGGTCCTGTACGCGCTGTCGTTCCTGCGGCGTAGGCGTCCGGGCGACGTGCCACGCGCGGTCGGTTACCTCCTCGCAGGCATCTGCCTGTGGGATGCGCTCGTGGTGGCACAGGCAGGACAACCGGCGGTGGCGGGCTTCGCGCTCGCGCTGTTCGCGGCTACATTGCTGCTGCAGCGGGTCGTGGCGCCGACCTGAGGCTGGCGCAGTCTGTACTCGAACGGGGGAGCTTTCGCATGCAGTCGTATCGGTTCATGGAGGTCTCGATGGGCTGCACCAGCGTGCGGGCCATGGAGGAGTTCTGGGTGAAGATGTTCGACGGGAAGGTGCTATTCCGCGGATTGATGGCGGGCCAGCCGTTCTCGCGCATGATCGCCTGTGGCGTGACGCTCGTGTTCCGCGAGGACCCGGCCATGGCAGTGCCGCCGGGACCGGGACAGGAGATCCAGTACCGAAACCACCTCGGCATCCGCGTGGACGACCTCGAACAGGCGATCGCCGAGCTCGAGGCCAAGGGTGCGCGCTTCACGATGACGCCGGCGCTGGTGCGCGAGTGGCAGAAGAAGCACGACCCTTCCAGCGGCGCGTACCTGCAGACGACCTATATCGCCCCTCCGCTCGACCGGGAACGCATCGCCTCCGGCGAGTACCGGCACGACGTCGCGATCTTCCCGGGTCCCGACAATCTCTGGATCGAACTCAACGAGGTGCACGAGCCGGAGGACGCACGCTGGTTCCCGGCCTGACGTCCGGGCCTGCCCATGTTCGCGACGCAGGCGCTGGCGGCGGCAATCTCGGAGACAGTCGGTGCCAGGGTGACGGCGCAGCCCTCGGGCGACGTGCACGGCGGCAGCATCAACCAGTGCGTTCGCTGGGAGAGCGAAGGCGGAACGCTGTTCGTGAAGCTGGGGCCCGCCGCCAGCCTCGGCATGTTCGAGGCGGAGGCGGAGGGACTTGCCGAACTCGAGCGTGCCGCGGCGCTGCGAGTGCCCGCGGTACGGGGCTCCGGTCTCGCCGGTGACACGGCCTTTCTCGCGCTCGAGTGGATCGAGTTCGGCAGCGGCTCGGCACGCAGCGAGACGCTGCTGGGCGAGCGGCTGGCGCGACTGCATCGCGTGACTGCAGCGCGCTTCGGCTGGCATCGCGACAACACGATCGGCGCGACGCCACAGTCGAATGCGTGGACGGATGACTGGCCGCGCTTCTTCGCCGAGCGCCGCCTCGGGTTCCAGCTCGAGCTCGCCGCGCGCCAGGGTCATGGTGGGCGGTTGGTCGATCGGGGGCGTCGCCTGTGCGAAAGGATCGACGGCTTCTTCTACAGTCATCGTCCGCCAGCTTCGCTGCTGCACGGTGACCTGTGGGGCGGCAACTGGGCCACCGATGTTTCCGGCGAGCCGGTGATCTTCGATCCAGCGGTGTACTACGGCGATCGCGAGGCGGATCTCGCCATGACGCGGCTGTTCGGCGGATTCGGCCGCGCCTTCTATTCAGCCTACGAGCACGCGTGGCCGCTCGACCCGGGCGCAGCCCTGCGTGTTGCCTTATACAACCTCTTCCACGTGCTGAATCACCTGAACCTCTTCGGCGGTGGTTACCGCGCGCAGGCCGAGGCGATGATCGATCGCCTGCTCGCGGCGAGCGGCTGAGGCCCGGCGTTCAGGGTACTTTCACCGTGCCCTTGGT
>Ga0210103_1000100_pt1 | contig 15568 bp, 13 predicted proteins | sample RushSE_CattailNL_6_FD_185564 | JGI IMG/M metagenome (GOLD analysis project Ga0210103, IMG submission 185564) | Wetland microbial communities from San Francisco Bay, California, USA, that impact long-term carbon sequestration - RushSE_CattailNLA_D2... | ecosystem: Environmental > Aquatic > Marine... | reverse complement strand
GCCGGCCTCGACGGCTCGACGCCCCTGCGGCAGGTCATGACGCCGGCTCCGCTGACGGTCTCCCGGTTCGCATCCGCGTTCGAGGCGCTCATGACCATGAGCCGTCGTCAGATCCACCACCTGCCGGTAGTGGACGGAAGCGAACTGCACGGGCTCGTGTCCACGCACGACCTGCTGCGTGCGCAATCGACCAACCCGCTGTACCTCGCGGACCGCGTCGGACGCTGCGGCTCGATCGAAGCCCTGCGCGAGGCCGTCGCGGAAGTGCGCGAACTGCACCTGCAGCTCGTGGCGGCGCACGCGACGGCGCGACAACTCGGCCAGGCCGTCACTTCGGTCTGCGATGCGGTGACGCGGCGCCTGATCGACCTGGCGATCGACAGGCTCGGGCCGCCGCCCGTGCCGTTCGCCTGGATCGCGACCGGGTCGCAGGGCCGTGGCGAGCTCACCCTGTGTTCCGACCAGGACAACGCGATCATTCTCGACGACGCCTATGCGCCGCAATCGCACGGGGAGTACTTTGCCGCGCTGGCCCGGTCCGTGAACGAGGGGCTGCACGAGAGCGGCTACACGAGGTGCCCCGGCGACGTCATGGCGTCGAATCCTGCGTGGCGCCAGCCGCTTGAGAAATGGCGAGGCTATTTCCGGGACTGGTTGCAGCGCACGGACCACAAGACGGTGACGCTCGCCGTCAACTTCCTCGACCTGCGAACGGTCTGGGGCGAGGAGAAGCTGCGCAAGCAGCTCATGGCCGGAGTCCTGCCGGAGTGCGTCGAGGCCAAGGTGTTCCAGGCCTATCTCGCGGCGCACGCGCTGGGCAACCAGCCGCCGCTGGGGTTTTTCCGCAGTTTCGTGCTGACCCGCTCGGGGGCGCACGAAGGCATGGTCAACCTGAAGACGCGCGGCCTGTTGCCGATCGTCGATCTCGCCCGCTGGTATGGACTCGCGGCGGGCGTCGACACCGTTGCTACGCAGCAGCGGCTGCTCGATGCTGCGGACTCCGGAACGCTCACGGCAGAAGGTGCGGAGACCCTGCAGTCCGCTTTCGAGTTCATCTGGACGCTGCGCGCCCGCAGTCAGGCGGCTCAGCTCCGCAGCCAGGCACCGGTCGGCAATTTCATTGCCCCGGACGCGCTCACGACCATGGAGCGACGGCATCTCAAGGACGCGTTCACCGCCATCGCGACCATGCAGCGATCGTTGAGTGCCGCCCACGGCGACCGCCTGCCGCTGTGAACCTGCTGGCATTGTTGCCGTGGGAGCTGCGTCGGCGACGGTGCGCCAGGACGGCCCCGGACGGTCCGCTCCGCCGCTACTACCAAGTGCCGCTGCCATCCGCGCGCTCGGAGTGGCAGGAACTCGAGTACGTGGCACTTGACCTCGAGACGACAGGGACCGACCCGCGGACCGAGGAAATCGTGAGCTTCGGCTGGGTGCTGCTGCGCGGTGCCGCGATCGACCTGTCGACCGCCACCCGACGGGTGGTGCGCACGTCGAAGGCCATGCCGGAGCGCAGCGCGCGCATCCACGCCATCACCGACGACGAAGCCGAGGCGGGCGAGCCACCCTGCAGCGTACTGGAGAGCCTGCTCGACGTGCTTGCCGGCCGGGTGTTGATCGCTCATTTCGCGCCGACGGAATGCGGCTTCGTCGATGCGGCGTGCCGGCGCTGCTTCGGCGGTGGATTGCTCGTGCCCACGGTGGATACCCTGTACCTGGCACAACGCAGCTACGGCCGGCAGCGTCGCGAGCCCGAGCGGGGTGACCTGCGCCTCGCTGCCCTGCGCGAGCGTTACAACCTGCCGGCGTATGCCTCACACGACGCGCTGGTGGATGCCTTGGCGGCGGCCGAGCTATTCCTTGCGCAGGTCGAGGAACTGAGCGCCTCAGGCGCGGTATCGCTCAAGGCGATCCTCGCCCCCGGTTAGGGGCGCTTCGCAATCCCGTCAGGCCGGTAGCACGCGCCCGGGATTGAGAATTCCCTTGGGATCGAGCGCCGCCTTGAGCCGCCGCATCAGCTCGATTTCCGTATCGCTACGCGACAGCTTTAGCCACGGCTGCTTCTCGAGACCGATGCCATGTTCGGCCGACACCGAGCCACCGCGCTTGGCCAGCGGCTCGTAGACACAGCGCTCGATGCCCTCCTTGGCTTCGCGGCTGAACGGGCCCGCCGCGAGGACGTGCAGGTTGCCGTCGCCCAGGTGTCCAAAGACGAAGCGGCGGTAGGCGGGCCAGTCGTGCTCGAGGCGCGCGAGGATCTCCTGCACGTAGCCCTCCATCTCCGTCACCGGCAGGCTGATGTCGAACCCCACCGGATAGCCGCAGCGGATGATCGACTCGATGTCGTCGCGCAGCGCCCACAGCGACTCGCGCTGGGCTTCCGAGGACGAGATCACCGCGTCGGCGACCATGCCGGCCTCGATCGCCTCTCCCAGCGCCTCCTCGAAACGCGCCTGGTCCCGCGCGGCGTCTCCGCCCGAGCTTTCGATCAGCACGTAGTAGGCATGCTCCTGCCCGATGGGCGGGGAGCCCTTGGCCGGCGGTGTCGTCACGAGGCGGTAGAACTCGTTCCACATCACCTCGAACGCCGACAGTCCGCCGCCCAGCGCCGCGTCCATGTGCTTCAGCAGCTTGGTCACGTCGGTGAACTGCTCGCAGCCGACCATCGCCGTCTGCATGCTGCGCGGCGCCTCGCGCAGCCGCAGCACCAGCCGCGTGACGATGCCGAGCGTGCCCTCGCTGCCGATGAACAGCTGCTTGAGGTCGTAGGCCGCGTTGTTCTTGATCATGCGGTTCATGGAGGAGATCACCGTGCCGTCGGCCAGCACGGCCTCGAGCCCGAGCACGGACTCGCGGGTCATGCCGTAGCGGATCACGGAATTGCCGCCCGCGTTGGTCGCGACCGTGGCGCCGATCTGTGCCGTGCCCCGCGCGCCAAAGTCCACCGGATAGAGGAGGCCGTGCTTCTCCGCCTCCTGCTGCACGACCTCGAGCGGTACGCCGGCGTCGAGCGTCATGGTGCGGTTCACCGGATCCACCGACTCGATGCGGCGCATGCGCTCGAGTGAAAGCCCGATCTCGCCAGGGCCGGCGACACAGCCACGCACCAGGCCGGTGAGTCCGCCCATGATCACCACGGGCTGCCCGGCGGCGTGGCAGGCGGCCAGTGCCCGCGAGACCTGCTCGGTGCTCGACGGCCGCAGTATCGCGAGCGCCTGGCAGGGGCTGTGATCAACCCAGCCCACGGCGCGGGCCCGCACCGCGTCGCCGATGAGGATGCCCTCGGGCCCCAGGATCCTGGTCAGGTCGTCCAGCAGGTCCATGACTCATTCCCCCCGTTCGGAAGCTGTCGGTGAGCGCATCGCGACGTACGCGTTCATTGCCAGGAATCGAGCGCCAGTGCCAGGCTCGCGGCGACGCCTTCGAAGGCACTGACCAGCGAATCGACCTGCGCGACCGTGGTCGCGGGCGACACCAGCATCATGTTGTGGAAGGGCGCGATCAGGCAACCACGGTTGAGCAGCGCGAGGTGGATCGCCTGCTCGAGCGCCGGTGCGTGCGCGGCCTCGGCTTCCGTGCCGTTTCGCAGCGGCCCCGGCGCACAGACGAACTCGACGCGCGCGCCCACGCGCACCACGTGCCAGGGCAGTTCGTACTGACCGACGACGCCCTGCAGGCCCGCCTCGAGCCGACCGGCGAGCGTCTCCATGTGCGCATAGGCCTCGTGCGTCATCACCTGCTCGAGCGTCGCGCGCATCGCGGCCAGCGACAGCGCATTCGCGGACAGCGTCGTGCCCATGCCGGAGTGGCCGGGTGGCGCCTGCGAGCGCACCGCGTCGAGCCGCCGCGCCACCTCGTCGGTGAACGCCCAGACGCTCGCGGGTACTCCGCCCGCCACCGGCTTGCCGAGCACGAACAGATCGGGCTCGAGTCCGTGGGCCCGGGTGTAGCCGCCCGGGCCGGTGGATATGGTGTGGGTCTCGTCGATCAGGAGCAGCGTGCCCGCCTCGCGCGTCAACCGCCGCAATTCGGCGTGAAAGCCGGGCGCCGGCAGGACCATGCAGGAGTTGGTCATCACCGGCTCCGCGATCACGCAGGCCACGTCCCCGTGTGCGAGCGCAGCCTCGAGCGCCGGGACGTCATTGAACTCGACGACGCGCGCGAGCTGCGTGAGGTCCGCGACCTGCCCGAGCAGGCCGGGTCGATTGACCGCGCGGCCGTTCACGAGGCGCACGAAGGTCTCGTCCACCGTGCCGTGATAGCAGCCGTTGAACACCAGGATCTTCGGTCGGCCCGTCACGGCACGCGCGACGCGCAGCGCGAAGCGGTTCGCATCGGTCGCGGTAGTGGCGACCTGCCAGTGCGGCAGTCCGAAGCGCTCGGCGAGCAGCCGACCGACTGCGATGGAGTCCTCGGTCGGCAGCATGTAGGTGAGGCCCCTGCCTGCCTGTCGCGCGACTGCCTCGGCCACGGCGGGCGGCGAGTGGCCGAACATCGAGCCGGTGTCGCCGAGGCAGAAGTCCGCGTACTCGTTGCCGTCCACGTCGCGGAGCACCGCGCCCTGCGCCGACCCGACGACGAACGGGTACGGCATGGACCAGTCGCGCATCCAGTGCATGGGCACGCCCTGGTAGAAGCCCGCGATGCCGTGGCCCGCGAGGGCGAGCGAACGCGGGTGCATCGCGACGTAGCTCTCGCGCTCCGCCTCGAACACGCTGGCGATGCGCGCCACCGGTATGCCGCCCAGGGTGTCCTGCTGCACGGTCCTGAAGTCCGTAGCGTCCGAAAGGTCAGGCATTGTAGGTGGCGTGAGAATCCGGCGCGAACGCACGGGAACCCGGGGTGGCGCACCGGGCGAGCCTGCGATCCAAGCGCGATGAACACACCGTACTCGACGTGCACGACGCTTCCTTGACGATGCCGGCAGCCCCGTGGATACTGCATTGCACGATGATCTCGCGCCCCGAAATGAGCCTCGATCGCCGCTGGTGGTGGCGCCACTCCTGAGGAGTGGGCCCGGGCGCGCACGTCTCGTACGCAGGAATCTTGGGACCCATCTCCGCGAGCCACCGGGGATGGGTTTTTTGTTGGGCGTCCCCGGATCCTCGCGCCAGAGGAACCGCTAGTGACGACCAGTCCGTTCGACATTTCCGCCGACCTCGACACCCCGGTGTCGGCCTACTTGAAGCTCAGGCCGTTCTGGCCGCGCTTCCTGCTCGAGAGCGTGGAGGGCGGCGAGCGCCTCGCACGCTACTCCTTCATCGGCTTCGGCGACTGCCTTGAGTTCCGCCTCGACTCCTCGGGAATGCGGCTAGGCCACGAGCACCTGCCGCGCCCGGCGGACCAGGCCGACCTGCTGGCCCTGCTGCGCCGGGCGCTGGCGGAGGCGCCGCGACCCGAGGCCCGCGAAGCCGCGGGTTTCCCGTTGCTCGGCGGCCTCGTTGGTGTCGCGAGCTACGACCTCGTGCGCTTCTTCGAGCGGTTGCCTTCGCATGCCCGGCTCGATGACGACGCCCCGCAGGCGCACTACCTCGCGCCGCGCTCGCTGCTGGTGTTCGATCACCTCACGCGCCGCGCCGCGCTGCTGCATGCCGGGGCGGAGTCCGAGCGCCAGGCGCTGCGCCGCGAGGTGATCCGCGCGCTGCGCGGCGGCCTGCCGGGCCCCGCCTGGCAGGCGAGCTTCAGCGCGCCGGAAGCGAGCCTGTCGGAGGCGGAGTTCCTCGATCGCGTTGCGCGCACGAAGGAGCACATCGCCGCCGGCGACGTCTACCAGCTGGTGCTCTCGGTGCGCTTCTCGGGCCGCTGCGATGTCGATCCCTTCGAGACCTACCGTGCGCTGCGACTGCTGAACCCGTCCCCGTACATGTATTTCTGCGACCTCGGCGACCGCGTGGTCGTGGGTTCGTCGCCGGAGGCGCTGGTGAAGCTCAATGGCCGCCGCGCCACGATGCGCCCCATCGCCGGCACGCGCCCGCGAGGAGTGGACGCTGCCGCGGACGCGGCGCTGGAGTCGGAACTCCTCGCCGATCCCAAGGAGAACTCCGAGCACATCATGCTGGTGGACCTCGCGCGCAACGACCTGGGCCGCGTCGCGACCGCGGGGTCGGTGCACGTGCAGCCGTATCGCTCGATCGAGCGATACAGCCACGTCATGCACATCGTGAGCGGCGTGAACGGCGAGCTCGCGCCAGGCAGGGACGCCTTCGACCTGTTTGCGGCCGCGTTCCCGGCGGGCACGCTCGTGGGCGCGCCGAAGGTACGCGCCATGGAGATCATCGACGAGCTCGAGCCGGTGCGCCGCGGCTTCTACGGCGGCACGGTGGGCTACTTCGGCCACGGCGGCGACATGGACCAGGCGATCACGATCCGCACGCTGGTCTTCCACGGTGACACGTACAGCTTCCAGGCGGGCGCCGGCATCGTGGCCGACAGCGTTCCCGAAGCGGAGTACCGCGAAGTGCTCGCCAAGAGCGCAGTGCTGCGTCGCGCGCTCGAGCTCGCGCGGGAGGGCCTGTAATGAGCGCCTCGATGCGCGTGCCGCGCCTGCTGCTCGTCGACAACTACGACAGCTTCACCTACAACCTCGTGCAGGCCTTCCTGGTCCTCGGTGCCGACGTGCTCGTGCATCGCAACGACACGATCGGCGTCGAGGAGGCACAGCGCCTCGCACCCACGCACCTGTGCATCTCGCCGGGTCCCGGCACGCCGCGCGACGCGGGCGTCTCCATGGGCATGATCCGCGCGTTCGCGGGCCACGTGCCGGTGCTCGGTGTCTGCCTCGGCCACCAGTCCATCGTCGAGGTGTTCGGCGGCGAGGTGGTGCGGGCGGCGCGGCTCATGCATGGGAAAGTGTCGCCCGTGCATCACGACGGACGTGGCGTGCTCGCCGGAATGCCGGACCCGTTCGAGGCCGGGCGCTATCACTCGCTGATCGCGCGGCCCGGGTCGCTGCCCGCGGTGCTCGAGGTGAGCGCGCGGACGCCGGAGGGCGAGATCATGGGCGTGCGACATCGCGAGCTCATGGTGGAGGGCGTGCAGTTCCACCCGGAGAGCGTGCTCACGCCCGAGGGTCCGGTGCTGCTCGGCAACTTCCTGAAACTCACGGGTGGCCGGCGTGCAGCCTGAGGGCGCGGAATGATGGACCTGCGCACGATCCTCGAGCGGCTGCTGCAGCGGCACGACCTGACTGAGGCCGAGGCCGCGGAGTTGCTGATCGCGCTCACCGACGCCGCCGTCGCGCCTGCGATGTCAGGTGCACTCCTGGCTGCACTGCGCTCGAAGGGGATCACGCCCGACGAGGTGCGTGGCTTTGCGGGAGCGATGCGCGGGCTCGCGCGCCGTCCCGAGCTGCCGCCCGGCAGTCCCGCCGTTGACGTGGTGGGGACCGGCGGCGACGGCTCCGGCAGCTTCAATCTTTCCACCGGCGCGGCGCTGCTGGTCGCGGCAATGGGCGTGCGCGTGGTGAAGCACGGCAATCGCTCGGTCTCGAGCCGCTCGGGCAGCGCCGACCTGCTCGAGGCGCTCGGCCTGCCGCTGCCGCTCGACGAGCGCGCGGCCGGGGACTGCCTCGCGGCCACGGGCTTCACTTTCCTGTTCGCGCCGCACTACCACCCGGCGATGAAGGAGATCGCGCCGGTGCGCCGCGCGCTCGGGGTGCGTACCGTGTTCAACCTGCTCGGTCCGCTCACCAACCCTGCCGAGCCGCCGTTCAGCCTGATCGGCGCATACAGCGCCGAGGCGGCGAAGCTCATGGCGAATACGCTCGCAGGCATGCCGATCCAGCGCGCGTTCGTGGTCCACGGCGAGCCCGGCTGGGACGAGGCGACCCCCGTGGGTCCTTTCGAGCTCTACGACGTCGAGCCTGGCCGCGTGCGACGCGAGGTCCGCGACCCGCTCGACCTCGGCATCCAGCGCTGCACGGCGGCGGATCTCGCCGGCGGCGACGCGGACCACAATGCCGCGGGACTGCGTGCGGTGTTCCAGGGTCGCGACCAGGGACCGCACTGCGACGCCGTCGTGCTGAACGCAGCCCTCGCGCTGGAAGTCACCGGGGCCGTGTCGTCGCCGGGCGCAGGGTTGGTTGCCGCGGTCCAGGCGATCCGCAACGGCGATGCGGCCCGGCTGCTCTCGCGGCTCGCCGAGTTCGGCGGGCGCCTGCCCGCGCACTGATCACGAGCTGCCATGGGCCTGTTGTCGGAAATGCACGCCTCGAGCCTCGCACGCGTCGTGGCGGCGCGCGCAAGCCTGCCGGAGCCGGAGCTGCGCGCCGTGGCGCTGGCGGCTCCCGCGCCGCCGGCACTGCGGCTCGCGACGAAGGGTTTCGACGTGATCGCGGAGCTCAAGCTTCGTTCGCCATCGCTCGGCGATCTCTCGTCGGCGGCGATCGATCCGGTGCGGCGGCTCGAGGCCTATGCCGCCGGAGGCGCCGCGGCCTGCTCGATCCTCACCGAGCCCGCGCGATTCGATGGCGAGCTCGCGCACCTCCGACTCGCCGCCGACACGCTGCTATCCCGGGGCGTGCCGGCGATGCGCAAGGATTTCCTCGTGGATCCCTACCAGCTGCTCGAGGCACGCGCGCACGGTGCGTCGGGAGCGCTCCTGATCGTGCGCATGCTGGCCGGGGAGCGCCTGGTCGAGATGCTCGACGTTGCAGCCGGGCTGGGCCTGTTCGTGCTGCTCGAGGCCTTCGACGCCGACGACCTCCGGATTGCCCGCGCCATCGCGCAGGAGCGCGCCGGCCGCGAAGAGCAGGTGCTGATCGGGCTCAACTGCCGCGACCTCGAGACGCTGGCCATCGACTTCGCTCGCTTCGAGCGACTGCGTGATCAACTGCCGCCCGCCTGGCCCGCGGTCGCGGAGAGTGGCGTGCAGACGGTTGACGACGCAGCACGGGTCGCGGCGCTCGGGTATCGCATGGCGCTCGTGGGCACCAGCCTGATGCGTCGCGTCGACCCGGAGCAGGCGCTGCGGGAGCTTCTCGAGGCAGGTCGCGGGGCGCTGCAATGACGGGGGCACGCGTTTGAGCCGTGCTGCCCCGCAGCCCGCGAGCCAGGCCGCGATCACCACCGCGCGTGCACCGCTGTGGATCAAGATCTGCGGACTGCGGACCGGTGAGGCCGTGGACGCAGCCGTGGATGCGGGTGCGAACGCCGTCGGATTCGTGTTCCACGCTGCATCCCCCCGCAACCTCGATCCCGCCGCCGCCGCCGGGCTGTCGCGCGACGTGCCCGCGGGCGTCGAGCGCGTCGCGGTGTTCCTGCATCCCTCGCAGTCGCTCGTGGACGCAGTGCTCGCGACCATCGCGCCCGACTGGGTGCAGATGGATGCCGCGGATCTCGCCGGGCTCGCGCTGCCCGTCGGCCAGCGCGTGCTGCCGGTCCTGCGCAGCGGTCCCCGGCCGAGCGAGTCGCGCATGCCCGAAGCCCTGAGTGATTTCGACATCGCGCAGCTGCCGGCACGCTGCCTGCTCGAGAGCGCGCGCAGCGGCGCGGGCGAGCGCGCCGACTGGTCCGAAGCGGCGCGCCTGGCCAGCGAAACGGAACTGGTGCTCGCGGGCGGCCTCGATCCCGACAACGTGGCGGAAGCCGTGCGGGCCGTGCGTCCGTTCGGCGTCGACGTGAGTTCAGGCGTCGAGCGTGAACGCGGAGTGAAGGATCCCGTACGCATACGCGAATTCGTCCGTGCCGCGCGCGCGGCGGCACGCGCCCTGTTTCCCGAGGAGAGTCCGCGATGAGAACCGAGGCATTGACGATCGACCGCGACGCGCTGCTTGCGCGGACGCTCGCCGGCGAGTTCCCCGACGGCCGTGGCCGCTATGGTCCCTTCGGGGGGCGCTACGTGCCGGAGACGCTGGTGCCTGCGCTCGATCGTCTCGAGGCCGGTGTGCGCGAGCACCTGCGCGCGCCGGCATTCCGCACCGAGCTAGAGAACGAGCTGTGCACATGGGTCGGCCGGCCGACGCCGCTCACGCAGGCGCGTGAGCTGTCGCGGCGCTGGGGAGCCGACGTATGGCTCAAGCGCGAGGACCTCGCGCACACCGGCGCGCACAAGATCAACAACGCGATCGGCCAGGCGCTGCTCGCGAAGCGTCTCGGCGCCAAGCGCATTGTCGCCGAGACGGGCGCGGGCCAGCACGGCGTGGCTTCGGCAGCGGCCTGCGCGCGGCTCGGCATGCCCTGCGTCGTGTACATGGGCGCCGTGGACATGGAGCGGCAGGCGCCGAACGTCGGCCGCATGCGGCTGCTGGGCGCGGAGGTCGTGCCGGTCACCGGCGGCGACCAGACGCTGCGCGCGGCGATCGACGAGGCGCTGCGCGACTGGGTTTCCGATCCCGACGGCACCTACTACCTGCTCGGCTCGGCGGTCGGCCCGCATCCGTATCCGTACCTCGTGCGCGAATTCCAGTCGGTGATCGGGATCGAGGCGCGCGCGCAGATGCTCGAGCAGGCGGGAGCGCTGCCGGATGTCGCGGTGGCCTGCGTCGGCGGCGGGTCCAATGCCATCGGGTTGTTCCACCCGTTCGTGCGCGACACGGGCGTGGCGCTGCTCGGGCTGGAGGCGGGCGGCACCGGCAGCGGACTCGGCGAGAATGCGGCCTCGCTCGCCTACGGTACGCCCGGCGTGCTGCAGGGCTGCTACTCGCTGCTGCTGCAGGACGAGCACGGGCAGATCCAGGAAACGCACTCGGTGTCGGCCGGGCTCGACTATCCGGGCGTGGGGCCCGAGCACGCATTGCTCGCGAGCATCGGGCGCGTCACCTACGAAGCCGCAGAAGACGAAGAGTCGCTCGTGGCGCTCGCCGAGTGCTGCCAGGCCGAGGGCATCCTGCCCGCGATCGAGAGCGCGCACGCTTTCGCCGGCGCGAAGCGCTGGGCGCGCGAGCATCCTGGCAGCCGCATCCTGATCGGGCTGTCCGGTCGCGGCGACAAGGACATGCCGACGCTTGCCCGAACGCTGCTCGCGGGGAGGTCGTGATGGGCGCTCCACGCGACACGATCAGCACCGCGATCCGCGAGGCTGCCAAGGAGAATCGCCCGGCGGTGGTCGGCTTCATGACCGCGGGCTTTCCCGACCGCGCCGGATTCGCCGGCTCTCTGCGGGCCATCGCATCGGGCGCGGACGTCGTCGAGATCGGCATCCCGTTCACCGACCCGATGGCCGACGGCATGACCATCCAGCGCGCGAGCCAGGCGGCACTCGCCGGCGGCTTCACGCTGCCGTGGCTGCTCGATGAACTCGGGCACATGCAGCCGCGACCCGCGGCGCCGCTGCTGCTCATGAGCTACCTCAATCCCTTGCTCGCCTATGGCCTCGACCGCCTGCCCGCCGCCGCGAAGTGCGCCGGCGTCGCGGGCTTCATCATCCCGGACCTGCCGTTCGAAGAAAGTGGCGAGATGCGTGCGGCCCTGGACCGGGAAGGCCTCGCGCTGGTGCAGATGGTCACGCCCGTGACGCCGCCCGAGCGACTGAAGATGTTGTGCGCGGCGAGCCAGGGCTTCGTCTACGCCGTGACGATGACCGGCACGACGGGTCGCAGCGTCGCCGTGCCGGAAGAAGTGCTGGCCTACATGGACCGCGTGCGGGCGGTCTCGCCCGTGCCGGTCTGCGCAGGCTTCGGCATCCGCAGCGCCGAGCAGGTGACGCGGATGCGGGGGCACGTGGACGGCGTCGTGGTCGGCTCGGCGCTGGTGGAGGTGCTCGAGCGGCGCGAGGATCCTGCAGCTTTCCTGCGCGCGCTGCAGGCATGAAACGCGCGCGTCGCGCCGGATCGCGATCGGGCAACGGAGGCTCACGATGAGCTTCGCCGTCTGCGTGTTCTGCGGCTCGGCGTCGGGCAGCGATCCGCGCTACGAGGTGGCCGCCGCGGAACTCGGGCGCGAGATCGCGCGCCGCGGATGGACGCTGGTCTACGGCGGCGGCAGCGTCGGGCTGATGGGAGTCATCGCCGATGCGGCACTCGGTGCAGGGGGGCGAGTCGTCGGCGTCATCCCGCGATTTCTCCACGAATGGGAAGTGGGCCACGACGACCTGACCGAGCTCGAGATCGTCGAGACGCTCACCGAGCGCAAGGTGCGCATGGGCGATCTGGCCGATGCGTTTCTAACGATGCCCGGCGGCATCGGCACGATGGACGAAGCCTTCGAGTCGCTCAGCTGGGCGCAGCTCGGACTGATGCGGAAGCCGAACGGGCTGTTGAACGTCGCCGGTTACTACGACGCGCTGGCCGCCTTTCTCGATCATGCCACGCACGAGGGCTTCGTGAAGCCGAAGCACCGCGCACTGCTCATCGTGGGCGACAGTTGCGCGGCGCTCCTCGACGCGCTGCATGCTGCGGCGAACGCGCCGGGCGACCCGCCGCGCTGAGCGAAGGCGCCGCACTGTCGGACGGGAATACCCCGCAACCGGGTTCAGGTTGAACCGAGCGTGCTCTTGAGGCGGTCGATGACCAGCGCGCGCACGTTCTGAATGGGGTTCTTCTCCCACGTGAAGCACGGGGGATCGCGCCGGAGCATCGACCAGCGCTGTGAGTCGATGATCTGCTGCAGGTACTCGAGGCTGCGCTCGATCGTCTCGAGGTAGGGGTTGCGGCCGTCGTAGAGAACCTCGAAGTAGCGATAGGCGCCGCCGAACTCGCCGTCGAGCCGCGTGCGCATGGTTTCCTCGAAGAAGTCCGGCGTCCGCCGCAGCATGTCGAGGCCCGACCCGTAGTTGACCGCGAGCTCGCCCTTTTCGCGCGCGACCGCGATGCCGCCCAGCACGAGCTCCGGGTAGAGCCGGTCGCGCACCTTTTCCAGGTAACAGCGGTCGGCCATCTGCGCCATCATGTCGGCCGTGCCGAGCAGGTGGCCCACCTTGCGGTCGAGCGGGTCGTCGAGGTGGATCTGGTCGAAGCTCACCTCGTAGCCGCTGAAGTGGATGATCTGAGTCGCGACCGGCACCCACTGCGCCATGCCGAGCGTCGGCAGGTAGTGCGCCAGGAACCGTGCGCCGCGGGCGACGTGGGTGAGGGTGAACTCGGCGCCGTTGCGGTGCTCGCGGTCGTTCGTCTCGCGGATGTAGCCCGAGTCGTGGAACAGCGCGACGATGAGCCCGAGCAGCGCGCGCTCGTGCCCGAGCTGCTGCTCCGGAGCGTGCCTGCGCTCGTAGCCCACCAGCAGGCGAGCCATCGCAAGGGTGTCATCGAGGGAGTGCTGCACGTCGTGGTAGACGGTGTCGCAGCCGAGGTAGCCGGGATACTGGCCGTTGAAGAGACGCTCGAAATCGGCGAACGCGGTACCGAGCCGCTCGAGCGAACCGGACGGCCATTGGCGCGAGTAGAGCTCCTCGACGGCGCGTCGTACCGCCGACACCGAGCTCACCTGCACGGTGTTGGTGACGTCGAAGTCACTGCGACGATACTGCATGGCGATCGTGTCGGCGCCTTCTGCACTGGCCAACCTGCGTTGCGCGGCAGTGTAGATGAACGCCGGACGAACGCCAGAGTAAAGAAAACCGACAGGGGCCCCTCGCGGGCCTATATGTCAAAGCTCGCGACGACCGGTGCGTGGTCCGACGGCCGTTCCAGCCGACGTGGTTCCCTGTCGATGTGACATGCGTCGCATTTCCGAGCGAACGCGCTGCTGGCGAGCACGAGGTCGATGCGCAGCCCGGCGTTGCGACGAAACGCCATCATCCGGTAGTCCCACCACGAGAACGACTTTTCCGGCTGCTCGAAGCGGCGGAAGCAGTCCTCGAGGCCGGTGTCGAGCAGGGACCGCAGCGCGGCACGCTCTGGCTCGCTGACGTGCACCGAGCCCTCCCAGGCCTTCGGATCGTGCACGTCGCGGTCCTCGGGGGCGATGTTGAAGTCGCCGAGGATGACGAGGTTGGGATGACGCGCGACCTCGGCGGCTACGTAGCCCCTGAGCGCTGCGAGCCAGCGCAACTTGTACTCGTATTTCTCCGAGCCCACCGCCTGTCCGTTCGGCACGTACACGTCGATGACGCGCACGCCACCGACCGTCGCCGCGATCACGCGGCGCTGCTCGTCCTCGAATCCCGGGATTCCCGTGGCGACGTCCTCGAGCGCGGATCTCGCGAGCAGCGCCACGCCGTTGTAGGTTCGCTGCCCGAAGACCGCCGCGTGCAGCCCGAGCGCCTCGACCTCCTCGCGCGGGAAGTCCGCGTCGGGGAGCTTCGTCTCCTGCAGCGCGATCACGTCCACCGGGTTTGCGGCGAGCCAGTCCTTGAGGTGTGGCATGCGCACCCGGAGGGAGTTGACGTTCCAGGTCGCGAGCTTCATCGGTCAGGCCGCGAGTCCCATCTGCCGGAGCAACGGTTCGATTTCAGGCTTTCGGCCGCGGAACTCGACGAAGGCCTCCATCGCGTCGCGGCTGCCGCCTCGCTCGAGGATACTGCCGAGGAAGCGTCGCGCGGTTCCCTGGTCGAACACGCCGTGCTCCTCGAACGCGCCGAACGCGTCGGCCGACAGCACCTCGGCCCACTTGTAGCTGTAGTAGCCGGCGGCGTATCCGCCCGAGAAGACGTGCTGGAAGCTGTGGGGGAAGCGGTTGAACTCTGGCGGCCGCACGACCGCCACCATGTCTCGCACCTCGGCCAGCGTCTCGGCAATGCGCGGCGGACGATCGGGGCGGTACTCGGCGTGCAGGCGAAAGTCGAACAGCGCGAACTCGAGCTGGCGCACGGTCTGCATGCCAGCCTGGAAAGTACGGCTGGCCTGCAGCCGCTCGAGCAGCTCGTGCGGGAGCGCCTCGCCGGTGTCGACGTGCGCCGAGATGAGCGGCAGCACCTCGTCGCGCCACGCGAAGTTCTCCATGAACTGGCTCGGCAGCTCGACCGCGTCCCAGGGCACGCCATTGATGCCTGCGACGCTCGGCGTATCGACACGCGTGAGCAGGTGGTGCAGCCCGTGGCCGAACTCGTGGAACAGCGTCAGTACCTCGTAATGCGTCAGCTGCGACGGGCGCTCGCCGGCCGGCGGGCTGAAGTTGCAGACGAGGTAGGCGACCGGCAGTGCGCTGCTCCCGCCCAGGCCGATGCGGCCCACGCACTCGTCCATCCACGCGCCGCCACGCTTCTTCGGCCGCGCATACAGATCCAGGAAGAAGCCGCCGCGAGGCGTGTCGTCGCGGTCGAGCACCTCGAAGTAGCGAACGTCTGGGTGATAGACCTCGACCGACGGGTTCGCGACGATGCGCACGCCGTAGAGACGATGGATCACCGTGAAGAGTCCCGCGAGTACGCGAGGCAAGGGGAAATACGGCCGCAGCGCTTCCTCCGATACCTGCAGTCGCTCGTGGCGCATGCGCTCCGAGTAGTGCGCGACGTCCCAGGCCGAGAGCGTTCGGCCGGCATGCCGCTCCAGCTCGTCGAATTCCCGCTGCGCCGCTGCGCGGCTCACGTGCGCCAGTCGCTGCAGGAAATCGAGCACCTCGGACGGATCGCGTGCCATCTTGGTGGCCAGCGAGTATTCGGCGAAGTTGCCGAACCCGACCAGATTCGCCGCCTCGTGTCGCAGCGCGAGGATCTCCGCCATCAGCGGTCCGTTGTCCCACTGGCCGGCGCCGGG
>Ga0210103_1000099_pt1 | contig 15609 bp, 16 predicted proteins | sample RushSE_CattailNL_6_FD_185564 | JGI IMG/M metagenome (GOLD analysis project Ga0210103, IMG submission 185564) | Wetland microbial communities from San Francisco Bay, California, USA, that impact long-term carbon sequestration - RushSE_CattailNLA_D2... | ecosystem: Environmental > Aquatic > Marine... | reverse complement strand
GATCAGCCTGCTCGTGCACTTCCCCGCAGCCGGCGCCGCTGTGCCAGTGCGCGACGACCTTGAGGGAGTGGACCGGCCGGGCGTGTCGCTGATGCTCGAGTTGCTGGCCCAGCTGAGGGAGGATCCTGTCCCGACCACTGGGGCGCTGCTCGAGCGCTGGCGCGAGCGCCCGGAGTATCCGCACCTCGCGAAGCTGGCCGCGACCGAGTGTCTGGTACCAGACGCCATGGCGGCGGCCGCCGAGATCCGCTCGGCGCTCGGACGGCTCGTGACCGAACACCTCCTGGGCCGCCTGCAGGAAATCGAGCAGAAGGCGCGGGGTGAACCACTGACACAGGCGGAAAAGGCCGAGTTGCAGGGACTGCTTCGCGCCCACGCCCAATCCGCCCGCTCGCCTGCGCCGAAATAGGCAACTGGGGCGGGCCGGCTGACGTGCTATGATTCCGCTCTTTTATCCCCTCCCTTTCCTGAGGCGCCCATCTTGAGCAAGACGGTACGCAAGCAGGCCAAGAAAGCTCCGACGCACAAGGCCACGACCCCGAAGGCCCGGGTTAAGCGGCCAGCCAAGGCCGCCGCCAAAGCCAAGGCCGCGCGGCCGCCGGCCAAGACGCCGAAAACCGCCCCCAAGGCGGGTCGCAAGCCCGCTGCCTCGGTACGCAAGGCGGCCTCGCCGCGCCCGGTATCCAAGCCGGCGCCGAAGACCCCGGCCAGGATTGCCGAAGTCAAGCACGCCCGGACCGCGAGGACCGCACCGGCTCCGGCCGGAAAGTCCGCCCCGGAGAAGACCGAGAAGGCGCACCCCGCCAAGGTCGCGGGCATCCCGACCGGCAAGGCCGCGGGTTCCAGGAAGGCTGGCAAGGAGGCCAGGGGCGGTGCGGAACGGATAGAGACGGCGGCCCAGCCACCGTCCACGCCGGAGGATCGCCAGTCTCAGCTGAAGCTGCTGATCGGTCGTGGCAAGGAACAGGGCTTCCTGACCTACGCCGAGGTCAACGACCACCTGCCCTCCGAGATCGTCGATCCGGAGCAGATCGAAGACATCGTCCAGATGATCAACGACATGGGCATCCCGGTGTACGAGAAGGCGCCGGACGCCGAGTCGCTGCTGCTGCGCGAACCTGTCGTCGCCGACGAGGAAGCCGCCGAGGAAGCCGCCGCCGCGCTCGCCACGACAGTCGATGCCGAGTTCGGCCGCACCACCGACCCGGTGCGCATGTACATGCGAGAGATGGGCACGGTCGAGCTCCTCACGCGGGAAGGCGAGATCGCGATCGCCCGACGCATCGAGGAAGGTCTCGATTCCGTGCGCCGCGCACTCGCCGCCTATCCGCCCACCTTCGAGCTGATGCTGCGCACCTACGAACCGGTCAAGGGTGGCCAGGGCCGGCTTGCCGACATCATCGTCGGCTTCGTGGATCCGAACGCGCCGGACGTGATCGCCGAGCCGGTGAACCCGAAGCTCGCAGCCGCGAAGGAAGAGCCCGAGGGAGACGAGGACGAGGAAGGCAGCGAGGAGGAGGAAGCGGTCGATACCGGTCCCGATCCCGAGGAAGCGGCGCGCCGCTTCGCGTCGATAGCCAAGGTCTACGCGCAGACTCTGAAGGCCCTCGACGACAAGGGCGGCCGCGACCCGCGCACCGCCAAGCTTCGCAAGAAGCTCGCCGACGAGCTCATGGAGCTCAAGCTCGCGCCGAAGATGTTCGACCAGTTAATCGGGCAACTGCGCAGCCACCTGAACGAAGTCCGCTCCATCGAGAAAGGGGTGATGCAGCTGTGCGTGCGCGATGCAGGAATGCCGCGCTCGGACTTCATCGAGACCTTCCCGCGCAACGAGACCAACCTCCACTGGCTGGACAAGCACGTCCGCGCCAAGCGCAAGCACTCCGCGGCGCTGGGTCGCATGCGCGAGGCGATCGAGAAGCACCAGCTCAAGCTGCGCGAGATCGAGAAGCGTACGCATCTCACGATCAACGAGGTCAAGGAGATCAACCGCGAGATCGCGGTCGGCGAGGCACAGGCGCGCCGCGCGAAGAAAGAGATGGTCGAGGCGAACCTGCGCCTCGTGATCTCGATCGCCAAGAAGTACACGAACCGCGGCCTGCAGTTCCTGGATCTAATCCAGGAAGGCAACATCGGCCTGATGAAGGCGGTCGACAAGTTCGAGTACCGCCGCGGCTACAAGTTCTCGACCTACGCGACCTGGTGGATCCGCCAGGCGATCACGCGCTCGATCGCCGACCAGGCACGCACGATCCGCATCCCGGTGCACATGATCGAGACCATCAACAAGCTGAACCGCATCTCGCGGCAGATGCTCCAGGAGATGGGCCGCGAGCCCACGCCGGAGGAACTCGCGGTTCGCATGGAGATGCCCGAGGACAAGGTCCGCAAGGTGCTGAAGATCGCCAAGGAGCCGATCTCCATGGAGACCCCGATCGGCGACGACGAGGACTCGCATCTCGGCGATTTCATCGAGGACACTTCGGTCGAATCGCCGATCGAGTCGGCGACGACGCAGTCGCTGCGGGAGACCACGCACTCCGTGCTCGCCGGGCTCACGCCGCGCGAGGCGAAGGTGCTGCGCATGCGTTTCGGAATCGACATGACGACGGACCACACGCTCGAGGAAGTCGGCAAGCAGTTCGACGTCACCCGCGAGCGCATCCGCCAGATCGAGGCGAAGGCGCTGCGCAAGCTGCGCCACCCGAGCCGCAGCGAGCAACTGCGGTCGTTCCTCGAAGACTGAGCCGGACGACGGCGTCCGGTACCGTCGAGCGATGTTCGTTGGCTGGCCGGTGCGAACCCGGTCGGCCAATGGACCGCCATCGCGCCCCGTCGGCGCTCAGCGGTGCACCACGCCCACCACGGGGTCCCCGGTGCCCGCGAGGCACGTCAGCACCACCCGATCGAAGCGGGCGGACATTTCCAGTGCCACCTCTGCCGCGATGCGCGCCTGCGCTTCGCGGTACGGGTCGTCCACCATGTTGATAACCGGCACGAGCCGCCTGCCTGCAGCCGCCTTCGTCATTCCTTCAGGGCTGGCGATGAGTCTTCCGAGGTGCGCCGCCGTGAGGATCTCGCCCCCGCGCAACCCCGTCACGGCGGCAACGCGCTCGACACGGTGCGCGACGCGCTCGTTCAGAGGCTCGCCGATGCAGCGCGCAGAGACGACGGGCAGCAGGGTCGTGCAGCAGGCCGGCACCACCGGCTCGGCGTCGGCAGGTGCCTTCACGAATCGCATTCTCGCGCCGTCGGCCTTCACGTAAGTCGCGGCGAACTGCCCGCTGGCGTGCACCGCATCGATGACCCGACCGTCCACTCCTGCGTAGCGGTCCGGCTTGTCGCAGGCGCATGCGTAGGCGACGCTGCGCGCCGGATCGGTCGCCGCGACCTCGGCCGGGAGCGCCGCCTCCGGGGCGATGACCGCTGAAAATCCGTGCTGCATCGGGAAGTGCGCGATGAACACGGTAGCCGTGACCGCGACTCTTTCCGGGTGGGTCGACGCAAGACGCCACAGCAGGCTCTTCTTCCCGCCTGCGCCGACCGCGCAGACCACGCCCGAGCGCGCCTGCAGCAGCTCGTGCAGGTCGCCTCCCATCACTTCTCCAGGAGCCTCGGCATGAGCTCGACGAGGTTGCACGGCTGCGTGCGGGCGTCGAGCTGGGCCGAGATGAGGGCATCCCACGCCGTGGCGCAGGCCCCGGAGGAGCCTGGCACGCAGAATACGTAGGTGCCGTTGGCGACTCCCGCCAGGGCCCGCGACTGCAGGGTCGAGGTCTTGATGTCGGCGTAGGAGATCCAGCGGAACATCTCGCCGAACCCTTCGAGCACCTTGTCGAGCAGCGGCAGCACCGCCTCGGGTGTGCCGTCGCGACCGGTGACACCCGTGCCGCCGCTGGTGATGATCGCGTTCACGTCGGGGTCGGCGACCCACCGCGAGACTGCCGCACGGATCTGGTACACGTCGTCCGGGACGATGAGCTTCTCTGCAAGGCGATGACCGGCGCCGGTCAGCCGCTCCACCAGCAAATGCCCCGACCTGTCGGTGTGCTCGTCCCGCGAGTCCGAGACCGTGAGGATCGCGATGCTGACCGGCCTGAATTCCCGCTCGCCGCCGCCGTGCGCCCGACTCATGCCTTCTCCTTCATTAGCGATCGCCGGGTCACAGGAGCCCTGCGAACGGCTGCACCTGCACTTCCGCTCCCGGCTCGACGTCACCCTGCTCCAGCGGCAGCACGATGAAGCAATTTGCTTCGCTCATGGAGTGCAGCGCCGCCGATCCCTGGTGGCCGCTGCTGCGCACGTGGTACGCGCCGTCGGGCTGCTGCTCGAGTACGCCGCGCTGGAACTCCAGGCGGCCGGGGCTCTTCCGCAACCTGGTCGTGCACGTCGCGCGCAGCAGGAGCGTCGGACCGGCATCGGTCGTACCGGCCAGCGCGTAAAGCGCCGGCTGCACCAGTTGGCAATAGGTGACCATCGCGGAAACAGGGTTTCCCGGCAACCCGAAGAAGCACGCAGCGCCGAAGCGACCGAATGCAACCGGCTTGCCGGGCTTCATTGCCACTTTCCAGAACACGACCTTCCCGTGCCGCTCCAGCGTCTCGGCTACGTAATCCGCGTCGCCGACCGATACGCCGCCCGTCGTGACAAGCGCATCGCTCGCTGCTGCGGCTGTCTCGAACGCGCGCCGCGTGTCCTCCCGCGAGTCGCGAACCAGGCCGAGGTCGAGCACTTCGACCGGGAGGCGCGCCAGCATGGCACGCAGCATGTACCGGTTGCTGTCGTAGATCTGCCCCGGCGCGAGCGCCTCGCCCAGCGGACGCAGTTCGTCGCCCGTCGAGAAGATCGCGACCTTTGGGCGGCGACGCACGGTGACGCGCGCGACCCCCAGTGCCGCGAGGACACCGATCTGCGCGGGCCCGAGCTGCGTGCCCGGCCCGAGCACGAGCTCGCCCCGCCGCATGTCCTCGCCGACGGGACGGACGTGCTGGCCGGTGCGATGCCCGATTCCAACCATTACGCGGCCGCCCTCGAGTCGCACGTGCTCCTGCATGACGACGGTGTCAGTTCCGTCCGGCAGCGTCGCGCCGGTCATGATGCGCACGCATTGACCCGGCCCGACCGTTCCGCCGTATGGATGGCCCGCGCGGGAAATGCCGGCGAGTTCGAGCGCCGAAGAGCCTTCCGATCCAAGCTCGCGCCCCGCCAACGCGTAACCATCCATCGCGGAACAACGGTGCGCCGGGACGTCGGTGGCCGAGTGCACCGGACCCGCGAGAATGCGTCCGAGCGCGTCCTGAAGGCCGACGGACTCGTCGCCAGCCACGGGCGCAACGTCCGAAAGGATCCGGGAGCGTGCCTCCTCCAGGGTCAGCAACCGGCCGCCGTGACCCGGAAAGTCGCAGGTATCGGAGCTGGCCGGCGGGAGTCCTGGAGTGTCGGTCATCGATTTCTGCACCGCTGCATAGCGCCGGGCTCGGCGCCGAATGCTAACCAGCGCTCACCCGCCCGGAAAGCAACCTTGATTCGAGCTGCTGGCGCTCATCCGAATCGTTGACGTTGGCGAACGCGCCGGGCTCGTCACTGAAGTCGACGGCGACGCATCGCGCCTGGTCGAGCCACTGCTCAACGCTGCGGCCGCCCCTCGCGAGGTACGAGGCGAGATCCGGACCCACCCGTGAACGCAGCAAGAGGAAGACCGGCTGCAGGCGCCGGCCGTCATGGACCACGGCCGCGTCGGCTGTGTCCGCGAGACACGATGCGTGAAGGCGCTGCACCAGGTCCGGCGGCAGGCACGGGGCGTCGCACGGCACCGCCACCATGAACTCGGTCGCGACGCTCCGCAATGCGCTCAGCACGCCTGCAAGCGGACCCTGGAAGCCGTCGAGTTCGTCGGCCACGACCGGGTAACCGTAGGCGGCGTAGCGATCGAGGTTCCGGTTCGCGCTCAGCAGCAGCGAACCCACCTGTGGGCGCAGAGCTTCAATTACGCGCTCTACCATGGGGCGCCCGGCGAGATCGAGGAGCCCCTTGTCTTCGCCGGACATTCGCCGCGCCTGGCCGCCCGCGAGTATCAGGCCGGTGACGGCTTCGATATGGCCCGCGACCATCAGCGACCCGGCGACCGCTCGTTCGACCCGATCGTACCGAGCCCTGCGACCCGCGCGAATTCCGTCTCGGCGGCAGCGAGGTCGGACACGCAGAAGTCGAGATCGCGCAGCAAGCCGTCGTCCAGTCCGTACACCCAGGCGTGCACGGTGAGCGGACATCCCCGCTCCCAGGCCTGCTGCACGATGGTCGTGCGGCAGATACGTCGCGCCTGGACCAAGACATTGAGCTCGCAAAGCCGGTCGCGCCGCTCGACGTCGGTCGGCAGGTCCAGCAGCTGGCCGCGGTACAGGTGCGCGACGTCGCGCACGGACTGCAGCCAGTTGTCCACGAGGCCGAGCTGGCGCTCCTCCCATGCCGCCTGCACGCCGCCGCAGCCGTAATGACCGCAGACGATCACGTGCTCGACGCCCAGCACGTCGATCGCGTATTGCAGCACCGACAGGCAGCTGAAATCGTTGTGCATGACGAGATTCGCGACGTTGCGGTGCACGAACAACTCGCCCGGCGCGAGGTCGACGATCTCGTTGGCGGGTACGCGACTGTCGGAGCATCCGATCCACAGGTACCGGGGCACCTGCTGCGCGGACAGCTCCGCAAAGAACCCGGGACGACGGGACTCCATGCCAGCCGCCCAGCGGCGGTTTTTCGCGAACAGTTCCGGCAGGCGCTTCATAACCGGGATTCTACAGAAGCGGGGACTCCCGCCTGCCGTCTGCTCGCGGCAGTAACACCTTTCGACCGACCTGCTCGCATACCAGCATTGGACCGGCCGCCCTGGCAGATCCGCGTCGGCTACACTTGCGGCCGAGGGCGCTGCGGTTGCAAAGGTTCTTCGACGCCGCGCGCAACGCGTCGCACCAGGCGCTCCGACGGCGGCTGGAAATAGAACATGTGCTACTGCATCGAAGCACCAAAAATAGGGAGAACAACCATGTCGCATGACCGACGCAGGCGAACGGCCAGCGCGCTTTGCCTTCTGCTGGTGTCTCTGGCCGCCTCGGTGCCGACGTTCGCCAGCGACGGCACGCCCGATACTGCCGGCCACTATCCGGCGGTGGCCGGTTACTACGAGTTCTTCGTCTACCTGCCGGACGGCGGCACGCCGGAGGTCGCGTACGCGGAGCTGTCCTGCTCCGGCGCGCTCGTGGCCGAGCGCGTCGTGCTGACGGCCGCGCACTGCACGGCCTACAACTACACCGAGGACGTAGGCATCACCGGCTACTACTCGCGCGTCTGGGTCAGCTTTGACACGGTCGCGACGGCCAACGACTTCCGCTGCTTCCTGGTCGAGACGGGCGGGCCGTACACCGACCTCCTTGCCGGCGATTACGCGTGTGATCCCGTGACCCGAACCACTCCCGCACCGCGTTTCGTCGCGACCGAGGTCATCGGACGCGACGCCGGCGGCGTTGCGGTCGCTCACGGACTGACGCATCCGGCATACCTGCGTCCCGAGCTGCGACCGGACGGCGTCCGCGCCAAGCGCAGGATCCAGAACCTGCAGCTCGCGCCGGACGTTGGCGCGCTGCTGCTGGCCGAACCGGTGGACGAAATCGAGCCGCTGCCACTGCGCGCCGTCGGCGGGCTCGATGCGATCCCGAACCTCATCGGCACGCCGGTCGTCAGCGTTGGCTCGGGTCTCAACTGGGCGAAGCGTGTCGGCGGACGGCCTACGCCCGGGCTCGGCCCGATGACCGACCTTGGCGGCGGCAATGGCACCAAGCGCGTCGCAGAGGTCGGGCCGATCGCCAATGTCTACGAGAATTCGCTGGTGCCGCGCCAGGACGTGCGCAAGGGCGACGACACGGTCTGTTTCGGCGATTCCGGCTCGCCGCTGTTCCTGGTGCGCGACGGCACGGTCGAGCCGGTGATCTCTGCGGTTCTCTCCGGAGCGACCAACTGGTGCCAGGGCTCACGAGACCCCTGGTATCGCATCGACCAGGCCGAGGCGCAGGACTTCCTCGCATGCGTCGTGAGAAACTAGCACGACGCGACGAGCGCCTGCCGCGAATGTTCCGCCGAGGCTGCGCTGGGTCTCTGCTTCGACTAACTCGGCGCGAAAGCGCCCCCCCCCGCCGGTAAGGGATCGCCGGACCCTTCAAGTCCGGCGGATCGACGGCCGGCGCAAGCGCATCGCTCCGAGCAGGGCAAGCCCCGCAGCCAGCAGTGCCAGTGAACCCGGCTGCGGCACCGATGCGAAGGTCGACCAGAGGTAGACCGTCGTGTCGCTCTCGCCGTCCATCTGCCAAAGGTAGAACGGCGCCTCTGGCGCCTCGAGGCTCGTGAAGAACGTCACGCGGCTCGCGCCCCCGGCAATCACGAAGCTGCGACCGAGAGCCATCGCCACGTCGCCCAGCGTGCCCGCGGCGATGCCATTGCTGTTGTCGAGCGTATCGTCCACGAAATTCGCGTAGACGTCGCCGCCGAAGGCGTCGTCGATCTCCCAGCTCTCGCCGGCTCCGGGCGCGCCCGACGTGCCGCCAGACTCATTGTCGGGCCGCGACCCTGCATCGAAATCGAAGTACCCGAGCACCGAATGCAGGCCGGCACCGCTGACCAGCACGGTGACGGATCCGAGGCCCGATGCATTCAACGCGTAAGTGACTCCGTCCGGAGCGGGCTGGTCTCCGTCCCTGTTGACGCCGACCTCGAACAAGCTGAGCGCCGAGGCGTCGACCGACAATACGAGCAGCAGCGAAGCCGCGGCAGCGATGAGCGAGTTCTTCAACTTCTTCCTCCCCAGTAGCTTGTGTTCGGGCCATCAGCCCGTCCGACGCGGATGGGCGCCCGACTTTGCCAAAGAATAGACTGCAGGCCGCGCCGCGTCACGCGCCCTGCGCGACCTGTACCTGCCGGGGCCTGACCACCTTGTGAGGCGTGGGCGCACTCGACCCAGCCCCAGGCTGCCAATCGTTTGCGTTGCACGCCAAGGCGGCGTCGACGGCGCGCCCGGCGCCAAAGACGAGGCCGTCGATCGATCAAGGCGATACCAAGGCCTGCGTAACGGCGACTCGCCGGACCTGCTGGCTCGCTTGCGCGAGCGAGGCGTAGTGCGCGTGGCGCTGAGCCATGCCGTAATCGCCTGGCTGTTGCTGCAGATCGCAGACGTCATCCTCGGACCGAACGGCGCGCCGCCCTGGGCGATGACCGCGCTGATCATCGCAGCTGCTGTCGGTTTCCCGATCGCCGTCGCGCTTGCCCGGTTCCTCGAGATCGGCGAGGACGGCGTGCAGTTCGACACCGCCGCCGCGGGCGAAGCCCGCCCGCCGGCGCGTGGCCTGCGTCACTATGCAGACGCGATCGTGATCGGGGTCCTTTTGATGGCCGTCGTGGCTCTGCTCGTGCGCCAGTCGGACATCGGCAAGCCGAAGCCGCCGGAGAGTCCGGCCATCGCCGTGCTGCCGTTCGAGAACCTCTCGGGCGACCCATCGCAGGAATACCTCTCCGAAGGCCTGGCCGAGGAGATGCTCGAGAAGCTCGGCGTGACGACGCTGCTCGAAGGCAGCGTGCGTCGGGACGGACCACGCCTCAAGCTCAATGCCCTGCTCATCGACGGCGCTTCAGGTCAGCAGCTGTGACCGGGAAGCTTCGACCGTGAGATGACGGACATCTTCGCCGTGCAGGCCGAGCTCGCCGGCGCGCTGCTGTTCCGCGCGAGGTTCTCGGAAGAGCCGGACGATCCGGAGACAGCCACGCTGCTGCGACGAGCGGAGGCTGCCGTGATGAAGAACGGCGCGGCCTTCGACGACAACCTGCCGATCTGGATCAACTGCTTCCGCGCGTGGCTCGCGGTCGATCCGCAACGCGCGCGGCAATGCCTGCCGGACAAGGGGACCGAGCAGCGGCGCGAAATCGACCAGGAGGCTGTACGCCTGTTCCTCGAAGCGGGCATCGCGTGCGTTCTCGGCGACTGGGAGCGCGTCGACTGCGACCTGCTGCTCGAGCGTCCGTGGGCAAGATCGGCACGCGTGCAATCGATGCGGGCATTCTGGTACGCGGTACAGGAGCGCCACGAGGAGGCCGCAACAGCGCTGGCGCGCGCCGAACCGATTCCGGAATTCTTCACGCCACCCGTGATGGGGGCGACGCGACGTACGGCCTCATGGAAACGGCGGCGGTCCGCATCCTGCGCGAGACGGGGCGCGGCGACGGAGCCCGAAGCCGGGTCGATCAACTTCTGGCCCGGCTGCGTGCGGGACGTGCCGCTGTCGGATCTCGTTGCTCGACGGAATCGGGCCGCTACGACGACTGGATGCGTCACGCGAGCCTCGCAGCCAACGAGGGTCCCAAGGACGAAGCGGCGGACGCGCTGCGGGGTGCGATGCGCTGCGGTGACCTGCCGTCTGGGTTCCTGCCGCAGCTGCCTTGGTTCCGGTCGCTGGATGGCTACGTGCCGTTCGAGGAGTTGAAGCGCGAACGAGAACGGCGCATCGAGATCATCCGCAAGGAGTTGATCAGGATCGAGACGGAGTCCGGTCTGGCGAGCGCTTACTAGGGCTTGCGCCGGTCGATCTCCCAGTCGCAGGCGTTGCCTACGCCTTGAGTCGTCGCCGAACCACGACGATTCCGGCGAGGCCGAGGCAAAGCAATACGAGTGTGCCTGGCTCCGCCACGCTGCTGCGAAAGCCCGTCACCAGTCCCTGGTCGTCGTAGCCACTCCCGAAGTCGTGCCACCGACTGAATGGCATCGGGTCGCTGCCACTACCAGAAAGCGCGGCGAAGAACGGGCCGGTATGGCCTGCCGTCGCACCGCTGACCCGAAGGTCGAGCAGCAGATTCCCCATTGCAGGGTCGTAGTGAAACGGCAATCCGCCGATCACGAGCTCAGTCCCGCTCAGCGTCGAGCCACCGCCCAGGGTGGCAAACAGTCGCGTGTCAGTGCCCAGGTTGTCGTCGAAGGGACGGTAGCTGATCCCGTTGACCCCGCGATCCGTGACCGACAGGTAGACCTGGATCGTGCCATCGAGGATCGGAGCCAGAGTGTTGCTGCTCGCGTAGAACACGAGCTGGCGGATGTCGATCGGCCCGGCGAAGGATGAGGAGGCGTAGACCTGCTGGTAGCGCGTGCTCGCATAGCCGTAGTACGAAGGCAGGGTGCTGAACGGGAACGCGTTCTGCCACGCGGGGTAGACGCTCGGATTGCCGATGATCAGTTCCGACGCCGGTGCGGTCACCGGAGCACCGAAACAGGCGATGCAGGTGAGCAGCGAAAAGAGGCTGGATCGGGATCTCACGTCGGTCCTCGCAGTCGCCTTTGTCCCGGCGATGGTCAATCGTCGCGATGTGCGACGTGCGCGCATCATCCTAGATGCGGCCGCTTTTCGGGAGCGTGACCTGGGTTCCAGTTGGCCGGGGGGGCCCGCACCGCCATCTGCCACGTAACATATTGCAGTGAGATCCGCGCGCCAGCATGCTGCAGTCGTCGTTGGCGATGTCAGCGCGTCCCTCGCGCACCGACATTGGCTGCGATGCCGAGGATCGCGGACAGGCTGAGGTCTACGTCCCCTTCACTCGTGGCCCACGACGAAACGCTGATCCGCATCGCTGCGCGACCATGCCACTCGGTGCCGCTGCACCAGCAGGTCCCGTCCGACTGGACCCGCTCGATCACGGCGCGGGTACTCGCGTCGTCTCCGAAGGAAACCAGCACCTGGTTCAGCACCACCTCGTTGAGCACCTCGTGACCAGCCTGCCTCAGGGCGTCGGCGAACCGCTGCGCGTGCGTACAACAGCGTTCCACCAGTGCTGCGACTCCGCTGCGGCCGAGTGTCCTGAGTACCGCCCAGACCTCGACTCCTCGCGCGCGGCGCGACAGCTCCGGCGTGTACTGCATCGGCTCCCGGGCCGGTGACTCCTGGAGGTAGGCTGCGCCGGTGCCCATTGCGCCGCGCAGCGCGGGCTCGTCCCGCACGATGGCGATTCCGCAGTCGTACGGGACGTTGAGCCACTTGTGCGCGTCCGTCGCCCAGGAGTCCGCGAGTTCGGCGCCCTTGCACAGGTGCGCACGGGTCGGTGCCGCCCGAGCCCAGAGGCCGAAGGCACCGTCGATGTGAACCCAGCCACCCCGCCGGCGGGCCCACTCGATGATGGGCAGCGCAGGATCGAACGCGCCGGAGTTCACGTTGCCGTGCTGGATGCATACGATGACGGGGCCCGCGACGTCCGGCAGCGCGCCGGGGCGCATTCTTCCCTCGGCGTCGATCGGCACCGGCAACACGCGGTCGCGTCCCAGGCCGAGCATGGCCAGTGCCTTGAAGATCGTGCTGTGCGCATCGCCGCCGACAATTACCGGGATTTCCGGTGCGCCGAAGAGGCCGCGGCTTTCGACGTCCCAGCCGAGTCGACGAAACAGCGCGTGGCGAGCTGCCGCCAGCGCAGTGAAGTTGGCCATCTGGCAGCCGGTCACGAAGGCGCCACCGGACGCTCGCGGCAGGTCCAGGACATCGAGGATCCAGTCGAGTGCGATCCGCTCGAGCAGCGTCGTGGCCGGCGCCGCGGCCATCAGGCCCGTGTTCTGGTCCCACGCTGTGGCGAGCCAGCTCGCGGCCACCGACTCCGGCAGCGAACTGCCGATGACGAAGCCGAAGAACCTGCCACCTGTCGAGGCCATGGTCGCCGGGGAGCCATAGCGATCGAGTGCCGCCAGGACCTCACGTGCATCGCACGGCTGCTCGGGGAGTTGGCCACCGAGATGATCGACGAGTTCCCGCAGCGCCTCCCGTCGCGGCGGAACGCAGCGCTCCGCGACCCCCTTTCGATAGGCAATGGCGCGTTCGGCGGCGTCGCGCCAGAGCCCGTCGACGTGCGTTTCGCCTCCGGCGTGTCCCGGCATCGGCCCCGAGGCAGAAGCGTCACCGCCCATCCTCAAGCCCTCTTGCACGAGTGCAGCCGGTTCGTCAGCAGTGAGCTGGGCTCGAGGCCGGGATTGGGATCGAACGCGACGCCGGCCCGCTGCCATGTCTCATGCAAGGTTCCCGACCAGAAGGCCTCGAAGGTGTCGGTCGCTCCGCCGAGGTGTTCTCCACCCATGAACGCCTGCGGAATCGTCGGAGCGCCAGTGCGATCCCTTTCGAGTGCGAACAGCACGACGGGCTGACTCGCCGTGCGCTTCCCCGACGCATCGCGCGGTTGCCGGATGCCGCTGCCGAGGATCGGCGTGCGGCCCATGGTCTCGAGGACATTTCGGCCCTTCATCGCGCCCCCCGTCAGGTCACCAGGACGTGGTGCAGTCTCCCCGGCTCCGCAAGCCAGTTCATCCCCTGCTCCAGCAAGCACCAGAATCCGGCGAGCAGGACGCGCTGCATGAACAACATGACTCCAGACCCGAGGCGCCGAGTACGCAATCCCGATGGACTCGTCATGACGTTTCTCCAGAGATCCGCTTCAGACAAACGCCTGCGAATTCGAGACCGCATGCAACAGCACGGCCGCGGTGGCGAACGAGACTGCCGCCAGTCCGGCCACCACGAGCGTCGGCAAGGAATTCGTCGCCAGGCGAGCCCTGTTACTAAAGGCGCGGTACAGGAAGTTCATGCACTTTTTCATCGGGTCGTCCCCCGTGTCGCGGGTAATGGAAATGACCGCTCTTGCGGAGGGCCAGTGTCCGCCGACCGCGCAGGCGCGACTTGAAGATCTGCTGGTCTTTTCGTGGTCTTTTGGTGATCCGCGCAGGGGCGGTCGAAAGCGGCGGCCGCGACTTGCCCGCAGTGCGAAACCGCGCCGGCTCTGGTTTCGCGCGCGACCGGCGCGCGAGGGGAAGTGGTGGGCCCGCTGGGATTCGAACCCAGGACCAAGGGATTCACGCGACCCGGAGTTTCCCCCGGACGTGGACTATCTCTTCACCCTCGGCCGCGCCGGTCGGGTGCGGGATGCTCGATGCCTGTCATCAAGGGCACTTCAGCCCTCAGGTAGTCTCTGCACCTTCCGGCGGTGCACCGCCGGCTTGGCTCAGGGTCGCCATCGGCAACGCCGGTGAGGTTTCCCTGAATTCATCCCGTCCACTCCGCGGATTACGCCGCGGAGGCACCATTGTGATGAGTCCCCTGCACTAACCGCTGTGCTACAGGCCCACGGCGCGATTGTACGCAACGACCGCCTGCGCCGTGCGGCCGACGCAGTTGGTTGCGGCGCAGCATTGATCGATGGCAATCGCCGGTCGCGTACGTGTTTGCCGCAACGAAGGATCTGAGCCGAAGGATGAGTACCACGTGGCTCATTGCTGCACTAGACTCCGGCTGCGGTGTCATGTCCGGCTCCCGCGGCTCGCCGTCCAATCTGGATGGAAGGCCGGAGGGGGTAGTTGCAACATCCGGATCGAGGATCAAGACATGCAAGTCACACGTCGGCAGTTCTTCAAGATATGCGGGGCGGGACTGGGGGCGTCCAGCGTCGCGTACCTGGGCTTCTCGCCCGAACCGGCCCTCGCCGAGGTGCGCGCATTCAAGCTCGCGAGCACGCGGGAAAGCCGCAGCATCTGCCCGTACTGCTCGGTCAGCTGCGGCGTGCTGATACACACCATGGGGAGCGGCGCCAAGAACGCGCACTCCTCGATCGTTCACATCGAGGGCGACCCGGACAACCCGGTCAACCGCGGCACGCTCTGCCCCAAGGGCGCCGGCCTGCTCGACATGATCAAGAGCCCCGACCGCCTGAAGCAGCCCGAGTACCGGGCCCCGGGCGACGACAAGTGGCAGCCGATCTCGTGGGATGAGGCTTTCACGAAGATCGCGCGGCTCATGAAGGACGATCGCGACGCGAACTTCGTCGCGAAGAACGAGAAGGGTGAGCTGGTCAACCGCTGGATCACCACTGGGTTCCTGGCGAGCAGCGCGGCGAGCAACGAGTCGGGCTACCTGACTCACAAGATCGTCCGCCCGCTCGGCATGGTGACGCTCGACACCCAGGCACGCATTTGACACTCGCCGACGGTGGCCAGTCTGGCCCCGACTTTCGGCCGCGGTGCGATGACGAACAACTGGGTCGACATCAAGAATGCCGACCTCGTGCTGATCATGGGTGGGAACGCCGCCGAGGCGCATCCCTGCGGGTTCAAGTGGGTCACTGAAGCCAAGGCGAAGCGCAAGGCGAAGCTGGTCGTCGTCGACCCGCGCTACACGCGCTCGGCCGCGGTCAGCGACTTCTACGCCCCGGTGCGGGTGGGCAGCGACATCGCCTTCCTGGGCGGCGTCATCAACTACCTGCTCTCGAACGACAAGATCCACCACGAGTACGTCCGGACCTACACCAACGCGTCGTTCCTCGTGAAGGGCGACTTCACGTTCAACGACGGCATCTTCTCGGGCTACGACGAGCAGAAGCGCACCTACGACAAGTCGTCGTGGGCCTACGAGAAGGGTCCCGACGGGTTCGCGCTGGTCGACGAGAGCCTGCAGAACCCGCGTTGCGTGTTCCAGCTGCTCAAGCAGCACTTCTCGCGCTACACGCCCGAGATGGTGACGCGGATCACCGGCACGCCGCCGGACCGGTTCCTGAAGGTCT
>Ga0210103_1000098_pt1 | contig 15613 bp, 12 predicted proteins | sample RushSE_CattailNL_6_FD_185564 | JGI IMG/M metagenome (GOLD analysis project Ga0210103, IMG submission 185564) | Wetland microbial communities from San Francisco Bay, California, USA, that impact long-term carbon sequestration - RushSE_CattailNLA_D2... | ecosystem: Environmental > Aquatic > Marine... | reverse complement strand
CCCGCCTCGCCGTGGGCGTGCTGCTCTTCCAGGACCTCGCATTCGCCCCGCTGCTCGCCCTCGCGACTGCACTGGGCACGACCGCGGAAGTGCTCGCACCCACCTGGCTGCTCGGCATGGCCGGCCGTGCAGTGCTGGCACTGGCGATCGTGCTGGCGCTGGGACGATGGCTGGTCCGGCCGCTGCTGCGTGTCATCACCCGTGACCGAGGCTCCGAGACCTTCACGCTCATGGTGCTGTTCGTGGCGCTCGGCGCCGCGTGGGCGACGCACGCGCTCGGGCTCTCGATGGCGCTTGGCGGATTCCTCGCTGGGATGTTCCTCGCCGAGACCGAGTTCCGCCACCAGACGGAGGCGGTGATCAAGCCGTTCCAGGACATCCTGCTCGGCCTGTTCTTCGTATCGGTCGGAATGCTGCTCGACCTGCGGCTGCTGATCGGGCAGCTCCCGCTGATCCTGATGCTGCTCGCGACCCTGTTGCTCGTGAAGGCGGTGATCGTGCTGGTGGTCGTCGAGCGCTTCGTACCAAACCGCCGCAAGGCGCTGCGCACCGGCATCGTGCTGTCGATGGGCGGGGAGTTCGGCTTCGCGCTGCTGACGCTGCTGTTGAAGGGGCGGATGGGCGATCCGGCGCTCGTGCAGGCGCTGCTCACTACCGTGGCGCTCAGCATGCTGGTCGGGCCGCTGCTCGTGCGCTACAACTCCCGCATTGCCGATGCGCTGCTGCGTCGTCCCAGCTCGCAGCTGTCGGAGGCCGTGATCGAGACGGCCGCCACGCGCGAGCTCGCGAAGCGCGAGCACGTGATCATCTGCGGGTTCGGTCGGGTGGGCCAGAATCTCGCGCGCGTTCTCGAGCAGCGCGGCATCGAGTACATCGCGCTCGACCTCGACCCGTTCCGCGTGCGCGATGCCCGCCAGGCGGGCGACCCTGTGGTCTACGGCGACGGCTCCGACACCGAGGTGCTGCGCGCGCTTGGCCTCGAGCAGGCGAACGTCGTGGTCGTGTCCTTCGACGGCCCCGACGCGGCACTGCGCATCGTGCGTGCCGTTCGCCAGCTTCGCGCGGACGTGCCGGTGCTGGTGCGCACCGAGGACGACTCGCGACTCGAGGCACTGCAGGAGGCCGGCGCGACGGAAGTCGTGCCCGAGATCTTCGAGACGAGCCTGTCGCTCGTTTCCCACGTGCTGCTGTTCCTCGACGTGCCTCCGCGAGAGGTGCTCGAGACTACGGAGGACATCCGCCACGACCGCTACGCGCTGCTGCGCAGCGTCTTCCAGCGCCGCGAGCCCGGCGCGCCGGACGAAGGCACCCCGTCGCTTCGCCAGCAGCTGCGTACCGTCGTGCTGCCACCGGGCGCATCTGCCGTGGGACGGACCATCGCCGAGATGGGCCTGGATCGGGGGCGCGTCGTCGTGACCGCCCTGCGCCGCGAAGGCATCGTCGGTCGGGAGCCCGACCGTGAAACGCGGCTGCGCGAGGGAGACGTGCTCATACTGTGGGGCACGCCCGAAGACCTCGAGCACGGCGAGAACCAGCTGCTGATCGGTCGCAGATCGCCGCGCACCTCGAACAAGGAAGAAGCATGACGACCCTGGGCACTCCCCTCTCACCGGGCGCGACCCGCGTGCTCCTGCTCGGCGCCGGTGAACTCGGCAAGGAAGTGGTGATCGAGCTGCAGCGCCTCGGCGTCGAGGTGATTGCCGTTGACCGCTATGCAAACGCGCCCGCGATGCAGGTCGCGCATCGCTCCCACGTGATTGACATGCTGGATCCCGCGGCGCTGCGCGCTCTGGTGGTCGACGAGCGACCGGCTCTGATCGTGCCGGAGATCGAGGCAATCGCAACGCCGGCGCTGATCGAGCTCGAGAGTGAAGGCTTCCGCGTGATCCCCACGGCACGGGCTGCACGGCTCACCATGGATCGCGAAGGCATCCGCCGCCTCGCGGCCGAGCAGCTCGGGCTCGCGACCTCACCATACCGTTTTGCCGGCACGGTGGATGAATACCACGCCGCCGTCGCGGCACTCGGGTTTCCCTGCGTCGTGAAGCCGGTGATGAGCTCGTCCGGCAAGGGCCAGAGCGTGCTGCGCGGCGACGGTGACGTGGCGCCGGCCTGGGAGAACGCGCAGGCGGGCGGTCGCGCGGGGGCCGGACGCGTGATCGTGGAGGGCTTCATTCGCTTCGACTACGAGATCACGCTGCTCACCGTGCGCCATGCCGGCGGCACGAGCTTCTGCGCGCCGATCGGGCACCTGCAGGTGGATGGGGACTATCGCGAGTCATGGCAGCCCCAGCCGATGAGCGCGGCGGCACTCGCCGAGTCGCAGCGCATGGCCCGGGCAGTGACGAACGAGCTCGGCGGCGCGGGTATCTTCGGCGTCGAGCTGTTCGTGCGCGGTGACGAGGTCTGGTTCAGCGAGGTGTCGCCTCGCCCGCACGACACCGGCCTGGTGACACTCGTCTCGCAGGACCTGTCGGAGTTCGCCCTGCATGCCCGTGCAATTCTCGGGCTCCCGGTGCCCGCGATCCGCCAGGCCGGACCCGCAGCCTCCTGCGCCGTGCTGCTCGAGGGCCGTTCCCGCGACATCCGCTTCCACGACCTGGGACGAGCGCTCGAGGAGCCAGATACGCAGCTGAGGCTTTTCGGAAAGCCCGAGGTCGCGGGCCATCGCCGCATGGGCGTCACGCTCGCCCTGGGCCGCGACCTTGCGGACGCTCGCGACAAGGCACGACGGGGAGCGGCGGCAATCGTCGCGGGAGCCGAGTTGCGCTGAGAGTCAGCGATCGGCCTGGAGGTGCGCCTCCAGCAGCCACAGCGACTTGTCCACGCCGCGCGAGATTCCCGTGAAGAGGTCGCTGGTGTCGGCGTCTCCCGCCTTGCCCGCTTCGCCGATCGCTTTTCGCAAGGCCTTGGCGCAGCGCGCGTAGGCCGCCGAGAGCGCATCGAGATGCGCACGGCCCTCGCCGATGTCCAGCGGGTAGGCGTCGAGCCTGCTGCGACTGGCAACCGCCTGCACCGTGCCCTCGGCGATGCCGCCGAGCGCGGTGATTCGCTCCGCCATGTCATCCACGTAACCGTCGATCTCGCCGGCAAGCCTGTCGAACAACGCGTGCAGGGCGATGAACTGAGGCCCCTTGACGTTCCAGTGCGCCTGCTTGGCCTGCCGCTGCAGGTCGATCACCTCCGCCAGGCGATCATTCAGGAGCCCGATCATCTTTGCCCGCGTCTTCGCGGCGATGTCGATCCGGGTGCTGTGCATGAGTCCCTCCTCGATCGCAAGGCCTGTAGGGGGACGGATTCTCGCCCTGTCGGCTCGCGACGACCATCAGGACCATGCGGGCGCCCATGCCATCGACTGCTCGATTCGCTGGCCGCGAGCGGTGCAATTCCGCGGAAGGTTCGGGTCCGAACGCCGCGGCCCCCTCATCGGACAACTGCGTTGCTGGTCATGTACATCTATACAGTTAATGTACATTCATCTAGTAATTGACGCTTTGTCATCGTGCCTCCTAGAATTCTCGTATGTCGTACATCACGGAAAGGCGCCAGGAGGAACGCGATCGACGTCGTGCGGAGATCCTCGACGCGGCCGAGGCCCTTTACGCAGAGGTCGGCTGGGACACGGTCACCATGGACCGGGTGGCGAGACGCGCGCGCCTGAGCCGCGCGCTCGTATATGTCTACTTCAAGGACAAGGCCGACCTGCACCTTGCCCTGGTCGAGCGCGCGCTGGACGCACTGCGTGACCGCTTCGCAGCCGCCCGTGAAGGCAAGGCACGCGGCATCGACGAAGTGGAGGCGATCGGCTGGGCGTATCTCGCTTTCGCGCGGGAGCTCCCGCACTACTTCGACGCCTGCGCGCGTTTCGAGGCGCGCACGAGCACCGACGGAGTGCAGCCGAACGAGGCTGCCTGCATGGCAGCGGGACATCGCGTGCACGAGACCATCGTCGCCTCGCTCGACCGCGGCGTCGCCGACGGGTCGATCCGGTCCGATATCGGGGACCCCTACCTGACCTCGGTCGCGCTGTGGGCCTTCTCGCATGGCGTGGTCCAGATCGCCACCACCAAGTCCGGCCAGATGGAGGTCGAAGGGGTGCCGGTACAGCGCTTTCTCGAACACGCCATCGGCCTGGCACTGCGCTCGCTGCGACCCTGAGCGGCACCCACTCCCATGAGCCGACTCCTGCCCGCATCGCCCGCAATGCCGCACGTCGTCAGCCTGCCTGCATTGCTCGCCTGCGCGCTGCTGGCGCTGGCTGCATCGGGCACCGCGACGGCTGCGACGGTCGAGGCAGGCCTGCGCGAGGTGCTCGACGATGCACTGGCCGCCAATCTCGAGCTTCGCGCAGGCACCGCTACCGTCGAGCAGCGCATGGCGGCGCTCGACCAGGCACGCGCGCGCTACCTGCCCTCCATCGACTTCGCCGGCCGCTACAGCGTCGCGGACGGTGGTCGGACGATCGAGTTCCCGGTAGGTGACCTGCTGAACCCCGTGTATGCGACGCTCGACCAGCTGCTCGTCGCGTCCGGCCAGCCCCCGCAGTTCCCGCGTGTCGACAACCAGAGCATCCCGCTGCTGCGCGAGCACGAGCAGGAAACGAAGTTCGCGCTCGAGCAACCACTATTCGAGCCCCGCCTGGGCCCGTCGGTGGCGGCCCGCCGCGAGGACCTCAATCGCGCGCAATCGGGCCTCGTCGCGCTGCGCGCGCGCGTGATCCGGGACGTGAAGCACGCCTACTACCAGTGGCTCGCGGGCCAGCAGGCAGTGCTGGTGCTCGAGGCAACGCTCGAGCTCGCGCAGGCCAACCTTGACGCCAACGAGAGTCTCTACCGCAACGGCAAGGTGACGCGCGACCTCGTGCTGCGCGCCGAAGCCGACCTTCTCGAGGTCGAGCAGCAGCGCCTTGCAGCGGCAAGCCGCGTGCGCGTGGCACAGAGCTACGTGAACCTTCTGCGCAACGCGCCACTGGCCACGCCGGTGCCCGGCGCGGAGATCGACGCTGCGACTGTCGAGCGCTTCCGCGAGCGGCTGGTACGCCGCCTCGCCGGTCGCAGGCCCGACACGCCGCAGCTCCAGGCGCTCGCCGTGGATCAGCGCGCCGAACTGCAAGGCCTGGACTCTGCGGTCGCCGGCAGCGAGGCGCTGCAGGACCTCGCCCGCGCCGCATTCAAGCCCCGCCTGCTGCTCGGTGCCGAAGCAGGCCTGCAGGGCGACGACTACGAGTGGGGCGAGGACTCGCGTTACGCGCTGGCCTCGGTCGTGCTGCGCTGGAACCTTTTCCGCGGCGGCGCCGACCGTGCGGCGCTGCGTGAGGCGAAGGCGGTTACGGCGGAACTCGTGGCCGCACGCGACCTAGCCGCGCAGCGGGTACGCCTCGAGGTGGAGCAGGCTGTCGAGGCGCTCGAGGTCGCCGGCGCCTCGCTCGACACCGCCGTCAAGCGCGTCGAGGCGGCCGACGGCGCACTTCGCATCTCGAGCCGCAAGCGAGATCTGGGCCAGATCAACCAGGCCGAATTCATCGACGCGCGACGCGCGATGACCGACGCGCGGCTCAACCTGACGCGCGTGCGTGCCGAATTCCTGGCGCGCATCGCCGAACTCGAGTTCGCCGTCGGCGACCGCCGCGCGGCGCTGGAGGACACGAGATGAGACGCCTGCTGGTCGCCACCGCGCTGTCGGCTGCGCTGCTCCTCGGAGCCTGTGGGCGCGAGGTGGAACACGATGCAGGCGCGACGCGCGAGGCAGCGCCCGTGCGCACCGTGCCTGCCGAGCGCGTCGACGTGGACGCCGTCGTGCGCGCCGTCGGCATCCTCGCTCCGCGCGACGAAGTGCGCCTCTCTTTCAAGGTCGGCGGCATTGTCGAGAACGTGAACGTCGAGGCCGGCGACCGGGTGCGCGCGGGGCAGGTGCTCGCTGCACTGAAGGGCACCGAGGTGAACGCGGCGGTGACGCAGGCCGCCGAGGCCGTCGAGAAGGGCCGCCGAGACCTCGATCGCGCGCGGCAGCTGCGGGCCGACGAGGTCGCCACGCTGGAGCAGGTCGAGGACCTCACCACGGCCTACAACGTCGCGCTCTCGAACCTGCAGGCCGCGCGTTTCAACGCACGCTTCGCGACGATCGTGGCCCCGTCGGACGGCGTCGTGCTGCAGCGACTCGCGCTCGCCGACGAGCTCGTCGCCGGCGGCCAGCCCGTGCTGCTGTTCGGGGCCACCGGGGAAGGCTGGGTGGTCCGGACCGCGCTCGCCGACCGGGACGCGGTACGCGTCGACCTCGGCGATACCGCGCGAGTCTCGTTCGATGCGTTCCCCGGTCGCGACTTCGACGGCAGGGTGACGCGCGTCGGATCGGCGGCCGACCCGCAGACGGGCACGTTCGAGATCGAAGTCGAGGTGGAGCCAGCGGGCGCGCGCTTCGTGCGGGGTCTCGTCGCGAAAGTCGAGCTCGCGATCCGCAGTGGAGGCCAGTCGACGCAGACCGTGGTGCCGCTGACGGCGATCGTCGAGGCCAACGGGCCGGCCGGTGTGGTCTACGTTCTGGATCCGGGCGAAGGCGTGGCCCGGCGCCGGGAGATCACGGTCGGACCGATCGTGGGCGAGCGCGTCGTGGTGGTCGCCGGGCTCGAACCCGGCGAGCAGGTCGTGACCGACGGCGCGGTCTGGCTGAGCGACGGCCACGCCGTGCGCGTCGTCGCGGACGCACGCTGAGAACTCCGCGGTGCGCATCTGGAAATTCAGCGTCGAGCACTGGCAGTTCACGCTGGTGCTGTTCGGGTTGCTGATCGCGGTAGGCATCAACGCGCTGCGCGAGATGCCACGCTCGGAGGATCCAGAATTCCACGCACCGATACCGACGGTGGTCGCCGTGTATCCCGGGGCCGATCCGGCCGACATCGAGCGACTGGTGGTGGACCCGATCGAGGATGCGATCAACGAACTCGAGGACATCAAGCGCATCGACAGCCGCTCGATGGACGGGGTCGGGGTCGTTCAGATCGAGTTCCAGTGGCATACGGACGCTGACGAGGTCTACGACGAGGTCGTGCGGGAGGTCAATCGACTTCGACCCCAGTTGCCCGCCGACCTCGCGTCGATCGAGGTGCGCAAGGCGGGCTCCGGCCTGGTCAACATCATGCAGGCCGCCCTGGTGAGCGCGGATGCCGACTACCGGCAGCTCAAGGAACTCGCCGAGGACCTGCGCGACTCGATCGAGACCGCGCCGGGAGTGCGGCGCAGCGAAGTGTGGGCCTTCCCCGAGCCGGAGGTGCGCGTCGCGGTGGACCTCGAGCGCATGGGGCGCAGCGGCGTCACGCTCGCGCAGGTCGAACGCGCGATCCGAGGCGAGAACGCCTCGATCCCGGGCGGCGCAGTGGACGTCGGCCTGCGCAAGTACAATCTGAAGACCTCGGGAAGCTACGAATCGCTGGACGAAATCGCCGACACTGTCGTCGGCGGGCGCGAGGGACGCGTCGTCAAGCTGCGCGACGTCGCGGACGTCGCCTGGGCCACCGCAGAAGAACGCTACATCGGCCGCTTCAAGGGGGAGCGAGCCGTCTTCATCACGGCGAACGCCAAGGACCGCGTGGACGTATTCGCGGTGCGCAACGCGATACAGGAGCGCATGGATCGCTTCGAGGCGACGCTCCCCGACACGGTCCGCCTCGAGCGCGGCTTCGACCAGACGCGCAACGTGAAGCACCGACTGGGCCGCCTCGGCTTTGACTTCGCGATCGCCATCGGGCTCGTGATGCTCACGCTGCTGCCGCTGGGGCCGCGGGCCGCGATCGTGGTGATGATCTCGATTCCACTGTCGCTCGCGATCGGACTGTCGCTGCTGTACTTCACCGGCTTCTCGCTCAACCAGCTCTCCATCGCCGGCTTCGTGCTCGCGCTCGGGCTGCTGGTGGACGACTCCATCGTGGTGGTGGAGAACATCGCTCGCTACCTGCGCGCGGGCTACTCACGCATCGAGGCGGCGATCGCGGCGACCGACCAGATCGCGCTTGCCGTGCTCGGCTGCACCGTTACGCTGCTGTTCGCGTTCCTTCCTCTGCTCTTCCTGCCGGAGGGCGCCGGCCTGTTCATCCGCTCGCTCCCGGCGGCGGTGCTCTACACCGTGATCGCCTCCCTGTTCGTCGCCTACACTGTGATTCCCTTCCTCGCGAGCCGCATGCTGAGGCGTGAAGGCGAGGGTGGCGAGGGAGGCAGGGCGCTCAAGGCGCTCACCGGCGCGATCCACCACTGGTACGTGCCCGTGCTGAAGCGCGCCCTGGCGCGCCCGCGAACGACCATGGTGATCGCAACGGCCTTCGTCGCCGCGTCGCTGGCGCTGGTGCCCGTGATCGGGTTCAGCCTGTTCCCCTCCGCCGACATTCCGCAGTTCCGGGTCACGGTCGAGACGCCCGACGGGGCCAGTCTCACCGACACGGACCGCGCGCTGCGCTTCGTCGAGGACGAGCTCGCGAAGCGGCGGGACGTGAAGCACTGGTTCGCGAACCTCGGCCGCGGCAATCCGCGCGTCTACTACAACATCTTCCCCGAGGAAACGAACGCAAACGTCGCCGAGGTGTTCGCGGAACTGCACGCCTACCATCCGAAGCACAGTCCCCGACTGTACGAGGAACTGCGCAGCGCGTTCGCCACATACCCGGGCGCACGCATCATCCTCGAGGCCTATCAGAACGGCCCGCCGATCAATGCACCGATAGAGGTTGCGATCTCGGGCCCCGACCTCGAGCAGCTGCGGCTGCTGGCCGCCCGGGCCGAGACGCTGATCGCGGCGACGCCGGGCACGCGAGACGTCGACAACCCGGTGCGACTGCTGCGCACGGACCTCGATCTGCACATCGACTCGCAGAAGGCCGCGCTGTTCGGCGTCGCACCCGTCGAGATCGACCGCACGGTGCGCGCCGCAGTGGCCGGCGTGAGCGCCGGCAGGTTCCGCGAGACCGACGGCGACGAGTACGACATCACTCTGCGGCTGCCGATGCAGGGCCGTCCGACGCTCGAGGTGCTCGACCGGATCGAGGTCGCTTCGATGACTGGCCGAACGGTGCCGCTCCGGCAGGTGTCGTCTCCGCAGTTTTCCTCCGCGGCGAGCCTGATCCGACGTCGGGATCGCGAGCGTGAGGTGCTCATCACGGCTTACCCGCAGGCGGGCTACAACACGGGCGAAGTCACGCGCGCGGTGTTCGACAGGCTCGCATCGCTGGAACTGCCCGTCGGTTACACGCTGCGCGCCGGCGGCGAACTCGAGGCGAGGCAGGAGAGCTTCGGAGGGATCGGCACCGCGGTGCTGGTGGCCGTATTCGGCATCCTGGCGGTGCTGGTGCTCGAGTTCGGCAGCTTCCGTTCGACCACCATCGTCGCGGGCGTCATTCCGCTCGGGGTCGCGGGCGGGCTGATCGCGCTGCTGGTGACCGGCTACACGCTGTCATTTACCGCGACCATCGGTCTCGTCGCGCTGATCGGCATACAGATCAAGAACTCGATACTGCTGGTGGACTTCAGCAACCAGCTGCGCGCGCAGGGTACGGCGCTCGATGAGGCGATTGCGCGCGCCGCCGAGATCCGCTTCCTGCCGATCCTGCTGACGTCGGCGACCGCGATCGGCGGATTGCTGCCGCTCGCGGTGCAGGGCTCGGGACTCTACTCGCCGCTCGCGATCGTCATCATCGGCGGGCTCATTACCTCGACGCTGCTCGGCGGCATCGTCACGCCAGTGATGTACCGGCTCCTGCCCCCAGGAATCGAGCCCGGCGGACGCGCGCCGCGCGACGCCCGGCCCGCGTGATCTGCGCGGCGGAGACCCGCAGCGTCAATCCTTGCGACGCAGGAGCTCGGCCGGATCGAGACCGAGACGCTCGATCGTGGCCGAGATCCGCGGCCATTCCTGCTCGAGGAAGCGCTGCCGCTCGTCGGTCGTCAGCCGCGCGCGTGCGCCGGTCGTTACGAACATGCCGCGCCCGCGACGCTTCTCGACGAGCGCCTCGTCCACGAGCTGCTGGTAACCCTTGAGCACGGTGAGCGGATTCAGCGAGAACTCGGCCGCGACGTTACGCACCGATGGCAGCGCGTCGCCGTCGTTTAGCGATCCTTCGATGATCATCGCCACCACCTTGTCACGGAGCTGGCGGTAGATCGGCTGGCTGTCGTTCCAGTGGGAATCCATTCGGTCCCGGCGTCCGGGTGCTGTGCTGGACTACTCTAGCAGAGCACCCGGATCGGGTGCCGGAGTCAGTCCACGGCCACGAGGGCGCAGGCTGCGGCCACATCGAGGACCGATGGCGTGATGGCCTCTTGCGCCACCGGCCTCGATGCGACCGACATTCCTGCATAGATCCAGACGACCGCGGCGAAGAGCGTCGCGAGAAAACGACTGCCTGCCCGCATGCCCCCCCTCCTTGGCGCCCCGGGCGCCATGCCGACCTGTTACTGTTGTAGTTAACTACAACACCAGGACTATTGCAAGGCCTTGGCGGATCTCCTCGAGGGATCCGTCGCTTCCCGCTCAGGCCCGTCGCGCCGCGGGTCCTGGTGGCGCGTCCGGGGGGGCAAAAGACCTGCAGGCGGCGACCGCTGGAGGCGACCCCGGCTCCTCGCCCACCTGCGCGGGCGAGGAGCGAAGGAGCTGCCTCAATGCTTGCCGGGCTCGAGCTTCACGCCGCGTCGCTCATAAGTCGCATAGGCGACCAGGGCGGTCATCTCCGGGCTGTCCACCTCGAGCGGGACGCCCTCGAGCGGATTGCGGATGCACCAGTTGATCATCTCGGGCAGCGTCACGACCTTGCCGATCTGCTTCTGGAACTTGGGGTAGGTCTCCGGGTGCGAATTCGCTGCATTCGGATGGCATTGCGCGCACACGACGCCGTTCTTCCCCAGCTTTGGATCGGTCCACAGCTCGCGGCCTTTCTGCACGACCTGCATGAACTGCGCCTGCCAGCGCTCCGCGTCCTGCTTGGTGAACTCGTCGGCCCGCGAAGTCGTCGCACCGATGGCCAGCGGGAGCGCGACGACCGCGGCCAGCGCTGAACGAATGATGGTCCTCTTCATGTGTTGTCTCCGCGGTACGTCAGTAGTGGGTGCGATTGGGTTCGAGGGCAACGGACTGCAGTTCCTTGTCCACCGGATGCCCGACCTTCGGATCGAACGCCACGGTGCGCGACTTGTTGTTGTAGAGGTTGTACGCCAGCCCGACGCGACCCGTGTTGACGTCGACCATCTGCCAGCCCGTGGCATCGCGCTCGAAGAACGGGTCGGCGCGGTTCATCGGGATGGTGAGCTTGGGCATGAACTGCTCGGCCTGGGCATAGCTCTGCGGATAGGGCCACGGCCAGGCCGTCGCCATCACGGAGTTGAAGCTGATGTTGCCGATCTGGTTGTACTGGATCTGGTGCACGTGCCCGTAGATCACGTTCACCTTGTCGAACGGCGCGAGCAATGCCTGCACCTGCTCGGCGTCATCAGTCCAGAAATTCCACCCCTTGTAGATCTTCTGCAGGGGCGAATGCGAGAAGACTACGACCGGGGTGTCCTTCTCCACTTTCTCGAGGTCCTTGCGAAGCCACTCGCGCTGCTTGTCCCCGACCATGAACGGCGAGCCATTCGGGTTGTCGAGACCGGCCATCTCGAGCATGCGCTGCTGCGGCGTCGGCCAGCGGTTGTGGGTCCAGTCGTCGAAAGTGAGGATGCTGTTCAGGACGACGAAATGCACGCCCTTGTGGTCGAAGCTGTAATGCTGCGGCCCGAACAGCTTGCTCCAGTACTCGCCGAGGTCGTCGTAGTAGTCGTGCTCGCCCATCACGCAGTAGAGCTTGCCGTTCAGCCTGGCGAGCATCTCCGCGCCGTGGTCGAGCTCGGCCCTGGTACCGAGCTGCGCGAGGTCACCCCCGAACATCACAAAGTCCGGCCTCGGCATCATCAGGTTCGTCTCTGCGACCGCGCGGATCAGGCCACGATCCCAGTTGTTGACGAACTTCGTTCCGCGGATGTGCTGGATGTGCGCATCCGAGATGTAGGCGAATGTGAAGTTCTCCGCCGGTTTCGCAAACGCCAGCTCGATCATCGTGACGGGAAGTGCGCTGACGGCAGCCACCGAGCCGGCCGTCCTGAGGAAGCTGCGGCGGGAATAGTTGTTGCTCATGGCGTGTCTCCTGCGGCGGCGAGTTGCTGAGCAGCGATCGTTCCCGACGCCGATGACGGTGTGCTGCAGGCCGGGGCCGCCTGAACGGCGCTGGTACCGGCGCCCATCGCCCTCGTGCTCGCGGCCTGCGCGGGCCTGGCATGCTGCGGGCTGGTGAGCGCCTCCATGAACGCGACCAGATCGGAGATCTGCTGATCCTCGAGGTTGAGCGGGCGGATGCCGCCGCTGAGGAAGTCGTTGACGCGATCACCCTTGTTGGTGACGCCGCCATTGTTGTAGTGCAGGACCACGTCGCGCAGCGTCGCCAGGCTACCGTCGTGCATGAACGGCGCAGTAACCGCCACATTGCGCAGCGTCGGCGTCTTGAAGGCGCCCAGCTCGTCGAGGCCCTCGGTCACCGCGAAGCGGCCGAGCTCGGAGGAGGCCGGGTCGGTGAGCACCTTGACGTCCACGTCCATGCCCTGAGCCTTGGCCTCGAGGAACTTCGGTGCGATCTCCGGCACCCTGTCCTGGATGCGGTTGATGCCGACGCCGATGTTGTGGAAGCGGTTGTCGGTGAACAGCGCCTGGTCCTGCTCGATGACGTGGCAGGACACGCAGCGACCGTCCCCGAGGAACACTTTGAAGCCGCGTACGGCCGCCTCGCTCATCGCGGCCTTGTCGCCACCGAAGTACCACTTGTCGAACGGCGAGTCGCCCGACACGATGGTTCGCTCGAACGTGGCAATCGCCTTCTTCACGTGATCCATGGTGATCGCAGCGGGCTCGATGCCAAACGCCTTGCGGAACATTTCTGCATAGGTCGGATCGCCGCGCACGATCTTGAGGATCGGCTCGTGGTCCTTGAGGCCCATCTCGACCGGGTTGACGAACGGGTGCTGCGACTGGTCCTCGAGGTCGGCCGAACGGCCGTCCCAGAACTGTGTCGCGTTGAACGCGGCATTCACGACCGTCGGCGCGTTGCGCGTACCGGTCAGCTTGTTGATGCCCTCCGAGGTCTTGAGCGGGCTGTCGGTGAATGCCTTGGCCGGATCATGACATGTGGCGCAACTGACTTCGCCCGTCGCGCTGAAGCGCTTGTCGTTGAACAAGGTGCTGCCCAACGTGATCTTCTCGGACGTCATGGGATTGCCGGCAGGTACCGGCACCGGCGGCAGACCAAGCGGGCCGGCCAGGGCGATCGCGGCCGGAAATCCAATTCCCGCCAACGCCACCCAAAAACACGCGACGCGATTTCTCATTGCGATGCTCCCTCCACACGACTGGTGGTCCTGACGGGTCTGCACGACGCTCTCGACCCGCTGGACCAATTTAGACTCCGTCTAACCTAGTCCGATCAGAAGAGACCGGCAATACGGGTTAATTGGCGAGATGCCTGGTCATGCCCGTCTCCGCAGGCTCCATCGGGGCGACGCCGACGGCAGATCCCTACGCGGCCGCGAGGATATCGGCTGATAACATTCACGCACTTCGGGATGGCCGGCTACCAAGACGCCGCCATCCGGACCGGCTTGAGAAGAACCCCACCGGAGAGAGTCCATGAAGACCCCAGTCAACGTCGCAATCACAGGCGCAGCGGGCCAGATCGGCTACGCCCTCGCATTCCGGGTGGCGTCGGGCCAGATGCTCGGCGCGGACACGCCCGTCAATCTGCACCTGCTCGAAATCACGCCGGCACTCGGCGCCCTCCAGGGCGTGGTCATGGAACTGAGCGACTGCGCGTTCCCGACGTTGAACAGAATCGTCGCGACCGACGACGCGAAGGTCGCCTTCAAGGATTGCAATGTCGCGCTGCTGGTCGGCGCGCGTCCGCGCGGCCCGGGCATGGAACGCAAGGACCTGCTGCTCGCCAACGCACAGATCTTCTCCGCCCAGGGCAAGGCGCTCGATGCTGTCGCCGACCGGAACGTGCGCGTGCTCGTCGTGGGAAATCCCGCCAACACGAATTCGCTCATCGCGATGAAGAACGCACCGAGCCTCAATGCGCGCAACTTCACCGCGATGGTGCGTCTCGACCACAACCGCGCGCTGTCGCAGCTCGCGGAGAAGACCGGCACGCACACCACGGACCTGCGCAAGGTCATCATCTGGGGCAACCACTCGGCGACGCAGTACCCGGACCTGCATCACGCCACCGTGAGCGGCCGTCCCGCGCTCTCGCTGGTGGACGAGGCCTGGTACAAGGAGCAGTTCATTCCGACCGTTCAACAGCGTGGCGCCGCGATCATCAAGGCGCGCGGGGCCTCATCGGCAGCCTCGGCAGCCTCGGCTGCGATCGACCACGTTCACACGTGGGTGCACGGCACTCCCGATGGCAACTGGGTGAGCATGGGCGTGCCGTCCGATGGCAGCTACGGCATACCTGCCGGCGTGATCTACGGTTATCCCGTCACCTGCAAGGGCGGCGAGTACCAGGTCGTGCAGGGGCTCGCGATCAACGACTTCAGCCGCGGGAAGATGGACGCCACTTACAAGGAGTTGCTCGAGGAACGCGACGGGGTGAAGGACCTGCTCTGACCCCCCTGCAGACCTAGAGGACCGTGGCGATGCTCTGGGTCCCGCAAGGCAGGCGCGATCGACCGACCTGCCGGGCGATCCCAAGGTCATCGCTGCGGTTCGGGCGCTGAGCGCGGGGCCCCGTCTCCCGGCGCGGAGCCTGTTCGCCTGACGCGACGCTGACGATGCGTCGCGCCACGAAGGAATCAGCGCCCGTCGCTTTCCGTGGCCGGGAGACGACGACGGCCATTCCTGGCCGCACCACCGACGCCAGCGCTTGCGGCAGCGCAGCAGGCCAAGCATAGTCGGGCCGTCGCGGGGCCCCTGGCTCCGCCCCACGGCGGGGGTTTGCACCGGTGACAACCTTTCTGTTCTGGTTCCTGCTGATCGTCGGCGGCTCGCTGTTCCTCGCCTACCGCCAGCTATCCCTGCTTGCGACGACAGTCGCGGCCGGTGTCGCGATCGTCGCGTACACGTTCGTCGGCACGCATCCCCTCCCCTGGCTGGTGCTGCTGTGGGCAGGCTTCGCGGTTCTCGCGCTGCTCAACGTGGACGCGATCCGGATGCGCTTCATCACGAAGCCCTTCCTGATGGTCTACCGCCGCATGCTGCCAACCATGTCGGACACCGAGAGAGAAGCCCTCGAGGCAGGCACGGTGTGGTGGGATGGGGAACTGTTCACCGGCAAGCCCGATTGGCCAAAGCTGCTCTCGGCGAAGGCTCCGAAACTCACCGCCGAGGAACAGGCCTTTCTCGACGGGCCCTGCGAGGAACTCTGCCACATGCTCGACGAGTGGGACATCACCCATCGTCGCGCCGACCTGTCGCCGCAGGTCTGGGACTTCCTCAAGAAGAAGGGCTTCTTCGCGATGATCATCCCGAAGAAGTACGGCGGCCTCGAGTTCTCGGCCTACGCGCATTCCTGCGTGCTCGTGAAGATCGCGAGCAAGAGCGCGACCTGTTCCTCGACGGTCGC
>Ga0210103_1000096_pt1 | contig 15691 bp, 15 predicted proteins | sample RushSE_CattailNL_6_FD_185564 | JGI IMG/M metagenome (GOLD analysis project Ga0210103, IMG submission 185564) | Wetland microbial communities from San Francisco Bay, California, USA, that impact long-term carbon sequestration - RushSE_CattailNLA_D2... | ecosystem: Environmental > Aquatic > Marine... | reverse complement strand
CATGACCGCCGAGATCGGGATCCAGCGCATCTCCGAGCAGATCGACGCCCTCACCACCATGCGTATCGACCCGCTTGGCTACCTCATCAGCCCGCGCATCGCCGCGGCCCTGATCAGCTTCCCGATCCTGACCGCCTTCTTCGACTTGATCGGCATCCTGGGGGGCTACCTGAGCGGGGTCATTCTCATGGGGGCAAGCGCCGGCTCCTATCTCTACCGGATCGACGCCAGCGTGGAATGGATCGACGTCAAGGGCGGCTTCATCAAGTCGATCGTCTTCGCCGTGCTGGTCATCACGATCTGCTGCTTCCAGGGCTACTTCACCCACATGCGCAGAGACAGCTACGGCTCCAAGAGTGTCAGCCTGTCCACCACATCGGCCGTGGTGCTTTCCTGTGTCATGATCCTGGTTTCGGACTACGTGGTCACGTCTTTTCTCCTGTAACACGAGGACGGCATGGAACAGCAGCCCCTGATCGAGTTTCGCAACGTCGTCAAGAGCTTCGGCGAGCGTACGATTCTGAACGGCGTCAACTTCAAGGTCTACGAAGGCGAGGTGACCACCATCATCGGCCTGAGCGGCACGGGCAAGAGCGTGACACTGAAGCACATCATCGGGCTGCTCAAGCCGGACGCAGGCGAGATCCTCTACCAGGGCAACCCCATCAACCGCATGACCCGCCAGGAGTGGAACGCTTACATCGGCCGCATCAGTTACATGTTCCAGAACAACGCGCTGTTCGACTCGATGACCGTTTTTGAGAACGTCGCCCTGCCGCTCAAACGGACCACCAAGCTCAGCCGCAAGGAGATCGAGGCCAAGGCCATGGCTCGGATCCAGCAGACTGAGTTGACCGAGGTGACTCACAAATACCCCTCGGAGATCTCCGGCGGCATGCAGAAGCGCGCTGCCCTGGCCCGGGCGCTCGTGACCGATCCGCAGATCGTGCTGTTCGACGAGCCCACCACCGGCCAGGACCCCATCCGCAAGAACGCGATCCTGGGGATGATCGCCGAGTACAAGAAGAAGATCGGTTTCACGGCGATTTTGATCAGCCATGAGATCCCGGACGTGTTTTTCATCTCCAACCGTATCCTGGCCCTGTGGGACAAGAAGATCGTGTTCGAAGGCACCCCGGATGAGATGGAGAACTTCGATCACCCGTTCCACGATGAAATCCTGCAGAGCCTGGAAAACCTGCAGGAGGACATCACCGGGCTTTACTCCAGCCGGCACTTCAAGATCCGTTACCAGACCGAGCTCGTGCGGCGGGGGGCCGATGAGTCCTACGCCGTGCTGATGTTCGGTTTCGACAACATGGACGAGGTCAGCGAGTCCATCAGCCATGACGCGGCCCAGCAGACCCTGCGGTCGCTCGGCAATTACATTCGCAAACACTTCGGCGCCGTGGGCGGCTTCTCCACGCGGCAGAGCATCAACGAGTTCGCCACCATCCTGCCGTTTTCCGACCTGGACGAAGCCCGGCGCATCCTCGAAAAATTCACCGCCGATTTCCAGGAGCACGGCATGCGCGAGCTGTCCGAGACGTTCCAGAAAGAGATCCCCCAGGACCAGTGTTTTGATTTCGTGATTTCGGTCGGCATGGCGCAGGGCCAGCCCCAGGTGGAAATCGAGTCGGTCATGGAATTCGCGCGGTTCGACAAGAAACCCATCGCCACGTTTCAGTGCGGCACTCGGAGGTGATTCGGCATGCAAAAGTATTCCAAGGAAACGGTGGTCGGCATCTTTGTGTTGGTCGGCCTGCTGTGCATCGGCTACATGACGGTCAAGCTCGGCGACGTCGGCCTTTTTGAGGACGACTCCTATCCGTTGATCGCACGTTTCAGCAAGGTGACCGGATTGAGGTCGGGCAGCGCCGTCAACATGCTCGGCCTGGAGGTCGGGCGGGTGGGCACGATGACCATGGACCAGGACAAGCAGCAGGCGGTCGTGGAACTGCGGATCAACAAGGGCGTCAAGGTTTACGACGACGCCATCGCCTCGATCAAGACCGAAGGCCTCATCGGCGACCGCTACGTGAGCATCGATGCCGGCGGATCCGGCGATTTGCTGAAGGCCGGGGACGCCATCATTGAGACCCAGTCGCCCACCGACATCATGGATCTGGTAAGCAAATATGCGTTCGGCGACGTCAAAAAGTGACGGATGCATAAGAAGCCCAAATCCTGCGTTGCGCTTCACCGCGCGCCTTGACTTTGGGCTTCTTGCGAAGCCGTCGAAATGGTTCTATGTTAGTTAACTGAACCGAATAGAATGGAGGGGCCACATGCGATTTAAGAGAACCGCGATAGGAGTTGCGATATTGGCGTTGGCCGTATTCGTGCTGCCGCTGCAGGTGCTGGCGGCGTCGGCCAAGGAGACCGTCGAGGTGCAGGTCAACAAGGTGCTGACGACGCTGGCCGAGCCGGCGTTCAAAGACCAGCCCCGCGATGCCAAGATTGTCAAGATCCGTTCGATCGTGAACGAGATCTTCGACTACACCGAGTTGTCCAAGCGTACCCTGGGCCGTGAATGGGCCAAGTTCAACGCCCAGCAGCAGACCGAGTTCACCAAGCTTTTCAGCGAGCTGCTCGAAAAGACGTATGCCGACCGGCTGCTTTCCTATTCCAACGAGAAAGTCGTCTTCGACAAGGAAACCATGCTGCGGGAGGGCCAGGCCGAGGTCACCAGCAACATCCTTACGGGCGACGGGAAAAAGATCCCCCTCGACTACCGTCTGATCAAAAAAGGGAGCACATGGGGGGTTTACGATGTCATCATTGAGGGGATCAGCCTGGTGAAGAACTACCGCGACCAGTTCCGTGACATCCTGGCCAAGGATTCGCCTGAGGAAGTTTTAAAGATGCTCCGGGACAAAGTGGCCAAGGGTTGATAAGGGCTTTCGGCGACTTTTAAGTCGAAGCGGTCTCTTCGTGTTGCATTGCTGGAAAAAATTTAAAGCCGCCCGCTTGCGGGCGGCTTTAAATTTTTAGGGGGTCGGCCTTGTTTTGGAGACCCATTCTTCCCCGCGCCTCGGATCCAACCGCTCGATCTCGAACCCGGCCGGCGAGTCTTCCGTGCTTATCAAAAAATAATACTTCCGGTTCGCTTCGACCGCCACGCTGATGCCGCGGTCCGCAACCCCGACGGTGTGCAGCCCCGGCGGGGCCTGGAACACCGCGTGCTCCCCGGACCGGAGGTGGGCGATGACCGTATCGTCGTAGGTCACTTTTACCGGAAACCACCACCCGAACAGGTTGTTGTTGCGCACGACGGCCACCTGGCCGGCGCCGGCAGGATCCGTCGCCGAGGGGAAACTCGAGGTGCGGCCGTGAGAACAGGCGGCCGCCAGAAAGATCGTCAGGAGGAGGAAGGCTCGTTTCATAGGGGGTCTCCTTTACCGGCGATTGCCGGCGTTCAGCGGGCTTTTTTCTGCATGGCATCCAGGTAGGTGTCGAGCTCCTGGATGCTCGCAAACACTTTGAGCGAGGGCAGGGCGTTCAGAATGTCGAACACCTTCTTGATCTGGGGCTGCAGGTTGATAAACACGATCTTGCCCTCGCGCTGTTTCATGGTCTTCTTGGCCTTGACCAGCACGCGGATCCCCATGCTGTTGATGTACTCCGTGAACTCCAGGTCGAATATGACCACATCGGGGTTCCGGCTGAGAACGGCATCTACCTTTTCCTGGAAAATCGCATGGCCAGGGGTGTCGATGGATCCGATGGGGGCCACGACAAATATTCCCGGCCGCTTGATGACGGTGTTGACTCTGAGCGCCATGTTGCCTCCTGATAAAGAGTTGACCCGGCATTTCGCGTGAAGATTTACTTCCCCTTGTTGAATGACCCGGCTATTCCAGTCGCCGGTCCTGCCGAGACGGCCCGTGATGGTTCCCGCCGGTTTCGTAGCGGCGCCGGTCGAATTCGGAGATCACCTGGGCGCCGAGCAGGAGAATGATCACAGCCACCTCGATGCTGAGCAGCGCCACGACCGTGGTGGCGAGCGAGCCATAGATCACGTTGACCAGGGACAGCTTGGAATAATACCAGACCAGGATGCGCCGGATGATCTCCCAGAGCACGGTGGCCGTGACCGCCCCGCTCAAGGCATGCCGGAAGGATATGCGCCCGACCGGCATGACCAGGTAAAACGAGGTGAGCATCAGGATCATGCCGCCCATGCCCAATAGATACAGAAGGACCCTGGAGGAACCTTTCAGGCTGACTTCGAGCCCAAGCAAACCAACCTGCTGGCGCTCGAGGGCATCCAAGGAGCCGGAGATCAGTGTCACCAGCAACAATCCCAAGGCCATCAGCAGAATGAAGATATAGGGAATGATGGCCGAAATGAAAAAGGGCCGGCGCATGGATTTCTTGCGGTGGGAGAAGATCACCGTCATCGTGCTTTCCAGGACCGAAAAGGCCATGGAGCTGAAAAAGAGCATGATGAGAAATCCTACCACCCCGACCAGGTGGCGCCGCGCCAGAAACATGCGGACCTGGTTCGCCAGGCTGGCGGCATAACCGGGGATCAGGAGCTCGAGGTTCCGGGCGATGGTCTGGATCAACTGGTCTTCATTGACGAAGTGCGAGAGGCCGACCAGAATGATGGCGAACAGCGGCACGATGGACAGCAGGGTGTAATAGGCCACCGCGCCCGCCAGCAGCAGCCCTTGGCGGCGCTGGAAATCCCGCAGAACCTGAAGCGTGAATCGGACGACCCGGTGCACAACGCCGCGCTGTGCGGCCGGGATGGATGAGCCTTCGGTGCCCATGGGCTTTTTTTCGGTCAACCCTTCTCCATTTTCAATCGGCCCAGGACCGCAAACGGGCTGCCGGCCGCCGCCGCGAGGCAGTTGCAGGCGGCCTGGTTCAAGTCGGCGCCGCAACGGGCGCAGAGACCTTTGCAGCTCTCGCTGCAAAGAGCTCTCAGGGGCAGGGAGAGGACCACCTGTTCCTGGATCCCCTCGGTGAGGTCGATGTCCACGCCCTGGAAATAAATGAGGCCTTCCCCCGTGACGTCCATCTCGTGGGGCCCCGGTTCGCTTTGCTCTCCCGCTGCTGGTTCCTGCTGGGCATAGGTGAGAGTGAAGGCCGTTTCCAACGGGCTGACAAATTCAACGAGGCAGCGGCCGCAGCTCAGGCGCACCGTCGTGCGGATGTCCCCTTCGACCTCCACCATGTCGCCGATACGGGCCGCCCGGAGGCGGGTGCGGATCGGGTCGGTGAAATCGCATTCGCCGCTGCGCACCATCTCGCACAGAATCGGGAAACGATCTGCCGGCGTTTCGAATTCAAGCGCGATGCGGGTTTCCTTGAGTTCTTCCGTTTTGATGCGCATTATGACGTTCGCTTCAGACCGGGTCCCGGCCTCGCCGGCGGTCATTGCTATTTTGACTTTATTATACTCATTTGCCGTTGGAATACAAAGAATTGTTTGTAAGGAATTGCTTCTGCCCGAACGACGCTGCTCCGGCCGGCTTGCCAGGGTCCGGGGGCTTTGATATAGGCAGTCACATGAATCCCTCTACCCCTCAGCCGACATCCTGTTTGCGCTGCGGGACCTGCTGCCGCAAGGGCGGGCCGGCCCTGCACCAGGAGGATCGCGAGCGGGTGGAGCAGGGAGTCATCCACACCCGCCATCTTTACACCATCCGCAAGGGAGAGCAGGCGACGGACCCGGTGCACGGCGGACTCATCCGCGTCGACGGCGACATCATCAAGATCAAGGGTCGCGGCGGCACCTGGGCCTGCCGCTTCTTCGATGAACGCATGGGGGCCTGCCACATCTACGCCGATCGGCCCTTGGAGTGCCGGATCCTGGAATGCTGGGACACCGTGCGGCTCGAGCAGGCCTACCGCTTTGGGCGTCTGTCCCGCAGGGACCTGCTGGCCGGCATCAAAGGGCTGTGGGAGCTGATCGAAGACCATGAGCGGCGCTGCGATTATGACGGCATCCGGCGGCTTTTAGAGCGCAGGTCCGGTCGAGGCCGGGCCGGGGTTGAGCGTGACCTTGCCGGGATGGTCCGCTTTGATGCCGAAATTCGACGACTGATGGTCGCACAAGGGGGGCTTGAGGCCGAGATGCTGGATTTTTTGCTGGGTCGGCCGGTGGAACAGGTCCTGCGTCTTCTCGAACGCAATACCGATGGGGGCGACGGCCCGGAACAGCCGCGAGGAAGCAAGTAGCCGATCGGATGGTCGCTCATCCGGGCCTGCGGATGGAATTTACGCCGTCGCCTCGTTGCCGTGCCCCGTAATCTCCTGCTTGCCGGCGGGGGCACTGTCGCCATTCGATCTCGAGCCGTTGGCGGCTCCCCACGCGAATTTGCCGTACTTGACATAGCCGAAGACGTTGTTCAACCGGGAATCGATGTGGGGCTCCAAAGGCACCACATTGCCGTCAATCATCGGCTTGAGGTGGCGGGCGAGTTCTCGCGATCCGCCACCGGTCAAGACGATCAGGTCGATGTCCCAGTCATGGGCCCACAGCCGGTCGATTTCGCCGGCGATGGAACCGGCCAGCTGTTCGAACACCTGGTCCCGGATGCTGGCGAAGTTGATGGGCTTGCCGCGCATGCGGATGGCGCCCTCCTCGACGGCCTGGTAGAGCCGGTAAAGCTCGACCGACACCCCGCATTTCTCCTGGAGCTTCTGGGCGATCAGGCCGAAGGCCTTGGACATTCCGCTGTCGATGGTGCGGCTGCCGCGGTCGATGTGCCGCATGCGGTCCATGATCGTGAAGTCGGTGGTGCGAAAGCCGATGTCGACCACCCCGATCTTCTGCGCGGCGAGCTCTTTGTTTGAAATTTTCCCGTTCCCGTCCATCAGGAGGTTGAGAATGCTACCGAGGGGCTGGGGCAGCATGCGCACCTTGTTGATGTAGATTTCCTTCGTGGTCGTCTGGCCGTGGGGGGAGTGGTAGGTAACCGAGTGGTGCCCGGAAAGAATCCCATGGAAACGCTCGTGGTTGCGCTTGAAGTAGCCGATCGGGAGCCCCGAGACCACGTTGACCGGAACATTCACCTGGTGGCCGTTCTTGGTCAGCAGGCCGGCTGCCGTGAGGGCCAGGACCCGGACGTATTCCGTGATGAGCTTCTCCTGGTCCAGGGTGAATTTGGGCGTTCGGGACTGCTGTTCGGCCAGGTCCCCGATGAAGTAGGACTTGCCGTCGATGGTCACTTGAATGTGGTCGGCCGCGCGGTCGTCGCCGAAGTCCGCCCAGTACTGGATTTCAGCGGAGTCGCCGAGCAGAGATTTGAAGATGATTGTGTCTGTGCCATTGGTGGCCTTGGTGAAACCGAAGCCGATGTCGATGCCAAGAATCTGCATGGTCGCCTCCTCATCCCATTTGGCGGGCAAAACGGGCTACCGCATGCCCGTGGGGGTGCTTCCGAGTTATTGTTGGTGTCATCGGTCACATCACGAATTTTCTTGAGCTCAAGTTGAAATTTTTTCAGCAGGAGGGGGAAAATGAAAGCGATCGTGGTCAAGCCGGGCGATCATGCGCCGCGGCTGGCATGGGGACAAACGCCGGACCCGGCCATGAGCGCGGAGGAGGTCCTGGTGGCGGTGCGGGCCACCGCCGTGAATCGGGCGGACCTGCTGCAGGCCCGGGGGCAGTACCCCCCGCCGCCGGGCGTGACGGACACTCTGGGACTGGAGATGGCCGGAACAGTCGCGGCCGTGGGGGGCGCCGTGCATGGCTGGCAGCCCGGGGACCGGGTGATGGCCCTGCTGCCGGGCGGCGGGTATGCGGAGCGGGCCGCCGTCCATCACGGGCTGCTGATGCGACTGCCCGACGGATGGTCGTTTGCCCAGGGGGCGGCCGTGCCCGAGGCCTGGCTGACGGCGTTTCTGAACCTGTTCATCGAGGGGCGGCTGCAGCCCGGCCAGAAGGTGCTGATTCACGCGGGGGCCAGCGGGGTGGGTACGGCCGCCATCCAGATGGCGGCTGCGGGCGGCGCCGTGGTCTATGCGACGGCCGGCTCGGCGGAGAAGCTGGCGGCGTGCCGCCGGTGGGGCGCAAAAGTGGCCATCGACTACAAGAACCAGGATTTCGCCGTGGAGATCAAGGCGCACGCCGAGGGCAGGGGGGTGGACCTGGTTCTGGATCCCGTCGGTGCGGCCTACCTCAAATCCAACCTCGAGGTGCTGACCGCCGGCGGCCGGCTGGTGAACATCGGGTTGATGGGCGGCAGCCGGGCGGAAATCGACCTGGGGCTGGTCCTGGGCAGGAGCCTGCGCTTGATCGGCTCAAGGCTTCGGCCCCGCCCGGTCTCCGAGAAAATCGAGATCACCCGTCGCTTCGAGGGTCGCTTCTTCCCCATGCTCGCCTCCGGGAAACTCCAGCCGGTGATCGACCGGGTCTTCCCCATCAGCGAGGCCGGGGCCGCCCACGCCTACGTGAAGGAGAACCGGAACATCGGCAAGGTCATCCTGGAGATTGCGGAAGAATAGAAAAACTTGCGTCGCTTTCAGTTGGATGAATGAATGCGTGTTTGACAAAATCAAAGCAACTGAATAGGATGTCGTCAGTTTGCATTGAAAATTGACGACGACATGGTCGGATGATGCTGCCGCGAATACTCACCACCCCCAAGCAAAGTTTCTTTCTTATGGGCCCCCGCGGCTCGGGAAAGAGCACGTGGCTTCGATCCACTTTCCCCGATGCCCATGTAATCGATCTGCTTTCCGAAGAAAAATTCCAGCGATTGCTGACCCATCCCGGCCTTTTTGCAGATGAGGTGCGGGCAATTAAACCCGGTACATGGGTGATTGTCGACGAGATCCAGCGGCTGCCGGGGCTCTTGAACGAGGTGCACCGGTTCATGGAGGAAAAGCGTCTGCGCTTCGTCCTGTGCGGTTCGAGCGCCCGCAAGCTCAAACGCTCCGGTGTGAACTTGCTGGCCGGCCGAGCATTGCGCCGTTCGATGCACCCTTTTCTGCCCGAGGAACTCGGCGGGCGATTCGACCTCGACCAGGCGCTTCGATTCGGGTTGCTGCCGGTTGTCTGGGACTCCGGCGCCAAAGAGGACACGCTGGCCGCCTACGCCCAGTTTTATTTAAAAGAAGAGATTCAGGCCGAGGCCTTGGTGAGGAACCTTCCGGGTTTTGCACGGTTTCTGCCCGTGGCGGCCCTTTTCCACGGACAAACGATCAATGTGAGCACCATCGCCCGTGACGCCGGGGTGGCGCGGACAACGGTGTCCGGATACCTGGACATCCTCGAAGAGACCCTGTTGTGCTTTCGACTTCCCGCGTATGAAGCCAAACTGCGTGTTCGCGAGCGCAAACTTCCCAAATGCTACTGGTGCGATCCAGGCCTTGTGCGAGCCATGAAGCGGTCTTCCGGCGGGTTGGTTCCCGAGGAGCGCGGTGCATTGTTCGAGGGGTTGGTGGCCCAGGTGATCCGAGCTTACCGTGACTACCGAGGCATTTGCGACGAGGTGTATTATTGGGCGCCCTCCGCCGGGATGGCGACCGAAGTGGATTTTCTGATTGTCCGCGGCAAGCAATTCATTGCGGTCGAAGCAAAGTCCGGCGGCAGCTTCACGGAGAACTGGTGCAAGGGATTGCGCGCTGCGGCGCCGCTTAAAGGCCTGCAGCGTCGCCTGATAGTCTATCCTCGCGGTCCGGCCCTGCGAACCAAGGACGACATCGAGGTTTTGCCCTTCCAAGACTTCGCCGATTTGCTGGCCGCCGGCGCTCTTTAGCGTCCCCTTGCTTTTTCCCTCCAACACCCCTGTCAAAGGCCAAGGGACTTTTCTTCTTCGCTGATGCACGCCTCGATCACCTTGAGGGCGAAGTCGATTTCGTCCTTTTGAATGGTCAGGGGGGGAGCGAACTCCAGGGCCAGGCCCATGGTCTTGGTGATGACTCCCTTTTTCTTGGCCCGCACCAGAAGGTTCATCAGGTTGGCGGTGGGATAGGGGGCGCGGGTTTTTTTGTCGCTGGTAAAATCAATCGCGAGCCACAGGCCCGTGCCCCGGACCTCGCCGACGGAGGGGTGGTCCTGAAAGTTTTTCAACCCGTCCAGGAAATAGTCCCCCATGGCCGCGCTGTTTTCCACCAGGCGGTCCCGCTTGATAATCTCGATGTTTTTGAGCCCGACGGCGCAGGGCACCGGGTGGTTCCCGTAAGTGTGCAGGTGGTTGAAGACCTCGATGGGTTCCATCACCTGGTCGGTGCACCCCACGGCGCCCAACGGCACATAGCCGCTGGTGAGCCCCTTGGCCATGGTGATCATGTCGGGCTTGACGCCCACGTGTTCCGTCGCGAACATCTTCCCGGTGCGGCCGAACCCGCAGATGACTTCGTCGATGATGAGCAGGATGCCGTAGCGGTCGCAGATCTCCCGAATGACGGGCCAGTACTCCGCCGGCGGTTTCAAGGCGCCGTAGGCCTGTTGAATCGGCTCACCGATGAACACCGAGAACTGCTCCGGTCCTTCGAACTCGAGGATGCGGGTCAACTCGCGGGCGCAGGCCATGTCGCAGTTCTGCACGGTGAGATGGTGGGGGCACCGATAGCAGTAGGGGGACTCGATGAAGGCGGCCCCGGGGGCCAGCGGCTCCATCACCTGGCGCATGGGCATGACCGTTCCGAGAGCACGCAGGCCGAGCCCGTTGACCCCGTGGTAGGCGCCCCGCCGGGACATGATCTTGAACCGGCCCTTGTCGCCCCGGTAGGCGTGGTAGTGCTTGGCAAGCTTCATGGCCGTTTCCACCGCCTCGGAGCCCCCGCACTCAAACGTGAACCGGTTTATGCCCGCCGGGGCGATGCCCGCCAGGGCCTCCGCCAGCTCCATGGCCGGCACGTTGGCAAAGCTCATGGGGGTGAAGTAGGCCAGGCGGCACATCTGGTCGTAGGCCGCCTGCGCGAGCTCGGTGGAACCGTGCCCCACGTGGACCGGTCGGGTCACGCCGGCGTCCAGATCCAGATAGCGCGTTCCGTCCTGATCGTATACCCACACGCCCTCGCCTTTGACGATGACGGTAATGCCCTCCCCGATCTCCTTTCGGCTGGTCCGGTGGAGAATCAGGTGGGAGGCGTGATCCAGTTTCTTGACTACGTTCGCCATGTGTCTGCTCCCCCTTGATGGTTTGGCTGACCCCGGATTCCCATCAGCCAACGAATTTTTTTGGTAGCACGACAATGGCCGTGGAAGCAACTGCCTTTTCGGCGTCTTTCGGCCCTCCGCCGGGTGACGGCTCGTGCCGTGCCCAGCAAGAAGACACTCTTGTAGTTGCGAAGCCGGGTCCATCCTGTTTGCCTTACTGCGAAGTCCAAGGGGTGCCGGAGTTGCCCAACGCGGTGCACGATGTTTTAGAGCAGCCCGGAGCGCCACGTTTTGTGCTCACGGGTTCCAGCGCCCGGAAGCTCCGGGGCGGCGGTGTGGACCTGCCGGCCGGACGGGCGTTGCTGCGAACCCTGCACCCGTTCATGGCCGCGGAGCTTGCCGAGTTCCGGACTGACGAAGCCCTGAGGTTCGGCCTGCTGCCGCTTGTGGTTGCCGCCGGGGATACGGAGGACACGCTGCGCGGGTATGCCGCCCTCTTCTTCGCGTTGGCTGCAGTTGGTCCGGTCAAATATTTCTATGCTGGAAACGTTGAAATTGTGATATACCCTGCCTTGTATCGCATCCTTGTGTTTTCAGCAGGTACGTTTTCAGGCCACGGCGTTGCGTTCATCGCTGGTTGGGTAGTATTTCGCACTCAACAGCGTCACCCGTAAAAAATCACTTTGTTCTTCTTAAAGCGAGGCCATATGAGTCATAACGCTAAGCGGTCTGCGTGGGCTATGGTGGGTCTTCTGCTGCTCCTTTTTTTCGCCGACGGGAGTGTTTGGGCCCAGAAGTTTCCAACGTCCAAGGCGAAAAAGCCCGTGGTCAAGTCGGAGGAGGTTGCTGTTCCCGCCCAACCGCAGACCCCGGAGCAAGTGGACGCATTTATGGCCGCTTTGACCGACGAGCAGGCGCGCCAGGAGCTGGCCCAGGCGCTCAAGCGCCAGGTGGCTGCCAAGGCTGGACCGGGCGAGGGCGGGCTGGTCATCAAGGGCAGTGACAGCGGGCTGGGGCGTATTTTCTACCTCCTGGTCGATAATGTTTCGGTGCTGGCGAAAAAACTGTCCGGGACCCTCACCGCGGCGGACACCGAATCAGACCACCTGGGGGATGCCTGGCGCAAGTTGACCGGCGGCAAGGGCTTCGGTCGTTTTTTCCTGACCCTGCTGGCGCTTTTCGCGATCCTGGCGACAGGGCTGCTCCAGAGATGGCTGCTGTTCCGGTCGACGCGGGACATGCGCGAAAGGCTGCTCACCGCCGTGAGATTGGGGCGGATGGAGTTTTTCGGACGGGTCCTGTCGCGCCTGATCCTGGAGGTCCTGGGGATCGCCGTCTTCGCCGTCACTACCTTCATTCTCTTCGTTCTCTTTTTCGACAAAGGTGATCTGGGTTATGAGTTCGTTTCGATCTACCTGATCGTGAGCTACTATCTGCTGATCTTCGCCGGCGCGGCCAAGGTCATTTTTTCACCGGATGCGCCCGCTCTGCGTCTGTTTCCGATGAAGGACGCCGCCGCCGCCTTTCTTTACCGTTGGATCCATTACATTGTGCTGGGGGCCGGTGTGATCACCGGGGCGAGTGCCGTCCTCGGCCAAATCGAAGCCCACAAACCCCTCTACCTGATGTTCTACAGCCTGAGCGGCGTCTACGTCGCCCTCGCCCTCGTCGTCATGATCTGGCAGAGCCGGCAGCGGGTTGCCGAGGTTATCCTGCCGGCAAGCGCAGCGGCCGGAAAAGGCGGCCCGCGGGCGGCCTTCGCGCGGTACTGGCACTACCTGGCGAGCGCCTACGTGCTCTGCATGGGGGTTTACTGGGCCTCCGACGCCCTTCTGGGGGGGAAGGTCACGGTTGTCAAGCTGATTCTGAGCCTGTTCGTGATCCCGCTCTTCATAGGCCTGGACCAATGGGGGCTGTGGCTTCTCAAGCTGGCCTCCGGCGAGATGACGGCGGTCGTCGATTTGAGCGGCGACCAGGTGCGTGAAGTTCCGCCCCTTGGGGGGCCGAACAAAATCAAGCAGTACGCGCCGCTGATCCGGAAAATGTATCGGCTGGTGCTGGTCGCGTTGGCGTTCTTCATCGTGCTGGGGCTGTGGGGGGTGGATTTGACCGTGGGCAGGATTTTCACTTCACACGTGCTCAGCATCGTCGTGACCCTGCTGCTGGGCTTTATCACCTGGGAGTTCGTCAAGGCCCGCATCGACAGCCGGTTGCAGCAGGAAATGCCGGCCGCCGGGGAAGAAATGGACGAGGGGGGCGGCGCCGGTGGCTCCCGCGCCGGGACCCTGCTGCTGCTCTTGCGAAAGTTCGTCCTGACGGTGTTGTTCGTGATCGTCTCGCTGATCGTTCTTTCCTCCATCGGTGTGAACATCGGCCCGCTGATCGCCGGGGCCGGGGTCATCGGCCTGGCCATCGGCTTTGGTGCGCAGACCCTGGTGCGGGACATCATCGCGGGCGTGTTCTTTCTGATCGACGACTCTTTTAGGGTCGGGGACTACGTGGAGTCCGCCGGCACCAAGGGATGCGTCGAGCAGATCTCGCTGCGCTCCATCAAGCTGCGCCACCCGCGGGGGATGGTGTACACCGTCCCCTTCGGGAATTTGAAGTCGGTCACCAACTTCAGCCGGGACTACACCATCACCAAGCTGGATTTCCGCGTGGGCTTCGACACCGACCTGGACAAGGTGCGCAAGATCATCAAGAAGATCAACAAGAACCTCCGCAAAGACGAAGCCGTCGACCGCGTCATGCTCGATGATCTCAAGTCCCAGGGGGTGAAGGAATTCGACGACTCGGCCATGATCGTGCGGGTCAAGTTCAAGACCCTGCCGGGCGAGCAGTTCGTGCTGAAACGGCTTGTCTACCGGATGATCCAAGAGGAGTTTCGCGCAAGCGGCATCGAGTTTGCGCACCGCAACGTCACTGTGTACATGCCGCCGGAGCTTCGGGCCGGGGCGGCCGAGCCGGTTGACCCCAATATCCTCCAGGCTGGTGCGGCCGCGGCGCTATCCGTGATCCAGCAGGAAGAGGACGCGCGGGCGAAAGCCATGGCGGAGGCAAAACCGAAAGATAAATAAACACCCGTCAAGGCGATTTGCGCGAAACCAGCAAAACCATTCCACAAACAAATGTGGCGACGGCAACCATACCGAACCCCAGAGGGTAGCTCCCGGTTTTTTCAACAATCATAGAAAAAGCAGGAAGCCCGACCAAGATGCCCAGGAACGTGAAAAACAGCGTCCCGCCGGTCGCCATCCCGGCAAGTTCGGGCTTTGCCACACGGGCCACCTCTGCAAGATAAACTCCATTCCAACCGATAGCGACGGCGCCGAAAAGAGCACAGGTGACAAGGATGGCAGGATAAGGCCACTGAGGTGTAAAAAGTGCCGATGATAGCGCACCGACGGTCATGGAAATGCCCAGCACACCCAGCATGATGCGTGGTTTCACGTACCGGTCGGCCAACGCCCCCCATACGATTCTCCCGATGATTCCGCCTGCCTGAGCCGCAGAAAGAAGTACCCCGGCCTGGATCAGCGTCATATCGATACTCTCAATTAAGTATGTCACCAGAAAGGATACCAGGCACAACTGCATCGTGGAAAAGAAAAACGAAGTTATCGCAATTCGGCGCAGGTCCGGGTGAAGCAACGTCATTTTTATCGGCGCGGCTACATTTTTCCATGAAATCCGGGTTCGAGCGGAGTGCTCCGTGTCAAACCGTTTCCGATAGGGGTGCAGGAAAAAGGCCAGCGCCAAGTTGGATGCCGCCACCCACAAAGCGGACATTTTCCAGCCGAAGAAAATCACAAAGAAAGGAACCACCGCCCCTGCCATGGCTCCGCCCAGAGGAACCCCGGTCTGTTTGATTGAAAAGACGAAGGACATCATCGAAAACGGCGTGGTACGGACCAGTAAGTGGGAACTGGCCGGTGTTACGGGCCCGTAGCCGATTCCCATGATGAATGCCCCTATGATCATCAGGGGAATAGACGGGATCGAAATGGCCCCCAGCCCCAGCGCACACAGCGCCAGGCAAATTTGGCTCACGTAAATCGGCCCGAGGCGGCCGATAAAATTTCCACTCACAGGGGCGACCATCGTAGCCCCCAGGTAAATCAAGGACATGAATATGCCGACATAGCTGGCGGGGACATTCAGCTCGCCGGCGGCGACCGGCATGAAAACCGGAATGGAAACCACACTCAGCGAAACCGCAGCCTGAACCAAGAGGGTGAGCACCATCGGAAGGACAACCCCCGAAGATGGAAAGGATTTCTTTGCCTGGAGAACTTTTTCTGGAATTGTCATCACGGTTTCCAGTATGTTAACGCTGTTCAAGGGATGGAAAAATGTGCAGAGGAAGTTGCGTGTCCACTGTCATTATTCCTCCGGCAATCAAATATGCCAGGTTCAGCATCTCACGCTTCGCCCTCACCCGAACAGGTGCCGGCATACTTGATTGCCGGTTGAATAACTCGGAATTTTCTGATCCATGAGTCGACGAGCATCTTGAACACGAGACCCAACCATGAAAGGAAAACGACCATGATCGAGCAGCTGAAGAAAGCGTTGACCACGGGTGTCGGGTTGGCCCTCAAAACCTGGACGGAGGTCGAGGCGGCG
>Ga0210103_1000095_pt1 | contig 15783 bp, 14 predicted proteins | sample RushSE_CattailNL_6_FD_185564 | JGI IMG/M metagenome (GOLD analysis project Ga0210103, IMG submission 185564) | Wetland microbial communities from San Francisco Bay, California, USA, that impact long-term carbon sequestration - RushSE_CattailNLA_D2... | ecosystem: Environmental > Aquatic > Marine... | reverse complement strand
AGTCCTTCGACAACGCGGACGCCGTGCTCACGGCACTACGCCAGGGCGTGCCCGACGTGCTCGTCACCGACATCCGCATGCCGGGTCGCAGCGGGCTCGAGATGCTCGAGGAGATCCGTGCCAAGCGTCCACGACTCCCGGTGATCGTCATGACGGCGCACTCCGACCTGGAGAGCGCGGTGGCGGCCTACCAGGGCGGCGCGTTCGAGTACCTGCCGAAGCCCTTCGACATCGACCAGGCGGTCGACCTCGTGCGCCGGGCGGCCGCGCAGGGCCAGCGCTCGGAGACCACCGCGACCGAGTCGCGACGCATACCGGAGATGCTCGGTCACGCTCCCTCGATGCAGGAGATGTTCCGCGCCATCGGGCGCCTGTCACGCTCGAGCATGACCGTGCTGATCACCGGCGAATCGGGGACCGGAAAGGAACTCGTGGCGCGCGCGCTGCATCGCCACAGCCCGCGCGCGGCGAAGCCCTTCATCGCGCTCAACACCTCGGCATTCACTGCGGACCTGCTCGAATCGGAGCTGTTCGGCCACGAGAAAGGCGCATTCACGGGCGCCGCCGAGCTGCGTCGTGGTCGATTCGAGCAGGCCGACGGCGGAACGCTTTTCCTGGACGAGATCGGAGACATGTCGCCGGCGCTGCAGACGCGGCTGTTGCGCGTGCTCGCCGAGGGCGAGTTCTACCGCGTCGGCGGCCAGCTGCCGGTCAAGGTGGACGTGCGCGTGATCGCGGCCACGCACCAGGACCTCGATGCGCGCGTAAAGGAAGGCCTGTTCCGTGAGGATCTCCTGCACCGCCTGAACGTGATCCGCATCGAGGTGCCACCGCTCAAGCATCGCCGCGAGGACATCCCGGATCTGCTGCGCCACTACCTCGACGTGGCCGCGATCGAGCTCGGCGTCGCACCCAAGGTGCTCTCGCCGGAAGCCGAGTCGGCGCTGGTCGCATTCGAGTGGCCGGGCAACGTGCGTCAGCTCGTGAATGCCTGCCGACGCCTCACTGTGCTGGCGGCGGGCCGGGAGATCACGCGGCCAGACATCCCGGCGGATCTGGGCGGGGGCGGCGCTTACGCGACGACCGGGCCCGGCGGTCCCGACTGGGCGCAGGCGCTCGCTAGCTGGGCGCAGGCGCGATTCGCCGCCGGCGGCGCCCCGCTGCTCGACGATGCCATGCCCGAGTTCGAACGGACCGTGATCCGCGAGGCGCTCAAGGCGACGCACGGCGGTCGGCAGGAAGCGGCGAAGCTATTGGGCTGGGGGCGCAACACGCTGACGCGCAAGCTCAAGGAACTGGGTATGGAAGACGCATAAATAGGGGACATTTCCCCATTTCCTCACTTCATCGTGACGACGACCTTGCCGCGCGCGCGTCCTTCCTCGAGGTAGCGGATCGCCTCGGCCACCTCGGTCAGGGGATGGCGCCGATCGATGACCGGGGTCACCACCCCGGACGCCATCATCCCGGCAAGCGCATTCATGTCCGAATTCGTGAGAGTCGCGAGGTGCATCCCCATGTGCTGGCTCACGAAGGGCGAGAGCAAAAGCGCCTGCATCGGTCTTGCGAGCGGGCCGACCCAGTTGCCGGCATCCGGCCCGCCGCCACCGATCAGAACGTAGCGTGCGTCGGGCGTGAGAACGCGCCGGTTTTCCGACAGCGAGCGGTTGCCGACGTTGTCCAGGATCACGTCGTAGCGCCGCTCGCCCGAGGTGTAGTCCTGCGTCTTGTAGTCGATCACGTGGTCGGCGCCGAGAGAGCGCACCAGCTCGTGATTGCGCGCGCTCGACACGCCCGTGACCTCCGCGCCCATGGACTTCGCGATCTGCACCGCAAAGGTGCCGACGCCGCCGGAGGCGCCGTTGATCAAAACCTTGTCGCCAGCCTCGAGCCGGCCAGCGTCCCGCAGGCCCTGCAGCGCTGTGGTCCCGGCGATCGCGACGGAGGCGGCCTGCTCGAAACTCACGTTGGCCGGCTTCGACGCCACCGCGCGATCCTCGCGCACGACGACGTATTGTGCGAGCGCGCCCGAGCGTCCACCGAAGACTGCATCGCCGACCTTGAACCGAGTGACCTTGCTTCCCACGGCCTCGACCGTACCTGCGAAGTCCACACCGAGCCGCAGGTCCTTGGGCTTGCGAAGCCCGCTGCTTAGCCGCATCACGTAGGGCGTGCCGCGCATCTCGTGCCAATCGAGCGGGTTGATCGCGGCGGCGTGGACCTTGACGAGGATCTCCTGGTCGCCCGGCGCCGGGGTTTCGACCTCAACGATCCGCAGCACGTCCGCAGTGCCATACTCACAGCGAAGGACTGCCTGCATCGGACGGCGCGGCGACGCATTGAGCGTCGTCTCGCAATCGTTGTCTGAGCGCACGTAACCCACCGCGAGGGCCAGCAGCGCCGCGATGGGGATCGCGAGACCGGTCCACGCCAGCACGCGTCTGAGCTTCACATCGGCCTCCGGAAGGTGGAAATGTGTAACGGAGGATCAGGGAGCCCCCATGCGCCTGGACATGGAGAACGCCCCGTCTTCTAGCAGGCGCAGGCGGTCACGGTCTTCTTCGGCGCGTCGAGCGTGCCCACCAGCTCGTGAACGCATGCCATCCCGTTTGCGGCGAGGTAGTCGGCGATGCCAGCGTTGATCTTGCGACACACGAGCGGGTCGTAGAACAACGAAGTGCCGACGCCCACGGTCGTGGCACCGGCGATGATGAACTCGAGCGCGTCGTCGGCCGTATGGATGCCGCCCTGGCCGATGATCGGGATGCCGAGCGGGCGCGCGACCTGCGCTACCTGCATCACCTTGAGCAGCGCGATCGGCTTGATCGCCGGGCCCGACAGCCCGCCCTGCACGTTGCCGATGACTGGCCTGCGCGACTTCACGTCGATCGCCATGCCCATGATGGTGTTGATCACCGCGAGGCCGTCGCTGCCGGCCTCGATGCAGCGCCGTGCGTTCTCCTGGATGTCGGTCTGGTTGGGAGAAAGCTTGGTGATCAGAGGTTTTTTCGTCACCGCGCGGCAGGCGGCCACGACGCGCGCCGACATCTCCGGCACGTTGCCGAACTGCACGCCGCCTTCCTTGATGTTCGGGCACGAGATGTTGATCTCGATGGCGTCGATCGGGGAGTCGTCGAAGCGCCGCGTGGTTGCGACGTACTCCTCGATTGTCGAGCCGCAGACGTTGGCGATGAAACGGGTCTCGTTGAAATCGAGCGTCGGCAGGATCTCGTCCACCACCTTATCAACGCCAGGGTTCTGCAGTCCGATGGCGTTCAGCATGCCCATCGGCGTCTCGTAGACGCGGTGCGGCGGGTTGCCGAGGCGCGGCTCGCGCGTGGTGCCCTTCAGGACGATTGCGCCGACGTCGGTGTTCGAGAAGCCCTCCACCCGCGTGTATTCCTCGCCGAAGCCGACGCAGCCCGACAGCAGCACGATCGGCGAGGCGAGCTTGAGGCCGCAGAAGTCGACGGCGAGGGAGGGTGGCAGCGGGGCCGGGGCAGCGGCGTCCATGCGCGAATTGTACGTGATGCGCCGCCCCTCCCGGCGTCGACGGACCGCGCGCCGATCCCGCAGTGATCGGCGCCAGTGCCCGCCTTACTTCGTCGAGGCCACGGTGCTGCGATACGTCTCCAGTTCCCGTTCGTAGCGCGCGCGGTCCTTCTCGAGTTCCGCGATCTCTGCCTTGAGGCGCCCGATGCGTTCGGCGATCTGCTTGGTGTCCAGCACCGCCTGCGTGCGCTGCTCGGGCGTTGCCGTCGCATCTGCTACGCGAAACCCGCGACGGAGGATCGAGTCCTCGAGTCTCAGGACCTCGTTTCGGCGCGCCGCAATGGCTGCTTCTGCGTCCCTGACGCGTTGCTCGCGGACGTAGAGCTGGCGTCCGGACTCGTACGCTTCCTCGAATGCGGGCGCGAGCTCCGGCGGGCAGCTGTCGTAGTACTCCACGCCGCTTGCCCCCGCCCGGTAGCCGTTGTAGGGCTGGCAGAACTCGCGCAGGCCCGCGTTGCGTCCGGCGAGATAGGCGTCGAGGTCGGGTTTCACGCCGTGCTCGGCGCAGGCCTGCCGGTGCAGGCCGACCTGGTCGGCCGGGCGCCCGGCGACGCCGTCCTCATAGCCCACCGTCCGCCAGTCGACGGTGCGGCACTCGTCCTTGGTCAGGGTGGTGCTCGAGCAGCCGGTCAGCAACAACAGCAGCGCAATAGCGGGCCAGGCAGTCTTGGCGTTCATCGAGTCTCCGTCGCCGTGAAACCGCGCGACGGGGACCCGTCGGCCGCGGCACGGCGCGCCACCAACCCTAGCCCGCGTCGGTCAGCGGTGCCGGTAACGTCGTCACGAATCGGAGCGGTCGCGACGTCGGGGAGGCGGCGCCGGAGCCGGCGCAAGACTCACCCGCCTCACCCAGCGATGAACTTCTCCAGCTGCTCGATGGTCTCCTGCTGCTCCTCGATGACCGCGCGCACGAGGTCACCGATGGAAACCATGCCCACCATCCTGCCGCCCTCGTCCACGACGGGCAGGTGGCGAATGCGCTTCTCGGTCATGAGTTCCATGCAGCGATGCACGCGGTCCTCGGGTGAAACCGTGATCGCCGGAGAGCTCATGATCTGCGACACGGGCGTATCGGCGGAGGCGCGGCCCATCAGGATCACCTTTCGCGCGTAGTCGCGCTCGGAGACGATTCCGGCGAGCCGGCCGTCGCGCAGCACGGGTAGCGCGCCGACCCCGCGCTCGGCCATCATGCGGATCGCCGCGAGCACGGGCTCCGCCGCGTCCACCGACCAGATCTCGCGGCCTTTTTGGTCGAGCAGGTGCTTGACGAGCAGCATGGCGGACCTCCCTTCGGTTCCGTGCGTGCAGCGGGTCCGTCGGATTCTATGCCACTCAACGTCGTCCTGTTCCAGCCAGAGATCCCGCCCAACACGGGGAATGTCATTCGCCTGTGTGCCAACAGCGGCGCTCGACTGCATCTTGTTCGTCCGTTCGGCTTCCGCCTCGACGCACGAGCGGTGCGCCGCGCCGGCCTCGACTACCGCGAGCTCGCCGAGGTTCGCGAGCACGCGAGCCTCGCCGACTGCCTCGCGAGCCTTGGGTCACCGCGCTGGTTCGCGTTCACGACGCGGGGCAGTCTGCGCTACGACGAGCCACGCTATGCGGATGGCGACGCGCTGGTGTTCGGCCCGGAAACCCGCGGCCTGCCGGAGGAGGTGCTGGATGCCTGTCCGCCTGCGTGCCGGCTGCGCATCCCGATGCGTACCGGGGCGCGCAGCCTGAATCTCTCGAACGCGGTGGCCGTGGCGGTGTACGAGGCCTGGCGGCAGCTCGGATTCGGCGCGCACTGAGCCGTCCGGGTGGCCGACGGCATCGTGCGAGCGATCTCGTCATCCTGGAAATTAGCTGCGGATCGGGCGGCTGTCAGGGCGCGGCCGCGGCCTTGGTCACCTCCGCTGGCAGGCGTGCAACGTACTCGCGTCGAGCCGCCGCGGGGTCCATGCCTGACGCGCGCAGCCGCTCGAGTTCCGCCATCTGGCGGGCGTAGTTGGCTTCGACCTGCCTCGCAATCGGCTGCAGGCGGGGATCCGCTGCGAGGTCGCCGAGCAGCAGGTCGACGCTTTTCGTGAGTCGATCGCCAGTCCCGCCGGCCGCCGCGATGGCCTGGTACTCGGCGATCGCCGAGTCCTCGTCGCCACGGGCGAGATGCAGCCGAGCCCGGAACCAGCGATAGCCGGCCTGGTGCAGCGGGCTCATGGCCGCGACCGCCTTCTCGAGCGCCTGGATCGGAGCCTCGGCGTCGGCCGTGCGCCCCGTCTGCTGCAGCAGCGCGATCAGCATGGGGCCGTAGCCCGGCCAGAAAGCCGACCCAAACTCCTTCTTCTCGAGTGCCGACCACTTCTGCCAGAGCAGGTCGCGCGCTGCCGCGAGGTCGCCCAGCACGATCCGTGTCAGCACCTCCGCGTCGAACGCAGTGTCGGACTTGCTGCCCTGCTCGCGCACGCGCCGCAGTGCTTCCTCGCGACGGCCCGCGAGCGCGAGGGAAACCGGCGCGTAGCTCGAGGCCAGGACGGCAGGGTGATCCGGATAGCCGAAGTTCAGGTACGTCCACGCGAGGTCATCGGCTCGGAAGTCCTTGCCTCCGTCGCGCACCGCGCTGTCGGCCAGATACAGCATCCGGGCGATCTCGTCGTTGTCCGAGTAGAGGTGCATCTCCAGCTCGCGGGCATTCGCCGGGTTGATCTCGTACAGCTGATCCACCGTGGCGAACGCCTCGCGCTTGCGACCCTGCAGGTTGAGCAGGTGCGCCAGTTCGTACAGGACCTCCGGGTGCAGCGGGTCGATGGAGCGCGCCTTCTCGAGCCCCCGGATGGCGTCGTCGGCGCGACCGGTGGACGAAAGCAGCCGCTCGCGCCCGATGTGCGCGTCCACCAGCATCGGGTCGAGGCTCAAGGCACGGTCGAACTCGACGAGTGCTTCCGCGTTGCGTCCCTTGCGCCGCAGCAGCACGCCCTGCGCCAGCACGGCCATCGCCTCGCGCGGGTTCAGCCGCAGCGCCGTGTCGATCGCCTCCTGCGCCTTCGAATAAGCGACATCCTCCGGGAGGTCGCCATAGCTGCATTTGCAGTTCGCCATCCAGCTCCTGGCGAGCCACGCCCAGACTATCGCGTAGTTGGGCGCCGCCTCGGTGATCGCGAGGAACTCCTGGTGGGCGAAAGCGAACCCGGCCGGGGTCTTGTCGTAGTAGCGATGCCGCGCGCGCAGGAACCGCTCGAACAGTGCCGGCGGAACCTGGCCCGAATCGCTGCTTGCGATCCTCGCCTCCTCCGCGCCGAGGTGTGGCAGCAGGGCAGCGACGATGTGTCCGGCAATGTCATCCTGCACGGCGAAGATGTCGGTGAGCGGCCGGTCGTACTTCTCGGACCACAGGTGCGTCCCGTCCGCGGCGGAGATGAGCTGGGCCACGACGCGGATCGTGTCGCCCGAGCGGCGCACGGACCCCTCGAGCACCGTCTCCACCTGCAGCGCGGAGGCGACCTGCGCGATGGTCGGGTCCTTGCCCTTGAAGTGGAACGACGAGGTGCGTGCCGCGACGCGCAGTTCCGGCACCTTCGCGAGCAGGTTGAGCAGTTCCTCGGCCAGGCCGTCGCCGAAGAACTCGTTCTCCTTGTCGTCGCTCATGTTGACGAACGGCAGCACGGCGATCGACTTGTGTCCCGGCCGGGACTCAGCGGCCGCGTTGGCCGCTCCCCCCGGCGCGCCCGCCGGGGCGGCGGCCACCGGTGCGGGCGGGGCCGATTCACGCCGTCCGAAGCGATCCAGTGCGAACAGTCCGATCGCCAGGGCAAGCAGGCCGATGATGACGTAGTCGAGGCGCCTTGCCGTGTGGTGCGTGATCGATGCGTCTCGATCGATCTCCGCCTCGCGCCGCAACCCGCTGGGAGTCAGCTCGTAGACCCAGGAAAAAGCCAGCACGAACGGCAGCCCGGCGGCGCCGATCCAGATGAGCAGCGAGGTGGTCCATTCCGGCAGCTTCAGCAGCGGAACGGCCGTCTGGCTGACCTGGACGACCACCCAGCCGAGCGCGAGGTAGGCCGTGCCGACCCGCACGACGTTGCGGCGCTTCAGTTCCGCAATGAAGGACAACGGCGCCAATCTCTCCGGATCGTTGACGGCGCAGGGTAGCACCCACGGTGGTCGAATCGTAGCCGCCCGAGGCGGCGCGGGACTCTAGTCGGTCTCCGCCTTGACCGTGCGGCCCATGAGCGCCGCGACGGCCTGCTTCACCGGCGCGCCTTCGTACAGCACGCGATAGACCTGCTCGCTGATGGGCATGTCCACGCCGAGCCGCTGCGCCACCTCGCGCACGGCACGCGCAGCGAGCACGCCCTCGACCACCTGTCCGATCTCGGCCTGTGCCTGTGCCGCACTCTTGCCGGCGGCGAGCGCCAGTCCGCAGCGACGGTTGCGCGACTGGTCGTCGGTGCAGGTGAGCACGAGGTCGCCGAGGCCTGCGAGCCCCATGAAGGTCTCGCGCTCCGCCCCGAGCGCGACGCCGAGTCGCATCATCTCGGCGAGGCCGCGCGTGATGAGGGCGACGCGCGTGTTCGCGCCATAGCCGAGGCCGTCGGAGATGCCCGCGCCGATCGCGATCACGTTCTTGACCGCGCCGCCGACCTCGACGCCGATCATGTCGCCCGATGCGTAGGCACGGAAATTCTCGCCCGAGATGCTGCGTGCGAGATCCAGGGCATGGGCTTCGTCGCGCGAAGCGACGGTCATGGCGCTCGGCAGACCCGCGCCGACTTCCTTCGCGAAGGTGGGGCCCGACAGGACGGCGGTCGCCACGTCCCGCCCCAGCACCTCGTCGGCGACCTCGTGCGGCAGCTTGCCGGTGGCGAGCTCGAATCCCTTGGTCGCCCAGGCAACGCGCTGGCCGGGACGCAGCAGCTTCTTCGCTTTCTCGAGCACTTCGCGGAATGCGTGACTCGGGACCACGACCAGCAACTGCTCGGCGCCGCGGATGGCGCGCGCGAAGTCGTGCTCGATCTCGAGGCCCGCGGGCAGCGTCACTCCAGGCAGGTAGCGCTCGTTGACGCGGCCGCGCGCCATGGCCTCGAGCTCGGCCGTCTCTATGCCCCAGAGAATGGTGCCGTGGCCGGTCCGCGCGAGGTGCACGGCGAGCGCGGTGCCCCAGGAGCCAGACCCGAGCACCGCAACGGACGGCTTGTGGGCGGACTCGTGCGACGCCGGGCGCGCGGGGGATCCCGTCGCGGGCACGCCGGCCATTCCGTCAGTTGACGGTGCCGCCAGCGGGCTCGGCGGCCGCCTGCTGCTGCTGCGCGCGGGCATGCAGCGCCTCGAAAGTGACCAGTGGCAGCAGGAACGGCGGGAAGCCGCCCTTGCTGACCAGGTCGGTCACGGCGGCGCGAGCGAAGGCAAGGAGGTAGTTCGGAGCCACGATCGAGAGGACCTGCGCAAGATCGTTCGCGGAGAGATTGCGGATCATGAAGGCGCCGGCCTGCTGCAGCTCGAGCAGCCACACGACCTTGTCACCGGCCTTCGCCTCGAGGTTCAGCTGAAGGATCACCTCGTGCATGTCCTGCGCGAGCGCCGTGGCGCGTGTGCCGATGTTGAGGTTCACCGTCGGCTGGCCCTGGAAGCCGGCGACGAACGGGCCGTTCGGCGACTCGAAGGAACAGTCCTTGATGTAGATGGCCTGCGGGTTCACGGCCGGCGCGTTCTGGTCGGCGGGCTGCGGGTTCAGTGGAGTCTGTTCGGTCATGGTGTCCTCGTACGCAATCTCGCGGGATCTGTAGTGTTGTCCGGACCGGGGAGCGCCGGCGCTCAGGCCAGTGAGGTCAGGGTGTCGAGCTCCCCCGACTTGTCGAGGGCGTAGAGCTCGTCGAAACCACCGACGTGGCGGTCGCCAATGAATATCTGCGGGACGCTTCGCCGCCCCCCGGTGCGCGCCAGCATGACGTCGCGCTCCGCCGGATTCTCGTCCACGCGGATCTCCCGGAAGGCGAGGCCCTTTCGCTCGAGCAGCGACTTGGCCCGCACGCAGTACGGGCACCAGGCGGTCGAGTACATGACGATCTCGTTCGAGCTCATCGCGTCGGTCTCAGTATGTCTCACTTGCCCTTCTCGCCGGACTTCACGAGCGGGAGGTTGTCCGCGCGCCAGGCCTGAAGGCCGCCACGCAGATTGACGATCTTGCTGAAGCCCTGCGCACGCAGGACTCGCGCCGCGGCCCCGGAGCGCATGCCGCTCTCGCAGCAGGCGATGACGACCTTGTCCTTGTATTTCTTGAGCGACTCGGCGGCGCCGGCAACCTGGTCCTGCGGCAGGTGGCGGGCGTCGCGGATGTGTCCAGCGTCGAACTCGACCTGTGAACGCACGTCGAGCAGGATTGCACCCTGGTTCATGAGCCGGACGGCGTCCATCGGGCCAACGGACTGGCCACCGCTGCGGGCGCGGCTCACCTCGTACGCGAGCACCGCCAGGGCCAGCGCGATCGTGCCTCCCGCAAGGAACGGGTGACGCATGATGTACTCGAGCAGGCGCTCCATGGGGGTGGACGGGGTGGTTTCGCCGATCGGAAAGGGCCGCGGAGTATAGCAGCCCGGCCGACGCGCTAGACTCACGGGTTTGCCGCGCCACCGCCGCCCTGCTCGAGGTCCATCGCGGCTGCGGTCGGGCCGGCGGCGGCCGACCGCACACAGGCTCGAGACGCAGATGCCAGACCTCACCGCGCAGCCCGTACGCCAGCACTCGCCAGCCCGCCGCGGCACGCGGCCGGCGGTCCTGCTGTGCCTGATGCTCGCGCTGGCCGCTGCGCCGTCGCCGGTCCTCGCGCAATCCGAGCGTGGTTCCGCCAGCTCGAAGAAGGAGAGTCAGAAGCAGAAGGAGGCCGAGCTGAAGCGGGTCAATGCCCGCATCGAGCAGGTTCGCAAGTCGGTCAACGCCGACGTCGAGAAGCGCGACAAGCTGAGCGTGCAGCTGCGCGACGCCGAGATGGGCGTGCATGGCGCGCGGCGCAGGCTCGAGGTCGTGCGTGCGCAGCGGATCGCGAGCGAGGCGCGCCTGAAGGAACTCGAGCGCGAGCAGTCCCGCCGCGAGGCAGACCTCGTTTCCGAGCGCGGCGTCCTGTCGGGCGAGCTGCGCGCGGCTTATGTGAACGGCCGTGAGGAGCAGCTCAAGCTGCTGCTCAACCAGCAGGATCCCGCGGCGGCGGGCCGCATGTTCGCCTACTACGGCTATTTCGGTCGCGCTCGCGCGGAGCGCATCGCGAGCATCAGTGACCAGCTCGAGCACCTCGCACTGGTGCGCGAGAAGATCGACGCAGAGCATCGTCGGCTCGCGAAGCTCGAGTCGCAGCAGGAGCAGGAAGTCGAGGCGCTGCGCGGCGCGCAACAGAAGCGCGTCGAAGCGGTCGCCGCGATCGACGCCCAGATCAAGTCCCGGGGCGGCGAGCTGAAGCGCCTCGAGTCACAGGCGCGCAGCCTCGAGAAGCTGGTCGCCGAGCTCCGCAAGGCGCTGTCCAACCCGCCGGTCGCGAAGCAGGCACCGTTCGAGCCGCTCAGGGGCAAGCTCCCGTGGCCCGTGCAGCAGGGCAAGGTTCTCGCACGCTACGGCCAGCCGCGCGCCGGTGGTTCGATGCGCTGGCAGGGCATGCTGATCGGCACTGCGCGAGGCGCGCGCGTACGTGCTCCCTATGCCGGTCGCGTTGCCTATGCGGACTGGCTGCCCGGCATGGGGCTCATGGTCGTGCTCGACCACGGTGGCGGGTATCTCAGTCTCTACGGTCACAACGACGAGTTGTTCCGAAAGGTCGGCGATTCCGTAGCAGCCGGCGACGTCATCGCTGCCGTTGGTGATTCCGGTGGCAGCGACCAGGCCGCGCTCTATTTCGAGGTGCGCCGCGGCAAGGAACCCGTGAACCCGGAGATCTGGCTGCAGCGGCGCTGATCGCCGCTTTATGTCGAATCGCGGCTCGTTGTGCGGAGGCACGGAGCGGCCGGCAGGCGGCAGATTGTGCCGTGCGTCGAGGATTGGCGGGCGGCCGATCAGTGATCATCGTGCCCTCGCAGTCACTGCCAGAGCTGTGGATGGATGCGCGGATGCAACTCGCCGAGGTGATGGATCACGGCCCGACGCCGGTCAACACGACGTCGCTCGATCCATACGGCCAGATCGTCAAGATGCTGCTGCCGCGTGCGCAGTCCATCGCCGTCTATGACCGGATGGGCCTGCCGATCTGGCTCAACGAAGGTCAGGACTCACCAGAGCTGCACCGGCTGTTGCAGCAGGCGCTCACCGAAGACCTGCGGCCCGGCGAGGAAGGTTCCGGGCTCTCCGAACCGGTGGATCGCGAGCACACCGCATATGTCTTCCTGCTCCGCGACATCGAGGGACAGCTGCTCGGTGCGGTGGGCATCGTGCTGCGCGAGGCGGGACGCGCCGACGGTGCGCGACCATTCGCGCTGGTCGAGGGCCTGCTGCGGCCGGCGCTCGAGTGCCTGCGCCGCGAACTGCTCGCCCAGTACAGCATCGGCGACCTGCAGCGGAACCTGAGCCTGCGCGACCGCGACCTCGAGTTGCTGCTCGGTGCGGCGCCGGACGGCGCCCCGGCCGGCGACTCCGCCGACGAGCTCGCGCAGCTCGTGCAGGGCTGCGTGGATCACCTGGGCTGCGCCGTCGGCGCACTGCTGATTCCCGACAAGAACATCGCCGTATGTCGCACCGGCCAGGGCACGCAGCCGCGCGAGGGTGCGGCCCTGCTGACACGGTGCCATCGCCCGCTGCTCGCATGGACGCAGCTGCAACGTCAGACGCTCACCTCGAACCGCCCGGCGTCGAACGGGCCGCTCGCGGGCGTTCCGTACAAGGTGCTCTCCTGTCCCGTGATGCACGGTGGGCAGCGCGTGCTCGGCCTGCTGGCACTGTTCAAGGCGGTCACGGAACCGGACTACGACCTGCGCCAGGTGCGAATCGTCGAGTTGCTGGTGCGCCGCGTCGCGCACATCCTGTTGAACGCCTATGACCCGGCGACCGGTCTCCTGACGCGTCCGGCGTTCGAGCAGCGCGCCCGCACTTCGCTCGAGCACGCGCCCTCGGGCAGCCACTGCATCGTCTATGTGGACGTGGACCGGCTGCACGTGCTGAACGAGAACCTCGGAATGCACGTCGGCGACGACGTAATCGTTCGCGTCGCCGAGGTGATCCGCCGTTGCCTCGGCCCGCGCATGCTCTCCTCGCGCATCTCGGGCGACCGCTTCGCGGCATTCCTGCCCGAGTGCTCAATCGAGGACGCCGAGCGCGTGGCCGAGAACATGCGAGAGGGCCTCCTCCGGCTCGGCTACGCGGCCGCCGGCCGCCCGGTCGAGGTCACCGCGAGCTTCGGCGTGGCGCGCGTCGCGGAAGGCAAGCATCCGCTCGCCCACGCGCTCGCGGCAGCGGAAATCGCCTGCAAAGCCGCCAAGGACCGCGGTCGCGACCGCGTCGAAACCTACCAGGATGCCGATCAGAGCATCGTGCGACGCTACACGGACGTGACGATGGTGGGGACGCTGCGGCACGCACTGACGGCCGACTGCTTCCGGCTCGAGGCGCAGCCCGTCGTGTCCTTGTCAGGGGCGGCGAGCGGTCCTCGTTTCGAGTTGCTGCTGCGCATGACCGACGAGAACGGCAAGAGCCTAGCGCCGGATCGCTTCCTCTCGGCCGCCGAGCGCTACCAACTCGCACCCGCCATCGATCGCTGGGTGGTCAAGCACGTGATCCAGACGCTCGGTCCGCGCGCCGCGCTGCTCACCGCACGTCGTGCGAGCTTCGCGGTCAATATCTCGGGCCAGTCGCTCGGCGACCCGGAGTTCTGCACGTTCCTCGAGGATGCGCTGCGCGACAGCCGCCTGCCGCCGCAGCTGGTTTCCTTCGAGCTCACCGAGACCGCGGCGGTTGCGAACATCGTTCGTGCCGAGACGCTCATGCGCCGGCTGCGGGAGCTGGGTCACGAGGTCGCTCTCGACGACTTCGGTCGGGGCCTGAGCTCGCTCGGCTACCTCAAGGCCCTCCCGGTCACCTGTCTGAAGATCGACGGCAGCCTTGTGCGTGATGTCGTCGGCGACGAGCGATCGCAGGCCATGCTGAGCGCGATCGTCGGCCTGGCGCGCGCCATGGGACTCTCGACGGTTGCCGAGTGCGTCGAGAGCGAGGAGATCCGGCGGATCACGCGTGAGCTCGGCGTCGAGTTTGGCCAGGGCTTCGCCATCGCGCGGCCTGCTCCGATGGACAAGGTGATCGGGGCCCTGCTCGGCGCTACTATCTGATCCCCGCTTTCACCGTCGGGGGATATCAGTGTCCGGGACCGTTCGTACGATCGTCGCCGTCGCGGCGGGGGCCGCGCTCGGGGCAGGGCTCATGCTGGTGCGCGGTGCCTCGGGACACCGCGTCGCGGACGTGCCTGCGCCGGTGCCGGCCGCGACCGCGCCTGCGACGCTGCTTGAGGAAGTCGCCGAACGGGTCCGCAGCGAGTACGTCGACGGGCTTGCGGCCGGGGCCCTCGATCGTGCCGCCGTGGAAGGCATAGTCGCTCGACTCGATCCTCACTCTCATTTCCTGGACGCCGCCGAATACGAGGCCATGCGCGTCAGCACATCCGGCCAGTATTCCGGCGTGGGCCTCGAGGTCGCGGAGCAGGACGGCCGCATCGTGGTGGTGAGCCCGATCGAGGGCTCGCCGGCCGATCGCGCGGGAATCCTTGCCGGGGACGTGCTGCTGGCGATCGACGGCGAGAGCCTCGCGCCCGGCGGGCTCGACCACGCGGTGGAACGCATGCGTGGCCGCAACGGCTCGATGGTGCGGCTGGCCGTTGCCCGCGCTGGCGAGCCTGCGCCGCTGCGGTTCGAACTCCTGCGATCCGAGGTGCACGTGCGCACCGTCAGCGCGGCGCGGCTGCCGGGATCCTACGGTTACCTTCGCGTCTCGCACTTCAATGACGAGACGCCGCGCGACTTGCGCAATGAGCTTGCGCTGCTGCAGGGCGCCGGCCCACTGCGCGGCCTGGTGCTCGACCTGCGCGGCAACCCCGGCGGCGTGCTCGAGTCGGCCGTGGACGTGGCCGACAGCTTCCTCGACGAAGGACTCATCGTCCGTGCCGAAGGACGCGCTGCCGGCGCACGCTTCGAAATGCGCGCTTCTGGCCGCGATCTGCTTGGAAATGCGCCGATCGTCGTGTTGGTGGATCGAGGCTCAGCCTCGGGATCGGAAATCGTCGCGGGCGCACTGCGTGATCATCGCCGTGCGACGCTCATGGGCGAACGCACCTTCGGCAAGGGCTCGGTGCAGACCGTGATCCCGCTCACCGGCGGCCAGGCGCTGAAGCTCACGACGTCGCGCTACTTCACTCCATCCGGTGCCTCGATCCACGAGCGCGGCCTCGATCCCGACGTACGCCTGGACCTGCCGCCATCCGCCACCATTGCGATGCACGGTGCGCCAGCCACCGATCCTGCCGTGGGGGCCGCCCTGCAGTACCTGAGCGATCGCGCTCTCGGCGCGCAGGTCGCACTCGCCGGCGAGCATTGAATAGGGGTCGCCCGGCGGCCCGGGGGTGCGCCATGTCGAAGGTGCTCGTGCCGCTTGCAGAAGGCTTCGAGGAGATCGAAGCCGTGGCGATCGTGGATCTGTTGCGTCGTGCCGGCATCGAGGTGCACACGGCGGCGCTCGGCCGCCGCGAGGTCACCGGCTCGCACGGCATCACGATGGTGGCAGACCTCGCGCTCGACGCGGCGGACGCGGGTGCCTACGACATGATCGTGCTCCCTGGCGGCATGCCCGGCACCAGTCACCTGAAGGAAGACCCGCGCGTGGTCGGGTTGCTGAAGCGATTCGCGGAGGACGGGCGGTATGTCGCCGCGATCTGTGCGGCGCCGTCGGTGCTCGCGCATGCAGGACTGCTCGAGGGCCGCAAGGCGACGAGCTTCCCGGGGTTCCTTCAGCCTGGATCGGCGCTGGGGCTCGAGCTCTCGGAGGACGCCGTCGTGGTGGATGGAAAGGTGGCCACCTCCCGCGGTCCGGGCACTGCAATCCCCTTCGGGCTCGCGCTCATCGAGTTGCTCGAGGGCGCGCCGGCGCGTCGGGCGGTGCAGGAACGGTTGCAGCTTCCCGCGGCCTGAGCCAGCCGTTGCCGCCCAGGGCGGCGTCGCGTGCACCGGTTGGCGACGCCGTTACCGCTTCCTGCCAGCGCAGCGTCAGAGCAGTTTCTGCGCGACCCCCCAAAGCCCGCCAATG
>Ga0210103_1000093_pt1 | contig 15939 bp, 15 predicted proteins | sample RushSE_CattailNL_6_FD_185564 | JGI IMG/M metagenome (GOLD analysis project Ga0210103, IMG submission 185564) | Wetland microbial communities from San Francisco Bay, California, USA, that impact long-term carbon sequestration - RushSE_CattailNLA_D2... | ecosystem: Environmental > Aquatic > Marine... | reverse complement strand
GCTCGCTCAGTGACCATTTGGGGGCGTTTCAAACGGTGCAGCTAAATTTCAAGAACTCGTCGCAAGCTCCTCAAACAGCTTGAAATTTTTAACGCTTCACCGTTTGAAACGTTGAATCCCCAAATGCTCAAATGTCGCTCACAAAAGACTTTTTACGTGTGTATCAAATATGGATTACGAATATTTCATGCAAAAGGCACTGGATCAGGCTCAAAAAGCCCTTGCTGCCGGAGAGTTTCCGGTGGGTTGTGTATTGGTCTATCAAGGCGTAATCCTGGTCAGCGCGTTCCGTAGCGGTACGAGCGCCGGATTCGGCAATGAGGTTGATCATGCCGAAATGGTTGCCCTAAGGCGCCTCGTCAATCTTAAGCGGAATATCGACAACAGGCAAGTAACCCTGTTTTGCACCATGGAACCTTGCCTGATGTGTCTGGGTGCCCTGTTATTGAACGGCATCGGCAAAGTTGTCTACGCCTACGAAGATGTAATGGGTGGCGGTACGGGCTGTGACCTGGCCGGCCTGACACCTTTGTACCGTAATCAAAAGATTTTAATTGTACCTCATATTTTGCGTCAACAAAGTCTGGAACTTTTCAAAGCCTTTTTTCAAAATCCGGGAAATGCGTATTGGCGGGGAAGTCTTTTGGCCGAATATACAATCAACCAGTAATAATGTTTCGGGAATTCTACCTGCAGGATTCGTTTTATTTTCTTGCATTTTTTTCTTGCATTTATTAATGTTCTTATATATTTCAGATTTCAATTTCGGTAAGTGGCGCACGACATGGAATATCCAAGGGGTCGGTTTCGGGAAAGAGAAATCGATGAAGCGTATTTTTTGTTATCCATGGATATGAAAACGGCAATAAATTTTAGCCAAGGAGGTGTGGGTATAACTATTACAAAACGTACAAATAGGGCAGATAGAATAAATATCAATAGAAATATAAAGGCAAAAGAAGTTCGAGTAATAGATCCTGACGGAAATCAGATTGGCGTAATCCCGACCTACAAAGCGATCGCTGTTGCCAATGATTTTGGCCTTGACTTGGTGGAAATTTCCCCGAATGCAAGCCCCCCTGTTTGTAAAATCATGGATTATGGTCGATACAAGTACGAAAGGACCAAGAAAAAACAGGAAGCAAAAAAGAAACAGACCACATTTCAGCTCAAAGAAATAAAGGTACGCCCAAAGACTGGTGACCATGACTTAAATACCAAGATCAATCATATTAAAAAATTCATTGCGAGAAAGGACAAGGTCAAAGTCACCGTCATTTTCAGGGGACGAGAAATTACGCTCACCCAGTTGGGCAACCAGTTGCTGGAAAAAATTGTTGAGGAAACCGAAGAGATTGCAATAGTCGAACAGCCCCCCAAATTTGAAGGTCGCACAATGGTTATGGTCCTGGCACCGAAACCATGATCATAATAATAACGATGCCCTGATACACCATTACCCAAGATATTAAAAACTTTTTTATTATTGACCGATCATTGGTAAACTGTTGATGAATTCGTAAAGCTTTTTTACCTTTTGCGAAATGATCAACTGTTAAATATATTATTATGAAGATGGCGTGGGCTGGAATCCGACATGGTTCACGCCATCTATTTTTGAAATATCAGAAAGGAAAAAAGATGCCAAAAATAAAGACAAATAGAGCCGCCGCAAAGCGTTTCAAAAAAACAGGTACAGGAAAGTTTGTTTTCTCAAAATCACATGCAAGTCATATTTTGACAAAAAAAACCAGAAAACGTAAACGTGTTTTAAGGCAAAGTCAGATCATAGATAAAACCAACAGAAAAGCAATTAAGCTGCTACTTCCAAATGGGTAGCAGATCTGTGTAAAGGTTCAGGAGAAAATTTATGCGAATTAAAAGAGGTTATAAAGCAAGACGGCGAAGAAAAAAGGTTTTAAAATTAGCCAAAGGGTATCGCGGCGGCCGAAGCAAATTATTTCGCACCGCGGCGGACGCTTTAGATAAGGCACTCATGTTTGCTTACCGGGATCGAAAAGTTCGAAAGCGTGATTTTCGAAGGCTATGGATTACCAGAATTAATGCTGCGGCACACATGAATAATCTTTCTTACAGCAAATTCATTCACGGATTAAAGCTCGCCGGTGTCGTGTTGGACCGAAAGGTTTTGGCCGAGTTGGCAATATCAGACCCTTCTGGTTTTGGTCAAATTGCAAGTCTGGCCTCTGAACAATTATGATCATATCCCGGATCAGCCGATCATATGGATGCAAAACTTGAGGACGATTTTCCAACCAAGGAACAGGTAGCGCCCAAATTGGAAAAAACCATTGAACAGATTCACCAAGATGCGCTGAAGGAACTCGAAGCTGCTTCCGATGCGGAAAGCATTAAGGCAATTTCTATCCGATACCTAGGACGAAAGGGCGCGGTAACACAATTCTTAAGGAACATTTCGAATCTTCCCGTTGAAATCCGGCCGGAAGCAGGGAAAAAGGCAAACGCAACTAAAAACCAGCTTGACGTATTGTTCAAAGAAGCACTGGCACAGCTGGAAACACCGTCTTGGGAAACCGACCGCCAAATAGATGTTTCACTCCCTGGAAGAGTGACACCGCGAGGCTCTTTACATCCGATCACCCAGATTACCCGGAAAATTTGTGATATTTTTGTACGTCTGGGTTTTGACGTTGCCGAAGGTCCTGAAGTTGAAACCGATTATTACAACTTTGAAGCGCTGAACATTCCAAAAAATCATCCGGCAAGGGACATGCAGGATACTTTTTATATATCCAATAATATCGTTCTGAGAACCCATACCTCCCCGACACAGCCCCGGATAATGGAAAAGCAGAAACCTCCGGTAAGAATTATTGCGCCGGGAAAAGTCTATCGATGTGATTCCGATTTGACTCACACCCCCATGTTTCATCAGGTTGAAGGGCTTCTGGTTGATGAAAATGTGTCGTTCGGCGATCTTAAAGGTGTGTTGACCACATTTGTTCATCAAATGTTTGATCCCGAAACCAGTCTCAGATTTCGACCCAGTTTTTTCCCGTTTACCGAACCGAGTGCTGAAGTCGATATCCGATGCGTTATATGTAAAGGCAACGGCTGCAGGGTCTGTTCAAAAACCGGTTGGCTGGAAGTCCTCGGTTCCGGGATGGTTCATCCGGCCGTATTTGAAAACGTCGGATACGACACAACCCGTTATTCGGGCTTTGCTTTCGGCATGGGGGTTGAGCGAATTGCCATGCTGAAATACGGTATTGATGATATCCGAAAATATTTTGAAAATGATCTAAGATTTTTAAGGCAATTTTAACATGAAGGTCAGCGTAAGCTGGTTAAAAGAATACGTCAGCATTAACCTGAATATATATGATCTTGCCGACGCCCTCACCATGGCCGGGCTTGAAGTTGAAGCCGTTTCTGACCGATACGGCTATCTGGACAACGTTCGTGTCGGCCGGATTGTCAAAGTTGATCCCCATCCAAATGCTGACAATTTAAAACTATGTGACGTAGATATCGGTGGCAAGAACCTTTCCGTTGTTTGTGGTGCGCCCAACGTCAAGCCGGATATGCTTGCGCCATTGGCCCTGCCGGGTACATTGTTCCCTAAAGGCATCGTTCTTGAAAAAAGCATCATCCGGGGGATAGCTTCGGAGGGGATGCTTTGCAGCGAACTCGAATTGGGACTCGGCATCAATGGCCACGGTATCATGGAGCTGGGGAAAAACCTGTCTGTGGGTGATTCACTCCACAAGGCCCTGGGACTGTCGGATCCTGTATTGGAAATCGACCTGACGCCCAACAGGTCGGACTGCCTCAGTATCATGGGAACAGCTCGCGAAATTGCCGCAATTCAACAAACAAAGGTGTTATATCCGGAAATTCGCCTGCCGGAATCAATTGACGACATTGCCAACCACACCTCCGTAACGATAATGGCCCCCGACCTGTGCCCGAGATATGCCGCCAGCCTCGTTTTTGATATTACTGTTGGTCCATCTCCTTTCTGGCTCCAGGAGCGCTTGATTTCGGTTGGTTTGAAACCGATCAATAATATCGTGGATATTACCAATTTCGTTATGATGGAGACCGGCCAGCCGCTGCATGCCTTTGATTTCGATCATCTTGCCGAAAAGCGAATTATGGTGCGAACCGCTGCTGAAGGAGAAACTTTTGTCACGCTGGACAGGAAAGAACGCAGCCTTGACCCGGAAATGCTCATGATTTGCGATGGTGAAAAACCGGTTGCACTTGCAGGTGTCATGGGTGGCCTGAATTCGGAAATTGAAAACAGCACAACACGAATCCTGCTTGAAAGTGCCTATTTTGATCCGATTTCCATCCGAAAAACATCCAAAAAAACGGGACTGAATACCGATGCATCTCATCGGTTTGAGCGTGGTGTGGATCCCAACGGAACCATCATTGCCCTGAAACGGGCAACACAACTCATTGCCGAAATCGGCGGCGGCAAATGTGTGAAAGGTATTATTGATGAAAACCCGGTTCCTTTTTCGGAAAGGATAATCGATTTGAGTGTCCGGCGCTTAAATCGCCATCTGGGCACCCGGCTTGATTCGGACACCATAGAACACTATTTGAAATCGATTGAATTCGAGGTTGAAAAAATCGATACGGACAGACTGCGGATAAAACCACCCTCATGCAGGGTCGATATCACGAGAATTGAAGATATTACAGAAGAAATCGCCCGTCTGTTCGGTTACAATAACATCGAAACAACATTTCCGATGATACCTGCTGAAGACCGTCACCCTGATAAGAAAATCGACGTGAGGGATCGAACAAAACTACTCATGACCGGTCTGGGGTTCAATGAAGCCATAAATTATAGTTTTATCAGCGAACATTCCTGCGACGATCTTGAACTGCCACACGATGACCCCAGAAGAAAAATGGTGGCTATCCTGAACCCGATTTCTGAAGATCAGTCGGTAATGCGAACATCTCTCATCCCGGGCCTTCTTGAAACCATGAAGTATAATTTGTCGGTGCAAAATAAAAATCTTAAACTTTTTGAGATTGGCCATGTTTTTTTTCACACAGGTCGAAAAGACGATCAGCCGGATGAAGTTGAAATTCTAGCGGGACTTTGGACAGGCCTCAGAATCGAGTCGGTCTGGTTTTCAAAGGAAATCCATTGTGATTTTTATGACGTAAAAGGCATCGTCGAAGAGCTTCTAAGAAATCTCGGAATTGTTAACATCCGTTTTACCCGTATGCCGTCGGAATCCTGTTTCTATACAAGACCCGGATTTACGGCACAGATTTTTGAAGGAAACGAACCGGTGGGCCTTGTGGGAGAGATACACCCAAACGTACTTCGCAATTACCAGCTGAAGCAAACCGCATTTATCTTTGAACTAAACTTCGACCGGCTTGTTCAATCCATTCCGGACGTGAAATCCGCCCGCCCCCTTCCAAAGTATCCATCAACGTCAAGGGATATTACGCTTATCATTGACAATGATATTGAAACGTATAAAATTGTACAAAGTGTAGAAATGCTCAATGAAGAACTGGTGGAAAACCTCCACTTGTTTGACGTTTTTAAAGGAGATCCGATTCCGAAAGGGAAAAAAAGTGTATCTTTCAGGATAACCTACAGATCTTCAAAAGAAACCCTGGAAGATAACAGCGTCAATCATATTCATAAAAACATTACATACCGGCTGATGAAAATGTTTGATGCAACCTTGCCGGCGGAATAGCCTTTTTTAGCACGTTCAGTCTTGACAAACTCGTAAAAAGTCTTTTGTGAGCGACATTTGAGCATTTGGGGAATCAGCGTTTCAAGCGGTGAAGCGTAAAAATTTCAAGCTGTTTGAGGCGCTTGCGCCGAGTTCTTGAAATTTAGCGGCACCGATGGAAACGCCCCCAAATGGTCACGGAGCGAGCAATATTGACTTTTTACGAAACCATCAGTCTTAATATATCCGTAATCTCTCATTAAGTTCCTTGAGGACGCTCACTGATAATAAAATGCAGAGCGATACACCCTATCAAACAGAATTGCCGGATAAGCTTTACTTCAAGGTTGGAGAAGTCAGCTCCATTGTGGGTGTTCCGGCATATGTTTTAAGATTTTGGGAGTCCGAATTTAAAAAGATCAACCCCAAACGAACCCCTTCAGGGCAGAGATTGTACAGAAAAAGAGATGTTGAGCTGATACTATGGATCAAACACCTCCTGTACGAAAAAAAATTTACAATTGAAGGCGCCAAACAGCATTTAAAAAGCATGTCCTCTGAAAAAACGGAAAAGCTTTCCACCGATATTTTCGAAGAAATTTCCATAGAACTTCAAAAAATTCGAGATCTTTTAGCCTGAACGGCATCTCGCCCTTACCTTTAAAATTATTATTGAAAAATATTGACAATTCATATCTTTTGTAATATTTTTCCTTCCTGAACGGGCGGGCATAACTCAGTGGTAGAGTACAAGCTTCCCAAGCTTGGAGTCGCGAGTTCAAATCTCGTTGCCCGCTCCAATGAAGGTCGCCGTATTCATGATATAGGTTGGAGACCTTTGAAAAAAATTTTTGCTTTTTTGAAATTAAACAAAAAAAAGCAAAGCGCATTTTTAATTCGCTTGGGACGAATTAAATTCGAGCCTATAAGCTTGATAAATGCGAATTTTTCAAAGGTATCGGTACTGAGCGTAGTTTTGGACTATGGTATTGATTTAATTTTTCTCTCATGGGTAATTAAATGAACAGGTAAAGTTTTTCGATCCACTAAAAGATCTACCTGTATGAGAAAAACGGGCGACAGCCCGTTTTTGCTTTTTTTGGAACACGAGTCAAACGACCATTGAAAATAAATAAAAGAAACCAAAGTACCAAAAGACCAAAAGATAAACACAAAACACAAAAAACCTGGTCGCCGGATAATATCAAAAAAACGATCTCCAAGATCAGGGATTTATTAGATCCGCTGTGCACGGCCGAAGGGATGGAACTGGTTCACCTTGAGTGTCAACGTGAGACCGGGGGCAGGATCCTCCGTCTTTATATCGACAGACCCGGGGGGGTAACCCTGGATGATTGCATACACATCAGTCGCCAGTCGAGTGATGTGTTGGACGTATATCTTGAAGACACCGGGCCATATAACCTGGAAGTCTCATCGCCGGGACAGAATCGACCCCTGGGGAAAAAACTTGACTTTGAAAGATTCAAAGGAAGTTTGGTAAATATCAGGACCATGCAACCGGTTGAAGGCAAAAAGAAATTCAAAGGTATCCTTTTGGGCATATCGGAAGACATGGTAAAATTATCGATGAATGATCAGGTTGTTGCCATTCCGTATCATGAAATTGAAATGGCCCGGCTTGTCGGTAGTGCTCCTCAACAATGAAAAGGGCGATATATCATAAAAAAATTAATAGTGGAGAAAACGGATGTTTATATCTGATATAAAACGCGTCGTCGAACAGGTTAGTCGAGATAAGGGTATTGATCGAGAGATTCTCATCAGGGCGCTCGAGGAAGCTTTGATTTCTGCTGCAAGAAAAAAATTTGGCGGCAATGTCGATATCGAAGTCCAATACAATGAATCGACCGGTGAAATAGAGGTTTTCCAGTTTAAAGAGGTTGCCGAAGTCGTGACGGAGCCCGACTTACAAATCAGCCTTGAAGAAGGACGCAAGCTGGATCCGGAATGTGAAATCGGTGATAGCCTCGGAACAAAAATGGATGCTACGACCTTCGGCCGCATCGCTGCTCAGTCCGCCAAGCAGGTTATGATACAGAAAATGAAAGATGCGGAAAGAGATGCCGTCTATTCCAGTTTTATTGACCGAAAAGGTGAAATAATCAACGGAATTGTTCAGCGCTTTGATCGGAATGATATTATTGTCAATCTTGGGCAGACAGAAGCGATTCTGCCGGCGCGGGAGCAGATTCCAAAGGAATCTTACCGGCGCGGCGACCGTATCAGAGCGTATATCATTGATGTTCTTTACGACACACGCGGTCCGCAGATTGTTCTTTCAAGAACACATCCTGACTTTCTGGTTGCCCTTTTCAAAACAGAAGTGCCCGAAATAAATGAGGGTATCGTCTCCATCATCGGAGCGACCCGTGAACCCGGAATACGGGCAAAATTTGCGGTAACCTCAAACGACTCTGATATAGATCCGGTTGGCGCCTGTGTCGGGATGAAAGGCAGCCGAGTACAAAATGTTGTCCAGGAACTCAGAGGTGAAAAAATAGATATTATCCCCTGGCACATCGATCCTGCAAAATTTGTGTGCAATGCGCTTGCACCCGCGGAAATTTCAAGGGTTATCATTGATGAGGAAAATCGTTCCATGGAAGTGATTGTTCCAGATGAATTCCTTTCAATCGCCATCGGTAAAAAAGGACAGAATGTACGGCTGGCTTCAAAATTGACCAAATGGCACCTTGATGTCATTAGTGAAACGCGTTACAGCGAAGCCATGCAAGACGGATATGACTCTCTTGTATCGTTACCGGATGTTGGGATCAGTCTGGCGGATGCATTGTATGAAAAAGGTTTTTTTTCAGCAGATGAACTCAGCAGGGCCTCCATAGAAGATTTAATCCAGATAAGAGATGTTACTAAAGAAAAAGCCATACAACTTATTGAAGCTGCCAGGGAGTATCTATTAAGCAAAGATAAAGCCGATAAATCATCAAAAGAAGCGCTGTCCGAGAGGGCAAATAATGACGATGAGATTTCAGATGCTTCCGATTCGCTCAACGCCGATGAAGACCTTATGAAAGATGGTGACGAAGTGGGCAACCAAAAAGTAGCATCGGAAAACGAGACAACAGATTCTGCTGATCCCCAACAATAACCATAAGTGCAAAGAAATCTAACGTCGGAAATATGATAAACTCAAATAAAAAAATCTGTTTGAAGTTGATAACCCATCTAAGGGATGATGAATCTTCGATGTAATAAAAAATAAACCAACTCATAAAATAGCCTTTTAAAAAAGCTAAGGGGGATGGATGGCAAAGATCAGAATATATGAACTTGCCAGGGATCTTAATATGACGAATAAAACGCTGCTCGAAAAAATACAGGACATGGATATTGACGCAAAAAGTCATATGAGCGCCTTGGATGAAGAAACAGCTGACAGTATTAAAAAGAAACTTCTCGGTATGCCGGAAAAAGAAGTTGAAGAAACACGTATTAAACCGTCACTCATCCGAAGACGTAAAAAACTTGTGCCGGAAACACCGGTTAAAATAGAGATAAGTGCTGAGCCGGAATTGCGTCCCGAGAAGATTGAAGCTGTGGAACAAACATCTGAACAAGTTCTTGAAGAAAAGGAACTCCCCCCTGAAAAAGAACCGGAAACACCCATAAAGGAAGAGATCCCTGAGGCATCGGTTGTGGAGCAAAAAGCTGTGAAAGAGGCAGAAGCTGTTGATGAAAGCATTGCACGATCCCCTGTTGAAAAAGTGGTCCCCGAAGCCAAAAAGCCGATTGAACCAAAACCTGAAATACCCGTTGCTCTAAAAAAATTAAAATCTAAAAAAGTAACAAAGAAACGGAAAAAAGATACGCCGGCAAAGATAATAAAACTGCCTTCAACACTTCCCCTTGAGAAAAAAGCGCCCGATATCGAAAAGGACAAGGCTATTGAATTTGAAGCGAAAGTTACAGAACTGCCTGAAGAGCCATCGACCTCGGAAGAGCAACCGATAAAAGAAAAAAAGAAACAAAAGAAAAAATGGACAAAAAAATCCGATGAAGCCGTTACCGACCGGAAGTTTTTCAAAAAGAAAATCTCCTTCCTCAAAAAAGAGGTTGTTGAAGGCGCGGATCTTTACGCCAAAGGATATCGGGGTCGAAAAGGGCGAAAGGCTGCCAAAGGAAAGGCGACGCCCGTCACACAAAAGCCGTTGATTACTGTACCCAAAGCCATTAAGCGCAGAATAAAAATCGACGAAGCCATTGCCCTGTCCGACCTGGCGAAACGTATGGGGATTAAAGCCAATGAAATGATAAAGAAATTGATGGATTTGGGTGTTTTGGCGACGGTTAACCAAGTGATAGACTTCGATACCGCTGTTCTCGTTGCCGCAGAATTTGACTATGAACTTGAAAAAGCCTCCTTTGAGGAAGAGACTGTTCTAAAGGTACAAAAGGATGATCCTGATAAGCTCATTTCAAGGCCCCCTGTTGTTACCATAATGGGACATGTTGATCATGGAAAAACATCTCTTCTTGATGTGATTCGGAAAACCAAAGTTACGGAAAACGAAGCCGGGGGAATCACACAACATATCGGAGCCTATAATGTAGCCACAGATAGGGGACAAATCGTCTTCTTGGATACCCCAGGCCATGAAGCTTTTACTGAAATGCGTTCCCGAGGTGCGAAGATTACGGATTTGGTTATTCTTGTCGTTGCGGCGGACGACGGTGTTATGCCTCAAACCATTGAGGCAATAAACCACTCCAAGGCCGCAAAAGTTCCGATCATCGTTGCCATAAATAAAATGGACAGGCCGGATGCAGACCCTGATCGAGTTCAGCGGGAGCTCTCAGATGTCGGAATTGTACCTGAAGATTGGGGCGGCGATACCATCTTTGTGCGGGTCTCCGCAAAGGAGAATCGTGGAATAGATGATTTGCTTGAAATGATTCTTTTACAGGCGGAACTGTTAGAGCTTAAAGCCAATCCGGAGAAACTCGCCATGGGACATGTCGTTGAGGCAAAGCTGGATTCCGGCAGAGGCCCCGTTGCCACGGTTTTGGTCAAAGAAGGGACTTTGAAAATTCACGATCCGGTGGTCTGCGGTGTACACTATGGCAAAGTTCGTGCGTTACTGAACGATAGGGGGCGGCATGTAACATCTGCAGGCCCTTCGATTCCGGTTGAAATTATCGGCCTTTCAGGTGTTCCCAATGCAGGAGACGAACTGGTTGCATTATCGGACGAGAAGGATGCAAAACAGGTTAGCTCGCATCGAATTCAGAAGCAACGATCAAAAGAACTTTCTAAAACCAGCAGGTTAAGCCTGGAAAAACTCTATGAACAGATGCAGGAAAACGAGGTTAAAGATTTGAACCTCATTATAAAAGCCGACGTTCACGGTTCCATCGAAGCGCTTACAGATGCGCTAACCAAGCTTTCCAACGAGGAAGTCAGGATCAACGTCGTCCACTCGGCTACGGGAGCCCTGAATGAATCGGACATATCTCTTGCCGCAGTGTCGGATGCTATAATTATAGGCTTTAACGTGCGTCCCAGTTCCAAAATTCAGGCATTTGCTCATGAAGAAGATGTAGATATGCGGTTCTACAACATTATTTACAATGTCATCCAAGATATCAAGAATGCCATTGTCGGAATGATGGCATCAACTTTTGAAGAACGAATTCTGGGCAAGGCTGAAGTGAGAGAAGTGTTCCATGTTCCAAAGGTCGGTGCCATTGCGGGCTGTTATGTAATCGAGGGTAAAATTGAACGGGGCCAGCTTGCACGCGTCCTTAGGGATTGGGTTGTAACTTATGAGGGTAAGATTGCTTCCCTTCGCCATTTTAAAGACGATGTAAAAGAAGTCCAAAGCGGTTATGAATGTGGAATAAACATTCAAAATTATAATGATATCAAGCTTGGCGACATTATTGAATGCTACTACGTTGAAGAAATCAGACCTGAATTCGAATAGTCGATGCTTTTGTCTTTTCATGTATCAGGTATTTTTTTAATTGTAAGTTTTGAACATTTTGTGGCAATATGCTTCAAAACAAAAGCGGTAAGCGCCGAGGAAAGTCAACTGCGTTTCGGTAAAAGATTCAACAAGTACTCACCGGAAGGTTTCGAAGTGACATATTGTCATTTTTTTTGACTGTCCGGGGCAAACGACACGGACTTCAGAATAAGCGCGGATCATTCTCGAAGTTGATGAGCGAATCATGGTTGCCGGTTTAGGGATTGTCACATTCAGGCTTCAAGATTGCCATTCTCTGAAAGCCAAAAGGAAAATTGTAAAGTCAATCATCGGCCAATTGCGCAATAATTTTAATGTCTCGGTTGCGGAAATCGGTTCGAACGATATACACCAGCGGGCAATGATCGGCTTTGCCTTGGTTGGAAACGATCGTGCAGTAATAAATTCCAAGATAGACAAAATATTTAACCTGGTCGACGAACTGAATCTGGCTGAGGTCATCGGCAGTGAGATGGAGATCATCAATATATGAAACCCCTTGCACGTTCTGACAGAGTCGGCTGTCAAATACAGAAAGTGTTGTCGGATTTGCTCCTAAAAAGAGTTAAAGATCCCCGTCTTAAAACCGTTACAATTACAGGTGTTAAAATGGCGAGGGATTTAAAACTGGCACGAATATACTTTATTACGTCCGGCGGCAAGAAAAACATGGAAGCGGCTGTTGAAGGATTCAAGAGCGCGCTTGGGTATGTTAAACGTAAGCTCGCGGCTCAGTTAGGATTACGCTATATGCCGGAGCTTAGATTTTTTTACGATGAATCTTTTGAATACGGTGAACATATCGATAAAATTTTAGACCGCATTCATGATGAACACGACATAACTCAAAATAATAATACGGGATCTTTTAATACTTGAGGGGTCTGGGAGCCTTAATTGTAAAAACGTGTTTTCATTTTTTAAATCAATATAATCTGAAGGCCATAAAAGAAGATAATGGATTCTATAATACGTCAACTAAAAAAAAGTGACCATATCTTGATAGCGACGCACACCCACCCTGATGGTGATGCAATCGGATCTCTGATCGCTTTAGGGCTTTCTCTAAAGGCGCTAAATAAAAACATAACCTTATATAACGAAAGCCCCATTCCGGCAGTATATCGGTTTCTGCCGGAAGTTCATCTTGTCGTAAATAAAATTGGCAAGACAAATTACGATACAGCCGTTATTCTGGATTGCGGCGATTTGAACCGGATTGGAGAGGCCGTATCGATCGTGAGTCGGATACCGGTAATTGTAAACATCGATCACCATGTTACAAATACCCATTTCGGTCATTTTCAACTTATAGACACGTCTGCATGTGCCACATCCGAGATCGTATACCGGCTGATTAAACAGATGGCCGTTCCTTTGAATAAAACCATTGCCACCGCAATATACACGGGAGTTTTGGCCGATACAGGTTCATTTCGTTTTTCAAATACAAACAGGGCTGCGTTTGCAATTTGTCAGGAAATGGTGGAATTGGGCGTCCATCCACACGATATCTCTCAGCATGTATACGGTACATATTCCCTGGGTCGTATTAAACTTCTTAACCGTGCCCTTGACTCTATTGAAATTTCAGCCAACGGGAAGCTGTCCATCATGATATTGACCAAAGACATGTTCGTTGAAACACACACGCAGCCGGAAGATGTAGACGGCCTTATCAACTACGCAAAACGCATAGAGGATGTCAGGGTTGCAGCACTTATACAGGAGCATTACAACGGTACCGAACAACCCAGAAATTCTAACAAATTTCATGTCAGTCTTCGTTCCGACGGGTCGGTTGATGTGGCTGCAATTGCATCTTTGTTTGGTGGAGGCGGTCACTCCAGTGCTGCCGGATTCAATATTGAGTCGACGCTTTCGGATATAAAAATAAAGATTTTTAGCCTGGCTGATAAAATATAATCTAAGATATGCAGTGTGAAATCAGCGGGATTCTGATTGTTGATAAATCCGCAGGGATAAGCTCCGCCAAAGTGGTCGCCCGTGTTAAGAAATTGCTTAAAGCAAGAAAAGCAGGGCACACCGGAACACTTGATCCCTTTGCAACAGGTGTGCTGGTATGCTGTATCAATCGTGCAACAAAGCTTTCAAGATTTTTTTTGCATGGAGAAAAAAAATACGAAGCCATCCTTCACCTTGGCATTGAAACAGATACACAGGATTCAACCGGAAAGGTTACAAACACATATAATAATATAGAATTTTCTGAAAAAACAATAAGATCGGTATTTAAGCAGTTTGAGGGAACGATATCGCAACTTCCGCCGGTGTATTCGGCCTTAAAATATAAGGGGATTCCGCTTTATAAGCATGCACGGAAAAACAAACCTGTCCAGAAGCCGGCAAGACGGGTGTCCATTTTATCCCTTGAGATACTTGAAATCAATCTGCCGGCAATACGCTTTGAGGTCTCCTGTTCAGCAGGGACATATATTAGAACGCTGTGTGCGGATATCGGCGAAGCCCTTGGGTGTGGGGGCCACCTAAAAGAATTGAGAAGAACCGAAAGCAGCGGATTCACAATTAAGGACGCTGCTACACTTGAAGCGCTTGAAAAGTCGGCCTTGAGTGAAGATTTGTCAGACCGGATTATAAGCATGTCAAACGTACTTAAAGATATGCCCGAACATGTTGCAGACAAAACCTTAGCCCAAAAAATAATGCACGGCAACATCATGACAAAAAATGATTTTCTTCCCGAAAAGGGAAATCTTGAGGAGGGCTTTATCAAAATCGTTGATGCCGATAACAGTCTTATTGCAATATTAAAATATAACAACGATAATAATACATACGAATATTTTTGTGTCTTTGATCGTTAATGGTTTTGGATAAAACCTATTTTCTAAAGAAGGAGGCAAATAAAATTGGTCTTAACATCGAACGAGAAAAAAAATTTGATTGAGCAGTTTAAATTGCACGAAAATGACACCGGTTCTCCAGAGGTACAGATTGGCCTTCTAACGCATCGAATTACTTATCTTACAGAGCACCTTAAAGTGCATAAAAAAGATCACCATTCAAGAAGAGGACTTTTAATTCTAGTCGGTAGAAGGCGCAGGCTTTTAAATTACGTGAAAAATAAAGACGTAAAACGATATCGTTCAATCATCAATACCCTTGGTCTGAGAAGATAGATGACCAAAACGGAACCGATGCTGCTCTAAATTAATCGATCTAATACCGTCACGCAGATGATTATAATCTTAGATCAATGGCAAAACACAGTATTTTTTTATCGAAACAAAATTTGACCATAAAGTGACACTACGATCGAAGGTTTGAAGCTGCTTGGCTTTAAGGAGACAGCCATGGAAACTTTGTTCAAAACAGAAATCGGAGGAAAAACTCTGAGTATCGAGAGCGGCAAACTCGCCAAACAGGCATCCGGTTCAGTTGTGGTTCGTTATGGAGACACCATTGTACTTGTTGCCGTTGTTTCTTCTGCTGAAGAACGCCCGGCGGACTTTTTGCCGCTAACCGTCGAATACCAAGAAAAAGGTTATGCCGCGGGACGGATCCCCGGAAACTATTTCAGACGTGAAATCGGCAGGCCCAGTGAAAAAGAAACCCTGACCTCCCGCCTTATCGACCGTCCCATTCGACCGCTCTTTCCAAAAGAATATCGCTACGAAACCCAAATTATCGCTACCGTACTTTCCATGGATCAAGAGAACGATCCGGATATTTTGGCGATGATAGGGGCATCTGCCGCACTTGAAATATCAGACGTCCCCTTTTCCGGGCCTATTGCATGCGTCCGTGTCGGCCGGATAAACGGTCAACTTAAAATCAATCCGACCGTCGACGAATATGAAATTTCCGACATCAACATTATTGTCGCCGGATCGAAAACCGGCGTGGTAATGGTTGAAGGCGGGGGTAATATTGTCAGCGAATCAGATATGCTGGAAGCCATCTTTTTCGGTCATCAGGCCATGCAGCCGATTATCGATATGCAGCTGAAACTCAAAGATATCCATGGGGTGCCGAAGCGACCGTTTGCACCGCTTGAAAGGGATTCCGAACTGGTCAACAAAATTGAGACCATGGCGTCTTCGAAAATATATGAAACCCTGGCGATAACCGGAAAAGCCAAACGCACCGCCGCATTCCGCAGTGTAAAATCGGACATGTTCAAAGAATTGGGAGAAGCCTATGCGGACCGGAAGGATGAAGTAAATGCGATATTTAGA
>Ga0210103_1000092_pt1 | contig 15952 bp, 15 predicted proteins | sample RushSE_CattailNL_6_FD_185564 | JGI IMG/M metagenome (GOLD analysis project Ga0210103, IMG submission 185564) | Wetland microbial communities from San Francisco Bay, California, USA, that impact long-term carbon sequestration - RushSE_CattailNLA_D2... | ecosystem: Environmental > Aquatic > Marine... | reverse complement strand
GCTGCTTCTCGCCGCCGCCGCCGTGCACCTGTTCGCGGTCCTGTTCCGGAAGGCGGTCTCGCCGTCCGAGATCCTGTCGTTTCTTCTCTTCGTGGGGGTGCTGATCCTGTGGTGGTGAGCGTGGAACGCGAGTTCGACATCCTGAACCGGCTCGGCCTGCACGCCCGCGCCGCCGCGCAGCTCGTGCGCATGGCGAACGGGTTCTCCTCGGAGATCCACGTCGTGAAGGACGGGATGGAGGTCAACGGAAAGAGCATCATGGGCGTGCTGATGCTGGCGGCGCCGAAGGACACCAGGATCCTGATCCGGGCGATCGGGTCGGATGCGGAAGAGGCCGTGGCGGCGATCGGGGAGCTGATCGCGCGGAAATTCGGGGAGGAGTAGGGGGGTGACGGAAAGCCGCGGGAAGATGCGGGTCCTCAAGGGGATCCCGGCTTCGGGGGGGATCGCGATCGGGAAGGGATTCTTCCTGAACCGCGTCCTCCCGCGGTCGGTCCGCTCGACGGTCGGCCGCGATCAGGTGGACGAAGAGGTCGCCGCCTTCAAGCGGGCGGTGGCCCGCTCCCGGGAGCAGATCCTCCACATCCGGGACGAAGTGGCGGATCCCTACTCCGAGCACCACCAGATCCTCTCGGTCCACCTGGCCCTCCTCGAGGACTCGATGCTCATCGAGCAGACGGTCCGGACGATTCTCGAGAACCAGTTCGCCGCGGACTGGGCGTTCAACAAGGTGCTCCAGAATCTCCTGGAGACGTTCCACCGGATCGAGGATCCGTACCTGCGGGAGCGTGGACACGACCTGCGCCAGATCGGTCACCGGGTCCTCGAGAACCTCGCCGGACGCCCCGTGGACTCGGTCGCCGCGATCCGTGACCCGGTGGTCATCGTGGCCCACGATCTCTCCCCCGCGGACACCGCGCAGATCCTGAAGAGCCCCGTGCTCGGTTTCGCCACCGACGTCGGAAGCCGGACGTCCCACACCGCGATCACGGCGCGCTCCCTTGGGATCCCGGCGGTCGTCGGGGTCGAGGGGGCGACGGAGGAGTACAAGTTTGCGGAGATGGTGATCGTCGACGGCGAGGAAGGGGTGGTCGTCTTCGACCCGACGGAGGAGACGGTCCGGAAGTACCAGGCGCAACGGAAAGCCTACGCGCAGCGGACCCGCGACCTGGCGAAGTTCGCGCGGCTGCCGACGGTAACGCGTGACGGGAAGACGCTGCTCCTCCTTGCGAACATCGAGTTTCCCGAGGAGGCGGACGTCGCGCTGCGCAGCGGCGCCGACGGGGTGGGGCTCTACCGCACGGAGTTCCTCTTTCTCAACCGGAAGGATATTCCCTCCGAGGAGGAGCACTTCGAGACGTACCGGAAAGTGGCGGAGAAGTTCGTGCGCCACCCGGTCACGATCCGCACCCTCGACCTCGGCGGCGACAAGTTCGCGTCCCAGCTCGAGCTCGCCGAGGAGATGAACCCGGCGATGGGGCTGCGTGCGATCCGGTTCTGCCTGAAGGAAAAGGAGATTTTCAAGCCCCAGCTCCGCGCGATTCTCCGCGCCTCGACGTACGGCAATGTTCGGATGATGTTCCCGATGATCTCCGGGGTCGGGGAGCTTCGGGAGGCGATGGCCGTGGTCGAGGAAGTGCGGGGGGAGCTTCGTCGCCGGCGGATCCCCTACGACAAGGAGATGCCCATCGGGATCATGATCGAGATCCCCGCCGCGGCGATCGTGGCCGACCTGCTCGCGCGGGAGGTCGCATTCTTCAGCATCGGGACGAACGACCTGATCCAATACTCCCTGGCGATCGACCGGGTCAACGAGCACGTATCCTATCTTTACGAGCCGCTTCACCCCGCGATCCTCCGGATGATCCGGCGAGTCGTGGAGGCGGGGCACGACGCCGGGATCCCGGTGGCGATGTGCGGCGAGATGGCCGGTGAGCCGATCTACTCCTATGCGCTCCTCGGCCTCGGGCTGGACGAGCTCAGCATGAGCGCCGCCGGGATTCCGCGGGTGAAGCGGATCCTCCGAAAGTCGGTGGCATACGAGGCCAAGGAGTTTGCGGGCTCGCTGCTGCTGCACGCGACCGCGGCCGAGATCGGCCGGGCTCTTCGCAAAAAGGTCGAGGACCTGTTCCCCGACGAGCGTTTTTAGAATATAATTCGCTGTTTGGAATCCATTTTCGCGGTACGGGAGAGATATGGGCATGAGCGAGTTCCTTTTCACGTCCGAATCGGTGACGGGCGGGCACCCCGACAAGGTGGCGGACCAGATCTCCGACGCGGTGCTGGACGAGATCCTCCGCCAGGATCCCCGTGGACGGGTGGCGTGCGAGACGATGGTCACCACCGGGCTGGTCGTGGTGGCCGGGGAGATCACCACGAAGGCGATCGTCGATTTTCCGGACGTGGTCCGCAAGGCAGTCACCGATATCGGCTACACGGGGAACTCGAAGGGGTTCGACGCCCACAACTGCGCCGTGGTCGTTGCGATCGACCGCCAGTCCGCCGACATCGCGCAGGGGGTCGACCGGGGCGACGAGGAGAAGCAGGGCGCCGGGGACCAGGGGATGATGTTCGGGTTCGCCTGCGACGAGACGAAGGAACTGATGCCGATGCCGATCTCCTTCGCCCACAAGATCTGCGCGCGGCTCACGGAGGCACGGGAAAAGAAGGTGCTCCCGTGGTTGCGACCCGACGGAAAGAGCCAGGTGACGGTCCGTTACGTGGACGGCGTCCCGCGCGAGGTTACCGCCATCGTCTGCTCGACCCAGCACGCCGAGGAGGTGGGGCGGAAGGTCCTCACCGAGGGGGTCCTGGAGGAGGTCGTCCGGAAGGCGGTGCCGAAGGACCTGTTGTCCAGGAGGGTGAAGTTCTACATCAACCCCACGGGGCGGTTTGTCGTGGGGGGCCCTCACGGCGACGCCGGGCTCACCGGACGCAAGATCATCGTCGACACGTACGGGGGGTACAGCCGCCACGGCGGCGGGGCGTTCTCCGGGAAGGATCCTTCCAAGGTCGATCGTAGCGCGGCGTACATGGCCCGGTACGTGGCCAAGAACGTTGTCGCCGCGGGTCTCGCGCGCAAGTGCGAGGTGCAGCTTGCATACGCCATCGGCGTTGCCGAACCGGTGTCGGTCCTGGTGGAAACCTTCGGCACGGCGAACGTTCCGGAGGAGCGGATCGGCCGCGCGGTGAGGGACACCTTCGACCTGCGGCCCGCCCGGATCATCCGCGAGCTGAACCTGCTGCGCCCCATCTATCGGAAGACGGCGGCCCTCGGTCACTTCGGGCGCGAGCTCCCCGAGTTCACCTGGGAGAAGACCGACAAGGTCCGCGCGCTGCGCAAGGCGGCCGGCCACGGGGCGTAATCCCAAGTCCCCCGTTTCATTACTGCGATACATGGACGTAGGGCGCCCCAGCACGAGCTCCGCGCTGCCGGGGTACCCCCGCGGTAGGAATAACGGGGGGCAGAGCGGGGGTGGGCCACGCGGTGCTCCCCGGTACTATTTCATCGGGAGTACCCCAGGGAGCGGCCATTGTCCGGGATTGGGGCGGCGTATGGGGCGAGGCAGGGATTGCGTCGATCGGAATCGCAGTGAGCGGTCGAAGGTCGCGAGCGTAGCGGAGTGGAAGCCGCCCGCGAGCCCGGAGTCTCATAGGTTTTTCCGTAATATGAAATGGAGCACTTAGGGAGAAGGGGGTTGCGGAATGGCTGCCGGAAAAGGGTACGACGTCAAGGATCTGAAGCTCGCCGCCGCGGGGAGGAACCGGGTCGAGTGGGCCAAGAAGGACATGCCGGTGCTCCGCTCCATCGGGGCGCGGTTCGCGAAGGAGAAGCCGCTCAAGGGCGTCCGGATCGCCGCCTGTCTCCACGTGACCACGGAGACGGCGGCGCTCATGCAGGTGCTGGCGACGGGCGGGGCGAAGGTCTCCCTGTGCGCCTCCAATCCCCTTTCGACGCAGGACGAGGCCGCGGCCTCCCTCGTCAGGAACGACGGCATCGCCGTCTACGCGATCAAGGGGGAGAACCGGAAAACGTATTACCGGCACATTCTCGCTTCCCTCTCCGTGGGGCCGCACATGACGATGGACGACGGGGCGGACCTGGTCTCGATGGTCCACTCGGAGAAGAAGGAGTACCTGAAGGAGATCATCGGGGGCACCGAGGAGACGACCACGGGCGTCATCCGGCTGAGCGCGATGGGAGAGAAGGGGGTCCTGCGGTACCCCATCATCGCGGTGAACGAGGCGAAGACGAAGCACTTCTTCGATAACCGGTACGGAACCGGGCAGTCGACGATCGACGGCATCCTCAGGGCGACGAACCGCCTGCTGGCGGGAAGCTGCTTCGTCGTGGCGGGCTACGGCTGGTGCGGACGCGGGTTGGCGATGCGTGCCCGGGGAATGGGCGCCCGCGTGATCGTCACCGAGATCGATCCCCTTCCGGCGCTCGAAGCGCTGATGGACGGCTTCGAGGTGGTCCCGATGGCCGAGGCGGCGAAGGTCGGGGACTTCTTCTGCACCGTCACCGGGAACCTGCATGTGATCCGCAGGGAGCATTTCGAGCGGATGAAGGACGGGGCGATCGTGTGCAACTCCGGCCACTTCAACGTCGAGATCGACATCCCCGCGCTGGCGAAGATCGCGAAGTCGGTGCGCACGGTCAGGCCGTTTGTCGAGGAGTACGTCCTGAGGGACGGCCGCGCGATCCATGTCCTCGGAGAGGGGCGGCTGATCAACCTGGCGGCGGCGGAAGGGCACCCGGCGAACGTTATGGACATGAGCTTCGCCAACCAGGCGCTATCGGCCGAGTACATGGTCCGGAACCACGGGGCGCTGTCGAACACCGTCCACGTGGTCCCGGATGCGATCGACCGGGAGATCGCGCGGCTCAAGCTCGCGTCTTCCGGCGCCCGGATCGACCGCCTTACGCCGGAGCAGCGCGCCTACCTCGCCTCCTGGGAAATGGGAACCTGAGCCCTACCGGTTTATGCCGCGGAACAGCGCGGCACCGGAGCCTGCGAAGAGGACCCCGGGGAGCCACGCGGCCAGCAGGGCCGGGAGTACCCCCTTCCTGCCCAGAGAGAGGGACACGGACAGTACGACCCAGCAGGCGAACCCGATGAGGAGTCCGAGCCCGATGCTGCGCCAGACGCCGCCCGACCGGGGAGAGCGCAGTGCGAAGGGGATCGCCAGCATGCTGATGAGGATGTTCAACAGGGGGTAGGCGATCTTCGCGTGCATGTCGGTTTTGTACCCGCTCGCCTCGTACCCCTTCCGCCGCAATTCCCCGACGTACCCGGAAAGCTGCGCGTAGGTCATCTCCTCGGGGGGGGTTTCCCCCTCGAGGAACCCGTCCATCGTTTCCGGGAACCGGTACGTCCGGAGGGAAAACGCAGCCACCGACGGAGTTTCTCCGAAGATCCGCTCCCTTCCTTCCGCGAGCTCCCACGCGCCATCGGAAAGGAGGCGGGCTCTCCGGGACTCGATCCTGCGCAGCGGGTGGAAATCCCGGTCCACCTCGATGTACTGGAACCCCTGCAGCGACCGGGACGGACCGTCCACCACCTGGGCGGAGAGGATCCCCCGCTCGCCGCGCATCCAGTATCGGTTCCCCGAAAACTGCGCCGCCACCCTTCCCGGCCGCATGCGGAGGCGCTCGATCTCCCGGGCGTGCCGGTTCGCGGCCGGCGCCAGCACCTCGGAGCAGAGCAGCGACAGGGCCGACACCAGGGCGCATCCCACCAGGATCGGCGCGCAGGCGCGGAAAAGGCTCACCCCGCTGGAGAAGATCGCCGTAAGTTCGTTCGAGCGCACGCGCAGGGAGACGGCGACCAGCACGGCAAGCATCGTCCCGACCGGGGAGATCAGCACGAAGATGCCCGGCACGCGGGTGAGGTAGTACCACCCGATTTCCCCGAGGTTCGCGTTGTGACGCAGCAATTTCTCGGCATGGTCGACGAAGTCGATCAGCAGGAACAGGAGGAGGAAGCCGAGGATGCAGACGGCCGCGGCGCGCAGGAACTCCCGGAACAGGTAGCGCGAGAGGACGGTCATTTGCGGAGCCGATCCCTGCCGAAGAAGCGGGGGAAGAGTGTCACATGGTGCTCCGACCGCCAGAGGATCCAGACGGCGAGGGTGAGCCCGAGGGTGTTTGGCGCCCAGAGGAGGGCGATCATGCCGGGACCGGAGCGCGTCTCCACCGCTCCCGCCGCGGCGATGAACAGGTAGTAGATCAGGAACATGGCGACTGTGATCCCGACCGCGGACGATTTCGCGCGGGATCGCAGGGAGAATCCGAGCGGAATCGCGAGCAGGCCGAAGGAAACACAGCACACGGCGAGGGAGAGCCGGCGGTGAAAATGGTACCGATAGGTGGCGTTCGCCCCTCTGCCCCCGGTCGCGTCGATCTTCCGTGACAGTTCGGGGAGGGTCATCCCTTTCGGGTCGTTCCTTCCTTGAATGGAGGAGGCCTCGAGGGGGATCCGGAACGTCATCCGGCCAAAGGAGGCGACGCGGTACAACGGCTTTTCCGTCGGTTCGGCGTGGATGGTTCCGTCCAGCAACTCCAGGGCGACCACCCCGTCGCCGGTGGAGGGTACGAACCGTCCCTCGCGTGCGAACACGAGAAGCGGATCGTCTCCCGCCGGACGGAAAGAGAGAAAGACCCCGGACATCTGCTGCCCGTCCGGGGAGACCCGGTCGGGATACACCAGGACATCGGGGGTGATCTCGCGGAAGACGTGCCCGGAGGCGCCGGCGCCGGCGCGCTCGGAGACGATCCGGGCGAGGGTGCGCTGCGTCTCGAGGTACCCCCAGGGGACCCCGTACCATCCGGTGAGCAGCACGGCGGCGCAAGTGATGACGCTGGCGACCAGCACGGGGAGGGCGACTCCACGCATCCCCACCCCGGCGGCGGAGAGCGCCGTCGTCTCCGAGTCCGCGGCGAGCCGCCCCAGGCCGAGCAGGGCCGCGAGAAGCAGGGAGGCGGGAAGGGTGATCTCGAAGAACGGGGGGATGAGGGAGAGGAGGAGGCGCCCGACCAGGGGCGTCGACACCCCCTTCGCGATCACCAGGTCCGCGAGCCGGGAGAATTTCTGGAGCAGGACGATGACGGTGAAGCTTCCCACACCGACCAGGAACGGGCCGGTCATTTCGCCGAGCAGATATTTCCGTGTGATTCTCATCGTGTAGTATCATACTTTATCATCCCCCGCCGGAGGAGCCCGGAACCGGGAAGATGGGACGGTCGGGCCGAATGGATGTCATCGAGGGATCCGGGAACTTCTCCCCGCCCGGGGAGAGTTCCATGACGATCGGGAATTTCGACGGGGTGCACCTTGGCCATCGGGAGCTCCTGCGGCGGACCGTGGCGCATGCCCGGGATCTGCGTCTCCAGGCCGTCGCGCTAACCTTCACGCCGCATCCGGTCCGTTTCTTCACCCCCAGGGCGCGGTTCTACGAGATCACCTCATTGGGGGAAAAGGCGTCCAGGATGGAAAAGCTCGGGATCGATCTCCTGGTCGTCGAATCGTTCACCGGGGCGATCGGGGGGATGGGACCGGAGGAGTTCGCCCGGACGGTCGTCCATGAGCGGCTGCGCGCCCGTTTCGTCACGGTGGGATACGACTTCACCTTCGGAAGGAACCGGACGGGGTCTCCCGGGATGCTCGGCCGGATCGGACGGGAGCTGGGATTTGAGCTGGATGTCGTCCCGCCGCTCATGCGCGGGGGCGCGATCGTGAGCTCCAGCCGTATCCGGGAACTCCTGCTATCGGGACGGGTGCGGGAGGCCGAGGAACTGCTCTGCCGCCCGTATGCGGTGTCCGGCAAAGTGATTCCCGGCGCCGCCCGGGGACGAAAACTCGGGTTTCCGACGGCGAACGTCGAGTTCGTGCAGGAACTCCTCCCGCTGCCGGGAGTGTACGTCATCGACGCCGCCGTAGGGGGTATCGTGCGGAGAGGGGTGGCCAACGTCGGGTTCAACCCGACCTTCGGGGAGAACTCCCTCGGGGTGGAGGCGCACCTCCTCGACTTCGCGGGGGATCTTTACGGGCAGGATATTACGGTGCGCTTCCGGGACCGCATACGTGACGAGCGGAAGTTCAAGAGCGTGGAGGAACTGGTGCGCCAGATCGAGAAGGATGTCGGGTATGCGCGATCCGCGCAGCTGCCGACAAATCCGGAATCGGACGACTGCCGATGAAGGGGAAGGTGGTTCTCTCCGTCCTCCTCCTGCTCCCGGTCTTCACTGCGTGCACCGGCGGGGGGCAAGGGAGCGCGCCGGCGCCGTCCAGCGTCGCGTCGGTCCAGCAGGCGCTCGTCGCCGCCGTGGAGCGCTCCGTCCCGGCGGTGGTCAACATCCGCACGGTCACCCGCTTCACGCGCGGAACGCCGGGGTCGGAGCGGTCGCCGGACGGCCGGCCGCCGGAGTATCTCGTGGACCTGCTCGAGGAGAACGGCGGATTTCGCGAGAACTCCCTCGGGTCGGGGGTCATCATCGGTGAAGACGGGCTGATCGTCACCAACGAGCACGTCATCCGCGACGCGGACGAGATCGTGGTCCGTCTTTCGGATCGGAGCGAGCATCGGGCGAAGGTGGTCGGCGCGGACGTCCGGACGGACGTGGCCGTGCTGCGGATCCAGCCGTCCGGGAAACTCCCGGTGGCGACGCTGGGAGACTCCTCCCGCCTGAAGGTCGGGGAGTTCGCAATCGCGGTGGGGAACCCGTTCGGCCTCGAGAGCACGGTGACCCTCGGCGTGGTGAGCGCGACCGGTCGCAGCGCGGAGCCGGACCTCGAAGGGGGAGACGAATTCATCCAGACCGACGCGTCGATCAACCCGGGAAACTCGGGGGGACCCCTCCTCAACGCCCGGGGGGAAGTCGTCGGGATCAACACTGCGATGGTAACCGCGGGCCAGGGGCTCGGCTTCGCCATCCCGATCAACACGGTCCGGGTGGTGGAGCAGGACCTGGTCGCGCACGGGGCGGTTCGGCGGGGGTGGCTCGGCCTGGGAATCCAGGTCCTCCTCCCGGAGCTCGCGGACGCCTTCGGAGCGAAGGGGGAAAAGGGGATCCTGGTGAACCGCATTGTCCCGGGCAGCCCCGCCGAGCGGGGAGGGGTCCGGATGGGAGACATCCTCGTCGCGTTCGGAAAAACCCGCGTATCGGGGGTGAAGGAGTTCCAGCGGCTGGTCGCTGGAACGGCGCCCGGATCCCCGGTGACGCTCGAGGTGCTCCGCGAGGGGAAGCGTGTGGCGGCGACGGTTACGGTCGAAGAGGCGGAGAAGCAGGCGGAGGGAAGGCGCCCGCCCCCCCGGGAGCCGGTGGATCCCCTCGGGATGGCCGTGCGGCCCGTACCAAAGCAGCTGCTGCGGGAGATGGAGCTTCGCGGGGGCGTCGAAGTGACGTACGTCGAGACCTCCAGCCCGGCGTGGGACGGTGGTGTCCGGGAAGGGGACATCCTTCTCTCCATCAACCGGGAAACGGTTCGCGGCCTCGATGAGTACCGGAAGGCCGTGTCGCGACTCTCCCGGGGGCGGCCGTCCTTCGCCCTGGTCTACCGGGAGGGTGTTCAGCTATATGTGGCGCTGAAAAGCAGGTGAGGAGACCATCCGATATTCTCCTGAGGAGGAGCCGATGGGAGTGGTGAAGGACACGGACGTGGCCCGGCGGATTGCCCGGGCGGTGGTGTCGGACATTGCGCTGTACAACGCGATGAAAGTCGAGGAAGGGGTCCGGAACGACACCCTGTTCGATCTCCTGAAGGAGGAGATCGTGGAGGGACGAGGCTACTACCTGAGCCGCGTCGATCCCGAGATCGCGGAGAGCACGAATTATTTCGACCAGGCCCTGGTGGATGTCCTGTTCAAGCCGGCCGGCCACATCCCCTCGAAGATCTGGTAGCGTGCCGGACGAACCGAGCGGGACGCACCGGCTGATCGTTCCGGCCGACCGGGCGGGGGAGCGTCTCGACCGGTACCTTTCCGAGGCGGTCCCGGGGATTTCCCGGGCGCGTGGGCAGCGGTTGATCGAGGAGGGGAACGTCCGGCTGGCGGGAGAAATCGTGCGTCCATCGACCCGCCTGAAGGGCGGGGAACCGGTGACCGTCGTCGTCCCTCCGCCCGTACCGCTCGACATGATGGCGGAGGATCTTCCCATCCACGTGCTGTATGAAGATGCCCACCTGCTGGTCGTCGACAAGCCTGCCGGCATGGTGGTTCATCCCGCGCCGGGGCACTCCCGCGGAACCCTCGTGAACGCGCTTCTCGGCCGCTCCGACACCTTGTCCGGGATCGGGGGGGTTTCCCGCCCGGGGATCGTCCACCGGCTCGATCGGGATACCTCCGGAGTTCTCGTCGTCGCGAGGACCGACGCCGCCCACGGCACGCTGTCCGCCCGGTTTTCCGCCCACGCGATGGACCGGAAATACCATGGGATCGTCTTCGGGGGCCCGCCTGCGGACACCGGGACCGTGTCGACGCGGATCGGGAGGCATCCCGTCCACCGGAAAAAGATGGCGGTGCTGCCGTCGGGGGGACGGGAGGCGGTCACCCGCTACCTGAGGCTCGAAACGTTCGGCCCCTTCTCCCTTCTCGAATTCCGGCTGGAGACGGGACGCACCCACCAGGTGCGGGTGCACTGCGCGTACCTCGGCTGTCCGATCGTCGGGGACGACGTGTACGGAAGGTCGCGGATGATCCCCCTCGGGAAGGGGGCGTCCACGGGGACGGTGACCGTTTCCCGCTTTCTCCTGCACGCGTTCCACCTGGCGTTTCCGCACCCGGTCACCGGGGAACTTCTCTCGTTCACCATCCCCGACCCGCCGGAGTTCGCCGCTTTTCGCTCCGCCGTCGCGCCATGAACCCCCTTCCGCACTTCGAGCAGTCTCCCCTGCTGCGTTCCGTGCCGGGGGTCTACCACGCCTTCCTCGGCGTGGATCCGGTGGAGGGACGGGGGCGTCGCGAGCGGCTCCGGGAGGTCTTCTCCATCGCCGCGGAAACGGTCGGCACGCTGAAGCAGGTTCACTCGGCGTCCGTTCTTTTCTTCGAACCGGGAGACGGGGATGTCCCCGGCGGGTGGAAGCGGGAGGGAGACGCCCTCTGGACCGAGAGCCCCGGGACCGGGGTGGGGGTCCACACGGCGGATTGCGTCCCCATCCTTCTCGCCCACCGGGAGATCCGCGTCGCCGTGGCCGTCCACGCGGGGTGGCGGGGGCTCGCCGCCGGGATCGTCGAGGGAACGGTCCGCGCCCTTGCGGGGCGATTCGGGGACGCCGCCGTGGAGGGGATCGTCGCCGTCGCGGGCCCCTGCGCGCGGGGATGCTGCTACGAGATCGGGGAGGATACGGCGGAGGAGCTCCGCGGTCTTCCGGGGGATGGGAAGCACCTGAGGAGGGGGAAAGCGTCGGGGAAGTGGACCGCCGACCTGCAGGCGATCGCCCTCGAGGCGCTCCGGAGCGCCGGGATTCCCGCCGGACAAACGGGGGCGGCGGGGCCCTGCACGATCTGCTCCCCTCGTTTCCACTCCTTCCGCCGCGAAAAATCGACGACCGCCCGGCAGTTGAGTTTTCTCTACATCAGGGATTGACGGGAAGGGCATTGCTGAGGTATTCTTATGCCTTCCGGACCAGATCAGCGTACATTCGGCGATAACCCACTGCCCTTTGGAGTGCCTTCCGAGCGTTTATCCACCACGTTGAAGACGGTGGTTTCCATTTGCCGCGTGAGAATACCCATGGTCCCGGGGGAGCGTTCATGAACCTGAAAGAGTTGAAAGGAATGCGGATCGGCGATCTGACCGAGATCGCCAGGAAGATGAACGTGGACGGCGCCGCCGGCCTGAAAAAGCAGGAACTCATCTTCGCCATTCTCCAGTCCCAGACCGATCAGGAGGTGATCGTCTCCGGAGAGGGGGTCCTCGAGGTCCTCCCCGACGGCTACGGGTTCCTCCGCGCCCCCGACTCCAACTACCTCCCGGGTCCCGACGACATCTACGTCTCCCCCTCGCAGATCCGCCGCTTCGGCCTGCGCACGGGGGACACCGTCAGCGGACAGATCCGGGCGCCCAAGGGGGACGAGCGGTACTTCGCTCTCCTGAAAGTCGAGAAGGTCAACTACGAAGATCCCGAAATCAGCAAGGACAAGATCCTCTTCGACAACTTGACGCCCCTCTACCCGCAGGAAAAGTTCACGATGGAATACGTGCACGACAACTACGCCACCCGGATCATCGACCTCATCGCGCCGATCGGCAAGGGGCAGCGCGCGCTGATCACCTCCCCGCCGCGGGCGGGGAAAACGGTCATCCTCCAGAACATCGCAAACGGCCTCACCAAGAACCACCCCGAGGCGGTCCTGATCGTGCTGCTCATCGACGAGCGGCCCGAGGAGGTGACCGACATGCAGCGCAGCGTCGTAGGCGAAGTCATCTCCTCCACGTTCGACGAGCCGGCGCAGCGCCACGTCCAGGTGGCGGAGATGGTCCTCGAGAAGGCGAAGCGCCTGGTGGAGCACAAGAAGGACGTAGTCATCCTGCTCGACAGCATCACGCGGCTGGCGCGGGCCTACAACGCCGTCGTCCCCCCGTCGGGGAAGGTCCTCTCCGGCGGCGTAGACGCCAACGCCCTCCAGAAGCCGAAGCGGTTCTTCGGGGCGGCCCGGAACATCGAGGAAGGGGGGTCGCTGACCATCATCGCGACGGCCCTCATCGAGACCGGCAGCCGGATGGACGAGGTGATCTTCGAGGAGTTCAAGGGGACCGGCAACAACGAACTCGTCCTGGACCGGAAGATCGCAGAGAAGCGGATCTTCCCGGCCATCGACATCAACAAGTCCGGCACGCGGAAGGAGGAGCTTCTCCTCGAGAAAAACCTTCTTCAGCGGGTCTGGATTCTGCGGAAGTTCCTCTCCCCCCTGTCGCCGGCGGAGAGCATGGAGTTCCTCCTGGACAAGATCTCCAAGACCAAGACGAACAAGGAGTTCATCGAATCGATGAACGCCTGAAACGGCGGAAAGGAAACGGAACGATGAGGGAAAACATTCATCCGAAGTACGTCATCACGACCGTGAAGTGCGCCTGCGGGAACACCTTCGAGACGAAGTCGCTCTCGGAGGAGATCAAGGTGGCCATCTGCTCCAACTGCCACCCGTTCTTCACGGGCAAGCAGAAGCTGATCGACACCGCGGGACGGATCGAGAAGTTCGAGAAGAAGTACGGCAAGGGGGCGAAGGCATAGGGCCCCGGAGGGGTCCTTGCGGCCGTGAACGTCTCGCTGCTCACGTGCACGCCTGACCCGGAGCGCGTCGTCGCGCTCGCGGCGCGGCTCTGCTACTCTCCCGCGTCGATCGGAGAACTCCGGGAGGAGATCTCCCGGCGCGACGAGAGGAATCTCATCCGCCGAGTCCTCTCGATGGGGCATGCCTCCGTCCTCGAGCACGTGACCCTCACCTACGGCGTCGAGGGGATCTCCCGCGCCGCCTCGCACCAGCTGGTCCGCCACCGCATCGCCTCGTATTCCCAGCAGAGCCAGCGGTACGTCGCCGCGAAGTTCGGGTACGTCACTCCCCCGGCCGTCGCGGTTTCCCCCGGCCTGTTGGCCGAGTATGATCGCCACATGGCCGCCTGTTCCCGTCTCTACGCGAAATTGATGAAGGCCGGCGTCCCGCCGGAGGACGCCCGCTTCGCCCTTCCCAACGCGACGGAAACGAAGATCCTGATCACGATGAACGCGCGGGAACTGCACCATTTCTTCTCCCTGCGCACGTGCCGCAGGGCGCAGTGGGAGATCCGCGAGATGGCGAAGCGGATGCTCTCGGCCGCGAGGGAGCGGGCGCCGCTGCTGTTCGAGACGGCGGGTCCCGGCTGCGTCCGGGGTCGGTGCCCGGAAGGGAAGATGACCTGCGGCGAGCCGTCGGAAGTCCGCCGGGAGATCGCTGCCCTCGGGAAGGGGGTTGGCGCCTGATGCCCCGGGAACCGAAGGAACTCGTTCTCGGCGGCCAGGCGGTCATCGAGGGCGTGATGATGAAGGGCCCGCTGGCGTACGCGGTCGCGGTGCGGAAGGCGAGCGGGGAGATCCGGGTCCGGGACTTCCCCCTCGTGGAATCGGCCGCGAGGAAACGGATCGCGAAGATCCCCCTGGTGCGCGGGGTGGTGACGATGGCGGCGATGCTGGCGATCGGGTACCGCGCCCTGCAATACTCGGCGGACGAGGCGATGGAGGACGCGGAAGGCGCTTCGGACGAAGCGAAGAGCGCCGGGGCAAGTGCGAAGTCCGGGGGTTTGGCCATGGCGGGCGCCATGGCGATGGCGCTCCTCCTGGGGGTCGGCCTCTTTTTCCTGCTCCCGCTGTACGCGACCCATCTTCTGGCCGGCCTGGTCCCCGCCCTCCGGGGTTCGATCGCCTTCAACCTCGCGGACGGGGCGATCCGGGTGCTGGTCTTCGTCATGTACATCGTAGGGATCACGCGGATGAAGGACATCCGGAGGGTCTTCGAGTACCACGGCGCGGAGCACAAGGTGATCAACGCCTACGAGGCAAAGGCGGATCTCTCGCCCGAAGCGGTGCGGGAGTACCCGCGCCTGCACCCGCGGTGCGGCACCAGCTTCCTCCTGTTCGTCATGGTGATCAGCATCCTCGTCTTCTCCCTCATCCCGAGGGAGAGCTCCCTGCTGGCGAAGGCGCTCCTGCGTCTCCCGCTGATCCCCGCGATCGCGGGGATCTCCTACGAGGTGCTGCGGATGTCGGCGAAAAAACCCCGGTCTCCCTGGTTCCGGGCGCTCGTTGTCCCGGGGCTGTGGCTGCAGCGGCTGACCACCCGGGAGCCGGACCTGCCCCAGATCGAGGTTGCGATCGCGTCGTTCCGGCGCGTGTCGGGGCCCCCGGGGTTGGAGGTCTCCCTTGTGGGATAAGCTGGAATCGGTCGTGGCGAGGATACCGGAGCTGGAACGGCTGCTGTCGGACCCGTCGGTCACGGGGAACCCGCGGGAGATGCAGCGGGTCGGGCGGGAGCTCGCCGACCTGCGCCCGGTGGCGGCGGCCCACGCGCGGTACAGGAAGATCGAGCAGGAGCTCTCCGACAACCGTGCCCTCCAGGACGGCGAGACTGATCCCGCGATGAAGGCGATGGTCCGCGAGGAGATCGACCGGTTGACCTCGGAAATGGATCGTCTCGCCGAGGAGATCCGCGCCCTGCTCGTGCCGAAGGACCCCAACGACGAAAAGAACATCCTCATCGAGATTCGCGCCGGCGCCGGGGGAGACGAAGCGTCCGCCTTCGCGGGGGAGCTCTTCCGAGCCTACGGGATGTACGCCGACTCCAAGCGCTGGAAGGTGGAGATTCTCTCCCGCAGCGAGACGGGGCTGGGGGGGACGAAGGAAGTGATCGCCATGATCGAGGGGCGAGGGGCGTACAGCCGCCTGAAGTACGAAAGCGGCGTCCACCGGGTACAGCGCGTGCCGGCGACGGAGGCGGGGGGGCGGATCCACACCTCCACGGTGACCGTGGCGGTGATGCCCGAGGCGGAAGAAGTGGACGTCCAGATCCAGCCGGACGACCTCCGGGTCGATGTCTTCCGCTCCTCCGGTCCCGGAGGCCAGAGCGTCAACACCACCGACTCCGCAGTGCGCATCACGCACGTTCCCACGGGGCTCGTCGTCCAGTGCCAGGACGAGAAGTCCCAGCTGAAGAACAAGGCGAAGGCACTGAAGATCCTCCGCTCGCGCCTCTACGACGCGGAGATGGCGAAACGCCAGTCCGAGCGGGCCGATCTGCGCCGCTCCCAGGTGGGAACCGGAGATCGCAGCGAGCGGATCCGCACCTACAATTTCCCCCAGAATCGCGTGACCGACCACCGGATCGGGCTTACGGTGCACCAGCTCTCCGCGGTGCTCGACGGCGGATTCGACCCCTTCATCGACGCCCTGACGTCGCAGGCCCAGGTCGAGGCGCTCCG
>Ga0210103_1000091_pt1 | contig 15957 bp, 11 predicted proteins | sample RushSE_CattailNL_6_FD_185564 | JGI IMG/M metagenome (GOLD analysis project Ga0210103, IMG submission 185564) | Wetland microbial communities from San Francisco Bay, California, USA, that impact long-term carbon sequestration - RushSE_CattailNLA_D2... | ecosystem: Environmental > Aquatic > Marine... | reverse complement strand
GCCCGCATCCGCGGCGAACAGGAACGCAATCTCGACGGAGTCGCGGAAATTCGTCTGCGACCCGCTGATCGAGAAGTTGATCACGTCCACGCCATCCGCAACCGCCTGGTCGATGGCTGCGACGCTGTCGGAGCTGAAGCAGCTGCCACCCGTTCCGGTTTCCCAGCAGACTTTGTAGGCAGCGATGCGCGCGCGAGGCGCGATGCCGCTGATGCTGCCGAACACCGATGCCGCGCCCGTGGCGGGCACGTTCTCATTGCCACCGGCCGTCGTGGCGGTGTGGGTGCCGTGGCCACCGAAATCGCGCGGCGAGTTGTATTCCCACGGCAGCTGGGCATCGATGCCCGCATTGCCGCCCCAGCCGGAGTTGTAGTAGCGGGCGCCGATCAGCTTCTGGTTGCAGTTCGAGGCGTTGAATTCCTCGCCGGGGACGCACCTGCCATGCCAGCCCGGGATCTGCTGGTAGCCGAGCTTGCCGCCCTTGGTCGCGTTGCCGTTCACGCCGGTGCGATCGGAGAAGCTCGGATGCTCGGGCCATGCGCCGCCGTCGACGATGCCGATGATGACGTTCTCGCCCTTGGCGCCGGTCGTCTCCCAGAACCCGCCCGTGCCGCGCAGCCCGAGGAAGTCGGGCGTAGAGGAGGTCTCGAGCTTGCGGACGCTGTCCTTTTCAACCGCCAGCACGCCGGGCGTCGACGCCAGCTTCTCCGCCTGCGCGTCGGTGAGCTCGGCGGCGAAGCCGTTGAACACGTAGCCGTAGCTGTAGAGCTTCCTGCCACCACCCACCTGGGCGAGCACTGCATCGTGCCGCGACTCCAGGAAGCTCCTGTAGTTGATGACCTTGGCGCTGTTCGGGTCGATCTTCTTGCCGGCTCGCGGCCTGGTCGCCGCAAGACCCTTGATGCCGCCGGTGTAGGCGGTGACGGGCTGCTCGGCGAGCCGCACGATGTAAACGCTATTGGTGAACTTGTCCTTCGCAGCGGCCTTGGCCTCTGGATTGGCGGGTGCCGCGACGACGGTCGCGGGTAACGACAGCGCTGCCGTGGCCGTGAGGGCGGCCGTGGACAGCAATGTCAGGATCGGTCTCTTGCGCATGTCTCCTCCTGCAGAGTCTGTGATTCGACGTCATGCTGGCAGGCTGGAGTGACGACCATTCGTGCGGCTGTGCCGCAGCGAACGGGCGTGCGCTCAACAGTGGGAACATCGCTCCGGTGCGCTATTGCGACCCAGGCCGACGAACCGTTCCGGCAACCCAGCCCTCTTGTTCTTGAATGATCAAGAGCTGTGGCTTTGCGACCCCGCCTCACAGCGGGTGTGCCCTTCGACGCTTGCCGTGCTGCGCAACCTACGCAGGTTGCGGCACGAAAACAAGATTGACGTCGGCCGCCGGCCCGGGAAGTGACATAACATCAGGTTATCGTCCTACGGGAGTATCCAATGGCTCAGTCGCGGACCAGGAAAGTCGTGATCATCACCGGCGCCTCATCGGGCGTCGGCGAAGCAGCAGCACGGGCGTTCGCAAGATCAGGCGCGACCGTCGTGCTCGCAGCGCGCTCGGCACAGAAGATCCAGAAGCTCGCGAAGGCCCTGAAGGGGCTCGCCGTACGGACGGACGTGAGCCGAATCGAGGATCTGCGGGCACTGGTCGCGAAGACGGTCAAGGCCTACGGGCGCATCGACGTGCTGGTGAACAATGCCGCGGCCAACGCACGCGGCGCATTCGACACGCTCGACGCTGATGCGATCGCAACGGTGCTCGATACGAACCTCAAGGCACCGATGCTGCTGACGCGATTCGCCCTTCCCCACCTCAAGAAGACGAAGGGCGTGGTCGTCAACGTGGCTTCCATCGCCGGACACGTGCCGTTGCCAGGCGAGGCGCCCTACTGCGCGTCGAAGTGGGGACTGCGGGGATTCACGTTCGCGGTGAACGAGGAGTTGCGCGACGCGGGTGTAGCGCTTTGTGTCGTGTCGCCGGGTCCGATCGCGACGCCGTTCGTGCTGGACGACATCGACCACGTGCCGGACCTGGTCTTCTCGCAGCCGATCCTCTCGGCCGAGGAAGTCGCGGAAGCAATCCTCGCCTGCGCGAGGGACCGGCAACGGGAACGGGCGATGCCGAGTTCAACCTTGCTGCTTGCCAAGCTGATCGGCTACGCGCCGTGGGTACAGGAAATCCTGCGTCCCGTACTCGAGGCAAAGGGGGCCAAGGTCAAGGCAGGACTCCGACGAAAGACGTAGCCACTCGTCCTCTGCGAAGATTCCGTGCCGCCCTGCGACCGCCGTTGAGGGAAATCGCAATGAAGCTACTGACTACATGCGCGGCGGTGCTGTGTGCCGCGGCAACCGTTCCATCCCAGGCGCACGACATCATCCGTCATGCCAGCCCGAACGTGCCGATCGCCAGCAGCGTGCTGGTACCTGGAGGTGCAGAGCTGCTGTTCCTGAGTGGCACGCTCGCGGACGTGGCCGATCCCACCGCTCCCGCCGGCAGCATCGAGCGCCTGGGGGACACCGCGACGCAGACGAAAAGCGTGCTCGACAAGCTGGCGAAAGAACTCGCTGCGTCCGGCTACACGATGGCGGATGTCGTGAAGATGAACGTCTTCCTGGTCGGCGATCCGCGCAAGGGCGGCGCAATGGATTTTGAAGGACTGATGAAGGCGTACCTGCAGGTCTTTGGCCTGCGCCCCCAGGAGAAGGCGCTGCCCGTGCGTACGACGGTGCAGGTCGCCGGACTCCCGGTGCCCGGCGCGCTGGTGGAAATCGAGGTCGTCGCCGCGCGTCACGCGGCGCACTGACCGTCGCTTGCTAAGGCAGGTTACCGGGCGGCAGGTACCCTTCCCACCACCCGGGGAACGCCGGATTCACCTCGGTCTCGTCAAAGTTGCCGGTGAGCACCCCGACGGCTTTCAGCATGTCCTGGGCCATGTCCCAGCCCGCCGAGTTCGTCTCTTCGTAGTGCCCCTGCGCTTCACCTAGCGCCTGTCCGTAACGACAGCTGCCGGCAATCAGCGGGGCGTACGGGCCGTACGGCTCGAGCTGGGACGGGTCCTCGGTGACTCGCTTGCACGTCTCACCGGCTACTGCATCCGGGAACTCGATGAGCCCACCGGCATGCAGCGCCGCGCAGGTCCCCGGACCGACGAGGGCATCCGCGACACACAGCACGCGGTAGTTCGAGATCGGCACGAAATAGCCCATCTGGTCGCTGCCGAGTCCGATCATCCACTCGTAGCGATCGGACATGCGGCGAGCAGCGTAGCCTGGCACCTTGTAGTCGGCGCCAAAGGCATGCCTGCCGGGCGGTTCCTCGTACCAGTTCTGCGGCATCGAGCGGAACGCAGCGGGCAGCCCGGCCGTGAGTTCGCCCGGAATCTCGCCGGGCAGGAACATCATGCCGACGGGTCCGATACGCACATACTCCACGGCGCTCCGCAGGTGATCGCCGACACGGAAATCGGTACCCAGATTCGGGTCGGTCGCAATCGCGAAACCGTCCGACTCGCAGGTCGCGGCAGTCTTCGGTCCGGTAAGCGGGCAATTGTAGAGAGGGACCGGGTTGTGCCCGAGGCTCGCGCGACCGGTGGCGGGATCGACGACCAGCAGTACGCGAAAGCCAAAGTTGCTGAGATACGTGTAGAAGGGCTCGACCGCGTAGGACACGCGCGGCGCCGTGATCTTCTCTGCGTCATCCAGCAGCCGCATGGCGGCCAGCGCGAGCTGCTCGCCAATCATCTCGGTGCGGCGGAAGTTCTTCTGCGCGTAGTTGCTGTCGCCGGCGGGACCGACGGCACCGGCCGGCGCGATCATCTGGTTGCCCAGCGGATGAGCGCCGTCCACTTCCCAGACCTGCGCGCCGCCCGGGCCGATCAGCACGCCGAGCGCGCCGTTGAGGTACAACACCTCGCCGCCGTAGCGCGCGTGCAGGTCGTCGCGGACGATGCCCGGGAAGTCGGAGGTGAAATAGCGCCCCTCGGCGTTGCAGTTGGCGCCCATGAGCCCGAGCTCGGCGCAGTCGTCGAGGATCTCGGCGAGCGGCGGCTCCCAACCCAGCGTTCCTTCCGGATGGTTGTTCCACTGCACGGTCGTGGCAATGACCTTTCCGTGCGTGTCGATCGCCTGCAGCACGTTGAGGCGCGGATCGAAGATCTGCGGGTCCGTGCCGTCGTTCATGCCGAACCAGTGCTCGCCGGCCGCCACATGCAGGCGCGCGGGGCGACGGTTCTTCACCGCCGCGGCCACCGCGGCCGCCGTCTGCGTGACCATGTGCTCGTACCAGTCATGGTTGACGTCAAATGCAGTGTCCGGTCCGTGATGGTTGTGTGTCGCGGTGACGATGATCCTGAGCTTCTTCGCAGTGCCCGGAGGCAGCAGGGCCGTCGCCCTGGCACGGATCTCTTCACCGTCGTTGCGGAAGACCATGTACAGGTCCGTCGCGACGATGACGACGATGTCGGCGCTGCGCGGATCGTCGATGGCGAGCACAGTCGCACGGATGTCGTCATGCACCCAGTAGGAATCACGCTCGCCGTTGCCGACGGCGATGCGGCCGTCGTCCCACGCCGGAACCGGGATGCCCGGATCGTAGGCGTCCTTGCGGGCTGGGAATCCGGCCTTCAGATAGTCGTAGCTACCGTTCACGAGCGGCAGCACGGTGTTCGACGCAGCGCCCACGAGCAGCGTGCCTTCGCCCGGGGGCGACGAGGGAGCCGCATTCGCAACCGCCGACAGCAATACGCCGAGCGCGAAGAGCGAGACAAAAGAACGACGTTGTTCCATGGCGATGCCCCCCTTTTCTCTATTTCGCGGTTGAACCCGCGCTTGTAGGCTTGAGACTGCTACCCACGTAGCCGAGAGTCAAGGCAGGGCGCGGAAACGAGGAGGTTCAGATGTTGATCTTCAGGCAGCTGTTCGATTCGCAGTCCTCGACCTACACCTACCTGCTCGCGGACGGCCGCAGCCGCGAAGCCGTGCTCATCGATCCGGTCTTCGAGCAGGCGCGGCGTGACGCCGCACTCGTCCACGAGCTGGGCGTCAGGCTCCTCTGGACCCTGGAAACCCACGTGCATGCGGACCACGTGACCGGCGGTTGGCTGCTCAAGCATCGCTGCGGCAGCCGCATCGCGCTCTCGGCCGAGAGCGGCGCTGAAGGGGCCGACCGCCTGCTCGAGGACGGCGAGCGCGTCACGTTCGGCGAGCGCTGGCTCAAGGTGCGCGCCACCCCCGGGCATACGAACGGTTGCGTGACCTACGTGCTCGACGATCAGTCCATGGCCTTCACGGGGGACTGCCTGCTCATCCGGGGGAGCGGCCGAACCGACTTCCAGCAAGGCAGCCCCGCAAGCATGTTCCGCTCGGTGCGCGAGCGCATCTTCAGCCTGCCATCGACCTGCCTGCTCTATCCGGCACACGACTATCGCGGGCTGACGGTCACGAGCGTCGAGGAAGAACGCCGGTTCAATCCGAGGCTCGGCGGCGACGTGAGCGTCACGGACTTCACCGGCTACATGAACAACCTCGGGCTGCCGCATCCGAAGCAGATCGACGTCGCCGTACCCGCCAACATGCGCTGCGGTGAGCCCGAGGCAGGCGCCGCTGCAGCCATCGAGGATCCGAAGTGGGCACCGCTGACCTTCACCTTCGGCGGCATCTGGGAGATCCAGCCACACGTCCTGGAGGAAATCCGCAACCGCGTGCAGGTGGTCGACGTTCGCGAGCCGGACGAGTTCGCCGGACCCCTCGGTCACATCCCGGAAGCCACGCTCATTCCGCTCGCGACACTCAAGACACGCAAGGCGGAACTCGATCCTGGTCGGCCGTTGGTGACAGTCTGCCGCGCCGGTGCCCGCTCTGCGCAAGCGGTCGTGATGCTGCAGAAGGAGGGCTTCAAGGAACTCGCGAACCTCGCCGGCGGCATGCTCCGCTGGCGGGCGGACGGCAACCCCGTGGAAGGTGGCAGCGGCTAGCCGAAGGGCTCACCGCCGAGTGGCGCACTGGTCAGCGCAATGGCGACGTGTGGCAGGCGGACGCGCGCTATGCAACTGGTCAGTTTCAGCGCGACGCTCGACGCGGCGTACTCCTGCCGACCCCCATGCACGAGACTCGAACGATGTCGCTGCATTTTACATATTGCTGCATCGCGTCCTCCCGCTGAACGCGCAAGATATTGATTAGGTTGCGAGAGGCACCTCGGGCACGGATCTTGCTGGCTGCATTCCCGGGCCGGCAAGGGAGTGCGTTCGTCGAGAACGGCGGCCGCAGTCACTTGCCGTGGATGAGGGCGATGAGGGGTTGACCGGGGCCGTCGCGACTCGAGGCGGCGGCCTGCGACAGAGATCGAGAACGCACACGCTTGCATGCTCGGCCTGCCCGCCGCTGGCGGTTGTTCCGCATCGTCCTACAACCGTTGAAGCAACAACAGGCAACAGGGAGAAGCGACGATGATCTCAAGGAGAACGTTCCTCAAGTACACGGGCGGAACAACGTTGACGCTGTTCGCGACCGGAGTCGGCGGACTCCGGCGGGCGATCGCGCAGATTCCTGGCGGGACGCTCGATCCTCAAGTCGTTCCGAAGTACCAGACGCCGCTACTCATCCCACCGGTCATGCCCGCTGCGGGCTCGATCAAGATGAAGGGCGGACAGAACGCCGACTACTACGAGATCTCCATGAAGCAGTTCGCGCAGCAGATCCTGCCCGCGGGGCTGCCGGCGACCACGGTGTGGGGGTATGGCGCCGTGAGTTCGGCCGGTAATCGCGGACTCCTGCTGCACAACGCGCCATCACTGACGATTGAGACCAAGCGTGGGCGGCCGGCGATCGTCAAGTGGATCAACGATCTCAAGGACGCCGACGGGCATTATCTGCCGCACCTGCTGCCGGTGGACCAGACGCTGCACTGGGCAAACCCGCCGGGTGGAACGACGGGACGGGACACGCGCCCTACGTTTACGAGTACCCCAGGACCCTACACCGGCCCGGTGCCGATCGTGACGCATGTCCACGGCGCCGTCGGTGTATCGGACGACAGTGACGGTTATGCCGAGGCCTGGTATCTGCCGGCCGCTGACAACATACCGGCGGGTCATGCCACTGAGGGCACCTGGTATGACTTCTTCAGGAACAAGGTGGGTGACGCGTACGGCGGAATGGTCTGGGGTCCGGGAAACGCGGTCTGCATGTACCCGAACATCGGCCGACCATCGACGGACTGGTACCACGACCACACGCTGGGCATGACACGTCTCAACGTGTATGCCGGCCCGGCCGGCTTCTACATCATCCGCGGCGGCCCCGAGGGCGACAGCGAGGTAATCGACACCCGTTTCGGGACGATCGCCGTGCTGCCGGGACCCGCGCCGAAGGAGAACGACAAGTTCCCGCCGAACAAGACCTACTACGAGATCCCGATCGCGGTACAGGATCGTTCATTCGACATCGACGGCTCTCTGTTCTATCCCGACACGCGCGAGTTCTTTGACGGCATCGCGGGACCCTACATTCCGGATACCGACATCTCGCCGCAATGGAACCCAGAGTTCTTCGGCAACATGATCATGGTCAACGGCAACACCTGGCCGTATCAGGTAGTCGAGCAGCGCCGATATCGACTGCGGCTCCTGAACGGCTGCCAGTCGCGCTTCCTGATCCTCGACTTCAACCAGATCCCCGGCGTCGAGGTCTGGCAGATCGGCAACGAGGGCGGATTTCTCGCTTCGCCGGTCAACCATACGGCGGTCAGCGGCAACCGGCTGCTGATGGGACCGGCGGAGCGCGCTGACCTCATCGTCGACTTTACGAACGTGCCGGTCGGAAGCTGGACTCTCGGCAACGTGGGTCCCGACGAGCCGTTCGGAGGTGGCGTGCCAGGGGTTGATTTCCCGGTCGCCGACCCGGCGACGACCGGCCAGGTGATGCAGTTCCAAGTCACGCCGTCGCTGGCACCGGACCCGACCACGCCTCCGCAATTCCTGGCACTGCCGGCTATCGCGGCCTTGCCGGCGGCAACCGTTACGCGACCGTTGGCGCTACTCGAGGAGATGTCGGCGTTCTTCGACGACGCTCCCGCCGAAACGCTGCTTGGCACGATCGCGGGCGATCCGAACGTGGCTCCCGGCGTCTGGACGAAGCGGCTTTGGATGGAGCCCGTCACTGAGAACCCTGCTGTCGGGGCGACTGAAGTCTGGGAGTTCTATAACGCAACTGGAGATGGCCACCCCATGCACGTGCACGAGGTGGTGTTCGAGGTACTGAACCGGCAAGACATCTTCGTGGACGAAGAGACCCAGCAGGTGCAGGTCGTGCCGGGCTCCGTGCCAATCCCGCCGCAGCCCTGGGAGACCGGCTACAAGGACACCGTCATCGCCTACCCGGGCCAGGTGACGCGCATCCGCGCGCAGTTCAACACACCGGGACAGTTCGTCTGGCACTGCCACATCGTCGAGCACGAGGACAACGAGATGATGCGGCCATACCGGATCGGGCCCGAGCAGCCTGGGCAGCCCGGGTAGCCCTCGATGATGGCGTTGGCGTCGGGGGGACCGTGACACTCGTGACGACCAGCACGACTGCGAGCACGTACCACTGCCTGTTCCCGGATGGAATCGGTGGCTACGTGCACGCGGTGCAGTCGAGTGGACGATGCAGCTCCCCTGCCGCGGTTCCCGGCTCAGGCCTGAGCAATCTCCTTCGCCACTCGTTCTCCGGAGCGGATCGCGCCGTTCATGTACGACCAGTACTCGACATCGCACGCCTCGCCGGCGAAGTGGATGTTTCCTTCCCGCTCCAGCTGCGCGCCCCACCAGCTCGTCATCGCGCCGACGTCGGGCGAGACGAACGCACCTCGCGAATAGGGGTTATCCCACCAATTCGAGACCAGTGCCCGGCCCGTGTACTGCGAACTGATGCCCGGCCAGATCTTGTCGAAGTCTGCCAGCACACGCGCGACGTCCGTCGCGGCGGCCTGGCCGAAGTGCGGCGCCTGCGCACCCTGGATGGCGGTCGCCTTGCGAAGGCTCTCGCCGGCATACCCGCCCGTGTAGTTGACGATGATCCCGAGCCCGGAAGGGTTTCGCGGATTCCCCTCCCAGGTCGAGATGAAGCCCGGCGCCTTCGGGGTGCCGACATCCGAGTACGTCACGGCGCTCAGGTGCACGACTTCACCCGACACCACCCGCGCCTGGTCGTAGTAGCGCGAGGCGAACTCGAGTTGAAGCTTGCCGTTGTCGGCCGGCTTGATGCTCGAGATGGCCGCGCGCTTCGGCGCACTGAACGCATCCCAGAGCCGCGCGTCGATGTCCACGGTCCGGATCAGGTGATACGGCATCGCGAAGACCAGCTGGTCGCACTCGGCCTGGCTGCCGTCGGCAAACGAGAGCGTGTATGGGCCGGCGCGATGACCGCGCACGGCCACCAGCGCCTTTCCGAGTTGCAGGGCACCCGCCGGCAGCTGTGCTGCCATGGCGTGGATGACGCGATCATTGCCCCCCACTACATGGAAACGTTCGTCGGTGCCTGCAAGCGGCAGGCCACCTGAACGCCGCGTAGACCAGCCGAGGAGATAGATCAGGTTGAGCGCCGAGTTGTTGTCGATGAGGCCGTATTCCGAGACCAGGTCGCTCATCAGCAGCTTGTGCACCCAGTGCGCGCGCCCGATCCCGTTCGCTGCCAGCCAGTCGCCGGCCTCCATCCAGTCGTACCTGCGGTGCGCTTCCGTGTAGGCGTTGTAGAACGGCTGCCACGGCGCTTCCTGCTGGGCACGCTTCACGAGCTCGTACAGCCCTCCCAGCCACTCCGCCAGCAGGTCGGCCTCGCTGCGCAGCACGCCATCGATCAGGTACACCTCTTGCTCACCCACCGACGACTTGTTCACGTCCTCCAGCTCGAGGTTCAGCTGGTGCGCGAGGTTGCGCAGACTCGTGTGCTCGGTCGAGATGAGCTCGCCGCCCCACTCCACGACGCGCCCGCCCGTGAAGTAATCGGAGTTGGAGTACATGCGCCCGCCGATCCGGGTGTTTGCCTCATAGAGCGTGGACGCCCACCCGTACTGCAGGAGACGATGCGCCGTGCGCAGGCCGCCGGCCCCGGCGCCGACGATCGCCACCCGCCCCGGGTCGCGTCCTTTCAGATTGCCGTTACTGGCATCCGACGCCGCCCGTGCGAATCCACCGACACCGAGTGCGGCGCTGGCGAGTCCGGCCTGCCTGAGAAACTCACGGCGTGACTTCCGCTGCGCGTACTCCTGCGCGAGTCGACGCCGCAGTTCACGGTCCTGCTCGAGAACCTCGAGGGGTGACCTTCCCGTCCGCTCCGACAGCCGCACGGCACCATGAATCCGGCGTAGCAACTTCGTGACCGGGGAATAAGGCATGCGACTCATGGCTGGCACTCCTCCGCGGCAATGAGGTGGCAAGACTCGCGGGACAGTCGACAGCAGCCTTCACGGCGGGTATCCACAGAGTCCGGTTCTTTTTTTGCGTTCGCGGCCAAGAGTAACGTCCGGTGGCAACGAGTGCCAGCCGCCGCGACCATCAAATAGCGGTGCGCGGTCCAGCTGGTGTCGAGATCAGGGCCGGGCGCTAGACTCACGGCCATGAAGACTTTCTGGATCGCCCTCGCTGCTGCGTTGTTCGGCGCCCTGCTCGCCCTCCTGCTGCCGCGGCTGACCGACGACTGGCCGTTCGGCTCTCGCGGCACCGAGACGCGCTCGGCGCTGGGCGAGGAGATCCTGGTCATGCGCACTCGCGGCGGCCTGCTCGAGGTGTCGCAGATCCGGGCGCAGGAATCGTTCGACACGAAGATTGTCTACACGTTGCTCGGCATCCCTGTTGCCGAAACCGTGCCGCGCATCCGCGTGCCGGCGCATTACCGCTATCACATCGAACTCGCACCCGAGTGGAAAGTGTGGCGCAACGGGGATCTCTTCATGGTGGTCGTGCCCGCCGTGCGGCCGTCCCTCCCGGTGGCCGTCGACCTTGGCAAGATGGAGAAGGACGTCGCGGGTACTTGGATACTCGTCCCGTTCACGGGCGACGTCGACCTGGACGCGCTGGAGCGCACCCTTACGGACAAGCTCGCCGAAAAAGCGATGAGCCCGGCCTACATCCAGATGCAGCGCGAGTCCGCACGACGGACGGTCGAGGAGTTCGTCAAGAAATGGCTCGTGACCCAGCAGCAATGGCAGTCTGCCGATCGACCGATGATCCAGGTCTGGTTCGCCGATGAGCCGATGGGCTCCGTGGACGCGTTCAAGGTACTGCGCTATCAGTCGCCGGTGACGTCCGGGCGCTGACGGCGGGCCGGGTTCCGTCCCGCCTTGCTGGTCGCCGCCTGCTCCATGCGCGTCATCAGCATGCCGATCGCATTGCCGAACATGCGCGAGAGACGGGTGCGATCGCGAATCATGGGGATCAGGGGCCACGTCGCCCGCTCGCCCATGCGGGTGTACTCGTGGAACTCCTCCAGCGACGGATTGCTGAGCATCTTCGCATAGAGCCGCGGACGGAACGGCAGCTGGACGTGCATGTCCGTACCGGCATAGTCCTGGCTGTATACGCCGTGAGCCTTGTCGAACTGGGCACGCAGGCGATCGCCCGGCGCATGCCTGCGCAGCACGTCGAGCGCCTGCGTCGAGGCATGCCGATAGACGCTGCCGCCGGCCCGGACCAGGGCCGCCGCCAGGCCCGGGCCCGCCGGCGACATGGTGAGCAGCGGCAGGACGTGTGGATTGGTCTGCGAAGTGATGAAGTGATTGATGTTCAGCATCTGACGCAGCGCGTCGAACGGCAGGTCGTTGCGAACGGAGCCGTCGATCCATTGCTCATTCTTCATCCACGGCTCGACCCGGCCGCGCCGCCGGGCCATGAGCTGCACCGGCTGGAACGCCACGGGGATGGCACAGGAAGCAAGCACCGCGCTGTTCACCAGCACCTCGGGTGCCGACAGGTAATTGAGCAGGCGCGGTATCTGCTGTTTCCGCAGCGGTGAGACGGTGATGTTGAGGATGCGCCTCGAGTGCCGCATGGCCCGTGAGAACGTCTGGTTGCCCAGCACGGTCGGCAGGAAACGCCGCAGCTTGTCCTGGTCCATGAGCGCCGCCTCGCTCCGCATCCTGGACAGCGGCAAGGGTGCCAGCGCCTCGCGGTTGATGCGCGCGGGGTCGGCGAACAGCTCGCGCAACTCCTCGTCAGAATGCACGCATGCCCAGGCCGCGATGATGGCGCCCATGCTGGAGCCCGAAATCGTGCGCGGCAGCAGGTCCTGCTCGAACAGCGCCTTCACGACGCCGAAGTGGAACAGACCGAGCAGCGCACCGCCCGAAAGCATCAGGGCCGGCCTGCCATAGACCCGTCCGACGCGCTTCACCTGCGCCAGGCGATAGGCATCGTCGACACCGGGCTCGTCGAGCTCGAGCAGGTATGCAAAGCAGGCTTCAAGCTCGTCGAGATATTCCTCGACGATGCGTTTCGTGCCGGCCCTGGCCACCTGGTACAGCTCTGGCTGGGCGCATTCGCCCTGGTGACGGAAGAGCGTGTCCTGGAAGACGTTCAGGAGTTGCCAGGTCTCGCCACGCTTCCGCATCCGTCGCAGGCGCGCGATGCTCGCGCGCAGCTCGCCTGCGTGGATCCACTCGCACTGGTCGCCCTCGCGCCATTGGTTGGCTCCCGAGCGGCGATCGTGCTCGTGGGCAAGATCCAGCCACTCGCCATAGCTCCCGGCTCGACTCATCGCGCGGTCCAGTTCGGCCAGCGCGCGAGGCCCCTTGGAACGCCTGGAACTCACCATCGCAGCAGTACCGAGCCCCAGGTCATGCCGCCGCCGACCGCCTCGAGCATCACGAGGTGACCTCCCTTGATGCGACCGTCGCGAACCGCCGCATCCAGTGCCAGCGGCACCGACGCGGCCGACGTATTGCCCTGGTGCTCCAGCGTCATCACGACCCGCTCGGGCGGCAGGCCGAGCTTCTGCGCCGTTGCCTCGATGATGCGCACGTTGGCCTGGTGAGGCACCAGCCAGTCGATGTCGGCCCCGGTGAGTCCGTTGCGCGCCAACGTCTCCTCGCAGACTTCTTCCAGCGCGCGCACCGCGAAACGGAACACGGCCTGTCCGTCCATGTGCACGAACGCGCGGCCCTGCACGGCACCGCCTTGCAACGCGCCTGGGACGCAGAGAATGTCGCCGTATTCACCGTCGGCATGCAGGTGCGTCGAGAGGATGCCCGGTGACTCGGCGCGCTCGAGCACGACTGCGCCGGCGCCGTCGCCGAACAGCACGCAGGTGCGTCGGTCGCTCCAGTCGAGCAGGCGCGAGAAGATCTCGGTCCCTACCACCAGCGCCCGCTGGTGCTGGCCCGAGGCGACGAACTTGTCGGCGATGGCGAGGGCGTACACGAATCCGGTGCAGACGGCCTGGACGTCGAGCGCGGCGCCTCGCGTGACGCCGAGCTTGCGCTGCACGATGCAGGCGGTGGACGGGAACACCATGTCGGGCGTCGTGGTCGCGACGACGATCAGGTCGATGTCGCCGGCCGCAACACCCGCCGCCGTCATCGCTGCGCGCGCCGCCTGCGTGCCGAGATCGGAGGTGGTCTCTCCCTCGGCCGCCACTCGTCGCGTGCGGATGCCCGTCCGGGAAAAGATCCATTCGTCCGAGGTATCGATGCGCTTCTCGATGTCCTCGTTGGTCAGCACGGTGGCTGGCAGATAGCTCCCGGTGCCTGCGATTCTCGAGTAGCTCATGCCTGTCCTCTAGATCGCGCCGGCGCGGCCAGGCCCGGCGAGCAGCAGCCTCGTGCAGTTCAGGCGCTAGCGTCCCTTGAAGTTCGCCCCTCGCCGCTCCACGAACGAGCGCACGCCCTCGGCCGCATCCTCGCTGCTCATGACGGCGGCCATGCCGTCGAACATCGGCCCGACCGCGGCGGCTTCGCCCTCGAGCATGCACAGCCGGGACGATCGCAGGCTGCCCTGCACGCCGAGCGGCGCCGCCTTGGCCACGCGTCCTGCTAGCGCCAGCGCCGCCTCGAGTTGCTGCCCGGGCTCGCAGAGCTCCTGCACCAGGCCGAGCCGGTGGGCTTCCTGCGCACCGAGCTCGTCGCCGGTGAGCAGGTAACGTTGCGCATTGCCCCAGCCGATTTCGCGCGGCAGGCGCAAGGTGGCACCGCCGCAGGCATAGAAGCCACGGCGCACCTCGAGCATCGCAAAGCGCGTGTCGGTGGCGGCGACCCGCAGGTCGGTGTTGAGAAGCAGCTCCCAGCCCCAGGTGTAGCAGCGTCCCTGCACGGCAACCACCAGCGGCTTCGACATGCGTGGCCCGGTGATGGAGAACGGGTCGATCTCCCCTTCACCGACCGGGAATGGCGTGCCGGACGCGAAAGCGTCGGCCCAGTCGCTCAGGTCGACGCCCGAGGTGAAGTGCGGCCCTTCGGCCCAGATCACGCCGACCCATAGTTGCGGGTCGTGCTCGAGGCGATGGAGGGCGCGCGCCAGCGAGTGATACATCTCGCGGCTCAGGGCGTTCATCTTCTGCGGTCGCCGGACACCCATCAGCAGGAGGTGATCGCGCTGTTCGACTTCGATGGTCATCAGATGTCTTCCTGTCGTGGAGCCTGAATCTGTCTCTCGGCCGTCAAGTCACGTCACGCAAGCATACCCTCGAGCCGCGTGCGTATGAGCTTCTCCGCCTGCGCCATGATCCGCTCAACTAGTTCCTTGACCGACGGTACATCGTGAATGAGACCCGCCACCATTCCGCAGCTCCAGGCACCGGCATCGACCCGTCCGTCGATCATCACGCTCGGGTAGATGCCCGCGACCTGCTCGAAGATGTCGCTGATCGCGAGTTTGTCGCCCTTCTGGCGTTCGATCTCGAGCACCCGCTCGACCCCGGCGTTGTTGAGCACTCGCTCGGTGTTGCGCAGCCCGCGCATGATCAGGCGGGTGTCGAGCTCCGTGGCGTTCACGAGCGCCTGTTTCACGTTGTCGTGCACCGGCGCCTCCTTGGTCGCGATGAATCGGGTGCCCATGTTGATGCCGTCGGCCCCGAGCGCGAGTGCCGCCACCAGGCTGCGCCCGTCGGCCATGCCGCCGGAGGCGACGAAAGGAATGCTCAGTTCCTCGGCCGCCCGCGGCAGCAGGATGAAATTGGGGACGTCGTCCTCGCCCGGATGCCCACCGCACTCGAAACCGTCCACGCTCACCGCATCGCAGCCGATCTTCTGGGCCTTGAGCGAGTGGCGCACCGACGTGCACTTGTGGATGACCTTGATGCCGGCCGCCTTGAGGGCTGGCAGGTACTTCTCCGGACTGCGACCGGCCGTCTCGACGGCCTTGATGCCGCCCTCGACGATCGCCGCGATGTACTCGGGATAGGGCGGTTCCTTGAAGGCCGGCAGGAAGGTCAGATTCACGCCGAACGGCCTGTCGGTCAGCTCCTTGCAGCGTGCGATCTCCCTGGCGAGCAGCTCCGGCGTCTTGAGCGTCAGGGCCGTGATCATGCCGAGGCCGCCGGCGTTCGCGACGGCCGACGCGAGCGGGGCGAGGCCCACGAAGTGCATGCCGCCCTGGATGATCGGGTGCTCGATGCCGAAGAGTTCGGTGATGCGGGTCTTCATTCGAAAATCCTCTGTGTCGTCCGTTACCGCGCGTCGCCCCCGTGCCCCATGCAGGCGGTAACGAGCGATCCAATGTGCCTACTTTGGCAGCTGAAGGCTGGACCGGGAGCCCGGGATTTACGCAGCACCGCAGCCAGGCAGCCTGGCTGCCGCGCGACACCGCGACTCCAGGCCGCTAAAGTCTCCCCATGACAATCTCGGCCATGCGGACCTGCGTGCCCATCCTGCTCGCCCTCATCGGGCTGGCTGGCTGTGCCAGCGGGCCGTCCTCCGCGCCAGCGACGAGCGCGCCCGAACCCGGCAAGGAGTCGTTGCCGCTCGATCTGGGGCGGGTGCAGACCCTGACA
>Ga0210103_1000090_pt1 | contig 15961 bp, 12 predicted proteins | sample RushSE_CattailNL_6_FD_185564 | JGI IMG/M metagenome (GOLD analysis project Ga0210103, IMG submission 185564) | Wetland microbial communities from San Francisco Bay, California, USA, that impact long-term carbon sequestration - RushSE_CattailNLA_D2... | ecosystem: Environmental > Aquatic > Marine... | reverse complement strand
ACGTCTTCTCGATCAGGTAGCCGGTGAAGAACTGGACGCCGGCGTCGGCGCCCATGAAGTGGTAGACCCCGGCACCGAAGAGCAGGGCCAGCACGAAGTAGCCGAGGCTGAGCAGCAGCGCTTCGCGGATGCCCACTGTGTGGTCCTTGCGGTGCAAGATGCCGAGGTCGAGGGCCAGCAGGACCAGCACGAACAGGTTGAAGCCAAGCCACATCCAGAGCGTGTTCATGGCCGAACCTCCGGCTTCCTCTGCTGCTGGCACACCGGCATGTGATCAGCCGCCAACCCTTGGGTGAGTGGATCGAGAGCTGTTACCATTGTCCGCCCCGTGCCATCGTTTCCAGTCGGGCAATGCGCTCTTCCATTGGCGGATGGGTGGAAAACATCTTCAGGAGTGAACCGCCGGCCAGGGGGTTGACGATGAACATGTGCGCCGTCGAGGGGCTGGCCTCCATCGGCAGCTGCTTGGAATAGGCTCCCAGCTTTTCAAGGGCCCGCGCCAGCCCCTCGGGGGTCCCGGCAAAAGTAGCGCCGGTGGCATCCGCCATGTATTCCCGCGAACGGGAGATCGCCATCTGGATCAGCATGGCACCCAGCGGCGCCAGGATCGACATCACGATCAACCCCAACCCGCCGCCGCCCCCGCCGCCTTCCTGGCGGTCCCGGTAGCCGCCGCCGAAAATGGCCGACCAGCGCGCCATGTTTGCCAGCATCATGATGGCGCCTGCCATGGTGGCGGCGATGCTGCCGATCAGAATGTCCCGGTTCCTAACGTGCGCCAGTTCGTGGGCCAGCACACCCATGGCCTCCTCACGGCTCATGAGCTTGAGCAGTCCTTGGGTTACGGCGACTGCCGCATGTTCCGGGTTGCGGCCGGTTGCAAAGGCGTTGGGCGCATCCTGGGGGATTACGTACACCTTGGGCATCGGCAGGTTGGCGCGGCGGCAAAGCTCCTGTACCATGCCGTAAAGCTCGGGCGACTCCTGCGGCCCCACCTCCTGGGCACTGTACATCCTCAGAACGATCTTGTCGGAAAACCAGTAGCTGAAGAAATTCATCCCAGCTGCAATAACAAGGGCGATGATCATGCCTTGACGTCCTCCGACCCACTGCCCGATCACCATGATCAGAACGGTGAGCAACACCATCAGCAGTGCGGTCCGGATTTGATTTCCCATCCTCATTACTCCTTTCCGTGTTCAACGGATGCGTTAGCAAAGGCCGTTAGAATATGTTGTTGGTCAAAAATAATACGTCAGATTGGAAAATTGGCAACACTCGAAGGGGGTCGCTTCCATGCGGCACCCGATAAAGCCTCTTGATGCTCAAGCCGCCCGCATTGGTGGTATTTTCCCCTTGCGGGTGGCGATTGTGAGACGGATACCCAACCAACGACCGCCCCTTTTGGAAAATCATTCCAACCTGCGACTGGTATTCATATATTTTCATATGGTTAGAAGTATGTGGGGAATGCTAATCTGGCTTGCCTATGTAAGAATCTTCTGTTATGGATTCATAGTCATATTTTTGTGTAGTTTGTTTCCCACGCACAAATGACGTCTAATTCTGTTGAATGATGTGGGGCGGTTGGTGTGCGATCCAGTGAGCTTATCAAGGCGAGTCAGCGGAAATTACTCATCTAACTCGGCAGAGGCGTTATGGAAAATACCAGTCCGAAAATCCTTCCGACCGACCGCCGCAGCGAGGCTGCCCCCGCATTAATAGCCGACGACGTCTCTCCGACTGAAGTCACTCTTCAGGAAAAACAGCTATTGACCAATCCCGCTGTGCCGAAGAACGATGACGACTGCGCCGGCATCAACCGCAGAGTCAATCGCGAACTTCTGGTCAACCGCCTGAACTTGATCCATTTCCAGGAAGGCCGCATCCTGCTCCAATTTGCCCACCGCCAGTATGGCCGCAGCCTGCTTATACCTGCGTTTCCGAAGCCTTGTTCTGGTTCCGAGTTGGAATGCCTGTGGGCCGAAGCGACCGATGTGCCTCTGCTGACCCGGACGAACGATCTGAAATACATCCTGGTTCCGCGGGGTGAAAAGTTCATCCAATCCATTCCCGAAGTCATCGAGATCAACACCAGGGGCTGCCTCTTGAAGCTGCCGAGCATAAGTCGCGAGATCAGCCATCGCCGGGTCGAACGCCAGCGCTGCGGGGGCATCTTCGTCCATCTATCCCAGAACAGCTGCTCATTTTCAGGTGTGCTCTTGGATTTTGCGGCCTCATCATTCCGGGCCGAGTTCACGGCTGAACCGTATCAGAATTTCGAATGGATTGACCCCGGCCAACCGGTCCTGGTTCTGTTCCACTCCGACCGCCACACACTTTTTTCAGGGGAGTGCCGCATCATCCGCTCGACCCCTGGCCACAGCTCCCGCAGCTATGTGCTGGAACCCCTGAAAAACGAAGTCCAGCGCTACCGGAAGGCCGAATTCCGCAGCCAGCGACAGACCCTTCGCCCTTCACCGAATATCATCTTCCGCCATCCCCTCACCCATAAACGCCTGGATCTGAAAGTGGTTGATATGTCCGGTTCGGGCTTTTCAGTTGAGGAAGTAGAGCGCTCGGCTAGCCTTGTGCCGGGCTTGATTTTACCCGAGGCCGAATTGCATTTCGCCGGCATCTTTAAAATGCCCTGCACCGTCCAAGTGGTTTTTCGCAGGGTCGTCGGCTCCAAAGATAAAACCGGTCGCATCCGCTGCGGGCTGGCATTGATCGACGTTGCAGCCAAAGACCATGTGAAGCTTCTGGGGATACTGCACCAAGTGAAGGATAAAAATGCTTACGTCTGCAACGATTTGGATCTGGAGGCTCTTTGGGATTTCCTTTTCGAAACAGGCTTTATTTACCCCGAGAAATACGCCTTGATCGCAAACAAGAAAAATGAAATCAAGAAAACTTACGCGAAGCTTTACACCTGCAGCCCGGATATCGCTCGCCATTTCGTCTATCAGGACAACGGCGTCATACTGGGGCACATGGCCACGATCCGCTTTTGGGAAAACGCCTGGCTCATCCACCATCACGCCGCTCGAAAATCCGCGCTGAACAAAGCCGGCTTGATCGTGCTGGATCAGATCGGGCGTTTCGGCCACGACACCTTCCGGATCCTCAGGATGCACATGGATTATCTTGTTTGCTACTACAGGCCTCAGAATCGGTTTCCCAACCGGGTGTTCGGCGGAGTAGCGCGTCACATTGACGATCCCAAAGGATGCTCATTGGATTTGTTTGCTTTTGTGAAAAGGGCGGAAGCAAGCAAGACGATCCCGGTTCTTCCAGAGGGCTGGGAACTCGCCCCGGCCGAAGCGACGGACATGGACGACTTGGGGCAGTGTTACGAAGATCTGTCCGGGGGGCTCATGTTGAAAGCGCTCGACCTGGAGGCTTCGAGCTGGAAGAAGGAAGAACTTTGCATTGAATTCCAACGTCACGGCTTCAAACGCGAGCGGCATCTGTTCTCCCTGAGAAAAAATGGTCTACTCAAGGCAATGCTCCTGGTCAACATTTCGGATATCGGCCTCAACCTGTCCGACCTGACCCATTGCATCAACGCCATAGTCCTTGATGCCGGCAGCCTACCGCCGGAAGTCCTCCTGGCCTCGCTGCGTCTGGCGGAAAAGGCCGCAGGCCAATCAGACCTCCCTGCCCTCATTTTCCCCATGTCCTACGTCGAGGAAAATGCAATCCCGTTTGACAAGGCTTATTATCTGTGGGTGTTCCACATGCACACCCAGAGCCAGACCTACTTCAAGTATCTCAGCCGCCTGATGAAATACGTGTAAGCGCCGACAATTTCAGCTCCGTCCTCACCAGGGCGCCTCGTCCGGGGCATTACCGGCCCAAGGGACTGCCCCTTGCCCCGTTTCGACATTACTTGGTCCGACCGCGTGCAATCATCCCCACTGCGGCAGACAGGGTCAGGCCCCCGGCTTGCGGCCGCGGCAGACCATGAGAGGCGTGTAGGTGAAGATGCGCGGGTCCGAAAACACTGCATCGAGCTCCGCAATGAACTCTTCCCGGCCGCCCGGGTATTCATCAAATTCATACCCGGACCTCTCCGCGGCGATCTGCGCTTTTTTCTTCCAGTTGAATTTTTCGTTTTCCTTGAAGGTGCTGTAAATGAGGTTGTGGGGAGCGACCATGACCTGGATATCCTCGAACCCCAGATCGTAGAGGTAGGCATAGAGCTTGATCCCGATATAAGGATCGAAATTGAGGCGCTCTTCCAGCCGCGCCATGATAAAACTCACGGCGCGCTCCAGCCGCAAAGGGAAGCCGTGGAAACGCAGGCAGTTGCAGTCCAGATCGATGAGGCAGAGCGTGCCGCCGGGGTTGAGGGCGGCGCTGAGGTGGCGGACCATGTCGAAACTCTGAATCCGGTAGTATTCAAGGACAAACCGGACCCAGATGAAGTCGAAGCGGCCGAGGTCGCCCAGCGGCTCGCGGATGTCCTTGACGCGAAACTCGAGCCCCGGCGCCTGATAGTGCGCCCGGGCGAAGTCGATGCGCTGGGCTGCGATGTCCACGCCAAGGCTGTGCCCGCCGGGCTGCACACCCCGGTTCAGGTGAAAGGTGGTCTTGCCGGATCCACAGCCGAGATCGCCCACGCGCATTCCGGGCTGAAGGCCTGCCCAGCGGGCGTGCTCCTCCACCGTGCGGCCGTCGGTCTTCACGTCGAGGCGAATGGCCTCCTCTTCGCTTTCCATCAAGTAGTTGCGTTCGCTCATCGTCTGTTGCGCTCCCGGGGGAAGATGGCGGCCCTGCCGGCGTCATTCAACGCCGGCGCGGGGCCCGGATCGGGGCGGTCCGCCGGCCGAAGTCCTATGCCGGGTATCGTAGGCCGCCTGCTTTGTCAATGCCTGATTCCTGACACACCTGCCGGGTGATCTGCGCACGGTTGCGAGTTCGGCGGTGAAGCGCAAACGGTCGTTGACTCCGACCGGCACATTGGCGGCTCTTGTATTTGGCCGACGCTTCTGATATGGGAGTCGATCTTTGTTATCACCGAGGAGGAACCGCATTCATGACAGATCAACCCGAAACCAACGCACCCGAAGAAAGTTTCGCTCAGCTTCTGGAAGCCTTCAGTCCCGGAACCCGGTCCGAAGTCCGCGTCGGCGACCGCGTAAAGGGTAAAGTCATATCGATTGGAAAAGACACGGTGTTCGTCGACGCCGGGATGAAGATCGACGCCGTTGTCGAGCGCAGCGAACTGCTCGACGCCGACCAGCAGCTCACCTGCGCCGAAGGCGACGAGCTGGAACTTTACGTGATTGCCGTTGGCGAAAACGAAATCCGTCTGTCGCGGGCCATTTCCGGAATCGGCGGGGCCGAAATCCTGCGCGAAGCGCAGCAAAAATCCGCACCGGTGGAAGGCAAGGTCAAGGAAATCTGCAAGGGCGGCTTCACGGTCGAGGTACTTCAGCGCCGCGCCTTCTGCCCGCAGAGCCAGATCGACCTGTCTCCGGCGGAGGACCCCTCCGTGCACGTGGGCGCGACCTACCAGTTCCTGGTCACGCGCTTCGAGGACCGGGGCCGCAACATCGTAGTGTCGCGGCGCGCCCTTCTCAGCCGGGAGCTTGAGGCCGCCCGCAAGCAGTACCTGGCGACACTGAATACGGGCGATGTGCTCGACGGCAAAGTCACCCGCATCATGCCCTTCGGCGCTTTCGTGGAATTGTCCCCCGGCGTGGAGGGCATGGTCCACGTTTCGGAGATCGGCTGGTCCAAGACGGCGCAGCCCGGCGATGTCCTGAAGCCGGGAGACCGTCTGCGGGTCAAAGTGCTCGGGGTCGAGCCTGCGGGAGTCAAAGGACAGCCGCGCATCGGCCTTTCCATCAAGCAGCTCGAGGCGGACCCCTGGCTCAGCGTTGAGGACAAATGCAAGGAAGGGGATGTCGTGCGCGGCAAGGTCACCCGCTGCATGCCCTTCGGGGCCTTCGTCGAGATCGCCCCGGGAATCGAGGGCATGGTCCACATCAGCGAAATGAGCTACACCCGCCGGGTGAACAAGACCGAGGACATCGTCAACCCCGGGGATCTCGTCACGGTGGCCGTCAAGGCCCTGGACCTGGAAAAAAAGCGTATCTCGCTCAGCCTGCGGGATGCCGAGGGCGATCCCTGGGGCGAGGTCCTCGACCGCTTCGCAGTGGGCCAGCGCGTGGAAGGGGTTCTCGAGAAAAAGGAAAAGTTCGGTTACTTCGTGCGCCTGGCGCCCGGCATCACCGGGCTTCTGCCGCTGGGGAGCATCCGTCGTTCCGCGTCTGCCGCCGCCCTGGAGAAAGCCAAGGAGGGCGAAACCCTCACCGTGGCCGTAGAGGAAATAAATCTCCAACGGCGCCGGATTTCGCTCGCCCCGGCCAGTGAGGGGGACGAGGGCAACTGGCAGCAGTTCAGCGCCCAAAGCGCGGGTTCCTCCCTCGGAGCGCTGGCCGAAAAACTCCAGAACGCCCTGTCGTCGCAAAAAAAAGCCGGACGCTGATCCAGGGCGACGTGACGCTCGCCCTGTCGCCGATGCCGGTCCCCGACTGCCCGGCCGCATAACCGCGTTTACAGGCTGTAGGCCTTGCGGCGGTTGAACTCGGCCTGCTTGCCTTCATTCCACTGCGACACCGGTCGCAGGTAGCCGACCACCCGGCTGTAAACCTCGCACCGGCGGTAGTTCGACAAGTGCGGGTCCTTGCTGAAACACTCCTCGCATTTGTTGTGAAACCGTTCGGGCTCGGGCTCGTAGACCGCCCCGCCGCTTATCGCAAAACCTTCGGCCGTGAGTGACACGCCCACTTTCACCTCTTTGCCGCAGTCATGGCAGATGCCCTCAAAACCCAACTCTGTTTTTTCAGGGTGCGCATCAAACAATTCGTGCAACCTCTGGACCTTCATCATCGTCAGAACCTCCACACGGACGTTATTGCACCTCAGTCTCCGTACGCCGGCCGGGAGATCCCGTATCCGGGGTAAAACATCTTTTAAAAGTTTACATCCGCTTCATATGGTATGTCAATTGGATAGGAGTCGCCACATATTGTATCTTTCTAAAATAACGGCAAATAAATCTGTTTGAATATTACGGATCAATGGTTAAAATCTGGGATAACATTGCATATGCGGGGGTATCGAAATGAAATCCGCTTTAAAGTGGACGGTTATCGCTGTTGCGGCCCTGGTGGTCGTGGTGATCGGCGCCCTGCTGATCATCCCCAGCTTCATTGACGTGAACAAATTCAAGCCGGAGCTCGAAAAGTATGTTTCCGAGGCGACCGGCCGGCCGCTCAGCGTCGGCGGCGACGTACGCCTGAGCCTGTTTCCGTGGGCGGGGGTTTCGTTTTCCGATCTGAAACTCGGCAACATCCCGGCGTTCACAGAAAAAGACTTCCTTACGGTGAAGTCGTTTGACGTTCGCGTGAAGCTGCTGCCCCTGCTGTTCAAACAGGTGGAGGTCGACCGCCTGGTAATTCTCGAGCCCCGCATCTTCCTGGTGGCAAACAAGGACGGCCGCGTCAGCTGGGACTTCGGCACCAAACCGGCGGAAGCCAAACCTTCGGCCCAGCCCGATGCGGCCACCGCCCAAGCGGGGCTGCCCATCCAGTCGCTCATGGTCGGGGAACTGAGCATCCAGAACGGCCAGCTGACGCTGATCGACCACGGGAAGGGTTCACGCCAGGAGATCTCCCGGATGAACCTGTCGCTGAAGGATGTGTCGCTGGAACGGCCGGTGCGATTCTCGGTCTCTGCGTCGTTTAACCAAAAGCCGATGTCCGCTGAAGGCCGCTTTGGCCCGGTGGGGACGAACATCGGGCAAAGCGTCGTGCCACTGGAGATCAAGGCGGATGCCTTCGGCCAGCTGAAACTGCAGCTCAAGGGCTCGGTGGAGAATCTGCTCGCCGCCCCCCTGGCAACCGTCACCCTGGAGGTTGCGGAGTTTTCGCCGCGCAAACTGGCCGCCGATCTCGGACAGCCCCTGCCCGCCACCGCCGACGCCAACGTGTTGGAGCGGCTGGCGTTCAAGGCCGCCGTCAAGGCCGACGCCAAGGCGGTGGCGGTATCCGATGGGCTGCTCACGCTGGACGATTCCAAGCTGAACTTCACCCTCGACGCCAGGGAGTTCGCCAAACCCAACCTCACCTTCGACCTCAAGCTCGACCGGATCGATCTCGACCGCTATCTGCCGCCGAAGGCAGCGGAGGGTCATAAGAAAGCCCCGGAAGCTCAAGCCGCACCATCCGGCTCCCAACCGGCTCAAGCGACTCCCAAAAAGACCGACTACACACCCCTGCGGCAGCTGGTAATGAGCGGGAATGCCGCCATCGGCAAACTCACGGTCAACAACGCCAAGCTCGAGGACGTGAACCTGAAGATTTCGGCAAAGGCCGGGGTCATCTCGTTGGATCCGCTCACAATGAAGCTTTACCAGGGCAGCGCGTCCGGCAAGACCGTGGTGAATGTTAAAGGCGACAGCCCGGCGACGGATGTGCAGCTCAATCTGGACAAGGTGCAGGTTCACCCCTTGCTTAAGGACATTGCCGACAAAGACTTTCTCGAAGGAACCGCTAAAACACAGGTTGCGCTTTCCATGACCGGTGACGACCCGGCGCGCATCAAACAAACCCTGAACGGCAAGGGCAACCTCGTGTTCAGCGACGGCGCCCTCATCGGTGTGGACTTGGCCGGCATGGCGCGCAACGTCAAGGCCGCTTTGGGAGGGGAGGTCAAATCCGGCCCGAAACCACGAACGGATTTTGCGGAGTTTCTCGTACCGTTTACGATCGAAAACGGTGTGTTTCACACCTCCGAGACATCTTTGAAATCGCCGCTTCTGCGGCTGCTGGCAGCCGGCAAGGCCGACCTGGTGAAAGAAACCCTGGATTTCCGGATCGACACCAAGCTGGTCGGCACCATCAAGGGCCAGGGGGACGACAAAGACCGCTCCGGCGTCGACGTACCCATCATCGTGTCGGGCAGCTTCGCCAATCCCAGTTTCCGGCCTGACGTGGAAGCCCTGGCGAAGGACCAGCTCAAAAAAGCCCTTAGCCCATCGGGGGCGGACGGAGCGCCTGTCAAGCCGAAGGATCTGATCAAGAATTTGTTGCCCAAGAAGAAATAGAACCTGCCCGTCGTGACGGAAGGGAGAAAACCCCATGAAACACCGCTCGCTGTGCCTCACTCTTCTTTTGTGGGTTGGGTTCGTCGCCGGTTGCGCCGGCTTCGGCAAGGCGCTCGAAGCTCCGCGCGTTTCCCTGTCCAACATTCAGGTGCAGGATAGCAAAGGGCTGGAGACGACGTTCTTGGTCCACCTGCGGGTGACGAATCCGAACGATGTGGACCTCGATGTTAAGGGCGTGGATTGCGACCTGGAAATCAACGGCAAGCCGTTTGCCTACGGCATCTCCAACACTCAGGTCAAGGTGCCGGCCTTCGGCTCGGAGACCATACCGGTAACGGTCTACTCGTCGGTGCTGGACATCGTCAAAGGCCTGTTTGGGCTGCAGCAGAGAGAGGATCTCAGCTACCGGGCCAAAGGCAAGGTGCGTATCCAGGGCGGCGGGCTCATGCCGTCGACGCTCCCGTTTGATTCCCAGGGGACGGTTTCGATCAAGGAATTGGCCTCCGGCAGGAAGGGCCCGTCCTGATTCGTTCGGATGCGCATGCATAGAAAACAGGGGTTGATTCGAGCGATTGTTGTAGTATAAGTGACTTGGATATAAACTTTGGAGCCTGCACCGGAAACGGTGCAGGTTTTTTTTGAATGGAAACAGAATCCACCCCCATCCCTTCGGGCGGCTTTTTCGGGCGCGTGTGGCGCTGGTTCAGCGTCGATTTCCTCGGCATCGCCGGGGAAATGCGCCTGAGCTATCTCCCGCCGCTCATGGTCTACCTGGCAGCCGGCGTCTCAGGCTTCACCGGCATCATCGAAAGCTTTTTCGTCAAGGACCAGCTGGGGCTGTCCGCGTCCTTCCTGGCGGGGCTGGGCTTCTGGGCCGGGCTTCCCTGGGCGCTCAAGATGCCCGTCGGGCACCTGGTGGATCTCTTCTGGCAGCGCAAGTCGTTTTTTGTATATTTCGGGGCGCTGTTGATGGCGGCCGGCCTTTTGATCATGGTGGGGCTCACGGGCTACAGGGACTGGATGAGCGGCATCCTGCCGCCGGATATCTGGTACATCGTTTCGTCGCTGATATCCCCCACGGGCTTCGTCTTCCAGGACGTCGTGGCCGACGCCATGACGGTGGAAGCGGTGCCGCGGCATGACGAAAACGGGGCGCCGATCCCGGAGAAAGACCTGCAGCGCATGCACGTCACCATGCAAACCCTGGGCCGGATCGCCATCATCGGCGGCAGCGCCTTGGTGGCCGGCATCGGCGGCTGGCTGGCCCAAACCCTGTCCTATGTCGTCATGTACAAGGCGTCGCTGCTGATCCCGGTGGTCTCGGTCGCCGGGGTGACCCTCGGGGACGTGAACCTGATGCTGCGACGCCGCCGCTACCGCCGCAGCGGGTTTTCCGAGCAGGACATCCGCCGGATGCTGCACGCCGAGAAGCCGGAGCTTGCACCGAATTGGACCATCCTCACGGGCAGCGCAGCCTTCGTCGCCGCCAGCCTTTTTCTGGGCCTGTCCCGGCTGGCCGCCAAGATGGAAACAATTTTCTGCGCCTCCCTGCTCATCATCGGCTATCTCATCCACCAGCTCCTGCGGGAGATGGCGCCGGAAAAGCGCCGGGAGATCGTCGGGATCGCCGTCATCGTCTTTGTGTTCCGTGCCATGCCCGGGGCCGGCGCCGGGGCCAGCTGGTGGCAGATCGACGTGCTCGGTTTCGACGAGGCCTTCTTCGGCACCCTACGCCAGATATCGTCCATCCTGGCCATCCTGGGGATGTTTGCCCTGCGGGGCTGGATGAGCCGCCGGCCGATCCCCTATCTCGTCGTGTTTCTGTCGCTCTACGGCACGGTGATGACGATGCCTTTTGTCGGGATGTATTACGGCCTGCACGAGTGGACGGAAAGCGCCTTCGGGTTCGGCGCCCGCGCCATCGCCCTCATCGACACCATGGCCGACTCCCCTCTCGGCCAGGTCGCCATGGTGCCCATGCTGGCCTGGATCGCCCGGGAGGCGCCCGAGAACCAGAAAGCCACCTACTTCGCGGTCATGGCGGCCTTCACCAACCTGGCACTCTCCGCCGCGAGCCTCGGCACCAATTACATGAACCAAATCTTTATCGTCGAGCGCGGCAGCTACGGCGAGCTGGGTCGGCTGATGATGACCGTGAGCCTCATCGGCCTGGTGATCCCCATCGCCACGGTGCTGATCGTCAATCGTTGGTGCCGACTGCGACCGGCGGCAACCACTTCCTAAATCGAAAGGCACAGACTCATGAAACTCGGCATCATCGGACTACCCCTCTCCGGCCGGTCCACGACCTTCGAGGCCCTGACCCGCCAAGGAAGCGAAACCGCCTCCCGCGGCGAAGACCGGCTCGCGGTGGTGCGCGTGCCCGACGAGCGTGTGGACCGCTTGAGCCGGATGTTCGAACCCCAGAAGACCATCTATGCCCAGGTGGACTATCTGCTCGCCGGCCAGGGAAGCCAGAAAAGGGAGGCCAACCCCTGGCTGCCCGTGAAGGATTGCGACGCCCTGATCCACGTGGTGCGCAACCATGGACCGGACCGCACCCCGGCCGCGGACTTCCGCGCGGTGGAGCAGGAGTTGATTCTCTCGGACCTCGTGCAGGTGGAAAAACGCCTGGAGCGCATAGCGCTCGACCACCGGCGCGGCAAGAAAATGAACCCCGAGGAACAACAGCTACTGACCGAGTGCCGCCGGCTGCTCGAAGCCGAAACCCCTCTGCGCCACCGGCCCGAGCTGTCCGACGGGAAACCGCTGAGGGGCTTTGCGCTGCTCACCGCCAAGCCGATGCTGGTGCTCTTCAACAACGAGGACGGCGACCCGGCGCTGCCGGACATCGGGGACATCGCCGATCAAGAAAAATGCTTGGTGCTGCGGGGGAAACTCGAACAGGAGCTATCCCGCATGAGCGAGGAGGACGCCGCGGAGTTCCTCGAGGAATATCAGATCGGCACCTCCGCCATGGGCCGGATGATTCGGCTGTCCTATGAAGTCATGGGGCTCATCGCCTTTTTCACAGTCGGCAGCGACGAGGTCCGCGCCTGGACCATCCGCCGGGGCACCCCGGCCGTCGAGGCTGCCGGCGCGATCCACAGCGACATCCAGAAGGGCTTCATCCGGGCCGAAGTGATCTCTTACGAGGATCTCATGGCGGCCGGCTCGACGGCCGAGGCTCGCCGCCGCGGGACCTTTCGCCTGGAGGGCAAGACCTACGAAGTCAAGGACGGCGATATCATCAATTTCCGGTTCAATGTCTAGTGCTGGGTGAGCGGGCGCCCGGATGTTCCGGACATTCAGCTCTTGCCAAACGCCACAATAAATAGATACTTAAGTACCCGTAAACCTCCCGTTGATAAACACCACTGATGATGGATGCAGAGGAGTCGTCGATGAGCCAGGATTTTATTTTAGACATCATCGCCCAGGGCGCCTGGAACGGCGGCACGCTCGTGGACAATTCGATCTACGAGAACAAGGGCATGGCCTTCAAGGGCGGCATTTCGGTCAACCGGGAGACCATCGAGGAGCGTATCGGCGTGCGCACCCGCGTGGCCGCCCCCTTGGATGCGCGCATCGGCGTTCTCGCGTTCCAGGACCTGCTCGACACCTCCGGCATCGACCCGGCCCGCATCCGCGTGCTCATCGCGGCCACCAACATCGGCGAAGACAAGTTCGACCCCGGTCCGACCAGCAGTTACCTGTACGACCGCGTCCGGCAGGCCTGCCCCCGGGCGCTTGTGCTCGATCTCTATGCCGGCTGCCCCGGTTTCAACGTGAGCATGGAGGCGCTCTACATGCTGGCACTGGCAGGCGCGCTTGAATCGGGGGACCTCGCCGTGATCATAGGCGCCGAGAACATCCACCGCGCCGAGGCCTTCAAGCCCCTGGACACGGCCAACATCATCTTCGGCGACGACGCCCTGGCCACGGCGGTTGAAATCGGCGGCTGCGCCGGAAGCTCGTCGCCCGGCCGTGTGAGCGCCGAGGTTGCGGTCGATGCCGGCGAGGAGGTCATCGCCGCCGTCGCATCCGGCCTCCTGCCTTGGGCACGCGAAGGCCGGCTGGAGGGCATCGTCGTCGACAACCAGCTGGGCAAAATCGAACTGCGGGTTCCGGCCACCGCCGCCCGGGTGCAGCACGCGCTGATGGAACGACTTTTCCCAAAAGAAACTGCGGCCGGTGCCTTTAAGAATTTTCGCACGGCCTTTGAAATCTATGAAGGCTACGGCACCGGTTTCGGCTACGACATGATGAGCGCCGACGCCGACCCGCGGACCGTGCAAAGCATCGCCGGCGCCTACACGGCCTCGGGCAAATACCGCCGGCTGGCGGCCGTGTTCCTCAAAAAAGGACAGCCGGTCCGCCTCAGCCTTATCGAAGGCTCGTCCGCGGCGCGGGTTTCTCCCGCCAGGGGGGTTATCGACACACTGACCCGCAGCCACGGCTGTTTTGCAGGCTTCATCGAAGCCAAATTTGATGAAGACGGGGTCTTTGGCGTGATGGACGGAAAAGGCGTGTTCCTCTACGCCACCCGGGGGGCCAAGGCTCACCTCTCGGCGCTGCTGGCGGCCAACCAACTCTCTCTGCAGGACATCGACCTGTTGATCGAACACCAGGCCAATTTCGCCATGCTGCCCCTGACCCTCGAGCAGGTGCTGGCGGAAGGGAAAGCGGCCGAACGCGAAAAGGTCGCCCGCTTCCTGGCCGAAAAGATGGTGGTCAACATCCACGAGCGCGGCAACTGCTCGGTGGTCTGCATGCAGCGGCTGCCCTACGACCTCGCCCGCGGCGCCCTGACGCCCGACACGATCCAGGGGTACCCCGTCAACCGTAACCTGGAGCGCCTCAGGCACGCCCGCACCATCCTCTTCGACTCGGTCGGCGCCGGCATGACCCGCAGCTCGTTTCTGCTGAAGAAGTAATAAACTTGCCTGATCTTGAATGCATCGACGTGGGTGCCGGTGATCGTCCTGCCTCTGACGGCAGTGACGGTGGCCGGTGTCGAGGTGCGCGCAGTAAACAAGTTGGGGGAGAAACTTCTCCCTCGACGCAAGACAACCGTGCCGATCGGGAGAAAACAGGCGCACCCGTCAGCCTGGCAGCCGGGATGCCTCCGCCGAACACGCCTTGGCATATCAATTGACGATCTGATCACGTCAAATCTGACTTGACTTTAGGCGATATTCGTTTATGTTCCGGGCACCCAAAACCCGAAAGGAGAATCTGTGATGAAATTTGCTTGGATTTCCGCACTCAGCGTCCTCGCCGCCGTGACGCCGGCCGCCGCCGCGGACGCGCCCAAAGTGGCGCTCGAGACCGACAAGGGCAAGATCGTGATCGAGCTTTACCCGGACAAGGCACCCAAGACCGTCCAGAACTTTTTGGACTATGTGGATGCCGGTCATTACAACAACACCATTTTTCACCGCGTCATCCCCAACTTCATGATTCAGGGCGGTGGCTACACCGCGGACCTGACCGAGAAGCCGACCCGCGCGCCGATCCCGCTCGAAAGCCAGAACGGGCTGAAGAACGATCGTGGCTCGGTGTCGATGGCGCGACGGGGTGATCCGAATTCGGCGACCGCGCAGTTCTTCATAAACGTCGTCGACAACCCGCGGCTGGACTACCCGAATCCCGACGGCAACGGCTATGCCGTGTTCGGCAAGGTCGTCGAGGGCATGGATGTCGTCGACAAGATCCGCGCGGTGCCCACCGGTTCGAGCGGCCCGCACGCCAGCCTCCCCAGCACACCGGTTGTCATCAAGTCCGCACGCATCGTCAAGTAGGAGCCTGCATGATCCGCCTGTACACCAACCTCGGCCCGATCACGATCGAGCTCGACCACCAGAGAGCGCCCAAGACCGCCGAGAACTTCGAGAACTACGTGCGCAACGGTTTCTACGACGGCACCCTGTTCCATCGCGTCATCAACGGTTTCATGATCCAGGGCGGCGGTTTCGAGAAAGGAATGCGGCAGAAGACCACCGAGGATCCGATCCCGAACGAGGCGCGCAACGGCGTGCGCAACGCCAAGTACACGCTCGCGATGGCACGCACGGGTGATCCTCATTCGGCCACCGCCCAGTTCTTCATCAACGTGGCCGACAACGATTTCCTCAATCACACCGAGCCGACGCCGCAAGGCTGGGGCTACTGTGTGTTCGGAAAGGTGATCGAGGGCTTCGCCACGGTCGACAAGATCAAGGAAGTACGGACCGGTCGACACGGCGCCCATGCCGACGTTCCGGAGGTCGACGTCTTCATCGAGCGCGCCGAAATCCTCCCGTGACCCAAACCGCCGGCGCGATCCCTCCGGCGCTTGCGGTCGAGCCGACGGCTGAGCCGCTGGTCGATCCAATATTCATCTCAGACCTGCATCTCACCTCCGAGCGGCCGCGCACGATCGCTCGCTTCCTGCGCTTCATGCGTGAGGATGCCCCGGGCCACCCGGAACTGGTGGTCCTCGGCGATCTCTTCGAGTTCTGGATCGGCGACGACGCCGGCGCAGCCGCAGCTCCGCTGATCGCGGCGCTGGCGGACGCATCTGCTTCGGGCCAGCGGGTGCTGCTGATGCACGGCAACCGTGATCCCCTGCTCGGCCGGCACTTCGCCGCCGCCACGGGTGGCACGTTGCTCGCCGATCCCATCGTCCTGGACGTCGCCGGCACGAAGACGCTGCTGACCCCGAAGGGCGGCAAGGTGCCGGTCGCCTACGAGGGTGCGGAGTTCGCCCGCGACGGCAAGGGCGTGTACGTGCTGACGGACCGCGAATCCGAGTACATGCGGCTCGCCTACGTCGACCTCGCGACCGGCAGGCACCGC
>Ga0210103_1000086_pt1 | contig 16138 bp, 15 predicted proteins | sample RushSE_CattailNL_6_FD_185564 | JGI IMG/M metagenome (GOLD analysis project Ga0210103, IMG submission 185564) | Wetland microbial communities from San Francisco Bay, California, USA, that impact long-term carbon sequestration - RushSE_CattailNLA_D2... | ecosystem: Environmental > Aquatic > Marine... | reverse complement strand
GCCTTCGACGAGTTCACTCTCGCAGCTGCCGCACAGAATTTACGACGCCTGGCGAAGCTCACCGGCTGCGGACCACCGAGTGATCACGGCCTTCCTGCGCCCGCTTGAGGCGCAGACGAGCGATCGAGACGCCCGGTCGTTCGCCATCCTGGACAGGTCATACGGGCTTTGCATGCAGTCGAATCCGTACGGACTCTGCTCATCGCAAACAGACCGCGCCCGATCAGAGGGCGTCCACCCGGCTGCGGAACGCCTCGTACTCGTCCACCACCCGGTCGTGCACCTCGAGCTGCGGATAGTGGCCCACGCTCTCCAGCACGACGACGTCCGGATCCGGGACGAGTTCCCGGTAGCGCTGCGCGAGGTGGCGACCCGACACCGGATCGACGGCTCCGCAGATCAGGCGCCGCGGCACGGTGGATTCGACCAGCGCGCCAACCCAGCGTGCCCGATTGCGACGACGCTGCTCCATGTAGTTGATGAGCCGCGCGAGCGCCTGCCGGCCGCCGTCGTGCTCGACCAGGACCCAGAGGTCCGTCAGCTCCTCGCGGGTCGGCGGCGCGCTGCCGGCGATCGAGAGCATGGTGTCCTCGAACTTCTGGTAGCTCATGGCGCGAGCCAGCAGTGGCCCGATCAGCGGCCGCGCGAGCAGCTTCTGGATCGGTCGCGCGCGGTGGGTCTCAGGAAAGAGGCCGCCGTTCAGGAACACCATGCTTGCGAGGCGCAACCGCCCTTCGCGCTCGCGGGCAAGCAGTTCCTGCGCCACCGTGTCGCCGTAATCGTGCGCCAGAACGTGGGCGCTGGTCACGCCGCAGTCCTCGAGCAGCGCCGTGCAGAGGTCGGCCTGCAGCGTGATCGGATAGTCGCTGTCGCGGGGCTTGTCCGAGAGCCCGAAGCCGAGCAGGTCGAGCGCGTAGAGCGAGTAGTGCTCGGCCAGCCGGGGCCAGACGCGCACCCAGTCGTAGCTCGCCGTGGGATAGCCGTGGATCAGGAGCAGCGGCGGATGGCCGGGCGTCACGGCCGTGCGCACGAATACCTTGTGGCCCGCGAGGCGTCGGGTCTCGCCGGCGCTGATCCAGTCACGCAGGTGCTGCGAACCGTCCATGTGACCTCGATCCTCTCCCACCCGCAGTCGCGAGCCCGCGCAGTATGCTGAATTCCTTTCCAGACGACAGCCGCGCGCTCGTCACGGGCGCGAGCCGGGGCATCGGCCTCGAGTTCGTGCGCCAGCTGCTGGCCGATGCGCGATTCACGCGAGTACTCGCGGGCTGCCGCGATCCCGGGCGTGCAGTCGATCTCGCGACACTCGCCGCGACCGAGCCGCGGCTGCAGCTGCTGCGGCTCGACGTCGCGGACGATCAATGCGCCGCGAGCGCGGCTCGCGCCGCGCGGGAGATCAGCGACCGGCTGCACCTCGTCGTGAATTGCGCGGGCATGCTTCACGACGCGAGTGCGGGCGTCGTGCCCGAGAAGAGGCTCGCGGACGTGCGGCCGGAGGCGCTGGCCGCGAGCTTCGCGGTGAACGCCTTCGGTCCGCTGCTCGTGGCGAAGCACTTCGAGCCCCTGATCGCGCGTCGCGAGCGCGCCGTGTTCGCAAGCCTTTCGGCGCGAGTCGGCAGCATCGGCGACAATCGCCTCGGCGGCTGGTATGCCTACCGTGGCGCCAAGGCGGCGCAGAACATGTTCACGAAGACATTGGCGATCGAATGGGCACGCTCGCGCCGCAACGTCGTCTGCATCGCGTTGCACCCTGGCACGACCGACACCGGGCTTTCGCGTCCCTTCCAGTCTGGCGTGCCCCCGCAGCAGCTCTTCGCGCCGGAGCGCACGGTGCGCCAGCTGCTCGCCGTGATCGACCGCCTGACGCCGGCGGACACCGGGCGCTTCTTCGCCTGGGACGGCAGCGGAATCCCCTGGTGAACGAGTCGCCCGGCACCTGCCCGGCGCTGGCGGCATCGGACCCCGCGCAGCGGCGCAGCTTGCTGCCGGTGCTTCATCGCGACGATCAGGTGGTGGTGATCAACAAGCCGTCAGGCCTGCTGGTACACCGCTCGCCGATCGATCGCCACGAGACCCGATTCGCGGTGCAACTGCTCCGCGATCAGCTCGGACGACGGGTGTTTCCGGTGCACCGTCTCGACAAGGGCACCTCGGGTGCCCTTGCGTTCGCGCTCGACCGCGATTCGGCGGCCGCGCTTGCGAAGGCGTTCGCTTCAGGCTCGGTGGCGAAGACCTATCTCGCGCTCGTACGCGGCTGGCCGGAAGATTCCGGCGTGATCGAGCATGCGCTCGAGCCGGTGCCCGATGCCTACGGGCTGCCGACGCCCGCGATCGCGCGCGAGGCGCGCACGAGCTTTCGCACGCTGGAACGCGTCGAGCTGCCGGTGCGCGTGGACCGCTATCCCAGCTCGCGCTATGCGCTGGTGGAACTCGCCCCCGATACCGGGCGCCGCCACCAGCTGCGCCGCCATCTCGCGCACGTCTCCCATCCCATCATCGGCGACTCGACCTACGGCAAGGGCCGGCACAACCGCCTGTTCGCCGAGCGCTACGGAGTGCGACGCCTGATGCTGGCCTGCGTGGCACTCGGGTTCGAGCATCCGTTGACCGGAAAACGGATCGGCGTCCGTGCCGATCCGGGTCCGGAATTCGCGCATCTGGCGCGCGAGTTCGGCTGGGGACCGACGGCGTGGGGATGCGACCGCGACGGCCCTGGCTGACGGACTCAGCTCATCTTCGCCTTGACCTTGGCGGCGAGCGCCGCGATGTCGGCCTGGCGACCCTTGTCGGCGAGCTCGCGGCCCGGGCGCGGCGGCGCCTTGGACGCGCGGTCGAGATGCTGCAGCGCCTTCGCATAGTCGCCCTGCTCGTAGAGGAATTCGGCGAAGAAATAATTCGGGTCGATGCCGTTCGGGTTGATCTCGAGGGCCTTCGTCAGCAACTCGCGCGCCTTGTCGTGGTCGCCGAATCCGAGCGGGAAGCCCGGAACCTTGAAGTAGAGCGTGCCGAGGCTGGTGTAGGCCGAGCCGTCGAGTGCGCTGGGGTTGAGCTTGAGCGCGGCCTCGAGGTTGCCGCGCGCTTCCTTGGCGAGCCCGAGCGCGCCGAGGCCACCTTTCGCGCCCGCGTAGCTGCTCTCGATGATGCCTTCCCAGATCAGCGCCTCGGCCCGGCCGGGATGCTGCTTCACGAAACCCTCGGCACGTTTCTCGAGCGCGTCGAACGCCTTCGCGCGCTCGTCGCCCGCGGGCGTCTCGTAGTTCACCTTGGCCCAGGACTGCTGGATCGACAGCAGCTCTGCGTCGAAGGCGGGATCGGACGCGACCGCGTGGCTGGTGACGGCGGCGAACAACAGCGTGGCAGCGAACAGGTAACGGGGATGCTTCATCTCAGGAGTCCTCTCAGTTTCTGGCGGCCGCGACGGACTCGCCGGCGTAGCGACGGATCACGGGCAGCTGCTTGCGGAGTGCACCGTCCACGACGCGCGGCAACAGGCCGTTGACGCGGGCGAACAACTTTTCGGGCCAGCCGAGCACGGCCTCGACCTTGCCGCCGGCGAGCATGTCGCAGACGGCCTTCGCGACCAGCTCCGGCGAATCCATCGCCACGCCCAGCTCGTCGTTCATGCGCTCGACGGCCGAGGTGTTGATGCCGGTGCGCGTCGCGCGCGGCGCGACGTAGCGCACGCAGACCTTCGTGTCGGCCAGCTCGCGTCGCAGCGCCTCGGTGAAGCCGCGCACCGCGAACTTGGTAGCCGAGTAGACGGCGTAGCCCGGGTAGCCGATCGCACCGAACACGGAGCCCGTGTTCAGGATGCACGCCTCGGGTTGGGCGAGCAGGTGCGGGAGCAGCTCGCGGCAGAGGTGTATCGGTGCCTGCAGGTTGATGGCGATGGCGAGATCGACCTGGCTCGCGGGCTGGTCGACGACCATCGTGAAGTGATTCACGCCGGCGTTGTTAACCAGCACGTTGATGCCACCGCGCCAGGCCGCGGCTTCGGCACAGAGCCGCGAGCGCTCCGCGGCCGAGGTGAGGTCGGCCTGCAGTGTGCCGACGCGCACGCCGTACGCCGCGAGGCGGTTCGCCGTGCGTGCGAGCGCCGCCGCATCGCGGTCAACGAGCAGTACGGACGCGCCTCGCGCCAGCAGCTCGGCGGCGATCGCGCCGCCGATGCCGCCGCCGCCGCCGGTGACGAGGGCACGGATCTGGTCGGGCTTCATGCGCTCCTCCTCTGCACCGTGGGGATGGCGCGGACGGACGCCGCGTCGTCGAGCCCGCGGAACACCTGGCCGTAGAGCCAGAAGATACCGCGCGCGCAGCGCAGCACGGCCGCGCGGTCGTCTTCGTCGGTGAGCCGCTCGAGGATGGCCGCGAGGTCGTTGATGTGTTCCTTGTCGAGCTCGCCGTGGCTGCGCAGGTAGGTGAACGCGGTGACCGGCAGCGCGAGCGTCTGCTGGATGCGGTCGGCGGCGTTGAGCGCGAGCGCCACGCTGGTGCCCTCGAGCACGTGCACCATGCCGAAGAACCCGACCGGATTGCGGCGGAACACGGTGTCGTAGGCGTAGGCGACCATCGCCTCGGTCGCGACGGCGGGCTCCGAGGCCGCGGCCGCGGCGCGATCGCCGCCCGCACGCTCGATGTCGTTCAGGATCCACTCCTCGTGGCCCGTCTCTTCCTCGAGGTAGTGCAGCACCGCGTCGCGCAGCCAGGCGTGACGGTCGGGCAGGCGCGCGCCCACCGCCATCAGCAGCGGCACGGTGTGGCGCACGTGGTGGTAGGCCTGCGTAAGGAACGCGACATACAACTCCCGCGTCACGTCGCCGGCCAGCGCGCGCCGGATCACCGGGGCCGACAGCAGGTACTCGCGGTCAGGCGCGGTGGCACGGGCCAGCTGCTCGTGGAAGGTCATCGATCACCTCGTGTTCAGGCAGAAGTCGTGTCGTGGTACAGCGCTTCGAGCCTTGCGCCGTGGCGGCGCAGGATCTCGGCGCGACGCAGGCGGCCGTTCGACGTCAGCAGGCCGTTGTCGAACGAGAACGGCTCGGGGGCGCGCAGCCAGCGGCGTACCTGCGCATAGGAAGGCAGCCGCGAATTCGCGGCCGCGATGCCGCGCGCGAGCTCGGCGTCGCTCACGGCGTCGTCCGTCGCGCAGACGATCGCCACCGCATGGGGCCGCCCCTCGCCGTGCACCATCGCGTGGCGCACGCCTGGCTGCTGCACGATCTCGCGCTCGACCCACTCGGGTGCGACATTGCGGCCGAGGCTCGAGATGAACACGTTGCGCAGCCGGCCCCGCACGTGGACGAAGCCATCCGAATCGATCTCGCCGAGGTCGCCGGTGGCCCACTCCTCGCCGGCGAGCCGCGGTGTATCGCCGAGGTAGCCGAGCATCGTGACGCCCGAGACCATGATCTGGCCGTCCGTCCCGACGCGCACGCGGGCATGCGGCAGCGGTCGCCCGACGCTGCCGGCGCGGCGCGTTTCGGGTGTGTTGAGGCAGACCACCGACGCGCACTCGCTCAGGCCATAGCCTTCGTACACGGGCAGGCCCGCAGCCTCGGCACGCGCGAGCAGCTCGACCGACACCGGCGCGCCGCCCACCGCCACGAAGCGCAATGAGGGAGGAACCCGCCAGCCGCGCTCCGCTGCGCTCACCAGCAGGCGCAGCAGCTCCGGCACCAGCACGAGGCTCTCCGGTTGCGCCTGGGTGATACAGGCGAGCATCCGTCCCGCGTCGACGCCGACATAGCTCATGCCGGAAATCTCGGTGGGTGGAATCAGGCAGGTGGCGCCCGCAAGCAACGGCGAATGGATGCCGGCGATGTTCTCGAGCAGCGTGGCTAGCGGCAGCAGGCAGAGGTGCCGCTCGATGGCGAGCGACCCCGTGGCCTCGGCAAGCGACCGGGCCACGGTCTCGATGTGCCCGGCGGACAGGCAGACACCCCTGGGTTGTCCCGTGCTGCCGGAGGTATAGGTGATCTTGGCAGTGCCCGGTGGCAGCAGCGGGCGCGCCGACTCGGCGAGTTCGCGCCGGAACAGCGCAAGTCCGGAGCGGCCCGAGACGCCGCTCGCGTGCCAGCCAGGCAGCAGCTCGTGCAGTCGCCGCGGGGCATCCGTCAGCACGCAGTCGATGCCCGCATCGTCGAGCGCGTGGAGGATCTGTCCTTGCGAGAAGAATCCCGGCAGCGGCACGCAGGGCAGGCGCGCCGCGTGCAGTGCGAGATCCCCGATCGCCCAGCTCACGCCGTTGTCCGCCAGCAGCGCGAAGCGGCGACCATGCCCGGCGAGCCATTCGCTTTCCTCGGCGACGTGCTCGGCGAGTTCGTCGTAGCCGATGCGCGAGCGGCCATCGTCGAGGGCCGCGCGAACGTGCGGGCGGTGCGCGGCATTCACGGCCCCGAGCGTCATGCGAGGGAACTGAAGCCTGGAATGCGGCGGCTGGCCGGCAGATGGCCCACGAGTACGCGCGGGTCGGCGTCGTAGTAGCGCCCCCAGCGGTCCGGTCCGTTCGACACGCGAGCGACCTCGGCGCGCGCAAGCTCCGCGAGCGGCGCGCCGAATCCCTGCAGGATGTCGCGCACGGCGCTGGTCGCCGTGAACACGATCCACCGGTAGTCCTTCTGCAGGAGGTAGGCCGGCAGCAGCGCGACCATGCGCATCGCCGTGCGGCAATTGCTGCCGGCGAGGTTGCCGACCTCCACTACTTCGCGTCGGTCCACCGCCACTCCCGTGGCCGACGCGATGGCTGTCTCGATCGGCTGCTCGAGGTACTGCTCCAGATAAAGGGACTGACTCGCGGCGCCGCGCAGCCCGATCACGCCGCGCAGGGCGCCGGCGCCGTCGCGAAACGACAGCAGCGTGGGCATGAAGCTATGCACGGACGCCTCGTGCCGGCGCTGGAACGCGTCGGCGACGAACATCTCGAGCTCGCGACGCTCGGCCGCGCCAGCGCCTGCCTCGGCGAGGCGCAGGTTCCGTCCGAGCGAACGGTGATGATGGGCGGGGCTGCAGGCGGTCGCTGTCGTCACGTGGGCCTCCCGGGATCCCGGATCGTCGGGAGCCGTGGTCCCGCATCGTGGCGTTAGACGGTGGCCGGGAGGAAAACCAATCGCGGCCCTTTCGTTCGCCCGGAAACACGAGACAGATCAATCGGTTGCATTCGCCCAAGGACCCGGCCGGGGTCGTCCCAGGCAGGTTGCGATTGATTTGCATGCCTCCCGCCGTCTAATGGCAGGAGAGCAAAGGGGCGGCGATTGAGCGACGACACCGAACTGGTACGGCGGATGCTCGCGGGCGAGGAACGTGCCTTCAGGTCGTTCTTCGAGGGGTACTTCCCGCGCATCTTCCGCTTCGCGCTGCCGCGGGTCGCGCGCAACGAGGACGTCGCGAAGGATGTCGTCCAGGCCACGCTGATCAAGGCGATGCGCAAGCTCGGCGACTGGCGCGGCGAAGCGGCGCTGTTCACCTGGCTGTGCCAGATCTGTCGTCGCGAGATCGCCGATCAGGTCCGCTCGCAGCGCCGCCACTCCGAGAAGGTGCTGCTGATCGAGGACAGCGAGGAAGTTCGCGCCGCGCTCGAGGCCATCGAGGCGCCGCCCGGTGACGACCCGCTGCGTCGCTGCGACAGCGCGGAACTCAAGCGTCTGGTGCATGCCGTGCTGGACCGGCTACCGAGCCGCTACGGCGAGGCGCTGGAATGGAAATACGTCGAGGGGCGGTCGGTCGAGGAGATCGGTGACCGCCTGGGGATCGGCCACACCGCGGCGCAGTCGCTGCTGGCGCGCGCACGGGTGGCTTTCCGGGACGGGCTCGAGGCGGTGTTCGGTGCGTCGGCCGCCGACGTGCTGGCGAGTCTCGAAGCCTGAGGGGAAGGGACATGAAAGAAGAGCAGGCAATGCAGGACTCTGACGACGAGGCCACCGTCGCCGCGCTGTTGCGCGCGACGGGCCCGCGACCGATGCCCTCCCGCGAGGCGATGGCCGCTGTACGCGAGGCAGTCGAGGCCGAGTGGCGCAGCGTGACCACGGCGCGTGCGCACGAACGGCGGAGGCCGCGCCGCTACGCGAGCTGGGCAGCAGCGGCAGCGAGCATCGCGGTCGCCGCGGTTGCGGTCTGGGCGGTCCGCTCGAACCTTGATTCGCCGGCCGCGACCGTGGCCTCGCTCGTGCGCATCGAGGGCGAGGTGCAGCAGGACGGCGGCGATGGACGCTGGACCTCCCTCGCCCGCGGCGATTCCGTCCGCGAGGGCGCTCAGTTGCGCACCACGGCAGCCGGCCGCGCCGCGATCGTGCTGTCGAGCGGCGTCGAGCTGCGTCTCGACCATGCCACGCGTGTCGCCTTCGAGGACGCCGGACACGCGACGCTCTTCGAGGGTGCCGCCTACGTGGACTCCGGGTCGGCCCCAGGGCCCGCCGCGCGCGACCTCGTGCTCGCCACGCCCGTGGGTCGGGTTCGCCACCTCGGCACGCAATACCTCGTGCGCCTGGATGATTCGACGCTGCAGGTGGCGGTGCGCGAAGGGCGCGTCGCGCTCGAAAGCCCGACCGCCACGGCCATCGCCGGGCCGGACGAGCAGCTCACGCTCGCCGACGGCCAGGTTTCGCGGGCACCGCTGGCAGGCAGCGCGGCCGATTGGCAGTGGATTGCGGACGTGACACCGCCCTTCAGTCTCGAGGGCCGCACGGTCGAGGAGTTCCTGCTGTGGGCCGCGCGCGAAACCGGGCGGACCGTCGCCTATGCGACGCCCGAGGCAGGCAGGCAGGCGCGCAGCGTCACCCTGAGCGGCTCCGTCGAAGACCTCGCGCCCGACGCCGCCATACAGGCCGTGCTCTCCACCACGTCATTGAAGCCGGTGATCGGAACGGATCGCATCCGGATCGAGGCGGCGGGCAATTGACCCGGGAATGCGTCGGCGACATGACTGACCCGATCCTGCGGCACGCGTTCCCGGCAGACGATGGTCCCGACGGCGACTCGCGCCAGCAGTGCAACCCACATCAAGAGGGACGGCTGCGTACGCCGGGAACCCGATGCAGCCCCGTCACCTCGAGACCGTGATCATCGGGACCGGATTCTCCGGGCTGCTGGCGGCCATCCGCTTGCAGAAGAATCGATGCAATGACTTTGTCCTGCTGGAAAGAAGTTCCGAGCTGGGAGGCACCTGGCAGGTCAACTCATATCCCGGCGCAGAGGTGGACGTTCCAACCAGCCTCTATTGCATCTCGTTCATACCCTTTCCGTTCGGCAAATCCTTTGCCCCGCAAAGCGAATTGCTCGCCTACACGAACCACATCATCGATCGGTTCGGCCTGCGAAAGCAGGCCCGCACGAACCAGACGGTGACCAGGCTCGCTTTCGATGAGCGTGAATTCCTGTGGCACGTGGAGACCGAGTCAGGCGAAAGATATACCGCCCGCTTCGTGATCGACACCAGCGGGGTGCTGGCGAACCCGCACACTCCCAGGATCAAAGGCGCGGAAACCTTCAAGGGACCGATGTTCCACTCCGGGCACTGGGATCACTCCGTGGCCTACGAGGGGAACCGTGTCGGAGTGATCGGCTCGGGATGTTCAGCAGCTCAGATCGTGCCGGCCATAGCCGGCAAGGTATCCCGCTTGACCCTGTTCATGGGCAAGGCGCAGTGGATTCTCCCGCGCTCGGACCGGCATTACGGTGCCGTAGAGCGTACTGTCCGGACGCTGCCGGGCATACGGCACGTCATACGCTTGCTCGTCTTTGCTTTCTACGACATCCGGTTCATCGCCTTTCGCCGCTATCCGGGGATATCGACGATCAGTCGACTCATGAAGGACCACTACCGGAGAAGATTGAAGAAGCACCTGGACACGTACATCCACGACGACAAATTGCGGCAGCACATGATGCCCGACTACGAATTGGGCTGCCGGCGGGTCATACCGACCAACACCTATCTCCCCGCGCTGTCCCGCGACAATGTCGATGTGGACATCAGCGGGATCGAATGCATCACGCCCCAGGGCATCCGGACGAAAGATGGCAGGGACATTCCGCTGGACGTCATCGTCTACGCCACGGGGTACTTCGCCTATTCGAACATGAAGAAGGCGCTGACGTTTCAGGTGCACGGACTGGGGGGCCGCAACCTCAACAGCGAATGGGAAAAGGAGGCGGTTTCCTACAAGGGCATCACCGTCTCCGGTTACCCCAACTATTTCAAGGTGAACGGCCCAAACACCGGTACCGGGCACAGCTCGCAGATTTCATACATGGAGGCAGCAACCGATTACATCGTGCAGGCGATCTGCGCCGTGAAGCGGGACCAGAGCATCAGGGCCATCGATGCCAGGCCCGACCTTCAGGATGCATACGTCGCCGGCATGAGACGAAAAATGCAAAAAACGGTCTGGCAGAACGCCAGCTGCACCGCCTTTTACAGGAAGAACATGACCGAAGAGGTCACCAGTCTCTCCCCGGAACCGGTGACCGGGTTCGTCCTCTCCCGCAAGTGGTTCCGCATGAGCGATTACCGTCAGCTGGGGTAAAGGACGATCGCGCGGGCTGGCGCGGAAATGTCGCGAGACGTTCCTCGCTCATGACTTGCTCCTGCTGGAGCCGCGGCGAGCGTGCGTGAGCCGCACTCAAGGAAAAGGAGTGCCGTCAACGCAGCGTTTACGGGAATGCCGCCATGGGCGGCGGCGGCTCGCTCGGCTACCATCGCGCCGCCCGTGTCGTCCCAACGATTCAACTCCCGACCGATTGCTGGGTTCACTCGGCGCCTCGCCGGCGGCGCGCTCGCCCTGCTAACCGCAACGGTTGCCGTCGCCGGACCACCCTACCGCGGCCGCCCGCTCGACGACGTGCTGCGTGATCTCGGCGGCCAGGGACTCAAGCTCATCTACAGCAGCGAGACGGTCGGCCCGTCGTTGCGCGTGAGCGACGAGCCGACGGCATCGACGCCGGCGGGCGTGCTCGCCGAAGTGCTCGCGCCGAATGGACTGCGGGCCGAGCACGTCGGCCCAGATACCTATGCGATCGTGCGCATCGCGCCAGTCCCGGCCGCGAAAGCCCCGACTGCGGCGCGATCGATGGCGGACGCGCCTCTGGAGGAGATCATCGTCGCCGCGAGTCGTTACTCGCTGGCTTCGGACGTGCCGGACGCGCACACCTTGCTCACGCAGCAGGAGATCGAGGGGCTGCCGCGACTCGCCGACGACTCCCTGAAGGCCGTGCACCGGCTGCCGGGCGCCGCGAGCAACGGACTTTCCGGCCTGGCCAACATCCGCGGCGGCGTCGCCGACGAGACACAGGTCGTGTTCGACGGACTGACGTTGTACGAGCCCTTCCACCTGCGGCTGCTGCTCAGCCCAGTGAGCGTGCTCGACCCGGCCATCCTGAGCGGCCTCGACGTGCATGCCGGCGGCTTCACTGCCGAGTACGGCGACCGGATGAGCGCCGTCATCGATGCGCGCTCGCTGCACCCGGAGGGCGACGCCTATTACGAACTCGGGGCGAGCCTGTTCCACCTGGGCGGCCTTGCCTCGCACCGCTTCGCCGACGGGCGCGGCCAGTGGCTTGCCTCGGTTCGCCGCAGCAACCTCGACGAGGCGGCGGACCTCGTGGACTCGGAGATCGGCGAATCGAACTACCTGGACGGATTTGCGCGGGTGGACTGGGAGTTCACGCCGGGCACGAGTGGCAGCCTGTACGCGCTGCTGTCGAACGATCGGCTGAATGTCAGGAATGCCGAGGAATCCGAGTCCGCCAAGGCCGAGTACCGCAACGAGTACCTGTGGGGGGTGCTGGAGCATGATTTTTCCCCGGCGCTGTCGGTGCGCACCGTCGCCTCCTATACGAGCGTGCACTCCGAGCGCAGCGGGCAGGTGTTCGAACCCGGTGACCGCGTCGGTGCCGCGGACGACGATCGCCGCTACGACGTGCTGGGCCTCAGCCTCGCCGGCACGTGGCGGACCGGGCGCTGGCTGCATCGCTTCGGCGCCGAGCTTCGCGACCAGTCGGCCGAATACGACTACTCGAAGGCCATCGTCTTCGAGCCCGGCTATCCATTCCCGCAGAGCACCGGCGAGACGAGATCCTACGTGGCCGACCCCGACCCGTCGGGCACCCACCTCTCGGCCTACGCCACCAGCCGCGTGCTGCTGAGACCGAACCTCGCCGCGGAGTTCGGGCTGCGCTGGGCACAGCAGAGCTATAGCCCGCATTCCGATGACCAGTGGAGTCCGCGCGTCAACCTCGCCTGGGAACCGAGCGACACGACGCGGCTGCGCGCGAGCTGGGGCCGCTACCAGCAGTTCCAGGGCATCAACGAGCTGCAGGTCGAGGACGGCATCGACGAGTTCCAGCGCGCGCAGTCCTCGGACCACGCGATCATCGGCCTCGAGCAGACGTTGCCGCGCGACTTCTCATTGCGTGTGGAGGCGTATCGCAAGGACTACCACGACCTCATGGCGCGCTACGAGAGCCTCTACGACCCGCTGTCGCTGGTGCCCGAGCTGCGCTGGGACCGGGTTCGCATCGCACCTGGTTCGGCGCGTGCCGAGGGTGTCGAGTGGCTGCTCACGCGCCGGAGCGACGGACCGTGGAATGGCTGGCTGAGCTACACGTGGTCGCGCGTCACCGACCACGTGGATGGCAAGGACACGCGACGGGCCTGGGACCAGACGAACTCACTGGGGCTTGGCATCACGTGGTCGTCGGGACCCTGGCAGGCCACGGCCGCCTTCGCATGGCACACCGGCTGGGCCACCACGCCGGCATACGTCGTCGACGCGCAGTCACCCGGCGCGAGCATCGCGCTCGGGCCGCGCAACGCCTCGCGCTACGGCAACTTCGGTTCGCTCGACCTGCGCTTGAGTCGCGAGTTCGCACTGCGGCACAGCACGCTGTCGTTGTTCGCGGAAGCCACCAACGCGACGAGCCGCGCGAACCACTGCTGCACCGATCTCGACTATGCGTACGAGGGCGACACGCTGCTGCTCGAGCGCGAGTACCGTGACTGGCTGCCGCTGATCCCGAACGTCGGCGTGATCTGGCGTTACTAGCGCGGCCACCGCGGATTGCACAGACGACCGCGTCGAGCGCGGCTCAGCCCTGGCCGACGCCGTGCTTGCGGAACCACGCGAGACACTGCTTCCACGCCTCGGCCGCGTCGCCGGCGCGATAGCTCGGCCGATAGTCGGCATGGAAGCCGTGGGGCGCCTCGGGAAACACGACGATCTCGGAGTCCTTCTTCGCGGCCGCGAGCGCGCCGCGCATCTTCTCGACATCGCCGATCGGGATGCCCTGGTCCTGGCCGCCGTAGAGGCCTAGCACCGGCGCCTTCAGCTCGCCGACCACGTCGATGGGGTACTTCGGCTGCAGCTCGGTCGGCTGCCCGGTGAGTCGTCCGTACCAGGCCACGCCGGCCTTGAGCGTCGGGTTGTGCGCGGCATAGAGCCAGGTGATGCGCCCGCCCCAGCAGAAGCCCGTGACGCCGACGCGCGCCGGGTCACCGGAGCTCGACTTCGCCGCCCAGGCGAGCGCCGCGTCGAGATCGGACATCACCTGCGCGTCGGGAACCTTGGAAACCACCTGCGCGAAGATCTCCTTGTAGTCGGTGAACTTCGTTACGTCGCCCTGCCTCGCATAGAGCTCGGGCGCGACCGCGCAGTAGCCCTCCTTCGCGAAGCGCCGGCACACGTCCTTGATGTGCTCGTGCACGCCGAAGATCTCCTGCACGACGAGCACCACCGGGAACGGCCCGCCCGTGGCCGGCATGGCGCGATAGGCCGGGATCTCGCCATCCGCGACCGGGACCTTCACCTCGCCTGCCGTGAGGCCCTCGCTGCCGGTGGTGACCAGCGTGTCGGCGCTCACGGGGAGCGTCGCCGCCGCGAAGCCCACCGCCAGCGAGGTCACCAGCATCTCGCGCCGCGTCAACGCGGACTTGCCAAGCAGCGAGTCGAGTTCCGGTCCGGTCCACTGATCGTGCATCACGTTCTCCTGGGTCATGGTCGTTCGGATTGTTCGGTCGGCTCGTCGGCGCGGCGAGCCGGTCAGCGCGGCTCGACGCCGGGCTGGAAGGGCTCGGTCTCGCGCGCCACGGCCTCGGCAACGTCGGCCGCGACCGTGTACTTCGTGAACTCGGGGGGCATCCGTTTCGCGCGGCCCGTCTCGAGGTCGATGCAGACGTAGTGGATCAGTGCCCGCAGCAGCGTCTGGCCGTCGGAGACGCGGCGGATCTGGAAGCGCCGATCGATGCGCAGGCGCTGGTCGTTGAACACCGGCCAGGTCGCGACCTGCACACGGTCGCCCTCGTAGGCGGCGCCGATGTAGTGCACCTGCGTGCGCCACACCGCCATGCCTCGGTTCAGGTGCCGGCACATGTCGGGCGGGATACCGCGCGCCGTCGAGTGCGCCCAGGCACAGTCGTCGAGCCACGCGAGGTAGACCACGTTGTTGACGTGCCCATAGCCGTCGATCTCGGTATGCACCGCGACGCGCTCGTGGATGAACGGTGACGGCAGGTCCCAGTTCATGGTGTCGAGATCATGCCAGCAGGCGATCCAGCAGCGAATCCTTCTCGCTCCACACACCGCCGAGCCAGGCCTGGAAGCGCTCGCGGAAGGCCGGGTCGTCGGCGTAGTCACCCTCGGCGAGCCAGTCCTCGATGGCACGGCGGCGCACATCGACGATCACGCTCGAGACGCGCCCACAGCACAGGTCCCAGAGCGTCGGCGTGCCGCCGGTGTAGGCGATGGTGACGTCGAGCATCGAGTGCAACATCCCGCCCATCGCCGAAAGCACGAAGGACACTCCGCCGGCGCGCGGCGGCAGCAAGTGGCGGTACGGTGACCTGAACGCCGCGTGCTTTTCAGGGGTGAAGCGCGTGCCCTCGACGAAATTCATCACCGAGGTCGGGATCAGCCGGAATTTCTCGCAGGCACGGCGCGTGGCGGCGAGGTCCTTGCCGCGGTCCTCGGGATGCTTCGCGAGGTGGGCCGAGGAGAATCGACGCATGAACGGGAAGTCGAGCGCCCACCACGCCAGTCCCAGGAACGGCACCCAGATCAGCTGCTGCTTGAGGAAGAACTTGAGGAACGGGATGCGACGGTTGAAGACCGCCTGCAGCACGAGGATGTCCACCCACGATCTGTGGTTCGACACCACGAGGTACCACTCGCGCGTCGACAGCCCCTCGAGGCCGTGCGCGTCGAGCGGCAGCAGGCCAAACAGCCGGAAGATCGCGTTGTTGGTGCCGATCCAGCCCTCGGCCAGCGCGGTCATGACCCGGCTAAGCCAGCGACGCCACCCCGGGATCGGGACCAGGAACTTGCCGAGCGCCACCGCGAACAGCGCGAGGCACCATGCGATCACGTTCAGCGACATGAGCGTGATCGTGACCACGCCCCGGATCGTCGAGCCTGTGCGCTGCTGCACCGGGTAACATCCTGCCTATCGGGGTGGCCGATTATGCCCGGCGATCGTCAACGAGTCCCATCCCGCGGAGCGCCGCATGCCCATCGAACTCACGCCCCACGAAGCCCGCGTCATCGGCTGCCTGATCGAGAAGCAGATCGCGACGCCCGACCAGTACCCCTTGTCGCTGAACGCGCTGGTGAATGCCTGCAACCAGAAGAGCAACCGCGATCCCGTGCTCGAGCTCGACGAGCGCGAGGCGCAGTCGGTGGTGGACGCACTGATGAAGCGGCAGCTGGTGCTCGAGAAGTCCGGCTTCGGCAGCCGCGTGCCCAAGTACCAGCACCTGTTCTGCAACACGCAGTTCGGGTCACTGAAATTCTCGCCGCAGGGTACTGCGATCGTTTGCGAGCTGCTGCTGCGCGGACCGCAGACCCCCGGAGAGCTGCGCACCCACGCGGCGCGGCTCGCGCCGCTCAAGGACGTGAGCGAGGTGGAAGCGGAGCTCGAGGGACTGATGACGCGGCCCGACGGGCCGTTCGTGGCGAAACTGCAGCGCGAGCCGGGACGGCGCGAGTCACGGTACATGCACCTGTTCAGCGGGGAGGCGCCGCCGGAGCTGGCGGCACCGTCCGTGGAGCACCCGTCGGCCGGGGCGGCAGCAGGGAGCGGGTCGGTGATCAGGCGCATCGAAGCGCTCGAAGCGGCGCTGGTCGAACTCAGGGGAGAACTGGACGCGCTGAAG
>Ga0210103_1000084_pt1 | contig 16289 bp, 13 predicted proteins | sample RushSE_CattailNL_6_FD_185564 | JGI IMG/M metagenome (GOLD analysis project Ga0210103, IMG submission 185564) | Wetland microbial communities from San Francisco Bay, California, USA, that impact long-term carbon sequestration - RushSE_CattailNLA_D2... | ecosystem: Environmental > Aquatic > Marine... | reverse complement strand
CCTGCGGCGATCGCGATTGAACTCGCGGCACTTCTGGCGCTGGGCATCACCGGCCTCGGATGACGGGGTCAACGATGCGGCCGCGCCAGCGGGCGGCTCAGAGATAAGGAGTGAGCAGCCTCGCAAGCCCGTCACGCAGCCGTACCGGCAGCGAACGGGCTTCGAGTTCGGCGCGGCACATCGCGCGGCCCCTGGCGATCTTCTCGTCGATGATGGCGTCGAGCCGCGCGGCGAACTCGCGGTCGTAGCACTCGAGGTTGTACTCGAAGTTGAGGCGCAGGCTGCGCGCGTCCCAGTTCGTCGATCCCACCATGGACCACTCGCCATCCACGACGCAGAGCTTGCTGTGGTCGAAGGGGGAAGGGGTGCGGACGACTCGAACCCCCGCGTCGAGCAGCCACGGCAACTGCGGGGTCATGGCCCAGTCGATCAACGGCACGTTGCTTCGCGCGGGAATCACGATGTCGACATCGACGCCGCGCAGGGCGGCGACGGCGAGCGCACTGGACAGCCCGTCGTCGGGCAGGAAGTACGGCGTTGCGACGCGCACGCGCCGCGAGGCGACCGCGAGCGCTCCGAGCAGCAGCCGCGGCAGGTTGTCGATGTCGCCATCCGGTCCGTCCGGAACACCGCGCACCGCAACCGGCCCGCAATCGAGCAGGGGCGCAAACCACAGGTCGCCCTCGAGCCGCTCGCCGGTGGTGAAGGTCCAGTCGGTCGCGAACATCGCCTGCATGTCCGCGACGACCGGCCCCTGGACGCGGAAGTGCACACAGCGCACAGGGCTCGCGGGCTCGCGGCTGAGCCAGTGTCCCGCGCGGATGTTCATTCCACCCGTGAACCCGATGCAACCGTCGACGACCAGGATCTTGCGGTGGCAGCGCAGGTTGGCGTACTGGAACAGCCTCCGGATGCGCGTCGGCAGGAACGCCGCCACCGGCACGCCTGCTGCCCGCAGTTCTCCAAGCATCGTCGGCTTGCTGTAGCGCGCGCCGACGTCGTCCAGCAGCACGCGGACCTCGACGCCGCGGGACCGCGCGCGCGCAAGGGCCTCGCGGAATGCCTGGCCCGCGAAATCGTTGTCGAAGATGTAGCTCACGAGCGTGACCGAGCGTTGCGCGCCCTCGATCGCCGCGAGCATCGCCGGATACGCGGCATCGCCGTCCACCAGGGGCTCGACGCTGTTGCCCTCGTAAAGTGGTCGGCGCGTCACGCGCTCACCGAGACGAAGCAGCCCTTCGAAGCGCGGGTCGATGGCCGGCGGAGCACTGGCCGTCGCCCGGGCATCGCGCGCAGCCTCGGGCACTACCGTGAGCCGCCGGTCGAGCGCATTGGCCGACCGCTGGATCCGGTTGATGCCCAGCAGGTAATAGGCGATGGCGCCGGAGATCGGCGCGAGCCACGCCAGCCCCACCCAGGCGACGACTGCCGGCGCGTGCCGCTTGCGCAGTACCGCATCCACGGTCACCCATCCCGCACCTGCGAGGTACGCGATCGTGAACAGGTAGGGCCAGGCTTCCCGTGCCCAGGCCAGGAGACTCTGCGTCATCGAGACAGGCGGTGCGCTGCGGAAGGTGGCCGCAGTCTACGCGAGCGAATCGCGTCGCGTGGTCGTCCGGGTCAGCGGAATCGCCAGCCCAGCGATACGCCTACCGACAGCTCGTCGGCATCGACGGGACCGCCGCTGCTCGCGAGCTGCACGGCATCGGAATCCAGCTCTGCCCAGCGCAGGCCGGCACCCAGCAGCAGGCGTTCGCTGGCGCGGAATTCCGCGCCGAGCTCGGCAGCGGCCCCGATCGAGCGGCTTCGGTTGCGCTGTGAGAGGGCCTCGGGAGCACCCGGCTCGTCGGAGAAATACAGGGTCTGGTTCAGTCCCGCACCCGCGTATGCAAGCATCGCGCCGCGCTGCGCGATCGGGTAGCGCAGCGTCAGTAGGTCCGTTCCGTCGGGGCGGCCCTGCTGCAGCACGAGCTGCAGGTCGTCGTCACCGGAGGACTGCGCGGGGTCGAGCCGCGCGTGCGACAGGCCACGGACCCATGCCGGCGCCAGGGAGCGGGCGAACTGGAGCTGTCGCGCGAGTAGCTCGTAGAGTCGCGTGTGCACGGCCGGGCCGGCCGTCGCGGGCGCCTGCGCCGTCGCGCCCTCAGCGACCGCCGCGGTCGCGACGACGCAGCAGATCCATGCGCAAACCAGGTTTCGGCATCTCGATACGGCCATCGTGCACCTGCCTGATGTCCGGCAACCCCGCTATCCATGCGCCACCGTGGCGGCTCGTGGACCGGAGGCTTTGCGTCCCCGCCTCGCGGCGGGTTTGCCCATGCCTGGCGACGATACGCGGGCAGGCATCGACGACAACCCGTCATGGCCTGAGGCATCAGGATCTGTGACGTGGCAACGAATCGACGCGGCTGTCCGACGGATTACGTTCAGTCGCGGCGACGCGTGCGTGCGGGCCGACGCGGCCGCTGCGCGCTGCGACGCAACAGACCGGTAGCCGGATCAGCGACGGCGCACGTGCATGTGGCGATGGGGCACCGCGCGCGCCTCACCATGCGTATGCGTCTCAGTGTTCTCTTCTACCGGCACGAGTATTAGCCGGCCGTGTCGCACCCCGCGCTCCGCGATCACATGGTCGGCGAAGTGGCGGACCTCGTCGACGACGCCGCGCAGCACCGTCACCTCCATGCAGCTCTCATGGTCGAGATGCACGTGCAGCGTCGCGAGGGCCAGATCGTGATGCTCGTGGGCGGTGCTCGTCAGCCGGCTCGCGAGTTCGCGTGCCGCGTGGTCGTAGACGTAGATCGCGGCACCCAGGCACTGCGACTTCGGTGACGCCGTGACCACGGCCTGCTCGAGACCCGAGCGCACTAGGTCGCGGACCGCCTCGGAGCGGTTGGCATAGCCGCGCTCGCGCATGAACTCGTCGAGGCGGGACATCAGGTCGTCGTCGAGGGTGATGGTGGTGCGCTGCATGTTCGCCTTCGGTCGTTGGTCCGCGGTATGCACTTATTTCGAGATTGTCATACTCTCACCTACAGTTCGCGACGAACTGTGCCCAGACGGAGCCGTCGGCGGGAGGCCATCATGGTCAACGAAGCCGGACTGTGCAATTCGCGGGCCCTGGCGCTGGCGATGGTCGCGGCACTGCTCCTCCCCGGTGCGGCGGTCTCCTCGGGCATCCCGACCGGCACGCCGCTCGAGGAGATCGTGGTTACTGCGAGGCGCATTGGCCTCGTCGGCGAATCGCGTGTCGCCAGCGAAGGCGTCGTGCTGGCCATCCAGCTCGAGGGGCGTCCCGTGCTGCGCAACGGCGAGATACTCGAGGTGGTGCCGGGACTCGTCGTCACCCAGCACACGGGCGACGGCAAGGCTAACCAGTATTTCCTGCGCGGTTTCAATCTCGACCACGGCACGGATTTCGCGGTGAGCGTGGAAGACATCCCGGTGAACATGCCCACGCATGCGCATGGCCAGGGTTACGCCGACATCAACTTCGTCATTCCGGAACTGCTCGAGGAAGTGCGCTAGCGCAAGGGGCCCTATTTCGCGGACCACGGCAACTTCTCCGCCGCCGGCGCGGCTGAAATGGTCTACCGCCGTGATGTCGAGAGCCCGGAGGCGCTGCTGATCGTCGGCCAGGACAACTACCTGCGCACGATGCTGGCAGCTTCGCCCGAAGTGGCGGGCGGCCCCTTGCTGATGGCGTTCGAATATTCGACGAACGACGGGCCGTGGCAGCTGCCCGAGGACTTCCGCAAGCTGAGCGGGCTCGTCAAGTACTCGCAGGGTGACGCCGATGGCGGCTACGCAGTCACCGGGATGGCCTATGACGGCGAGTGGGACAGCACCGACCAGATCCCGCGCAGCGCGACCCGCTCCAGCTGCGACGCCATTCCCTTCTGCATCGATCGCTTCGGTTACGTCGACCCGACCAGCGGCGGCAATACCCACCGCTACAGCCTCAGCCTGGACGGCTGGTCACGCAGCGAGAGCGGGCGTGAGTGGCGCGCCAATGCCTACGTGCTCGACTACCACCTCGACCTGTTCGCGAACTTCACGTACGCCATCGACCAAGAGCGCGGCGACCAGTTCAACCAGTACGATGACCGCCTCGCCTGGGGCGGCCGCTACGATGCAGCCTGGCCGCTGGCCATCGGCGACCGCCCGGGCGCGCTCAAGACCGGCGTACAGCTGCGCGTCGACGACATCTCGCCGGTCGCGCTCTACCTGACCACCGACCGCGAGCGCTGGGACACCGTGCGTCGCGACGACATACGCCAGTCGAACTATTCGGCATACCTGGCACACGACCAGCGCTGGACGGGCTGGCTGCGCACCGAACTCGGCCTTCGTTACGACTACTTCGATTTCAGCGTCGACAGCTCGCTCGAGCCCAACACCGGCGATGCCAGCGAGGATCTGTGGCAGCCGAAGCTGACCATGATCTTCGGCCCATGGCACGAGACCGAGTACTTCGTGAACCTCGGCCGCGGCTTCCATGCCAACGACGCGCGCGGCACGACCATCACCGTCGACCCGTCGGACGGTATCACGCCCGTCGACAAGGTCGACCCGATCGTTGCCGCCGACGGCGCGGAGATCGGCGTCCGCTCCGGCCTGGTGCCCGGCCTGCAACTCTACGGCGCGTTCTGGGGCCTCGACATTGATTCCGAACTCCTCTTCGTCGGCGATGGTGGCTACACCGAGGCAAGCCGCGGGACGCGACGCTACGGCGTCGAACTCGGCGCCTATTGGACGCCGCTCGACTGGCTGATCGTGGACACCGACTACGCCTGGTCGCACGCGCGATTCACCGATCCGGATCCGGCCGGCGACTACATCCCAGGCGCAGTCGAAACGGTCGTCTCGGTGGGCCTGACCATTGACCGCCCGGACGGCTGGTTCGGCGGCGCGCGCCTGCGCTACTTCGGCAAGGCGCCGCTCATAGAGGACGGCAGCGTGTACTCTGACCCGACGACGCTCGTGAACCTCGAGGCGGGTTACCGATTCCGTGAGCATTGGCGAGTGTTCCTGACCGTCTTCAACGTGTTTGACACCGAGGCCAGCGACATCACCTACTTCTACGAGTCGCAGCTTCCCGGCGAAGCGGCGCCGGTGGAGGACATCCACTTTCATCCGGTGGAGCCGCGCACGTTCCGGCTGAATCTCGGGTTAAGCTTCTGAGGTGCGAAATCTAGAACCGTCTACGCTGCGCATCGGCCGGCGCTACCGTCCCTCCCGACTGGACGGGCCCTACGACGCGCTCGTCATCGGCTCCGGCATCGGCGGCCTCGCGGCTGCATCGCTGCTGGCCGAGCTCGGCTGGCGCGTCGCCGTGCTCGAGCAGCACTACACCGCAGGCGGCGCCACGCACAGCTACGAGCGCGCGGGCTACGAATGGGACGTGGGCGTGCACTACCTCGGCGACATGGGCGCGAGGACCACGGTGCGCCGGCTGATGGATTTCCTGACCCATGGCCAGCTCGACTGGGCGCCAATGGACGCCCACTACGACCGCTACTTCATCGGCGACAACGTCTACGACGCGGTCGCCGGCCGCGAGGCCTTCCGCGACAACCTGGTGGGGTATTTCCCGCGCGAGGCGCGCGCCATCGACCGCTACCTCGAGCTGCTCAGCGAGGTCTCCCGCGGCATGCGAACGTTCACGCTCGAGCGCACGCTGCCGCCGTGGGCCGCGGCGGTGGCGGGTCCGTGGCTGCGTCGCAGGCTGCCGACAGGCTTCGACCGCACGACCTGGGAAGTGCTCTCCGAGCTCACCGAGGACCCGGAGCTGATCGCCGTGCTCACCGGCCAGTGGGGAGACATGGGGCTGCCGCCAAAGCGCTCCTCGTTCGTGATGCAGGCGCTGATCGCGAAGCACTACCTTCACGGCGGCTACTATCCCGTGGGCGGAGCGTGGCGCATCGCGGACACCATCATCCCGCGCATCCGTGCGGCCGGCGGCGAGGTGTTCACCTACGCACGAGTCAGCGAGATCCTACTGCGCTCCGGCCGCGTGCGCAGCGTGCGCGGCGTGCGCATGGCGGACGGGCACGAGATCGAGTGCAACCGCGTGATCTCCGACGCAGGCGCGATCAACACCTTCGCGCGCCTGCTGCCCCAGCGAGCCCGGCAGGAACACGGCTATGACGCACTGCTGTCGACGGTGAAGCCAAGCATCGGGCATCTCGGCATGTACATCGGGCTCGAGGCCACGGCCGTGGATCTGGCACTGCCGAAAACGAATTTCTGGATCTACCCGAACAACGACTACGACGGCACGCTCGCGAAGTTCGAGGCCGATCCAAAGGGCCCCTTCCCTGTGGTGTACATCTCGTTCCCGTCGGCGAAGGACCCGGACTTCGAGCGCCGTCACCCGGGCAAGGCCACGATCGAGATCGTCGCGCCCGCGCCCTACGAGATCTTCGAGCCCTGGGCAGGCAAGACCTGGGGCAAGCGCGGCGAGGACTACGAGGCGCTAAAGCAATCCTATGGCGAGCGACTGCTCGAGCATCTCTACCAGAAGCTGCCGCAGCTGCGAGGCCGCGTCGACTACTGGGAAGTCTCGACGCCATTGTCGATGCAGTGGTTCTGCGGCTGGGAGCGCGGCGAGCTCTATGGCCTCGACCACGATCCGCAGCGCATGCGCCAGCGGTGGCTTCGGCCACGCAGCAAGGTTCCGGGGCTGTGGCTCACCGGCCAGGACATCATGTCCTGCGGCGTGAGCGGCGCGATGATGGGCGGGCTCGCGAGCGCAACCGCCATCGCCGGGGCGCGCCGCATGATGCCCGTGATGAAGCAGATCTTCGGTTGACGATCGCCCGCCCGGGGCGGCTGCGCGACTCAGGCTCCGAGCGCGCGCAGGTCGAGTCGCCCCGCCGAGGTCACCGGCGGACACCAGAACGCCGCGCCCGTAAGAGGCCGCGTGAACCGGAAGAGCGCGTCCGTCACGCCGTCGTCGGCGCCGACCATCCGTCGCATCTGGACCTCGAACGCATCGAGCGAGCGGCCGAATGCGACGAACACCAGCCCTGCGCGCGCGCCTTCGGCCCAGGGCATCGAACGACGAACGACGAAGGCTTCGGGCTCGAAACTCTCCTGCGCCGTGCGCTTGACGTGCGCCGAGATCGGCGCGTCGTCGATCTCCTCGTTGTCCTCACGGCGGCGACCGAAGGTCGCGTCCTGCTCGTCGCGCGGCATCGCGGCGAAGCGGTCCAGGTCGTGCTGCCACTGCTGCACGGCCACGAAGCTGCCGCCGTCGAGCCCCGCGCCCTGCCCGTTCACCACCGCGGCGTCCACTGCCTCGTCACCCGTCGGGTTCTCCGTACCGTCCTCGTAACCGGTGAGGTCGCGGCTCGCGTCGTACTGGAACGCGTCGATGAGGCCCTGCGCTTTGAACGCCGGCGCGAGCACCGATTCGATCGCGCGCCCGCGATGCACGAGTTCGCCGCGGTCATCGCCGCGCAGCCAGCACCACAGTGCCGCCGGCGTCGAGGGTACCTCGATCCCGGGCCCGGTGAGCGCCTCGAGGTCGCGCAATGCCGGGATCGCGGCACCCAACGCCAGGGTCGTCGCACGACCGATGCCGACCACGGACTCGGCAGGATCGACGGCCGACGCGAGTCGTGACAGCGCGGCCCGTGCGCTCGAAACGTCCTCGAGCTGGAAAGTCAGGTACCGTGCGAGGCGCGGGATGGTCGCAAGAATGCCAGGCTGTGCGGGCCGCATATCCGTTCCATGGCGTAGGATTCGATTGCCAATTCTATCCCGAGACGGCGATTGGCTCGGGCAGCCCTGGGCTAGCGGACCGCCTCGATCACCATGCGCACGAGCTCGTCGGGATCCGCGGTAACGTCGTCCGAGCCCAGGGCTCGCGCGACCGGTGCAATCGACGTGCCCACCTGGCTGGTGTAGATGAAGTAGGGAGGCCGCGGTCGACCGCTTCCCCGCAATTCCCGGAGCATCGTGATTCCCGCGGTACGATCGCCGGGACGGCCAAGGTCCGAGATGATTGCGGCAAACGGACCATGCGTCGCCATCAGGCGCATCGCCTCGTCGGTATCACGTGCCAGCTCGAAGCGCACGCCGTAGGACTCCAGCGCGCGGCGCTCCCAGGCATTGTTGGCCGGCAGGTCATCGATCCAGAGCACGGTTCGCGGCGTCGGCATCGCTCGAGCCGCGGCCACGTCCACGCCCTCGTGCACGGCCGGGTCGCTCGCTAGCACCCCGAGATCGCGGCTCGACCGAAGGCGCACCGGCTCCCGGGTGTCTCCACCTGTGTCCGCCTCGGGCGCGACGGTCTGTGACGGGATTGCCGCGTCGCCGGTGCCCGGCGGCATGCCGGGCCGGATTCTTTCAGCAATCTGCCCGGCAAGGTCGATCATCGCTCTCCTGGAAGTGCCTTCCTGCAGCGGCAGCAGCGCCTGCTCCCGCCAGTCATACACCTGTCGCTTCGCCACTTCGACCGCAAGCGGGTCCCTGGCCTGCTCCTCTGGCTTCTCGAGCTTCGCCGAAGTCACGAAATATACGGGCAGCATCAGGTCGTGACGCTCGAGGGACCGCTCGTGCTCGAGGAACTCGGTCATCTCCTCGCGACAGGGTTTGCTGTTGAAGTACAGCGGAGTGAGCATCGGCACGAGAAAGCTGGATGCATCGATCGCCTCGGAAAGCCGCTTGCGCCAGTTGCTCCCGATGACGATGCCCTCCGAGTCCTGGAAGAGCTCGAAGGAGCGCTCGCCGGAAACCACGTGTACCGCGTTCTCGAGCATCTTCCGGAACTCGGTGATGTAGCCGCCGAAGAACTCGTCGTCCTTGTGCGTGTAGCTGAGAAATCCCTTCGGTTGCAGGTCCGTCATGGCGATCCTCCTGCGGGCCGCCGGAACGAGGCAGTCACGTCGATCGCGTCACGCGTCGCGCCACGCTTCAGGCCGCGGCGAGGTGTGCCACCAGGGCGCGCGTTTCCGCGGCGGTCGGGCCGCTGACGCCGAAGAGGCGCACCGCCGGCGCTGGCGCACTCCGGTTGGGCGAGTCGGCCGCGACATTGGACCACAGGCGCAACAGCTCGCGCTCGAGAAAACCTCGATCCGTCGTCCGATCGACGACGAATACGACGCGGCGCAGGTCGATCGTGTCGAGCAACCGGCTGAGCTCGTAGACACAGCCCTGGTTCGAAGACGCGAAGCTGCGCAGGTCCATCAGCACGGCGTCGCTCTCGCGAACCAGCCGCTGCATGGTCGCCTGCCAGGTGTCGTCGCGGCAGAAGAACTCCGCGACCCGGAAGCGTCCGTCCGGATCGGGCCTGCGGTCCATCGCGGCGATGCGCCGCTCGAGGTCGGCGTCTCCCGATACGAAGCGACGGCCGAGCCCGCCGGAAAGGAACCCCAGGAACTCGTCAGGCTCGACCGCGGAATTCACCAGGTCGGGTCCGGCGATCATCGCGATGCTGCCGCCGCGCAACCAATGCCTGCGCAATGCATCAAACAGCCTTGCGCTGCGCTCGCCGAGCGCGAACACGCGCAGCAGCAGCAGCGTTCTCGGACGCGCAGGGCCGGGCAGTCGACGTCGCACCACAGCGGCCAGGAACCTGTAGACCACGAAGGCCACGAGCCCGCTCGCGTACCAGCCCCAGTGCGCGAACGCGAGCATCATCGGCTGCACGACCGCGAACGGAAGCATCAGTGCGTCCAGTGTCAGCATCTCGTCCGACAGCCGCTTCTCTGCGTAGCTGCGGCCCAGCCGCTTGAGCGCAAACCATGCGCCAACGCCGAACAGCAGGAAGCCCAGCAGCGGCGTCAGCCAGAAGACCCCGACCCCGCCCACGCCGAAGGCGCCGCCCACCTCGATCGCGGCGCGCATGCCGGCATCGCTCGTGCCGAGCAGGGTCTGGATCGCGACGGCACCGAGCATTCCCAGCAGCGCGAAGCCGAGCACCATCGGCCCTACGGCGCGGATGCGCCGCGCGAGCAGCGCATACAGGAGCAGCGTCGGCGCCCCGTTGATGACGAGCCAGAGCACCAAGCCCTGCCGCAGCGAAAATCCAGGGCTCAAACTGATCGCTACTCCGACGAGCAGCAGGAATACGGCGACGTATGCGATGACCACGCGCAGGCCCGTCGCTCGGTCGGCGGCAGCGATGAGATTGACAGCGAGGACGGCCGGCCACGCGTAGACCCAGAAGACGATCGCAACCCGCACCGGGAAAAACTCTGTCTCGCCCATGGCGACCAACTCGGCGGTGGTCATCACGGCCGCATACGCCGCGACGGCGAGTGCGTGCAGTCCGGCGGCGCGCCACGGACTCGCGAAGGACGAAGCCCTGCCGGCGTCCGATGCGGTTGCCAACTCCTCGAACCTGAGCGCATGGCCGGGCGGCGACGCCGGCGGCGGCGCACTCGCTCGCGCCGACGGCGCACCGGCCGCTTCGGCCATGCCGCGCAGCACCGAGCGGCGATAGCGAGACAGCAGGAACCAGGCGGCCGGGAAGGCGACCAGTACGGCCGCAATCACGGCGAAGGGCAGCGCCCCGGTCAGCGCAAGGGTGATCGGATCCGTCGCCTGAGTCATGGCCACGCCCTCCCCGCCTGGATTGCACGCCATTGTTCCCTGGTCTACAAGCACTGAATCCGGCGAGCCTCGTGCGGACGAACCGAATAGCGACCTGAAGGAACGACGACATGCGGGTACTCGTCACCGGCGGAACGGGCTTCATCGGCAAGGCCTTGTGCCCGCGGCTCGAAGCTGCCGGGCACGAGGTCTTCGTGCTGACCCGCCAGTCGAGCACGATGGTGCCGAAAGGCGTCACGCGGGCAGTGACCAAGCTCGATGAACTGGACGCTGGCGAGTTCGGAGGTGTCGTGAACCTCGCCGGCGCACCGATAGGTGAAGGCCGGTGGACCCCCGCACGTCGCCGGCTGCTGCTCGAGTCGCGCACCGAGGCGACATCGCGGGTCGTCGAGTGGTTGGCGCGTTCGCCGTCGCGCCCGGCGGTGCTGGTATCGGCGTCAGCCGTCGGCTACTACGGCGAGCAGGGCGACACGCCCATCTCCGAGGACACGCAGCCGACGCCCGGCTTCACTCACGATCTCTGTGCTGCGTGGGAACGAGAGGCCGAGAAGGCGGCATCGCTCGGAATCCGGGTCTGCCGCATGCGCATCGGCGTGGTCCTCGATAAGGATGGCGGGGCACTCGCACAGATGCTGCCCGCGTTCCGGATGGGCGCAGGCGGCCGGCTCGGCTCGGGACGTCACTGGTTCCCATGGATCCACCGCGAGGACATGGCGTCCATCTGCGAGTGGCTGCTCGCAAACGAGCAGGCGCACGGCGCGTACAACTGCAGCGCGCCGAACCCCGTGACCAACGCGGAGTTTACGCGCGCGCTCGGTCATGCGCTCGGCCGGCCTACGGTGCTGCCCATGCCCGCGGCTGCGCTCAGGCTGCTGTTCGGCGAGATGTCGGAACTGCTGCTCGTCAGCGACCGAATGCTGCCGAAGCGGCTGCTCGAGGCGGGGTTTCGCTTCCGCTATCCAAAGCTCGACGTGGCGCTCGCCGCGATCTTCGGCTGACGGGCGCGCCGGCGGCGTTCAGCTGCCGCTGCAAGCGCTGAACAGGAACGCCGCCAGCCGTGTTCCGAAACGGCAATCCGTGAGCGGGCTCACACCGCGCTCGCAACAGGTCACTAGACTCCGCAGGGCTGCAATCAAGAGGGTTCTCTGCCGTGAGCTTCCGCGAACTGATTTGTGCCGCTGCCGTTGCCTCGATGCTGATGCCGGCGCCTGCCTCGGCGACCGTGTCGGTCGTGTTCAGCAAGGACGAGATCTCGATCATCCAGGACTACTACACCGCCCACGCTGCCGATTCCCACAAGAACTCCAAGAAGCACAAGGGCAAGCCACTGCCTCCGGGCATCGCCAAGAACCTGGAGCGTGGCAAGTCGCTGCCGCCGGGAATCGCCAAGCAGAGCCTGCCGGGCGATCTTGCGCGGCAGCTGCCGCCGGTACGCACCGGATACGAGCGGGTCATCGTCGATGGCCGCGTGCTGCTGGTCGAGACTGCAACGCAGATCATCCACGACGTGCTGATGGAAGCGATCTTCTGAACGGCGGTCCCGCGCTCCGTGCCGGCGACTCGATCACAACCGCGGATCGTCTCGGACCGCCGGCGAAACTTCCTGCCGCTAGGTGTCCGAGCCGGGACTCAACGCCTTCGCCATCTCCATTTCACTGCGCGCCTCGTCCTCGCGTCCGAGGCGCACGAGGACCTGTGCCAGTTCCTGATGGGCTGCCGCACTCTTCGGATCCGCCCTGAGCGCGGCCCGCAGGTGTCGCTCGGCGTCGGCGAGCTTCCCGCTCCGCGCCAGGGATGACCCCAGGTTGTAATGCGCCGAAGCCAACCCGGGTTCCAGCTTGATTGCCTTGCGATACGCCTCGGCCGCCTCCTCGGTCAATCCCTGGCGCTCCAGCACGAACCCGAGGTCGTTGAAGATTGCGGGCTGCGGCTTGATCGCGAGTGACTCCCGAAAGTGGGCCTCGGCTACCTCGAGCTCGCCGAGGTCGATAGAGGCGAGGGCAATGTTGTTGTGCGCCTTCCAGTGCTTCGGGTCCAACGCGAGCGCCTTCTCCAACACGACGACCGCCTCCTTGCTGTTGCCCTGCTGGAACAACGAGAACCCGAGGGAGTTCAGCAGTTCCACGTTGTCGGGCTCGACCGCGAGTCCCCGCTGGTAGATCCGGACGGCACCCGGGTAGTTGCCGGTGCGTTCGTTGGCCATGCCCGCGCGCAGGAATGAGTAGGCGTCGAGGAACTGCTCACTGATCTTCACGATCGACTCGGCCGGCAGCGCGACGAACTCCGGGATGTTGGCGGCACGATCGCTGCCCGTGAAGCGGTCGAGCACCACGGGCGGCGTGGACTCGCCGTGCTCGTCGATGTGCGTCAGGAAGAGCTGGGTGTAGGCGGTGTTGGCCTTCGACGAGAACACGAGCCAGCGGCCGTTCGACGACCAGCTGTGCCATGAATTCATCCGGGGCGTGTTCGCGCGCAGGCGCCGTGCTTCGCCTCCCGTGGCCGGGATGATGTACAGCTCGCTGTCCGGCATCAGCAGCATGTAGTTCTCTGCCTTGCAGAAGATGATCCACTTGCCGTCCGGCGAGAACTTCGCGAAGTAGTTGCTCTTGCCGTTGTGCGAGGCACCCTCGATCGGCTCCGCCTTCCCACCGCGGCCGTCGTTGAACGGGACCCGGTACAGGTCGAACTTGAACGGCTCCTTGTCCTCGACGAACTCGGGGACGTCCTTCTCGCTGAGCAGAACGCTCGTGGCGTTGGCGATGGCGTCTCTCCGGTACGCCTTCGTCCGGGCGAAGACGATCCACTTGCCGTCGGGGCTCCACGTCGGGTTGCTCTGCACGTACTCGGGATCGTCGGCGCCCGGCAACGGCTTGAACGTGCGGTCCACGGTGTCGTAGACGACGAGGATGCCCTTGATCGGGAAGAACAGCTGCGAGAACCAGATGTCGGGCGTCGCCACGAATACTGCGCGGTCCTTGACCGTGCTGATCACGTAGCGGCCGTCGGGCGAGACCTTCGAGAGGAGCCCGAACGTGGCCTCGCCATCGCCCTTCTTGAAGTCGCTCCACGTGATGATCTTCTTGTCATCGAGCGTCATCTGCGTGGACACCGGCAGGACCGCGTAGGCGCCCTTGTCATTGCCGTAATCGACGTCGAGGCCCAGCACGCGGCCGTCGTTGGAGAAAGAGTGACAGTTGCCGCAGACCGGCAGGTTCTCGAGGACGATCGGCGGTGCGGTCTCGGAGCTGATCGCGCCGAAGCGCCAGCGGATGCGCGACGGATCCTGGACGGCCGAGAGAAAAGGCAGCGGAACCTCGCGATAGAAGATCGAGTCGCCGACCGGGTCTGTCGAGGTCCGGATGCGGACGCTCGCGGACGAGACAGCCTGCGCATCCGGGCCGACGCCGACGACCGCGACCTGCGCGACGCGTTCGACGCTGCGCTGCTTGATCGTGGCCCAGTCCACCTCCGATGGGCGCCAACGAGGTTCGTTCGTCGGGAACCGCAGCACCTCGCCCTGGTCGTCGAAGCGAAGCAGGACCACCCAGTGCTTCACGCCCGCGGCCTGGTCGCTCCACACGAAAGTCGGGGCGACGATTTCGGGCGGGAACAGCGTCTCGTCGAGCGGATACTTGATCTCGATCCCACCCGAGGGCGTGGCCGGGAATTCGATCGGTGCCGGTCCGGATTCCCTTGCGCAGGCGCTGAGCACCAGTAGCGCAGCGAGCAGAAAGCCGTCGCGAAGGAGGCGGCCGTGGCGCTGGTTCATCGTCATTTGCGGGCGATTGTGGGTGGCTGCCAGATGCCGCGTCAAACGAGCGGCGCGCGCGGATGATTTACCATAAGCTCAAGAATTGACACGCAAATTTCAAGCGAGTAAGAATCGCCCTTGGGGGAATCGTCGCTGCGCCATTGCGCACGGCGGGCCTGACTCAAGCAAACAAGGGCCAGCAACGGGCCTGGAGAACTCGAAAATGAATCTGCGTCACATCTGCGCTGCGGTCGGCATTGCCGCATCCATGGTCGGTGCCACTGCCAATGCGACCGTCCATCGCGTCTTTCCGGGCGAGTCCATCCAGGCGGCGATTGACGTTGCCGCTCCGGGCGACACGATTCTCGTCGAGCCGGGGACGTATAGATTCGTCCCTCCCCCAATGGAGGCCGGGAAGTATTACTACGGCCTGCGCATCAAGACGGACAACCTGCGCCTGATCGGCAAGGTGGTTCCGGGCCGGGGCGAAGCGGGCAAGGTCCGCCTCGTTTACGACGCCCCCGTCGACCCCTACGACAATGTGAGAGCGGCGGATGTTGGCGCGGGAGTCTATGCGGCTCCTGATGTCAGTCTTCCAGGGCAGACACGGAGTTGCGATCCCGACGTTTCTGCTGATTCCGCCCTGGGGCAGCTGTGCAAGGCGAATAGCCTGAAGAACTTCTACATTCGTGGCTTTACTGTCGAGGGTTTCCCGAGGAACGGAATCCAGACCCGCTGGGTTGAGGGCTTCGAGTTCATCCGGAACGAATCGATCAACAATCTCAACAACGGCATCTATCCGACCCTCTCGGCGAACGGACTGGTCCAGAACAACGTCTCGTATGGTTCGCTCGATACCGCGATGTGGGTGGCGGGCTCCGAGAACGTTCGCGTCATCGGCAACGAGGTCTTCGGTAGCGTGATCGGCTTCGAGATCACGGTCTCCAACGAGGTCTGGGTGACGCAGAACAGGATCCACGACAACACCGTGGGCATCGGCCTGTTCCATCCCAACGGGGCCGGCAACCCGCCGCTGCCCGTCATGGCCAACTGGGTGATCGAGCACAACGACGTTCGCGACAACAACCGGGCGAACGCGGCGGTGCCTGGAACCTTCCAGAGCGCATTGCCGCCGGGCATCGGGGTCCTGCTGGCGGGTGTCTCGGACCACGTGATTTCGAAGAACACCGTTGAGGACAATGACTTTGTCGGTATCGCGGTCCTCGGCTGGTGTACAGCCAACGCCGGCGGCCCCAACCGCTGCGAAGTCAGGCCGCCGATCGACGGAAATCCTTACGCCAACAACAACCTTGTATCCCTGAACAAGGTGAGCGGTAACGGAACGAGTCCGCCCCCAGGTGCGCCGTTTCCAGCCGTGGATATTCTGTATGCACAGCTAGAGCCGGGAGCGAGTGGCAATTGCTTTGAGAAGAACAAGCCCAGTGGTTTCAGTTTCTTCTCCACGGAGCCGCCATTCCCAACCGGGCTGCTGCCCACCGACGGCTGCAAGAAGAAGCCCTGACTGAGGGGAACAGCGTTTGATCCCAGCCGCCCGACGTCGCAGACGTCGGGCGGCGACTGGTTCACGGCAGGCTGAGCTGACCCCGGGTACGGTGCGAACATGAAGTCAGCACCCGTCGCCGCTCAGAGGATCGAAGTGTCGTCCCTTCCCGTTGCCGAGACGATCGCAGCGCACGGCTGCTCGATCGTTCTGCGTCGGGTCGACGGTCCCGAGGCCAGGGAACTCTACTTTCACTGCCAGCCTACCGCAGACGTCGCGGATCCGGGCCGGCAGGCCAACGCTCTCTATCGTGCGATCCTCGGCGTGCTCGATGCCGAGGGCGGAGGCTTTGGATCGATCGTCTCCGAGACGGTATTCATCCGGGACCTGCGGACAAGCATCCAGTCGGTCCGCGAGGCTCGCCACCGGGCTCTCGCTGCGCACGGCGGGACCACTCACAGGCCCGCCGCGATG
>Ga0210103_1000083_pt1 | contig 16323 bp, 19 predicted proteins | sample RushSE_CattailNL_6_FD_185564 | JGI IMG/M metagenome (GOLD analysis project Ga0210103, IMG submission 185564) | Wetland microbial communities from San Francisco Bay, California, USA, that impact long-term carbon sequestration - RushSE_CattailNLA_D2... | ecosystem: Environmental > Aquatic > Marine... | reverse complement strand
GATTACGGATCGTTATGAAAAAACCATTCCAGATCTGCTTGAATGCGATCATATGGCCTTAAAACCAAAACCATTCTCAGAAGCTAAAACCGGTTTTTTTCATTATGATCCGTTATCTACGAGTTCTTTCAGAAAAAATTTAAGCACACCTGAAGCAATTCATTTTCAAAAGGCTAAACGCTTACGGTTTTTGAAAATTGAGCGCTTCATATACAATTATATTTTTACGAAACCAACCATCATTGAAACATTCTTTTCTGGTAGCTAAATCCAAAGTGCTTGTACGCCGCTTCGGAAGCCTTTCTCCCGGAAGATGTTCTTGTGACAAGCCCGATTTTCAAAAGATACGGTTCAATAACATCCACAAGTGTATCCGTTTCTTCCTGGAGGGTCGCTGCGATGGCCTCAATGCCCACCGGACCACCTTTATAAAATTCGATAATTGTTTTCAAATATCTTCGATCAAGATTGGTCAGTCCTTTTTCATCCACACCCTCTAACATCAGCGCGGCCTCAACGGTCTTTTTTGTAATAATCCCATCTGCACGAACCTGTGAATAATCCCGAACGCGCTTGAGAAGCCTGTTTACAATTCGTGGCGTCCCTCTGGATCGAGTTGAAAGTTCTTTTGCACCTTCATCGTCCACAGTGACCTTGAGCAGATCGGCAGAACGTCGGATGATTTTTACAAGATCCGCTTCATTGTAAAAATCGAGACTCCTGAAAATACCGAAGCGGTCCCGTAACGGTGCAGATAAAAGACCAACCCGGGTGGTAGCGCCAACCAGTGTAAAGCGGTTCAAACGATATCTGTGACTTCGGGCATGGATCCCCTTGTCAAATACAAAGTCCACGGCAAAGTCTTCCATTGCAGGGTACAAAAATTCTTCTACAATTTTCGGAGTCCTGTGAATCTCGTCAATGAACAGAATATCTCTGTCTTCTAAATGGGTAAGGATGCCAATAAGATCCCCGCCTTTTTCAAGGGAAGGGCCGGACGTCGCAGTAAGGTTGCCCCCCATTTCCTTTGCGATAATGTGCGCCAATGTGGTTTTTCCAAGTCCGGGTGGACCATGAAAGAGGATATGGTCCACCGGCTCCTCACGCTGCAACGCCGCTTCAAGTGCAATTTTAAGCGCCTCGACGACTTCGGTTTGGCCAACATAATCCGCGAAGTGCTCAGGTCTTAAGGACAGAATTTCCGGTTCCTGATCAACCAGGAGACAGGATCCCGTAACAATGCCTTGTTTGTCGGTGGAATGTGTTGGCATGTCATCTGTCATTTGCTTAACTCAACGGTAGTAAAACGATGGTGTCATCAATCAGCTTCGGGCATTTTCTCCGCGATACACTTCTTCAAAGAGTTCTTCCGGAGTTGATATGGTACTGTTTCGTTCCATGGCATCGATGATCATCTGTTTCGCCTCTTTTTTGTGGTAACCCAACTGATCTACAAGTACATCCAAAACCTGCTGGGCCAAATCCTCGACCACGGGAACTTCTTCTTCCGGGGTCTTTCGAATCAGCGCAAATTTATCCATCTTCCCTTCAAGGGTGGCAATAATCTTGCGTGCCGTCCGGTCGCCGATACCTTTCAACTGCTTAAGGGTTGAAAGATCTTTTGATTCTATGGCCCTTGCAATGTCACGAACGGGTATGTTTAATGCCTTTACCGCCTTTAAGGCACCGATGGCTTCAACAGAAATGAAATATTGAAAAAATTCTTTTTCAACCTCAAGATTAAAACCGATCAGAACCGGCTTTGGCTGACGTTCGGTCTGCTGGTGGTAAATATAGAGTGAAACCGGATCACCGACAGACTTTGCTCTTATGGTGTCCATTACAAATACAGGGAGTAAAACTTCATAGCCGACCTGATTGGCCAGAACCAGTATCCGATCATCCCCTTTTTTTAAAAGTTTTCCTTCAAGATAACCGATCATTGCACCCTGTTTTTTTCCTTTGCCGTTTGAGCAAATCCGTTATTATACCGGAACAATCCCAAAAGCGCCAAACCCATTGCATCGGAGGCGTGATACGGCCGAATCGGTGTCGCCAAATTTAAAAGACGCCGTACGGCCTTCTCAAGCTGAATTTTAGTTGCATTGCCGTTTCCGGTCAAAATTTGTTTGGATTCACGAACAGGGACTTCGATGACAGGCACCTCCATCCTGCATCCCGCAAGGAGGACAACACCCGTGACTTTACCCAATGTTATCCCTGCATTTGGAAATTTATCAACGGAAAATATATCTTCCACAACCATCAGGTCAGGCTTTTCATCCTTCAAGACCTTAAGAAGATTTGAAAAAATTTGATTAAGGCGGCTCGGTAAAGGAAGATTTTTTGAAGTATGAATACTGCCGAAGGAAAACCCGTCAACTTTAATTCCCATTCCCCTGACAATTCCAACACCTGTTGCAGATAAGCCTGGATCTATGCCGATAACCTTTATCATCCCACGCTCTTTTCTTGATATAACGGGTTGGATCTCAAGAGAGAGGTACAATCCTTAATTTTTGTATCCTGTATCCTGAATCCCACATCCGGTATCAAGCAACACCCCGTTAAGGTGTAATTCCTTTTAATTTGTTTTCGGCAATTTTTGCTTCGTTTGATTTCGGGTATTTTTTAATAAGCTCCGACAAGATCAGGCGTGCATTTGCTTCATCTCCCAGATTAAAAAAAGCGAAGCCCTGTTTTAAAAGCGAAGCTTTAATCTTATTCCCTTTTGGATATGTTTCGATTACTTTCTGGTATTCCAGGATCGCTTTTTCATACCATTTTTCACGATAGTAGGTTTCGCCGATCCAAAACTGGGCGTTATCTGCATTTTCCGATTTGGGATTTTGTTTTAAAAAACTTTTAAATCCTTCCCGCGCAGCATTAAAGTCACCTTTATCATACGCGTTTTTTGCAGAGAGGTACATATCATTTTCTGAAAGTGTCTTTTCAGCTTGTTTTGCGGGCGGTTTCTCTGAAACCGGCTTCGGTTTTTGATCGGACTCCGTAGATTCAAAATTCAGATACTGCTCCAGGCGTGCAATACGGTCTTTATTCAAGCTTGCGGTCTTGTCAATATTTTCGCTTTTTTCGGATAATTCATCGAATGCCTTTATTTTCTGATTCAGCAAATATTGTATCTCATCAAGTCTTCCACCTAACATCCGAATTTCTTCCTGGAGTTGATCCATGTTGGCATTTTGGCCTGCGGTTTTGCTTCTAAGCTCTTGATCAGTAGCTTCCCGGGCATCCAGTTTGGCTTCGAGCTGTTTGTTTTTTTGTTCCGCTTCCCTATAGCGCTGTTCCGCTTTGGCCAGGCGATTATCCAGTGTGATTACATCGTGCTGCGACGCACATCCGATCAAGAAGATCATACCTGATAGAAGGATTGATATTTTTTTTTTCATGGCAGGATTTAAATTGGGGCTTTACCCCCTTGTTGAGGTACCGGAAACATTGTCGTGTTTCCCGGTATGTTAATATTTCATTTTGGTTGATAATCGGCCAAGCGGTCGGGGGTTTTCCATCTTCATGGAGGGATTCAACCCATAAAAACACCCCGACCCTTTAAATGATTTGGCCACCAAAATAGATTTGTTGCATGCGATTATAGCGGCATTGCAATTTTATGACGCTCTTAGTTTATGGTAAAATGGCATCTCCGGTTTTTTGACCAGGCATCTTCATTTTGACCGGGATCCACCGGACGCTCTTCACCGTAGCTTATGGTGGTTAAGCGTGATGCCGGAACGCCAAGGTCAACTAGAAAATTCTTTGCACTGCCAGCACGTCTATCTCCCAGTGCAAGGTTATACTCGTTCGTACCCCGCTCATCACAGTGTCCCTCGATGGTTGACATCGTACCGGGGTTATTCATGAGCCATTCAGCTTTTTTAGTCAAAATTTTCTGTGCTTCTGCAGTTAAAACGGAACTGTCAAAATCAAAATGGATATCCTCATTCAGAAATCTGTCCCTGGCTTCCTGTTTCATCATGGCTTCTTCCTGGAGTTTTTCTTCTTCGAGTGCCCGCTGTCGTGCCAACGCTTCCTGTCTTGCTCTTTCAGCAGCATCATCTCCGGCCTGTTGTTCCAGCGTGGTGTCTTCCTTTACCACCTTCTTTGCACATGAAGCTGTAAACAGCAGACCTGGAATAATAAATGTCAGTGCCAAAATTATCCATAATCCTTTTCGCATTGTTTCCTCCTTTTAATCGTTTAGTCGTGAACTTTGTGGATTTATAAACAAAAAATCTGAACCATACATTTCACTATCACGAACGATACACAATAAGTGATATCGTCTTCGCCTGGTTGAGTATATTTTTTTACATTGAACCCCTGGTCCTCCCGCAAAATGCCAGATCAATGATGGGCGAGGATTTTTTACTGATCGGTCATTCTGGGTGACCATTTTGGTTGTGACTGCTGGCCTTTCAAGGCGAGTAACCGTCTCTGATCGGTTCCAAAGCTCGTCATGACATAGATTCTGGAAAGTCCTTCCCGCGTTGAGCTGAAAACGATGAGATTCCCGTCCGGGGACCAGGACGGTGATTCGTTGTCGCCTTCGTTATGTGTCAATTGAATTGGACCCTGGCCGTCGATTCCGATCAGAAAGATATTGTTTCGTCCATTTTCCATGCCTGAATAGGCCAATTTATCGCCCTTTGGGGACCAGCTTGGCTGTGTATTATAGCGCCCCTGAAACGTTAATCTGCGTGTCTGACCGGAGTCTATATTTATTATGAAAATTTGGGGCGTTCCGGATCTATTGGAAACAAAGGCCATATTTTTGCCGTCCGGCGACCAAGCGGGAGATACATCAATGCCTTTACTATTGGTCAATCTTTTAGTAACTTTCCCGGTTTCGGTCAATAAATAAATTTCAGAATCGCCTGAAAATGAAAGCGACGCCGCCAGGAGGGATCTGTTCGGAACCCATGCAGGTGAATGGTTAACCCCATCTTTCGAAACCACAGACCCCCGATTTTCTTTTAAATGTTTTATGTAAAGATCGGGCTTACCCCTGGCGTAAGAGGTATAGGCCATCCATTTTCCATCCGATGACCAAGAGGGATCGATGGTGATACTATTGGTATGCGTTACTCTCCTGGGATTGTATCCGTCAAATTCGCAGATGTAAATTTCCTTGGTACCCGAAGTCGTTGAAACAAATGCAATTTCAGTATCAAAAATACCTCGGTCTCCGGTGAGGCTGTAGATCACCTCGCTACAAAAACGACGAATGATTCTTCTCTGATCGCTGATCCCCCCCTTGTACCTTTTTCCAACCATCAATTTTTCTTTAAAGGTGTCATACAGCCGAAGCTCAATTTCAAGCAAATTGTCTTTTACCAGCACACCGCCGGTAACCAGAAGCTCCGCGCCGACACTGGTCCAGTCGTGAAAATTGACATTGGCAAAAGCGGCATCCGTTTGAGGATCCACGAGAAAGGCCTCTCGATTCAAAATTTTAAAATATCCTGTGAAATCAAGTGTTTCTGAAAGCAAATCAGATAGTGTTTTCGACAACAGGGCAGTATCATTTCCGCCGGATATTTTTTTGAATACAGGAACTGCGATGGGGAGTTTCCTTAGATAGGGATGGGTGATGTCGATATAATCGTATCCAGCCAGAGACACCCCGCACATCGTCAGAAAAATTATGGATGCAATCATCCAAAATATCAGTGTTCGGCAAACTTTCATCACAGAAGCAAACTCCTTTAATCCTTAAATGAAATGTCCTTTTTTAGGTTTTGCAAATCGTGTTCCAAAGTCCCAAGTTATTGACTGATACCCGAAGACGTGAAGTGAAAGCCGGCTTCAAAGTATGGACGCGAATACCCTGTTGGGAGGGGTGGAAGCGGATTCGACTTGAGAATCGCTTTTTTTGCCTGTTCGTCAAAATAGCTGTTGCCGGATCTCTTATCGAACCATGTATCCTTTATTTCTCCGTTCTGCATGACCTTAATCGCTGCCCATGCTTCAAGATCCGTGCGACCTCCGGCCAGTTGCTCGTTGAATGACCAGTTTTTTTGAATCCGGTAGGCGATTTCGACCAAATATATATCCATGAGTTTCAAATCTTTTTTACCGCCGGTGCCGGTTCCGCCGGGAAGTCCTGTTCCTTCGGTGTCCTGTGGTTTACCCAGGTTCGGAGGGCCGGTCCTTTCGACCTGATCCTTCAAACGGGCGATGGCTTTTTCGACCGGGTCGGGTCTCGATTCTTCAACTTTTTTTTCAATTCGGCTGATGGCACTTTTAACCACCTTGTCAGCTTTGAACGTCTTTTTTTTAAGGGCCTCCTTAACCTTTGTTTCCTTTGGCTCCAGAGAAATAGACGGTGAAGGTTTTTGAACGGTTTCAGGAGGTTTTTTGTCGGATAGGGTTGCAGCCTCGACTTTCTTTTCATTTGCGGGCGGTTTTTTAGGTTCCGCAGGCCCTTGTTTTACCGGTGCCGGAGCGCTTTTCGAATCCGGCAACGAAACAAGGCTAACGTTTATATATGACATAGAAGGCTTTTTGCTGGTGGCATAGCCGGGTGCTAAAATCAAGATCACAAATAGAACCAGATGGCATAAGAACGAAACAGCGAAGTTCAAAAAAAATGTCCGGCGTTCGCGTTCCTCCTCTTGGGGTGAATAGTTATGGGGGATTGTCTTTTGGTTCATCGGTTTTTTTGCTTTTTGTCAATTGCCTTTATTCGTTTCGCGAATCGGCTCCGTCACCATGCCCAGATTTTCAACCCCGGCCCCTTTTATTTCAGACATAACGCGAACAACAAACCCGTAAGGAATTTCCCGATCCGCCCGAAGATAGACCTCCCGGTTATCTCGACCTTCAAGAATCTTTTTTAGCTTTTCCTGTAGAAAATCGAGGTCTACCTGATAAGTGTTTATAAACAATTGGTTTTTTTTGTTGATGGTGATGACGAGATTCTCTTTTTTTGCCTCGAGCGGCTCTGAGGTGGTTTCCGGTAATGCAACATCTACACCCTGCATCATCATGGGTGCGGTTACCATAAAAATAATCAAAAGAACGAGCATAACATCTACAAATGGTGTTACATTAATATCGGACATCAGGCGATCGCCGTTGGTTCCAATTGCCATTATTGCTTCTCCTTTAAACCGTAAGTGAACGAAAACGCTCCAATGGATGTCAAGGTTTATTTGTTTTATCCACGGTTAGAAGGTTGGAATTTCCGCGCCGTTAACCCATTATATCACGTTCAATAATATTAAGAAAATCTGCGGAAAAATTTTGAAGTTCGGACTCGATAATTCTTATCTTCTGCATGAAATGATTAAATGCGATGACAGCAGGGATTGCAGCGGCCAATCCGGCCGCTGTTGCGACAAGTGCTTCTGAAATTCCAGGTGCGACGACGGCAAGGCTGGCTGAACCTTTGAGGCCGATGCCGTGAAAAGAACTCATGATACCCCACACGGTTCCGAATAATCCGATAAAAGGCGCTGTGTTCCCGGTTGTTGCGAGGAAAGGGACCATTCGAATCATTCGGGTCGTTTCACTGTTAATGGCCCGGCGTAAGGCGCGTTTAACGTTGCCGGTTCCGGTGAATCTTGCACCCAAAGAAGCGCTTTCGGTCCCTGGTGATTGTTTCGAATCCTGCGCCATCGAAGCACCGGAACGGCTCAGATTTTTAAGTTCCGTATACCCCACGCGAAAAATCCTGGCAACGGGGCTTCCGCTTAGCTGCTTGGCCTTGTTAAACGCGCTCGATAGATTCCGGCTCGTCCAGAAAAAATCAATAAATTCAGACGATTCTGCAAACGCTTTTTTGATATAGCGATATTTCATGATCATGATTGCCCAGGACATCACTGAAAAAAATAAAAGGAGCAGCAGCACAAACTTTACCATCGGTCCTGCATGAATCATCATGTTGAGTATATCTAAATTCGTAGCATTCATATAAAACTCCGTAAGTTAAAAATTAAATGATACTATTTGTTTTCAAAAAAAACAATTAACAAACAAAATGGTTTGACCTTTGAACTATATGAACCTGGTTTTGCTGTCAAGAAATTTGGTTGTTCCCAATATTTTCATTCATTTTTAGGTTGCTTTTGGAACAACCTGCAAATACACATAAAAGTTGAAACAGCGGCCCCTTACGAAAACTAGGAAAGAGAAAAGAGGACAAGGGAAACCACGGATACACACGAATACACACAAATTAAAATAACAATATTTATGTTTATTTGCGTCCATTTGCGGTTATCTATTTTCTAATTCCACATTAAACTTAAAAAAATTAAGGATCATTCTATGAAAAATATCTCAAATCTACTGTTTAAAGCAAATATTTTAAAAAAAATCCCCAGATCCGGCTACCATTTTTTAGGTTCAGGCAAGGAGTCCGTGGCGGAACATTCATTCAGTGTTTCGTTCATTGCCTTTGTCATGTCTCAGATGGAACCGGATATTGATGCCTTAAAACTGATCGCCATGTGCCTGGTTCATGATCTTCCGGAGGCGAAGACGGGGGACCTGAATTATGTCCAGAAAAAATACGTGACGGCAAATGAAAATAAGGCCGTGGAGCATATCACCAAGAGTTTACCGTTTGGCACCACACTCGCTGAGTTGATATCGGAATTCAATGAACGTCGATCCATGGAGTCCAAACTGGCCCATGATGCAGATCAACTGGCGCTTATTCTGGATTTAAAAACCCTTTCGGATATCGGATACGCTCCCCCGAAAAAGTGGCTTCCGTTCGCTTTAAAGCGTTTGGAGACCAAAACCGGTAAGGCCATTGCCCAAAATATTATGGAAACAGAATGGGACGCCTGGTGGCTTGAAAATTATATTGACAGCCTGAATAAAAAAGAATAGTTTTTTATGTTTGAGCTTAAATGAACATTATGTTTTAAAAGAATAAGTTAAACACGGTTTTGTTCCGCCGTTATTCATGCCATAATACGTTCAACATATCGGAGGAAAAAAAATGAATTGGTTCACCGAAACCTTCGGGAGTTCTGTAGGAAAAAAACTGATGATGGCGGCTACCGGCCTTTTGTTCTGTGTTTTTCTGGTGTTGCATCTTGCCGGCAATTTGACCATTTATATGGGTAAAGATGTTTTTAATTCCTATGCGGAACATCTCCATTCTTTGGGCCCCCTCATTACCCTGGCGGAATGGGGACTTTTAATTTTTGCCGTTATCCATGTTTCTACGGGCCTGCTCCTTTTTTATCAGAATTTCAAAGCCAGACCCGAACGATATTCGGTCAATAAACGTGCGGGCGGCCGAACACTCGGATCGGCAACCATGCCGTACACCGGTTTTATCCTGCTTTTGTTTGTTATTTATCACCTGCTCAATTTTCATTTTGTGGATAAAACCCATACCACCATTTTTCAGATCGTATCGAATGCATTCGCACAGCCAAGCTATGTCTTGATTTATACCTTTGCCATGATCATTGCGGCGGTTCATGTCAGCCATGGATTTTGGAGTGCATTTCAGACCCTTGGCGCCAATCATCCGAAATACACGCCTTTTCTAAGGGGCCTGAGTCTGGTATTCAGCCTGGTTATCGGGATCGGGTTTGGTTTTATTCCGATTTATGTTTCGCTATTAGTATAAGGAGATCATCATGCAGCTTGACGCAAAAATTCCTTCAGGCCCACTTTCAGAAAAATGGGATAAACACCGTTTTGAGCTTAAACTTGTCAATCCGGCCAACAAAAGAAAATATAGTATCATTGTGGTGGGTACCGGTCTTGCCGGCGGATCCGCAGCGGCCTCACTGGCCGAACTCGGCTATTATGTAAAAAATTTCTGTGTCCAGGACAGCCCGCGGCGTGCCCACAGTATTGCCGCTCAAGGCGGAATCAACGCCGCCAAAAACTATCAAAATGACGGCGACAGCATCTGGCGCCTTTTTTACGATACCATCAAGGGCGGAGATTTCAGAGCCAGAGAAGCCAATGTGTATCGCCTGGCTCAGGTCAGTAACCATATTATCGACCATTGTGTTGCCCAGGGGATTCCCTTTGCACGCGAATATGGCGGGCTCCTGGCCAATCGAAGCTTTGGTGGTGCTCAGGTTTCCAGGACATTTTACGCCAGAGGCCAGACCGGACAGCAGCTTCTATTAGGTGCATATAGCTCATTGATGCGACAGGTGGCGGCCGGCCGGATCACTCTGTTTCCTCGCCGGGAAATGCTGGACCTGGTGGTGATCAACGGCCAGGCAAGGGGCATCGTCGTCCGAAATCTGGTTACCGGAGAAATTGAAAGCCATGCAGCCGATGCCGTGGTTATATGCACCGGCGGATACGCCAATGTGTTTTACCTTTCAACCAATGCCATGGCATCCAATGTGAGTGCAACATTCAGGGCCTATAAAAAAGGCGCTTTTTTCGCCAACCCTTGTTATACGCAAATTCACCCGACGTGCATCCCGGTGCATGGAACCTACCAGTCCAAACTGACGCTCATGAGTGAAAGTTTACGAAATGACGGTCGTGTTTGGGTGCCGAAAACGCCCGGAGACAAACGGCCCCCGAATCAGATCCCAGAATCTGAAAGAGATTATTACCTTGAAAACAAATACCCAAGTTTCGGGAACCTGGTTCCCCGGGATGTGGCGTCGCGGAATGCCAAAGCGCAGTGCGATATGGGCAAGGGCGTCGGAGAGACCGGTTTTGCGGTGTATCTTGATTTCAAGGATGCCATCAAAAGAGACGGGAAAGACGTTATTGCCCAAAAATACGGCAATCTTTTTCAGATGTATGAAAAAATCACCGCTTCGAATCCGTATGAAGAACCCATGATGATTTATCCGGCATCTCATTATGTAATGGGAGGTCTGTGGGTCGATTACAATCTCATGAGCACCTTGCCTGGGCTTTTTGTTCTGGGAGAGGCCAACTTTTCGGACCACGGTGCCAACCGCCTGGGCGCCAGCGCTTTGATGCAGGGACTGGCGGACGGTTATTTCGTGATTCCCTACACCATCGGCGGATATCTTGTCGGAATGGATCACTCGGACGTAACCACCGATCATCCGGCGTTCAAAGATGCGGTTCAATACGTAAATGAACGCGTGAAACGTCTTCTGGCCATAAACGGAAAACGGACAGTGGATGACTTTCACCGTGAGTTGGGTCATATTCTGTGGGAATATTGCGGCATGTCGAGAAACGACGAAGGTCTTCTGAAGGCCAGGACCATGATACAGGCACTTCGGGAGGAGTTCTGGCAAAATGCCATGATACCGGGTTCCGACAAAGATTTCAATCAGAGCCTGGAACGTGCCGGCCGGGTGGCCGATTTTCTCGAGTTTGCAGAACTTTTGGTCATCGATGCCTTCGAGCGCAAAGAATCCTGCGGCGGCCATTTTAATGAAGGCTACCAGACCGAGGAAAACGAGGCAAAGCGCGATGATGAGAATTTCTGTCATGTGGCCGCATGGGAATATAAAGGGGATGACACGGAACCCGAACGACACATAGAACCGCTTGTTTTTGAAAACGTCCAATTGACACAGAGGAGTTACAAGTGACAAAAAATATAAACATTACGCTTAAGGTCTGGCGCCAAAAGAACGCCAACGTTAAAGGCGGTTTTGAAACCTATCATGCCACCCATATTTCAACAGACATGTCATTTTTGGAAATGATCGATGTCGTTAACGAACAGTTGACCCTTGACGGCAAGGACCCCATTGCGTTTGATCATGACTGCCGGGAAGGGATCTGCGGCATGTGCGGCGCCGTCGTCAACGGTCGCGCACACGGGCCGGAAAAGGGAACCACGCTGTGCCAGCTTCACATGCGGCATTTTTCCGACGGTGATACCATCGTCATCGAACCCTGGCGCGCCAGGGCATTTCCCATCATAAAGGATCTTGCAGTGGATCGCAGCGCCTTCGACAAGATTATCATTGCAGGGGGGTATATCTCCGTGAACACCGGTGGTGCACCGGATGCCAATGCATTACCCATCCCCCAGGAAATTGCGGAAAAAGCAATGGACGCCGCTGCCTGCATCGGATGCGGAGCGTGTGTTGCGTCATGTCCCAATGCTTCGGCCATGCTTTTTACCGGGGCAAAGATCTCCCAGTTTGCCCTTCTTCCCCAGGGGAAACCCGAAGCGGCCCGTCGGGCTCTGGCCATGGTCCGAAAAATGGACGAACTTTGTTTCGGCAACTGTTCCAATGAAAGAGAATGCGAAGCCGAATGCCCCAAAGAAATTTCCATCTCGAATATCGCCCGAATGAACCGGGAATTTTATAAGGCCGGGTTCGGTTCCCCAGCCTAAGCTGCTTAGTGCTTTTCCATTGCCGTCCTCTCAACGGCAATGGAAAAATTATTATTCTCTGCGTCCTCTGTGACTCTATCGAAGCCCCGCTTTACGGGACAGACAGGGCGGTGAATATAAACTCACATACCTGCGCAGCAATGCTGGGACCATCAGCGTAGCTGAAGGTTTAATGGGTTAATTAATCATCTCAGACCCCGGCGTGATGATGGGGAAACCTGTCGGCCGGTACACGTATTACCGTAGAACTCCTCCTTGAGAAGCTGGCTGCCGGTGAAAGCGTCGAGCAGATTCTCGTTGAGCATCCTCGTCTGACCCGAGAAGCGATTCATGCGGCGTTATCGTTTGCTGCTCAAGCGCTCCGTACTGATGTTGTCTATCCAATTCCCGAATCTGCCGAATGTATTTCATAGCTGATGAGAACATAGACCGGCAGATTGTCGAGCGTCTCCGTCACGACGGCCATGATGATCAAAGTGTTGCAGAAATGGCCCCCGGCATTTCCGATGATGAAGTGCTGAATTTAGGATCCAGGAAATCCGAACTCCTGTTGACGGCCGACAGGGATTTCGGTGAATTGGTTTTCCGACAACAGCGCATCATGGGCGGTGTGATACTGGTAAGGCTGGCATTCTATCTGTTGTCATCAGCCAGCTTTCGGTAAAACTGTTTTCCGAGCGGGTCCTGGCGGCAAAAAGGCCGTATGTAATGGTTTGTGAATACAGATCGGCAAAATCTTCATGGGAAAGGCCGCTGATTAAAAACCGGCTGAAGGCTTCGTAGAATCCCAGTATAAAGCCTTTTCCGGCTTGTCCGCCGGTTTTTTGGAGGACAGCTTCTTCTTGTTTTAATTCCTGGGTAACGATCTCGTCTTTTAAAAATCGGGTACGCTTTGCCAGTTCTATGGCTAATGATTTTGCATTGTAAACTTTGGGCAGGGAAAAGGAAAAAAATGTTTCAAGAAGTTTGAGAAAATCCGGTTTTTTTTCAACAGGTGGAATTTTTTTAGCATATGGAGAATAAAAGGCCTTCCAATACTAACTTTATCAACCAATTCTCCGTTGAGGTAAAGCCTGAATTCAAAAAAGTTGGTCAAAATCAAATTCGGGAATGTGTGCCGATAGCGTTTCAACTGCTCCGAATCTTCTACCGTCCGTAAATCTTCGGTGGTCGGCGCTTTGGCTTCGATATACCCAACAATATTCTGCTTTCCGTCCCACACCCTGAAATCCGGGTTGCCGGCCTCTGTTTGCTTTGGCAGTGTTGTGATACGGATGTGATTTTTCCCCGAAGATGCTGCAAATTCATTGAACAACCTTTCAAGGGTTGCATAGTAACTTTTTCCCTGGCGTCTCCTTGATCGGTTATTTCAAAAATTCGTTTCAAATATGATATCAGCATTTTTGTTTCTATTTAGAGAAACGGTTCATTTTTTTCTTTTTTCCAGATCCATAAGAATCAACTCAAAAATCGGTCGGATTGCAGGGATGCGTTCTTTCACGGTGAGCCAGACAGCCTCCGGATCGACACCGAAATAAAAATGGATGAGTTTGTCACGCATTCCTGCCATTTCCTTCCAAGGTATGTCAGGGTATCTGGAGCGAACGCTATCAGGAATGTTTTTTGTAGCCTCACCAATGACCTCGATAGAGCGAACAACGGCATTGAAAGTTTTCTTGTCGGAACTAAATGTCTCATAAGAGAGACCCTGAATGAACGCTTCTGCATCCACCATGTTTTGGATAATGTCTTTAACATATACGGCTACCGTCCTTGTCATAAGCTGACTGCCTCTTCGAAAATGCTGTCTCGCAATTCTTCCCGTACGCTGCGCTTTGGAACCAGATCGACTTTTATCTCAAGAACTTCGCTCAGGTAGAGTTCAGCACCTACCATCTCAAGCAAGCTGATGGGCCGGAGAATATCCGCCAACAGATCAATGTCGCTACTTTCCTCGTGTTCCCCCCTTACATAAGATCCGAAGATGCCCACAATAGCGACACCGTATCTTTCCGCTAGAATGTCACGGTGTTGCTTTATTACTTCCCTGATTTTTTTGATATTTTTCATGTTTGCCACCATATCGACGGCTTGATCATTCTGTAGCCAGGATTTTTGATTTCAGTTTTTCACCATCTTCGAATTTCACATACTCCGGTTAAATATGTTTGATCCATTTTTCGCAAAGTTTGGAAAGCCTCTTGTTATATTTTTCGTTTCGAGCATTCGGAATCGGGCCATAGTGCCCACATATAATAACACGGAAAGAAGACTAAAAAGAACTTTAAAATCATCTTAAAAGCTTGTTTAGCAATAACTATCGGAATTGTAAAGTATATTAGTTTGTCATGGATGTCTGTTTTGCCTGGTGAAGTATGGTGGATTATTTTCGATCCTTCTGTCGGAGGTGAAATCCGCAAACAAAGACCGGCCGTCATCGAAAGCAATGATGCTGCCAATCAATATCTGAATTGAGTTCAAGTCGTTCCCATCACAAGTCATGTTGATAACCTTTATCCAAGTGAAGCATATGTGACAATATTGAACCCCATTACTCGTTAGAAGATGGGGTTTATGTTTTGGATGATGCCGTTTAGATATGTAAGGTTTACCAATTTGTGTGCTTTTGGCAAGAAATCGATAGGTTAAATAGATCCACCCCTTCCCAATTTATCAGCGCTACCTATGTTGATTTTCCATATGACAGTTCCTTGTATGGATGAGTCTGAATCCATTAAAAAGTTGTATGGACATCCAGACGATTTAACCGCGTTATTTGACGTAAAAACCGAACCGAGAAAGCATATATTACTAAATTTGCGGTTCGGAGCAGCCCTCCCTCCTGCACGCACCTCTTTAGACTTTCCAAATTGATCCTTGTCGGGGAGTGATGATGAGAGTATACCTTAATCACCTGCCATTCAAAGTACACCCAACCATCGTCTTTAATCGTTCCAATACTGTCCATAGGGACAGTCCCTTTTTTAAGAGACTGTCCTTTTTTTGTCCCCGGACCGAAACTACACCACCGTCAACCGCCTCCAACCGCGGGAATATTTTCCACCAGGCATTACTGATACTGACAGGAAATCGCTTCTTTCGCGCCTGTTTGTCCTCAGTGCTTGCGCGGGTAACTGGGGCTACCCTAAAATAGTGGCCACACCGATGCCCTGGACGGTTTCGGCGATGCGCTCCCAGAACAGCCTGTGATTGATGTATTCTTCGGCATCCGGGTAAATGGTCACCTGAACACCAAGATCCTCCACCATTCGGATGCGCCGGACAAGGTCTTTGATGTTGTCAATCGGTTTGTCTTTGAGAGAATCAAGGTCATACTTGCCGCCTGCCAGTAGGATCTGTTTGCCCTGGGGTCCCAAAAGTTTGCATGCCTGAACATAAGAGAGATGAAAAAGATTGTCCTTCAATGTAATCATGGCGTTGATTCTTGGTCGTATGAGGGTTGAAAGTCATCAATCACCCTTCTCATCTTCTGGTGTCAACTTTTTACTTAATCTTCATTTCCCTTGACCTCGATGCCCTGGTCGTATAATTTTATCAAAATGTTAATTAATCATGTTAATAATATAAACAGGACGTTGTATGGCGATGAATAAACCCCGATTCGAATCACTCGATCACATGGCTAACGAAACAGCTGCGGGTTTGGTGCAAGCGGCTGCAGGCACTGCGTTCCAACTGTTTCAAAACAAGCAATTCCGGCGATCGGCGGGCTTTAAAAAGCTGAGTCAGGCTGAGCAGGACAGGATCTTCAATGAACTGGTTGTTGCGTCCGTTGTCCTGATCATGCTTGTGCTCAAGGCGCCCGACCTCAGGGTTGCCCCGGAATTCCGCGGCTATCTCTCTGATTTGAACAAAAAAATTCCCAAAGCACACCTTGAATACCTGAAAACCTCAGGCGTCGAGAATAAATATCTGGAAGACTGGGAAAAGCTCATCTCCATGCGCTACGAGGAATATGCAAGGGACAGGCATGATGTACGCGCGGCTGCCATGTAGATTGA
>Ga0210103_1000082_pt1 | contig 16346 bp, 14 predicted proteins | sample RushSE_CattailNL_6_FD_185564 | JGI IMG/M metagenome (GOLD analysis project Ga0210103, IMG submission 185564) | Wetland microbial communities from San Francisco Bay, California, USA, that impact long-term carbon sequestration - RushSE_CattailNLA_D2... | ecosystem: Environmental > Aquatic > Marine... | reverse complement strand
GCCTGGTGCTCAACATGAAGGGCTTCGATCGCGCCGCAGCCGCGGGTTGCACGGAAATCGGCATGGCGGTGGCGGCTAGCGACACCTTCAATCGCCGCAACCAGGGTGTCTCCAGCGAGGAGTCAATTGCCGCTTGGCGCGAAATCGCGGCGGCGGCTCGGCAGGTGGGCATCCGCGCGCAGCTGACCATTTCCACGGCTTTCGGCTGTCCGTTCGAGGGCGAGGTGCCGGCGGTGCGCGTCACCGAGATCGCCCAGCGCGCAGCGGAAGCGGCGCCGATCGAGATCGCGCTCGCCGACACCATCGGCGCAGGCGTCCCGGCACAGGTCAGTGAGGTGCTTGGCCGCGTCCGCGAGGCGCTCCCTGGTCTTCCGCTCCGCGGTCACTTCCACAACACGCGCAACACCGGACTTGCCAATGCCTATGCAGCAGTGCAGGCCGGCGTGACCACGCTCGACTCCAGTCTCGGTGGAATCGGCGGCTGTCCATTTGCGCCGGCTGCGACCGGCAACATCCCCACCGAGGATCTCCTCTACATGCTCGGGCGCTGCGGATACGACACAGGAGTGTCGCTTGCAGCCGCCATCGAGACCGGCAAGTGGCTGCAGGATCGGCTCGGCCACACCCTGCCGGGGATGCTTCTGAAGGCCGGCGAATTCCCGAGGTCCGCGACGACGGTGGCATGAGCGCGTGGCCTCGGCCGGTTCGTGCCGGGTACGGGGTTTCCCGCACTCATGCCGTGGCGCCGCGTTGCGGTGACTAGCCGGACTCCAGCGGCCCAAGCATGGTGGTGGCGGCCAGGTCCGCGGTCACGTTGCCGATCGTCCGGAAGATATCCGGCACGATCTCCACCGCGATGAGGATGCCGAGCAACTCGACCGGCAGTCCCAGGGCCAGGCAGATTGGTGCGATGCTCGTGATGAAGGAGACCTGCCCGGGAAGGCCGACCGCGGCGATGCTGACTGCAAACGCGACGGCTACGGCGCCCGCGATCTGCGCCGCACCGGGCTCGTGCCCATAGAGCGCAGCGATGAAGAAGCACACGGCGAGGTTTCCCACCGGGCTCGTATAGCGGAACACCGCCACTGCGAGGGGCAATACCAGGTGTGCCACGCGGGGCGGGACGTCGAGGCGTTCGCGCGCGCACTCGATCATCGCGGGCAGCGTCGCCAGCGAGCTCTGCGTGCTGGCTGCCACGACCTGCACGGGCGCAACCTCGGAAGTGAAGCGGCCCAGCGGCACGCGGCTCCATAGCGCCACTGCGGGATACAGCAGCAACGTCGAACCGATGATCACCAGCGATACGAAGGCCACGTAGTGCACGAGCACGCCGGCCGCCCCGATGCCGGCGTGCAGCCCGACCCCGAGTGCCAGCGCGAACACCCCGACCGGAGCTGCGAGCAGCACCCAGTGCACGACGACGATCATTGCCTCGGTGGTCGCCGTGAAGAACGTCGTGAGCGCGGCACGCTGCTCGGCCGGCAGGCGCGTGGCTGCGAAGCCGAACAGCAGCGCGAACAGCACGAGTGGCAGGATCGCGTCGTTGGCTGCCGCCTCGACGACATTCGCCGGCACCAGCGACTCGAGCCACGCGGCCATGCTGCCGACCGAAACCGGGGCCGAACCGCTGCCGGCGGCACCGGCGACGAAGGCCTGCGCCTCGGCGCCATCCACGGGCCAGAGCGCCAGGAGCCCAAGCGATCCAGCCACCGCGAACAGGCCGGCGAGCAGCAGCAGCGCTGCGAAAATCATCACGGCGCGCGTGGCGAGTCGGCCAGTGGCCATGGCGTCCGACACGCTCGCGACCCCCGATACCAGCAGCGCGAAGACGAGCGGAGCAACCGTCATGCGCAGGGCGTTGAGCCACAGGTTCCCGATCGACTCGATTACCGGGGCTGCCGCGCGCAGTGATCCGCCACTGCCGCCCTGCAGCCAGGCGCCGGTGACGAGCCCGACCGCGAGGCACGCGAGCACGAGCAGGCTGCGTGCGTGGCTCACGGCGACTCCTGAACCATTGGGTGCAAGGCCAGTCGGCCAGGGAGGCTGTCGCTCGGGACACGTGCGAGGTCGACGGGCATGACGCGCTCTCTTTGCCGGGCGGTACGGCATGGTGGCAGAGGCGCGTTCGGTGGCCAACCGGCGCGGGCAAGAAGTCTCCGCCCTTTCCCTCGACTGTACGTCCACGGGCCCGCAGGGCGGTCGAACGAAACTGGTAAAGTGGCGCCCCTAGATCAACCCCGGGGATTCCGACGTTGACCTTCGCCGCCATCACCGGCTGGGGCAAGTGCCTGCCGCCGGCCGTGCTCACTAACGCCGACCTCGCGACCATTCTCGACACGAACGACGAGTGGGTCACGAGTCGGACGGGCATCAGAGAACGTCGTGTTTCCCACGTGCCGCTCGAGGAGATGGGTTACGTCGCCGCTTCCCGGGCGCTGGCCTGCGCAGGAGTCGATCCCGCAGAACTTGACCTGATCGTGTTCGGAACCTGCAGCTTCGATGACCAGGTACCGAACCAGTCCTCCGGGCTGCAAGTGCGCCTCCGCGCGAAGAAGGCCGCGGCCATGGACGTCAACACGGCCTGCACGAGCTTTCTCTATTCGCTCAGCACTGCGAACGCCTTGATCCGTAACGGAGTGGTCCGCAGTGCGCTGGTGGTCGGTGGCGAACTCATCAGTGCTTTCATGGACTGGACCAACCGTGGTGTTGCCGTGCTGTTCGGAGACGGTTGCGCCGCGGTCGTGCTCCAGGCCACGGATCGGGAGGAGGGACTGCTCGTCGAGCGCCTCGGCTGCGATTCGGACGCCCGCGGGACGCTCGTGGTTGAGGGAATGGGCACGCGTTACGCGAACTTCACTCGTGTGTACGGCCGGACCGACTGGATCTTCGAGGGCCAGGAAATATTCAAGCGCGCGGTGATCGGCATGTCGGGCGCATGTGCGGACGTGCTGGCGGCACGCCACATGGGTCCGGAGGACATCGACCTGGTCGTGCCGCACCAGGCCAACCTGCGCATCATCGAGGCAGTCGCCAAGCGCTCCGGCGTACCCATGGAACGCGTGTTCGTGAACGTCCATCGCTACGGAAACATGTCCGCCGGCACCGTGCCCGTCGCTCTGGTCGAGGCGCTGGAGGAGGGACGGGTCCGGCCAGGCAGTCACCTGCTGTTGCCGGCGTTCGGCGCGGGGCTGACGTGGTGCGCGCACCTGGTTCGCTGGGGTGAGCGGGTGACGCCGCTGGCGACCACGGAGGTCGACCTGCCGCCCTGCGACATGACGGCGCTCGACATCGTGAAGTCGCAGATTGCCAAGCGCGCGGGCACGTTCGTCGGTCGCTGAACCATCGCGACGGCCGCGATTCGCGAGCGACGCCGTCGTGCTGCCACCGTAATAGCCGAGTGTCGAAGGGTGTCGTCCGAGCGCAAGGCGCTGTTGCAGATTCACTTCTGCGTACTGCTGTGGGGCTTCACGGCGATCCTGGGCAAGCTGATCAGCCTGCCGGCTCTCGACCTCGTGTGGTGGCGCATGCTGCTCGTCGTGGCGGTGCTGCTCGCGTGGCCGCCGGTGTGGCGGGAAATCCGCCACACCGACTCGCGCACGCTGGCGCTGTTCGCCGGCATCGGCGTGATCGTGGCGCTGCACTGGCTCACCTTCTATGCATCGATCAAGCTCGCCAACGCGTCGGTGGCGGCCACGACCATGGCCGTCGGGCCCCTTTTCCTCGCTGTCCTGGAGCCATGGATCGCGGCGCGCCGGTTCGACCCGCGCGAGATCGTCGTGGGCCTGCTGGCGCTGCCTGGCGTCGCGCTCGTCGTGGGCGGCACGCCGTCGGGCATGCACCTCGGTCTAGCGGTTGGCGTGCTCTCGGCGCTGCTGGTCGCGATCTTCGGCGCACTGAACAAGCGGCACGTCGAGCGTGCGAGTCCGCTGCTGGTGGTCGGGGTCGAACTCGCGGCGGGAACCGTGTTCCTCACGCTCGTGGCGCTCGCGTGGCGCGGCGCGGCCCCCTGGACGGTGCTGCCGGGCGCACGCGATGCGTGGCTGCTCGTGGCGCTGTCGCTGGCCTGCACGCTCCTGCCGTTCGCGCTGATGCTCAGGGCCCTGCGGCACACCAGCGCTTTCACCGCGCAGCTCGCAGTGTGCCTCGAGCCGGTCTACGCAATACTGCTTGCGATCCTGCTGCTGGGTGAGCAGCACGAGCTCGATGCCTCGTTCTACGTTGGCGTCGCCGTCATCCTCGCGGCGGTGTTTGGCCACACTTGGCTCAAGCTGCGCCGCACCGCGGCGTGACTGCTCGACCCGCCTGCGCCGCCTCGATCGTCAGGCTTCGTCGTCTCGCGCGCAGCGCCCGCCAGCCGAGCAGGACCGCGAGCAGCGCGGCGTAGACGGCCGGTTCGCGCCAGTCGGCCTTGACCTGCCACCAGAAATGCACGCAGCCGAGCATCGCCGCCGGGTAGACGAGCCGGTGCAGGCGATGCCAGCGCGCGCCGAGTCGGCGCATCCACCCGCGCGTCGAGGTGACGGCCAGGGGCACGAGCATCAGGAACGCCGCGAAACCGACCGTGATGTATGGCCTCTTTGCGATGTCGACGACGATGTCGTTCAGGTTCGCCCACTTGTCGAGCACGAGCCAGGTAAGGAAGTGCAGGGCGAGGTAGCTGAATGCGAAGAGGCCCAGCATCCGGCGAATACCCATCAGCCAGGGCCTGCGCAGCGTCACGGCGAGCGGCGTCACGCAGAGCGTCGCGAGCAGCAGGCGCAGGCCCCATTCGCCGAGACGATCCTGCAACTCGTCGATCGGGTTGGCACCCAGGCCGAGGCCGCCGATGCCGAAGGCCCGCAGCAGCAGCCAGGCCAGCGGCAGGGCACAGAGAACGAAAAGGACCGGCTTGAGATGACGGCGCATGGCTTCAGTAGAACCGGCGCAGGTCCATGCCGCGGTACAGGCTGGCGACCTGCTCCGCGTAGCCATTGAAAGGCAGCGTGGGCACCCGTGGTGCGAACAGGCCGGTGCCGATCCGCCGTTCCTTTGCCTGGCTCCAGCGTGGATGATCGACTTCTGGATTCACGTTCGCGTAGAAGCCGTATTCCTGCGGCGCCGAGCGATTCCAGGAGGTTGGCGGCTGCTGCTCCGTGAAGCGGATCTCGACGATGGACTTGATGCTCTTGAAGCCGTATTTCCAAGGCACCACGAGGCGCAGCGGAGCCCCGTTCTGGTTCGGCAGCGCCTCCCCATACACCCCGACCGCGAGGATGGTGAGCGGGTGCACTGCTTCGTCGATGCGCAGTCCCTCCACGTACGGCCAGTCGAGCACTGGGAAGCGCTGACCCGGCATCTCGTCCGGCCGGTAGACAGTCTTGAAGGCGACGTACTTCGCCCGCGAGGTCGGCCGGAAGCGCTTGATCACATCGCCCAGGGGCACGCCGACCCACGGGATGACCATCGACCATGCCTCGACGCATCGCAGCCGGTAGATTCGTTCCTCGAGCGCGTGCGGCTTGAGTACGTCTTCGAGCGCAAAAGTGCCAGTGACTTCTGCCTCGCCGGCCACGGTCACGCTCCACGGGAGTGGCTTGAACTTTCCCGATCGCCCAGCCGGGTCGGACTTGTCTGTGCCGAATTCGTAGAAGTTGTTGTAAGTAGTTATTTCGTCAAATGAATTGATACGCTCGGCCGTGCTGTATGCGGCGTTCTTTCGATACCTGAGCGGAGTGGCTGCGCCGACCGCGGGAACGGCGCCGGCCAGCGCCAGCGCGATGGCGCCCTGCATCAGTTGCCGGCGGCTGATGAATGCCTCGTGAGGTGTGATCTCGGACGGCAGTAGCTGCAGATCGGGTCGTCGTCGCATCGCTGGGTAATCTCCGTGACGCGGTGAGCGCCTGCAGATCTAGACCGGGAAATCGACGCCCTGATTGCAGCACTCGAGTCTACTTCCAGTCGAGCATCTCGAGCAGGGCCGGAAGCATCGCGCCGGCCGGTCCGGCCAGGGCCGGGTCGGCATGCCGCGTCAGTTCAGTCGGATTCGGGTTGATCTCGATGACCGGGACCCCGCGGCTGAGTGCGGTCTCGGCGAGACCAGCCGCGGGATAGACGAGCGACGAGGTGCCGACCGACATGAAGACGTCGCAGTCCCCCGCGGCGGCATCTGCCATGCGCATCGCGTCACCCGGAATCATCTCGCCAAACCAGACGACGTCAGGCCGCAGCAGTCCACCACAGGAGGCACAGCGCGGCAGGTCGCCGCCGACGTCGCGCGAGCGCTCGGCCACGATCTGTTCGGCGAGGCAGCGGTCGCGAAGTATGTTGCCGTGATACTCGATCACGTCGACGCTGCCGGCGCGCTGGTGCAGGCCGTCGACGTTCTGCGTGACGAGAGTGACACGCGGCACGCGTCTGGCGAGTTCGGCCAGTGCCCGATGGCCCGCGTTCGGGAGGGCCTGTCGGACCAGGTCGCGCCGCCACTCGTACCATTTCCAGACGAAGGCGGGGTCCCGCTCGAACGCCTCGAGCGTGGCGAGTTCCTCCGGACGGAAGTTCGCCCACAGACCGGTGAGCGCGTCGCGAAAAGTGGGGATGCCGCTCTCGACGGAAATTCCCGCGCCGGTGAGCACGCAGACGTGTCGGGCGGCGGCCACGGCGGCCGCCGCCTTGCGCAGGAGCAGACGATCAGGGGCGCGGATCTCGCTGGTCACCGTCCCCGCACCCAAGGCTCATGCAGCCTTGCTGGCGCCGGCGAGCTGCCGCAGAACGTACTGCAGGATTCCACCGTGCTGGTAGTACTCGCGCTCCTTCGGCGTATCGATGCGCACGCGCGCCTCGAATTTGAGGGGTGCACCCGTGGCGGGTGTCGCGACCACCGTGACCACCTTCGCCGCCCCGGCATTCAGGCCGATGATCTCGAAGCTCTCCTTGCCGGTGAGCCCGAGACTCTGGGCATTCTCGCCATCCATGAACTGCAGCGGCATCACGCCCATGCCAATGAGGTTGGAGCGGTGAATGCGCTCGAAACTCTCGGCAATCACCGCTCGAACACCGAGCAGCATGGTGCCCTTCGCCGCCCAGTCCCGGGAGGAGCCGGTCCCATACTCCTTGCCCGCGATCACGATCAGCGGCGTGCCTTCGGCCTTGTACTTCATGGCCGCGTCGTAGATCGACATCTGATCGCCGCTCGGAATGTGCACGCTCACCCCGCCCTCGGTTCCGGGCACGAGCAGGTTGCGCAGGCGGATGTTCGCGAACGTGCCGCGCATCATCACTTCGTGGTTGCCGCGGCGCGCCCCGTAGGAATTGAAATCCGCCGGCTGCACACCCTGCGCCATGAGATATTTCGCAGCGGGGCTCGTCTTCGATATGTTGCCGGCCGGCGAGATGTGGTCGGTCGTGACCGAATCGCCGAGCAGCGCGAGCACCCGCGCACCGCGGATATCGGCCACCGCTCCCGGCGTCATGGTCATGCCGTCGAAGTAGGGCGGATTGCGCACGTAGGTCGAAGTGCCTTCCCACTTGTAGACCTCGCCCTTCGGAACCTGGATCGCATTCCAGTTCTCGTCGCCTGCGAACACGCTGGCGTAGCCCTGCCTGAACATGCCGGAGGTCACGCAGGCTGCAACAGTCTGCTGAACGTCCTGCGGTGACGGCCAGATGTCCTTCAGGAACACCGGCTTGCCGTCCGTGCCCGAGCCGAGGGGCTCCGAGTTCAGGTCGATGTCCATGGTTCCGGCCAGCGCATAGGCCACCACGAGGGGTGGTGAAGCGAGGAAGTTCATCTTCACCTCCGGATGCACGCGTCCCTCGAAGTTGCGGTTGCCAGAGAGTACCGAGGTCGCGATGACGTCCCCGGCCCTCACGGCATCCGAGATCTCAGGGCGCAGCGGGCCCGAGTTACCGATGCAGGTCGTGCAGCCGTAACCCACGAGGTAGAAGCCCACGCTCTCGAGCTCTCGGAGCAGGTTGGCGGCCTTGAGGTAATCGGTGACCACGCGCGAGCCCGGCGCCAGGCTGGTCTTCACCCATGGCTTGGACGTCAGTCCGCGTCGGTGAGCGTTGCGGGCAAGCAAGCCGGCCGCGACCAGCACGGCTGGGTTCGAGGTGTTGGTGCAGCTCGTGATGGCGGCGATCAGCACCGCACCGTCGGCGACCTCGAACGACTTCGCACCGGAACCGACGGTGGCCTTGCCGGTCGCTGCCGGATTCTTCTGGGCGCGTTCCTCGGCCATCCTGGCGTGCGCTTTGCGGTAGGTGTCCTTCGACGTGCGAAGGGGCACGCGATCCTGCGGACGCTTGGGGCCCGCGAGACTCGGCTCGACCGTGGCGAGGTCGAGCTCGAGGACGTCCGTGTAGTCAGCCTCGCGCATGCCGTTGGTACGCCACAGTCCCTGCGCCTTGGCGTAGGCCTCGACCAGCGCGATCTGCTCGTTGCTGCGGCCCGTGAGTTCGAGGTACCGGATCGTCTCCTCGTCGATGGGGAAGATCGCGCAGGTGCTTCCGAACTCTGGGGACATGTTGGCGATCGTGGCTCGGTCGGCGAGAGGCAGGCCCGCGAGCCCGTCGCCGAAGAACTCGACGAACTTGTCTACCACTCCCTTCTTGCGGAGCATCTCGGTAACGGTGAGCACGAGGTCGGTCGCGGTGGTCCCGGCCGGCAGCGAGCCTTTCAGCCGGAAACCGATCACCTGCGGGATCAGCATCGTGACCGGCTGGCCCAGCATGGCGGCCTCCGCCTCGATGCCGCCGACGCCCCAGCCGAGCACGCCGAGGCCGTTCACCATGGTCGTATGCGAGTCGGTGCCGACCAGCGTATCGGGATACGCGCGCCGGGAACCGTTCTTGCCTTCGGCAAACACGACCCGAGCGAGGTGCTCGATGTTGACCTGGTGCACGATGCCGGTATTGGGCGGCACGACCTTGAAGTTGCTGAATGCCGTCTGGCCCCATCGCAGGAACGAGTAGCGCTCGCCATTGCGGGCGAACTCGATGGCGCTGTTCTTACGCAGCGCGTCGGGGCCGCCGTACTCGTCCACCTGCACGGAATGGTCGATCACCAGTTCGGCCGGGGCGAGCGGATTGATTTCCTGCGGGTTGCCCCCGAGGCGGGTCATCGCCTCGCGCATCGCGGCGAGATCCACGATGGCCGGCACGCCGGTGAAGTCCTGCATGATCACCCGTGCCGGGGTGAACGCGATCTCATGGCTCGGTGCAGCCTTGGCGTCCCACCGGAGCAGGGCTTCGATGTCTTCCCGCGTGACGCTGGCGCCGTCCTCGGTCCGCAGCAGGTTCTCGAGCAGGATCTTGAGCGAGAAGGGCAGGCGCCCGAGATCGTGTCCCTTGATCTCCGGGAGGCTGAAGATCTCGTAGGACTGGCCGCCGACCGCCAGTGACTGGCGGGTCTTGAAACTGTCGCGCATGAAACCTCCGGGAATCGAACGGACCCGATTTAGCCCCGGAATTATAGCTTTCGGCCAGCAGTTGCGTCAGTTCCGGCCAGGCTGGTGGTGCTGGCGATGACGGCGCCGCCCAGGCAAACCTCACCGTCGTAGAGCACGGCGGACTGTCCGGGAGTGACCGCGCGCTGCTCGAGGTCCGTGGTGACCCGCAGGCCGCCATCCGGCCGCAGGGTCACGGTGCAGTCCTGGTCGGCCTGACGGTAGCGCGCCTTCACCGTGCAGCGGAACGTCCGCGCCGGCGGGGTTCCGGCGATCCAGTGCGCCGGTTCGGTCTCGAACTCCCGGCACATGAGGCGCGGATCATCGGGCTGCTGGGTGACGACCAGTACGTTTCGATCCAGGTTCTTCGAAGCCACGTACCAGGGGGCCTCGGCTGCCCCGCGCACGCCACCGAGCGCGAGTCCCTGCCGCTGGCCCAGCGTGTAGTACATCAGCCCGCGGTGCTCGCCCAGGACGCGCCCCGCGGTGGTCTCGATCCGGCCGGGGTGGGCAGGGAGGTAATGGGACAGAAACTCGGCAAAGGGCCGCTCGCCGATGAAGCAGATTCCCGTGCTGTCCCGCTTGTCGTGCACCGGCAGGGCCCGCTCGTGCGCGAGCCGGCGCACCTCGGCCTTGGGCAGGTGGCCGATCGGGAAGATCGTGTGTGCGAGCAGCCCGCCGGGCACCGTGTGCAGGAAGTAGCTCTGATCCTTGCTGCGGTCCGCGGCACGCAGCAGCTGGGCGTTTCCGTCGACAACCGTGGCACGCGCATAGTGGCCGGTCGCGAACCGCGCCGCGCCGAGGCGACGGGCATGCTCGAAGCACGCCCCGAACTTGATCTCCCGGTTGCAGGCAACGTCGGGATTCGGCGTCCGCCCGGCACGAAGTTCTGCGAGGAAATGCGCGAACACGCGCTCCCGGTACTCGGCAGCAAAATTGACGACGTGCAGCGGGATGTCGAGTTCCTCGCAGACCCGCCGGGCATCTTGGAGGTCGGCAGCCGCGGTGCAGTAACCGTCCTCGTCCTCTTCCCAGTTGCGCATGAACAGGGCGTGGACGTCGTAGCCCTCGTCGCGGAGCAGCACGGCCGCCACGGCCGAGTCCACGCCGCCGGAAATGGCGAGGACCACGCGAGTATCGTGCCTCATGCACGCGACCCCGGACGCGGGCTCGACCGCCTCATCCACTCGCGGCGAACGTGACGGGAGAGGCGATCAGGTGAGTGATGAGGGACAGCGGGTGGCGCATGCCCGCGAGGTAGTCGTCCACGCACTGCGTGACGAGCGGGCTGCGCAGGCGCAGGCGAGGGGATGCAAGCTCGGCACGCGCCAGCCAGCGCGTGCGAAGGATGCCGCGATCGAGCGGGCGGTCCGGTTCGTGCCCGAGCAGGTCGCCTGCGAACGCGACGCGAAGGAAAGTCCGGGGCGAATTCTCGGGACGCCAGACGTAAACGCCCACCACGGCCCTCGGCTCGAAGTGCCACGCGGTTTCCTCCAGCGTCTCGCGTACGATCGCCTGCAGGAAAGTCTCTCCGTCCTCGAGGTGTCCCGCCGGCTGGTTGATCACCACGCGACCGCCAGCGCGTTCCTCGACCAACAGGAACTTACCGTCACGCTCCGCGATCGCGGCGACGGTCACGTCGGGCTTCCATGTCATGCCCGTCATTATACGAGGATGCCCGGGACGACCCGCCCGGCCGTCAAAAGTCGATCGCCGTGGCCCGCATTTCCGGCTGGATCAGGCTCACGGCCCAGACCTCGTCGAAATAGGCGAGGTGCCGCCGGACAACGGCCTGGTCATTGAACTCCGCGATGCCTTCCCACTTGGTGGCCTGCTGTCGGTAAGCGATCGCGCTGTCGTCTGCGACGATGAAGGAGGACGGGTTGTTGCGGTACTCGGGCGGGACGTTGCGCAGTTCGATGAAGCTCGTGAGCCGGCGCGCCATCTGCATGAAGCGGTTGCCGTCGCGCTGGGCACGTGCCGGGTCGGAGATCAGAACCCGGAGGCGAGCGTGGCCGCGGGCGAGGACGAGACGCTTCACGGGCTCCAGAAACACGTCCTGGTCGTAGAGCAGGGGCTCGAGGTTCGGGGTGTAGATGGACATCGAGCGCCTGGCGCGCGTGGCGAGTTCGGCAACGGCGTCCCGATACTCTTCGAGCGTCGTGATGACGCTGCGGGTCGCTGTGCCGTCCTTCCGGTTATCCATCGCCTGATCCGATCCCCAGTCGCATCCGCACGTGCGGGATGCCTGCCTCGTCGAAGATGGGCCCTTCGGCCTTGAACCCCAGTCCGCGGTAGAAGCCCTCCGCGGCGGACTGGGAATGAAGATAGACCGATCCCAGTCCCAAATCTGTGGCGTGGTTCACGAGGCGGCGCACGATCCTCCCGCCCAGGCCGCCGTGACGCCACTCCGCGAGCACGGCCACGCGGCCGATCTTGCCACTGGGCTCCAGCCGCCCCGTGCCAACCGGTTCACCATTCCGCGTCTGGGCGAGCAGGTGCCACGCCACCGGATCGGCCGCGTCCCATTCCTCGGCCTCCGGAACCCCTTGTTCCTCGATGAATACCCTTCGGCGGACCAGCTCAAGCGCGGCGCGATCCTGCTGCCAGCTTGCGGGCCGCAGTTCCACGGCCGGCTTTTCCATAAACTCAGACGCTCCGCGCGAGTCGCGCCGCAAGACCGAGATATCGCGCCGGCGTGAGCGACCGGAGCCGCTGCTTCTCTGCATCGGGTATCGGCAGGCCGTCGACGAAGCTCGCGATCGCGGCAGCGTCCACCCGGCGTCCCCGCGTGAGCGCCTTCAGCTGCTCGTAGGCCTGTGGCACGGCGTAGCGGCGCATCACCGTCTGGATCGGTTCGGCGAGCAGTTCCCAGTTCGCATCGAGCTCGGCGGCGAGGCGTTCGCGGTCCACCTCGAGGCGCACCAGTCCGCGCGCGACCGACTGCACGGCGATATCGGAATGGGCGAGCGCCACGCCGATGTTGCGCTGTACCGTCGAATCCGTGAGGTCGCGCTGCCAGCGCGACACCGGCAGCTTGTCGGCCATGAAGCGCAGCAGGGCATTGGCCACGCCGAGGTTCCCCTCGGCATTCTCGAAGTCGATCGGATTGACCTTGTGAGGCATGGTGGACGAGCCCACTTCGCCGGCCACGACCTTCTGCCGGAAGTAGCCGAGGGAAATGTAGCCCCAGAAGTCGCGGCAGAGGTCGAGCAGCACCGTGTTGCAGCGTGCCAGTGCGTCGAAGTACTCGGCCATCCAGTCGTGCGGCTCGATCTGGGTCGTGTAGGCGTTCCACTCGAAGCCGAGTGATTCCACCAGGTGGCGGCCAAGCGCCGGCCACTCCACGTCCGGATAGGCAGCTACGTGGGCATTGAAATTGCCCGTCGCACCGTTGAACTTGCCGCGGATCGGCACGCGCGCCAGCGTCTCGCATGCCTTGCGGAGCCGGCTCACGAATACTGCCACTTCCTTGCCGAGCGTCGTGGGTGTCGCCGGCTGGCCATGCGTTCGCGACATCATTGCGTCGTCCGCGTGGGCATGCGCCATTGCCCGCAGCGAGTCCGCAAGGGACGTGATCCGCGGCAGCAGAACCGCGTCCCTGGCCTCGCGTGCCATCAGCGCGTAGGCGAGATTGTTGATGTCCTCCGAGGTGGCTGCGAAATGCACGAACTCGAGCCGGTTACGCCAGGCCTCGTGCTTCTCGAGCCGGCGCCGGATGAAATACTCCACGGCCTTGACGTCGTGGTTGGTCTCGCGCTCGATGGCCTTGACCTCGGCCGCATCGCCGTCGCCGAAGTCCGCGGCGATCGAGTCGGCGACCGCGAGATCGGCGGCGGTGAGCCCCTGCATTTCATCGAGCCCGCCGGGCTCGGCCATCGCATGCAGCCAGGCCACCTCGACCCGCACGCGCGCGCGGACGAGCCCGGACTCGCTGAACAGGGCGCGGAGTTCTTCGCAGCGCGCAGCGTAGCGCCCGTCGACGGGTGACAGGGCGGTAAGGGGGGTGAGGCTCATGCCCACATCCGGAGGTGATACGATTCGTGATGATACCGCAGGCCCGCGGCGCGGCGCCGGCGGAGCCTCCCGGAGCCAGCTGCCATGACCGACAACGAGTATCGCGTCGAGCGCGACAGCATGGGCGAGTTGCGCGTCCCGGCGCGGGCGCTCTGGGGTGCGCAGACGCAGCGCGCGATCCAGAACTTCCACGTCAGCGGACTGGCGATGCCGCGGGAGTTCCTGCGCGCCCTCGGGGTGGTCAAATGGGCGGCTGCCGGAGCCAACCTCGAGCTCGGCGAGATCGACAAGGTGCGAGGCTTCGCGATCCAGAAAGCCGCGCTCGAGGTCGCCGACGGGCGTCACGATGCCCAGTTCCCGGTGGACGTGTTCCAGACCGGCTCCGGCACCAGCAGCAACATGAACGCCAACGAGGTCATCGCGCGCCTCGCCACGCAGTATGCGGGTGGCGTCGCGGTGCACCCCAACGACCACGTGAACCGCAGCCAGAGCAGCAACGACGTGATACCGACCGCGATCCACGTCGCGGCGGCACTGGCGATGACCGAGCAGCTGGTGCCGGCACTCAAGGAGCTGGCCGAGACCATCGCCCGCAAGGCCGCCGACGTGGGCGACACGATCAAGACCGGGCGCACGCACCTGATGGATGCGATGCCGCTCACGCTCGGACAGGAACTGGGGGGCTGGCGTGCGCAGGTCGAGGACGGGATCGCGCGACTCCAGGCGGCCCGCCCGCGCCTGCACGCGCTGGCCCTCGGCGGAACAGCGGTGGGCACGGGCATCAACGCGCCCCGCGAGTTCGCGGCCCGTGCCGCGCTCCTGCTGTCGCGGCAGACGGGGCTCGACCTGCACCCGAGCCGGAATTTCTTCGCCGCGATCGCCACGCAGGACACCGCCGTCGAGGTATCCGGCCAGCTGCGCACGGTCGCGGTTGCGATCATGAAGATCGCGAACGACCTGCGGTGGATGAACAGTGGCCCGCTGGGGGGGCTCGGCGAGATCGCGTTGCCAGCACTTCAGCCAGGCAGCAGCATCATGCCCGGCAAGGTCAATCCGGTGGCGCCAGAGTCTGCCGCAATGGTGGCTGCGCAGGTGATCGGCAACGACCTGACGGTCACGGTGGCGGGCCAGTCCGGCAGCTTCCAGCTCAATGTGATGCTGCCGGTGATCGCCTACAACCTGCTGCAGAGCATGGAGCTGCTCGCCTCCGCAGCCCGGCTCCTGGCTCGCAGCGCGATCGCCGGCTTCACGGTGAACACGCGCCAGATTGCCGCGACCCTCGACCGCAATCCGATGCTGGTCACTGCGCTGTCTCCCGTCATCGGCTACGACAAGGCCGCGGCGATCGCCAAGCGCGCGTTCGCCGCTGGCCGACCGATCCGGGATGTCGCGGCCGAGATGACCGATCTCGAGCCCGCACGCCTCGCGGCGCTGCTCGATCCGGCGATGCTCACGACCGGTGGCGTGGCGCCCGCCGACAAGGGCTGAGTCGCGAACCGGATACGGATGAGCCTTCGCGATCGCATCGAACGTCACCTGCGCGGTACCAGTCCCGGCGGTGATCCGCTCACGGCACTGGCCTCCCAGCTCTCTCGGGCGCAGATTGCCGAGCTGCGCCGGCACCTGCCGGATCCGCTGACGCCGGCAGCCGTCATGGTGCCGCTGGTCGACCATCCGACGGGCCTGACCGTGCTGCTCACGCAGCGCGCCTCGCACCTCAAGGCCCACCCGGGCCAGATCAGTTTTCCAGGCGGCCGCCTCGAGGCCGGCGATGCAGGCCCCTGGCAGGCGGCACTGCGCGAGGCCGAGGAGGAGATCGGACTCCCGCCGCAGCACGCGTCACTGGTCGGCTACCTGAGCGATCACCTCGTGCTGACCGGCTTTCGCATCACTCCGGCGGTCGCCTTCGTGCGCCCAGGCTTCGATCTCTCGCTCGACCGCACCGAGGTCGAGGAGGCCTTCGAGGTGCCGCTCGAGTTCGTGCTCGATCCTGCGAACCGCGTGGCGCAGGAACGGGTGTACGCGGGTCACTCGTTCAGGACCTACGACATCCCGTACCACGGTCGCCACATCTGGGGCGCGACGGCAGCGATGCTCCTGAGCCTCGCCGACCGCCTGCGCGAGGCTTGACGATGTCCACGAGGCGACTGCTCGAGATCATGGCCGCGCTGCGCGATCCGGAGCGGGGCTGCCCCTGGGACCTCGAGCAGACCTGGGCCAGCATCGCTCCACACACGATCGAGGAGGCGTACGAACTGGCCGACGCGATCGAGCACGGTGACCCTGCGAAGGTGCGCGACGAACTCGGGGACCTCCTGTTCCAGGTCGTCTTCCAGTCGCGCATCGCCGAGGAGCGAGGCCTGTTCGACTTCGAGGACGTGGCGGCCACCATTGCCGCAAAGCTGGAGCGACGCCACCCGCATGTGTTCGGCGACGCGACGGTGCGCTCATCGGCCGAGCAGGCGGTCGCCTGGGAGTCGCACAAGGCGGCCGAGCGTCGCGCGGGCGGCGGCGCCTCCGGCGCTCTCGATGGCGTCACGCCCGGCCTGCCGGCGCTGACGCGCGCAACGAAGCTGGGCCGGCGCGCCGCGGCAGTGGGCTTCGACTGGCAGCGTGCGATCGAGGTGATCGGCAAGGTCGAGGAGGAATGCAGCGAGCTGCGCAGTGCGCTCGAGGCGGGCGATGCGCCGTCGGTGCAGGCCGAGCTCGGCGACCTGCTGTTCAGCCTCGCGCAGCTCGCGCGCAAGCTTGACGCCGATCCCGAGGCGGCACTCCGCGCAGCGAACTCGAAGTTCGAGCGACGCTTCCGCCGCATTGAGGCGTGGCTGGCGCAGAGCGGTCGCACCCCGGGCGATGCCGGCATGGCCGAACTCGAGGCGCTGTGGACTCGCGCCAAGCGGGAGGAAG
>Ga0210103_1000080_pt1 | contig 16430 bp, 14 predicted proteins | sample RushSE_CattailNL_6_FD_185564 | JGI IMG/M metagenome (GOLD analysis project Ga0210103, IMG submission 185564) | Wetland microbial communities from San Francisco Bay, California, USA, that impact long-term carbon sequestration - RushSE_CattailNLA_D2... | ecosystem: Environmental > Aquatic > Marine... | reverse complement strand
TCAAATAACAATAACCAAAATTCAAAACCCCAAACAAAAATCAATCGCTCACGCGGCGAAAGCGCCTGCGTTGCGCGCCGAACCGGTTTAGAATTTGGAATTTGAAATTTATTTGGAATTTGGTGCTTGGAATTTGTGATTTTAGACACAAATCTCCAAGGCAAAGTCATCTATCCCTAACATAGCCTAAAGGACCAGGTTGTATAGCGCGGAATAATTAATGAGCGGCCATATTTCCATTGAAGTTCATATAAACCGGGCCATGGGTTTTAAGAAGCACACGGAATACACAAAAGCGTACCGTTTTCTGTCTCAACCATTTTGGAAGACATGGTCATTTCACCGCACGCTGCACAGGCTTTTGAACGCGCCAGCGGTGCGTAGGACGGCATAACACAATCGGCCTCCGCTGTGGAGAATATGTCATGAAACGGTTTTGAAAGTAAGTCTGCGGCTTTTAGCATCTTATGGCGTCGTTTCTCTTTTTCCGTTGCCGTTCCTGAAGAAACGGCTGCATCAAGCTGAAAAAATTCGTCCCTGGATTCACCCTCATATTGATAATGTTTCTTACGCGAAAACCGGTAGGCTTTTCTGTTTGAGCGGTTAAGGACGGTATAAACATTTTTCCCGTAGTCTTTTAAGATGAGGTTTCCCTTACCGGTCGAGGTTCCCAGCAGAATTTGTAACGCGTCAACCGCGCATGAGTCATTTTCACTGATGGCAACAACCTCTTCATCTCTTGACCGTTTGATCTTGAGAAGATCCATTGCTGCCTTGGCAACCAGGTAGCCATATACAAGCCCAGGACAAAGATGACCGTGAAATTCGATGCATTTTTTCAGATCATCCGGAATTTTAAAATGAATTGTTTCTGTCTCTTTCATGGATTATCTCCCTTAAATTCAATTTAATGTAACGGCCGGGAAATTTTTATTTGATCTTGAAAAACCTGGTCCTCCGGGCGAGGATTCTTTACTTATTATATCGAACATCGATAACGAAACCAACACATTAATCTGAACATAGTTTTGAAAATTATGCTATATTATTGATATATTGTGAGTTTTTCCCCGCTGGATTTTCTGGAATCGTGGAATCGAATTACTTTTGATACGGGCCCAAATCGGATTGTTTAGAACATGTTCAACGAAATTATCAACTTTCTCTCAGAGTTCTGGCTGATTTTTTCTTTTTCTTTTCTGGTCGCATTAACCGGCGCCATGTCACCCGGCCCCTTACTGACCTATACCATTATTAAATCGGTCAAAACAAGCAAACACGGTTATCTGATGGGACTATGGATTGTCATGGGACATGCCATTTTAGAAATGGGCATCATCATTCTTTTGCTTTTCGGCTTTTCGTTTGTTTTGAAAAATATTACTGTTGTGCGTATTATTGGTGTTACAGGAGGTCTTATACTTATGCTTTTTGGAGCATCCATCATACGAGACATATTCAACGGAAATATATCTACCGACTTTTTGCATTCACAAGACGGGTCCAATAAAAATCCCGAGTCGATTGAGAATAAAGGTCTCGAAAATCCAATCATCGGAGGCATCATGGTTTCCATGTCAAACCCTTACTGGTGGGTCTGGTGGGCCACAATCGGGTTTGCATTTATGATCCAATTTAATATATCTTTCAAAAAATGGCCAAACCTTCTGGCATTTTTCCTGGGTCATGAGGCTGGAGATTTAATCTGGTATCTAATCGTTTCAACACTTGCGTTTTTTGGTCTTAGGCATATGAACCCAAAAGCTTATTATGGAATTCTTATGTTTTGCGCAATATTTATGATTCTGTTCGGCATATACTTGGGCATATCTCCTTTTTTAAAAAACAGCTTATAATCCAAGGTTTTATTTATGCCCTCCCTTCAAGTCAATATCTTCAACCAATTCAACTACTTAAATGAAAACCCAAAGCTGTCGATCTCAGAAGAATTGGGATCGGAAGACTCCTCCTCGATATCGGATTCTCCCATATCTTTGGCTACCGCATCATCTTGGCGCTTTTTTTCACGAACCTGCAATTTTATAATCTCAATATATTGTTTTGCCAGCCTTTCGCCCCCCAATTTTAAATATACTTGAATGATTTTTTGGGTATCACGGTCAGCTCTATGTTCACTTGGAATCTGATTCATCAAGCGCTTAAAAGTTCCTTTAAGCTCGTCCGGAATATTCAAATCCTCAGCCATTATTTCTCCTGGGAACAATTTTGGGTGTTTACTCGATTTAACAGATGCCATTAAATCTTGACATCCTATTCCTCCGCCCTTTGGCAGAAATACAATGTTGTTGATGTGAAAAAATGGACTTATAGAATTCAGCCAAAATCCGTTAAAGACTCTAACAGGTTTGACAATAAGTCAAGACTGAAAAATGTAAAGCGTTTTTAACAAAATTTTTCAACTCTTTTCTTTTTTTGAGCCAACGATTCAGCAAAATGGAGTTCCAAAATCCCATACATGAAAAATTATTATGAATTGAAAAAAACAGGGCATATGTGTTACGAATAGGATTTAATTAATACAAAGGAGTAACGATGATGCAAAACAAAGCATTGAACCCAGGAAAAATACTTCAGATATCCGGAAGCTACTGGGAAACTTGCACGCTTCATGCCGGGGTTAAACTCGACGTTTTTTCTATCATCGGCAACCATAGACTGAAAAGCAAGAATGTATCGGACAAACTCCAAGGTGACCAGAGAAGTGTTGAAATGCTTCTGAATGCCCTTACAGCCATGGAGTTACTGGAAAAAAATGAAAACACCTATTCGAACACCCCCTTGAGCCTGGCTTTTCTTGTCAAAGATTCTTCTCGCTATATCGGCCATATCATTATGCATCATTATCATCTGGTAGATTCCTGGAACAGACTGGATGTTGCAGTTCGAACAGGGCAACCTGTTCGAAGCAGGGCATCGCATACGGATGAAGAAAAAAGGCAAAGTTTTCTCATGGGCATGTTCAACCTGGCCATGAATTTGGCACCGGTTCTGGTCCCGAAAATAGACCTGTCCAAACGGCATCATCTGCTCGATTTGGGGGGTGGTCCTGGAACCTATTCAATTCATTTTTGTCTGAACAATCGACAGCTTAAAGCCACTGTTTACGATCTTCCCACTACACAGCCTTTTGCTGAAAAAACCATTGCCAGATTTAATTTGCAAGATCGGATTGACTTTAAGGATGTTGACTATCTCGAAGAAGAGATCGAAGGAGTTTATGATGTTGTTTGGATGTCACAAATCCTCCACGGAGAAAATTATGAAAACTGCCGCAAAATTGTTCGAAAGGCTGTTTCCGCCCTTGAACCCGGAGGTATGATCATTATTCATGAATTTATTTTGAACAACACCATGGACGGCCCACTTTTTCCGGCATTGTTTTCCTTAAACATGCTGTTGGGTACGTCCGGTGGACAATCCTATTCAGAAGAACAACTCACAGCCATGCTCTCTGATGCCGGCATCAGGGATTTTCAGCGCATTTATTTTGAATCTCCCAATGATTCCGGAATATTAATCGGAAAAAAGAATTAGAATGAGCCTTAACTGATATCGGGAACTCAAGTGCTCATAAACGAAAACGAACTTTTCAAAATAAGTATGGAATGTAAAAACATGGATAATCACCACATCACCCGCAGAGAATCAATAAAGAAACTGCTTAAAATCTCCGGGGGACTGGCATTAACCAATCTGGCGGCATGGCCGCTCCCGAAAGATCTGATAGCTTCTCCAGCGTCGACAAATGAAAAATTTGTCGTTGAAGGGATCGGCCAGAGTCACGGTTACGCGATAAAAGCCTTAATCCGGAAGGTTTTCGAAGCCGCCGGTGGAATAGAAAAATTCGTCTCAAGACAAGATGTGGTGGCCGTTAAGCCGAATATCTCCTGGGCCAGGGCCCCCCATTTGGCGGCAACGACCCATCCGGAAGTGCTGGAAGCGGTGATTGAACTCTGCCAGGAAGCCGGCGCCAAAAAAGTGGTTGTCGCCGATCATACCATCCACGATGCAAGGCGCTGCTTTGCCATTACCGGTGCCGGTATGGTGGCCAAAAAAACCGGAGCGGATCTGGTCTACCCCAGGTCATCCCTGATGCGTGAAATGAAATTACAGGGGCACCGCCTGAATGTATGGCCGGTCTTTGTGCCACTCATCGAAGCCGACAAACTGATCAACCTGCCGATTGCCAAAGTCCATGTTTTAAGCGGGTTAACCCTGGGCATGAAAAACTGGATCGGCGCTGTGGGCGGCAGGAGAAATGCCCTGCACCAGGATATCCACATGACCGTTGTGGATTTGGCCCAGTTTTTCAAACCCACGCTGACCCTTATCGATGCCATTCGAATCATGGTCCATAACGGTCCATCCGGAGGAAGCGCTTCAGACGTTTCGGTGTCAAACCGTCTGATCTTGAGTAATGATCCCGTTGCGGCGGACGCCAAAGCCGCAACGCTTTTCGATTTTCGACCCGAGGACATCGGTTTCATTCACCTCGGAAACAAGTGGGGACTCGGAACGTATGAGTTTCAAAAAATCCGTCATAACAAGGTAATCATTTGAAAGCGAAACATCTTGTCTGGATACGACGCCTCACCCAGGCCATTTTTTTAATTGTTTTTGTTCTTCTCCTCATTGAAAGCCGGCTTCCCCAGGACGTTTACATGGATTATTCCGCCGCGCTGACCGCTGAACAAGATATTGAATTGAACTATCCTGTAACATTCTTTTTTCAGATCGATCCGCTCATATGGCTTACATCCGTTGTGTCAGGACATCAATGGATCAAAGGCTTTGGATGGGCCTTGGGGATCGTTGTTTTAACTCTTTTTTTTGGAAGGTTTTTTTGCGGTTTCATCTGTCCGTTCGGCACCATTCACCATCTGATGAGTTATGTCAAACCCGCTCTCAAAGGGCAGGGCATAATCAAAGCCAATCAAAAACGTCCGGATCAAAAATATAAATACTTGATCTTGATTCTATTCCTTGCAGCTTCCCTTTTGGGTCTTAATTTTACCGGGTTGTTGGACCCCATGGCTTTTCTTTTTCGATCTCTGTCTCTGGCCGTTTTTCCTGGGCTCGGAACCGGCATTAAAGAAATTTTTGATTTAATGGCCCAAAGCGATATTAAAATCTTTAATTATATCAGCTACACTGGAGAAGTTATCGTATCACCCGTCTTTGGATATGGATATAAGGCCTTCCAATCAGCCTGGCTGATCGGAATACTCTTTCTTATAATTTTGTTACTCAACCGTATCCGGCCGCGTTTTTGGTGTCGGACCCTGTGCCCTTTGGGCGCACTGCTGGGTATTTTTGCCAGATTCAGTGTGTTAAGGCTCGAAAAGTATCCTGATAAGTGCACGGAATGTCAACTGTGCATAACGGCCTGCCAGGGAGCGGCCTCTCCTGTTCCGGACCAGGAATGGGAACCGGCAGAGTGCATGTTCTGTTTTAACTGTTTCAGTGCCTGCCCGGAAAATGCCATCTCATTTAAATTGAGATGGCCGCCAACGGTCAATAAACCTCCGGATATCGGTCGAAGGGTTGTCTTGGGAAGTCTTGTGGGTGGCGTTTCTCTATCGCTTTTTGGAAAGTTGGACGGGCGGATTCACAAGGTATCGGATGCACGCCTGATCCGGCCACCGGGTTCCCTGCCTGAGAAAGATTTTTTAAAGCTCTGTCAGCGGTGCGGGCTCTGTATGAAGGTTTGCCCCACAAACGTCATTAATCCTACACTTTCGGAAGCCGGAATGGCGGGATTCTGGACACCCAACCTTATAATGATCCAGGGATACTGTGAATACACATGTACACTTTGCGGTAGTGTGTGCCCCACGGGTGCCATACAGCATCTTTCGGCCAAAGAAAAAATTGAAAACCCCGTAAGAATCGGATCCGCCCATATCGACCGCGGGCGATGTCTTCCCTGGTCGGGCAACGGACCTTGTATTGTCTGTGAAGAACACTGTCCCACCTCTCCCAAAGCCATACACCTCAAAAAAGAAGTTGGCCTGTCACCGGATGGGGAAACGGTCCGTGTAGAACTCCCTTATGTAGATCTCAAAAGATGTGTGGGATGCGGGATCTGCGAATACAAATGTCCTGTAATGGGAAAACCTGCGATCCAGGTGATTGCAGCCGGGGAATCCCGGTCTATCAACAACTTGATTTTGCTCAGTTAAAATACGATAAACATTTTTTCGCCCTGTTTGACCAAAAAGAGCTGGCCGTCAAGGTTTATGCCACCCGAAACTTCTACAGTGGCACTGTTACCTTCTTTTTCGTGAATGAATTAATCAAATCTTAGACTGGAGGAAATATAATGGAAAAGCCCATTGACAACTATTGGAAAGCCCGGTTGGTGGAACTTAAAGAAGCCCTTTCCGCAAATAATTTTGAAGCGTTTGTAGCTGAAAACACTGATGAAGCCAAATCGATTGTGCTTGAAAAAATAATTCCCAAGATAGCACCCAAAAGTGTCTCTTGGGGCGGATCTTTAACATTTGTTGCCACCGGACTTTATGATGTCCTTAAAAAAAACAACGATCTTAACATCCTGGACACTTATGATAAAAACCTGTCCCCTGAACAAAGCATGGAACGACGTCGCCAGTCACTGTTGGTCGATCTTTTTATTACCGGAAGCAATGCGGTGACCGAGTCCGGTCAACTCGTCAATCTGGATATGTTCGGCAACCGCGTTGGCGCAATTACTTTTGGCCCCAAAAATGTCATTATTCTGGTGGGTCGAAATAAAATCGTTCCGGATCTCGACGAGGCCATGTTCCGTGTTAAAAACTATGCGGCCCCGGTCAACGCCATGCGACTCGACAAAAAAACACCCTGTGCAAAAACATCCTTTTGTGAGTATTGTAAAAGCCCGGATCGTATCTGCAATACCTGGACAATTACGGAGAAGTCATTTCCGAAAGAAAGGGTGAAGGTCATTCTGATTAATGCGGACTTGGGATTCTAGTTTGAATATTTCCTGAAAAATCGAAATAAAAAGACGGGTTAGGCCTTGTTCATTTCCACGGCCATTTGGTTTTTATACTTCTGATAATACTTAAAAACTTTTTCAATATAGTAATGAGTGGATTTATAAGGCGGGATTCCTTGATAATCTCTGACTTTTTGGCTTCCGGCGTTGTACGCCGCCAGTGCCAGCTTGAGGTCACCGTCAAATCGGTTCACAAGCTGTTTAAAATAGCGAACACCACCACTAATGTTTTGCTCGGGGTTAAAAATATCTTCCACACCAAGATCTTCAGCCGTTGAGGGCATCAGCTGCATAAGGCCTTTTGCGCCTCTTTTAGAAATGGCTCTGGGATTATATCCGGACTCAGCCATGATGATTGCCTTCACAAGGGCGGGATCGATGTCGTAACGGTTTGCTTCCTGAAGTATGATAGGATGGAATAAGCGTTCTTTTTTATACCCGAATTTGAATGGAACGTCATACATTAGAGATGCATCAGTCTCAATTTTCGAAAATCGGAACTTCTCGTTATTTGAACCGCCCACCGGGTTCACCTGCACCGTCTTTTGTCCGATTCGGGTCGAAACTAAAGCCACCCCCAAAATCATTGTGAAAATAAAGAAAAAACGGAAGATTTTCACGGACAATATCTGTATGATACTCTTTTTATCCACTCGATTTTTCAACTCCACAACTTGCCGGATCTGTTTACGCATCATCCGAGTAAAATATTATTTTCAAACGAACTTGACTATGAATTTATAAATAAAAAATATAAGATTAAAAGTTGGGTGTGTCAAGTAAAATATATTATTATATTGTGTTTCAAATTAATCTAACTACAATATATTGTAGTCACCTGACGAGATATCACCCTAAAAAAATTAAGTGTATAAATTTAAAAACGTTAAATGAAACAGCCCAAGGATGGCCCTTCTTGAGCTAAGGTCTGCCAATTAGAGACCTTAAGCGGTTCAAATTTATTTCATCGTAATCCCGGCCGTTTTTGGTTTTGGGTGTCTCAATAATCTTCGGGACATTCTGAAACCTCACATCGTTCATCAACAATTTGAAGGCCTTGATCCCGATATATCCCTCTCCGATGTGCTCATGCCGATCCACCCGGGACCCCAGCTCTTTTTTTGAGTCGTTCAAGTGCATAGCATATAGGTTTTCTATGCCGATGACCGCATCGAATTCATCGGTTACCTGGCGGTAGGACGTTTCGTTACGAATATCATATCCGGCAGCAAAAATATGGGATGTGTCCAGGCAAATTCCGATCCGATCTTTGTTTTCAATGTGATTCAAAATCGATGCCAGTTGTTCAAAGGTATGCCCCAGCCCGGAACCCTGGCCGGCCGTGGTTTCAAGGAGCAGTCGGATTTGCAAGTCAGGCGTTTTAGCGAATATTTCATTTATGCTCAAAGCAATTCTTTTAATTCCTTCCGCTTCCCCTTTCCCCACATGCGCGCCCGGATGAAGGACGACAAATGGAATTCCGAGCCCAAAAGACCGGATCAACTCCTTCTTAAGGGCGCTGCACGACTTGGCATGTTTTTTTCTATCACTGGTTGCCAGATTGATCAGATAAGACGTATGCGAGACAATTTCAGTTATACCCGTCTCTTCTCTGGCTTTATCGAACCGGTTAATTTCATCCTGAGACCGTATTCGTTCCTTCCAGGTACTGGCGTTTTTTGTAAATATTTGAAGGGCACTGCATCCGTAAGCTTTGGCCTCATAGAGCGCATGGTGCAATCCGTTTGCAATTGAAAAATGGGCTCCGAGAAGGGGTGGAGCTTTAGGAGATTTCAGTGCACTCTCAGCACTTCCCATTTGGAACCGGACCCGACCCTTAAAGAGAATTTTGTGTGTTTAAAAAATATTCCTTGCATTACCACCAGATATACGGTTTATTACAAAATTGTATTTTCTAAAGTAAACCGGAGCAAGATGAAACGTATCGAAGACATAACATTGCTATATGGAATCAGCGAAGCACTGAATGAACATCTGGATCTTAAAAAATCTTTATATACGGTTTTAGAAATCCTTTCCAATTCCATGAACATGGTGCGCGGCACCGTAACCATTTTACACCCCCTGCGCAACGAAATCCACATAGAGGTGGCCCATGGTCTATCCCGAAGCGCTGTGGAACAGGTAAAATACAAAGTTGGCGAAGGGATTACCGGACGAGTGATTGAGACCGGCAAAGCCATCACCATCCCCAAAATCAGTGATGAACCGCTATTTCTGAACAGAACCGCCTCTCGCAAAACCATTAAGGATGAGGAACTGTCTTTTATTTGTGTTCCAATAAAAAAGGGGAGTCAGGTTATCGGCTCCCTCAGTGTCGATAAGCCGTATGACCCGTCTTATCCTTTAAACGACGGCGAAAAACTTTTGTCTGTGATTGCGACCATGGTGGCAAGACATGTCATCAATCTGGAAACGATCCGCCTGGAAAAAAAGCGCCTCAGTGAAGAAAATATCCGGCTGAAAAATGAACTCGAGAATAAATACCACATAACAAACATCATCGGCAACAGCAACAAAATGCGAGAAGTCTTCCAGATGGTGTCACAGGTGTCAAAGAGCAATGCCACGGTTTTGATTCGGGGCGAAAGTGGCACCGGCAAAGAACTGGTGGCCAATTCCATCCACTATAACAGCCTTAGAGGGAAGAACAGGTTTGTTAAGGTCAATTGTGCGGCTCTCCCCTCAAACCTGATTGAGAGTGAACTCTTCGGACATGAAAAAGGTGCATTTACAGGAGCCATCAGTCAAAAAATCGGCAAATTTGAAATGGCCGACAAAGGTTCTGTCTTCCTTGACGAAATTGGATCCGTAAGCCTCAACGTTCAAGTCAAGCTTCTGCGTGTTCTTCAGGAAAAAGAATTTGAACATGTGGGAGGGCACAAAACCATAAAAACGGACGTCCGCATCATCGCGGCCACCAACAAAAACCTTGAACAGGCCGTCGAAGATGAAAGCTTCAGGGGTGATCTGTATTACCGGCTCAACGTTTTTCCCATCTATATGCCGCCGCTAAGAGAACGCAAGACCGACATTCTGCTATTGGCCGACCATTTTCTGGAAAAATACGCCGCAGAAAACCATAAAGATATCCGCCGATTTTCAACGCCGGCCATCGATATGCTTATGCAGTATCACTGGCCGGGAAATGTCAGAGAACTTGAAAACTGTATCGAACGTGCCGTGTTACTGTGCGAAGAAGGTGTTATTCACAGCTATCATCTTCCGCCCACCCTGCAAACAGGGACAGAAACCGATACGTTGCCGTCCCTTTCTCTTGACGATGCCGTAGAAAATCTTGAACGGGAGATGATCATCGACGCCCTTAAGAACACCCGGGGCAACACAACCTTAGCAGCCGATATTCTGAAAACAACGGTAAGAAAATTTGCTTACAAGGCCAAAAAATACAGGGTTGATTATCGCAATTACCGGTAAGAAGATATCACGTCCAATTGTGCCCGTTCAAATGATTCAAGGCAAGGTTACTGTCATGTGAAAAAGTGGCGACGATTCCAGATAATTTATAGGAGTTTTTGACCCTGGCGGCATATGAACATCTTGACTGAGTATACGGAGGATTAGTTATGGACAGACAGCAGCAAACCGAGATGCTTTCAGAATCATGGGAAAAAGAATCGCGATGGGAAGAGATTGTACGCCCCTATACCGCCGACCAGGTGGTAAACCTTCGCAGCTCCGTTCAGATCGAATACACCCTCGCCCGTTTGGGCGCTGAAAGGCTCTGGCATCTGATGCGCTCGGAACCTTATGTTCAGGCACTGGGCGCATTGACCGGCAATCAGGCCGTGCAGCAGGTATTGGCAGGGCTGAAAGCCATTTATCTCAGCGGCTGGCAGGTAGCGGCTGACGCAAATACTGCCGGACAGACCTATCCGGATCAAAGTCTGTATCCCGCCGACAGCGTCCCAGCGGTGGTCAGAAAAATAAACAATGCGTTGATTCGAGCCGACCAACTTCAGCATTTGCACAACAGAGGCAATATTTACTGGCTTGCCCCCATTGTCGCAGATATCGAGGCCGGTTTTGGCGGACCGCTCAATGCCTTTGAATTGGCCAAAGCCTGCGTCGAGGCCGGAGCGGCGGCGGTTCATCTGGAAGATCAAATATCCTCATTGAAAAAGTGCGGTCACATGGGAGGAAAAGTTCTGGCCCCCTCCTCCGAATTTTTGCGCAAATTTGCGGCCGCCCGGCTTGCCGCCGACGTTTTGGGAGTGCCCACGCTGATGGTTGCAAGAACTGATGCCAAAAGCGCCCGTTTGACCCGAAGCGACATAGACCCCATCGACCAGCCGTTTTTGACCGGGAAGAGAACCGTGGAGGGTTATTTCGAGATAAAAGGCGGTCTGGAACTTGCCATTGCCAGAGCCCTGTCCTATGCGCCTTTTGCGGATGTAATATGGTGTGAAACCTCGACGCCGGATCTGGGTGAAGCCCGAGAATTCGCCCAGGCAATCCAAGCGAAATTCCCGAATAAATTGCTGGCCTACAACTGTTCACCCTCGTTTAACTGGAAGCTTCACATGGATGACGGCACCCTCCGGAGATTTCAGGAGGAACTGGGAACCATGGGGTATAAATTTCAATTTGTCACCCTGGCCGGTTTTCATACCTTAAATGCCGCCATGTTTGAACTGGCCCACGGGTATAAAGTGGAAGGGATGGCCGCCTATTCACGGTTCCAGGAGCATGAATTTCAGATGGAACGTCAACTGGGATATAGTGCGGTGAAGCACCAATCATTTGTAGGGGCAGGTTACTACGACGAAGTTCAAATGGTGATTACCGCCGGCGAGACCGCAACCGCCGCCCTGAAAGGTTCCACTGAAGAAGAACAGTTTCAACGGTAACTTAAGCAAGGTGCCTGCCGTACAATTTAAAGCGTTGTAGTGGATAACGACCCCTCCGTACGATGCAATCATGGATGATAAATCGAACCATATCCAAACGGTCGATCTTTGTGTCAAGGCCATTCTAAAAGCTTTTGGTGAATACCAAACCAAATTCGAAACAATTACCGGACGGGCCAAAGAGCGCTTCGAGAATCAAGATTGGCATGGGATGAAAGCCGATTCGGATGAAAGGCTCGATCTTTATAAAAATGTTGTGGATCAGATTGTCGATGAAGTCAGACGTTCTTTGAACAGCCGAATCAACGATAATGAAATCTGGGCCAGCATCAAGGCCGAATATTTTGTGCTAAGCAATGCGTTGGAAGCCTGGGAACTGGCGGAAACCTTTTTCAATTCAGTTACCCGGCGAATATTCGCTACGGTCGGTGTGGATTCGCAAATAGAATTTGTGGATACGTGTACCCGTCCACAACTCCTCCAAATCAGCCGAATCCCCTATGGCACCTATACCGGAGACCGTTCAACCCCCGTATTGATAGAAACCATTCTCAACGATTATAAACATCGGGTTGCGTACGAAGATATTCAGCGCGATGCACGACTGGCAGCTGAAAAAATCGACAGCCATATTCGAAGCAGCGGATATTCCCCGCGTATCGATCGGGCAGAGATGTTGACTTCCGTTTTTTATCGCGGGAAAGGCGCCTATCTTATCGGTCGGATTTTCAACGGTCCGGATTTTTTTCCTCTGGTTTTGGCGTTACTCAATACACCAAAGGGGATCGTCGTGGATGCCGTGCTCTCCAATGAAAACGACGTCAGTATTTTATTCAGCTTTACGCGTTCTTATTTCCATATCAACACCAAAAGGCCTTCCGAGCTGATACGTTTTTTGAAAACCATAATGCCCCGAAAGCGAATTGCCGAACTTTATATTTCCATCGGTTACAACAAACACGGCAAGTCTGAGCTGTATTGTGATTTGCTGCATCATCTCAGCCGTTCCCCAAAAAAGTTCGACATTGCCGAAGGGGAAAGCGGCTTGGTTATGGAGGTATTCACCCTGTCCGACTACGACGTGGTATTCAAGGTGATCAAAGATCACTTTAAATACCCCAAGCGTACGACCCGTGATGAGGTGATGGCCAAATATGACCTTGTGTTCAAACATGATCGAGCCGGCCGACTGGTGGATGCGCAGGAGTTTGAGCATCTGAAATTCAGCAGAAATCGTTTTTCAGACGAATTGTTAGACCGCCTGCAGCGCAATGCCGCTCAAAATGTAATGGTCAGTCACGATCAAGTTGTCGTCAAACATGCGTATATTGAGCGTCGGGTGATCCCGCTGAACATCTATCTTAAAAAAGCCGACGAGGCCGGAACAAAGGAGGTGGTCGTGGATTATGGAAATGCCATAAAAGACCTGGCAGCGTCAAACATTTTTCCCGGAGATCTGCTGCTCAAGAATTTTGGCGTCACTCGCCATGGTCGGGTTGTCTTTTATGATTATGACGAACTTTGTCTATTGTCCAGCTGCAATTTCAGAGTCATGCCGCAACCCAGAACCCATGAAGAGGAAATTTCTTCCGAAGTCTGGTTTGGTGTTGGAAGCAATGATATTTTTCCCGAAGAATTCCAGAGTTTTTTGGGATTAAGTGGATCTTTGAGAGAATCTTTTATTGAACACCATGGTGACTTGTTCGAACCGCACTTCTGGCGCCGAATTCAGTCCCGTATCAATGCCGGAGAACATATTGATATTTTTCCCTACGGATCCCATCATCGGCTCGACAACCGATCCAATGACCATTCATCGACATCAACATAGAGGATCCTTTCAGTAATTTCATCGTAACCACACCTGTCGGTGATGGTGTCATGGCGATCGGTGTTTAAAGAAAGCAGGGTCCGCTGATCACGTCGTTGTAACCGGCGGACACGACCTGCATTTTTGGACTGCTAAAAAGAGATACTTGCGGTCACTCCTCCGAAAACAAAGTCCGATTTGTCGCTTAAACTGGCGCTTTCAATCAGATTGTCGGCTTTGTTTGTCAAGGGGAATGAATAGGCGATCACGGGATTTATGGTAAAATATTCTCCGATGGGGATCGTCAATCCGGCCGAAATCAAGCCGTTGTGAAGGTTTTGATATTTATTGGTGGTTGGGGTTAAGGTATCGTCGACTTCAACAAAATCATCGTCGTCGGAATAGTAGTACCCCACGGAACCTGCCAGATCCAGCGTAATTTCCTTCGGCAATTCAAATGAATGTGAAATGCCTAAGGAAACATACCATGACGGCAGGTGAGCGATTTCACGATACACCGTCAGCGCAGGTGACAGCAATGTATCCAGGCCGACGCTGAGATAAATCTCCTGGGAATCGTCGATTGCATCCAATGCGTAATAAATATATCCGACACCCAGATTGACAAGCCCGAAACTTTTATCATACGAAAGCGTCATGTCCGTTTCATTAAACTGGGATTCATTGCGAGTATCGCCGTAAACATCCGTATCCAGATTGCCCCAGAGGTTAACGCTGACATCTTTGTAACCAATCGTTACCGAAGGCTGAATAACGATGCTGTCTTTACTGAGTTCATATCCACGCCATACGTATTTGCTGAAAACGGCGACATCGGCAGAAGCACTCGGTTTTGCTTCCTCTGCCGCCCAAAGGCTGATGGGGCTAAAAATAAATGCTAAAATTCCAATTGTGGTTACTGTGGCCAGTTTGATCGACCAATTCTTCATAATCTTTTCCTCCTCAATTCAACGAATGATTTTGTTTTTGCATAATTGATGGTTTCGTAAAAAGTCGATATTGCTCGCTCCGTGAGCATTTGGGGGCGTTTCCATCGGTGCCGCTAAATTTCAAAAACTCGGCGCAAGCGCCTCAAACAGTTTGAAATTTTTAACGCTTCACCGATTGAAACGTTGATTCCCCAAATGCTCAAATGTCGCTCACAAAAGACTTTTTACGAGTGTGTCATAATTTGAATATGTTTAGATTTTTATTTTTTTGTAATCTCAGTGTCCTTCGTACAAAACCGTGAACCGTGAACCGTTTAACATGGGTTTAAACTAGGTCTGTTCCACCGGCTTGCGAAGCATTGTTTCAGAAGCAGTTTCCATCTTGGGGAAACCTTTGCCCCCAAAGGCTCCCATGCCACCGGCATGTGAAACTTCAAAATCCGGATAGGCACTGCCGCCGTGTTCGACAAAGTCAAGACCTTCAAGTTCCTCTTCTGCCGATACTCTGAGACCTACGGTTATATCGATCGCCTTGAACAATAAAAAAGCTGTTGGGAACACCCATAGAAAGCAGGCGCCAATGCCCAAAAGCTGAACCCCGATAATTTTTGCTGAAGTGCCGCCGATGTTAAACATCCCGGCAGCCAGAGTTCCCCAGGCACCGCAGACACCGTGTACCGATATGGCACCGACCGGATCGTCCACTCGAATTTTTTCGAAAAAGAGAACCGACAATACGACAATTACACCGGCCGCAGCACCAATGATGATGGCACTCGCGGGTGTCACTGTCGCACAAGGGCTCGTAATGGCTACCAAACCCGCCAGGCCGCCGTTGAGGCTCATGCCCACTTCGGGTTTGCCGAATTTAATCCACGATGTGAACATGGCCAGGACCGCACCGGCTGCCGCAGCCAGATTGGTATTGACAAAAATCATGGCAATATCTTTGTTGGCGGCAGTGGTGGAACCGGGATTAAAACCAAACCACCCCAGCCATAAAATGAAGACCCCCAAAGCTGCCAGAGGCATATTGTGCCCTAAAATCGGCTTGACCTTACCGTCTTTGGTGTATTTGCCAAGACGCGGTCCCAACACAATGGAACCGGCCAGAGCCGCCCATCCGCCCACCGAATGGACCACCGTTGATCCTGCAAAATCAATGAAACCAAGGCGTTCAAGCCACCCACTCCCCTTATAGAGGCTTCCCCAAGCCCAACTCCCGAACACGGGATAGATTAGGGCACTGATAAATACACTGTAAAGCAAGTACCCGATAAATTTGGTTCTTTCAGCCATAGCGCCGGATACAATGGTTGCGGCGGTAGCGGCAAAGACCACCTGGAACATCCAGAAGGCATAGAGCCAGGGGTCCTGCTCCTTCACGAAGTCGCGAAGGATCTGGATGTTGCGATGGCACTTCTCGTCGGCGGTGAAGATGTAGTGATCGGGGATGATGACCACGCGATCGGGGTCCCACACCTTGGCCGCGGGGCCGAACTCCTCCTTGAAGATCTTCGCCGCCTCCGCCTTCGACACGTAGGTCACCGACGCCACGCCGTCGATCGCCCGCACGGCGGAGCGGAGGTTGCCGCTGCCGTAGTCGAGGACGACGACGGACCGGCTCACCGCACCTCACCGGCGGAGGCCCCGGGCGGGCGGGCGCCCCAGGCGGCCTCCCACTCGGCCCGGTGCTGGGCCTCGTCGGCCATGAGCCGGTCGAAGGTCGCGACCCCCCGGCCGGAGGGCTCGACATC
>Ga0210103_1000076_pt1 | contig 16585 bp, 14 predicted proteins | sample RushSE_CattailNL_6_FD_185564 | JGI IMG/M metagenome (GOLD analysis project Ga0210103, IMG submission 185564) | Wetland microbial communities from San Francisco Bay, California, USA, that impact long-term carbon sequestration - RushSE_CattailNLA_D2... | ecosystem: Environmental > Aquatic > Marine... | reverse complement strand
TCACTTTCAGCTTTGAACCGACCTTTCCCCTCAGCCACCCGATCCACGCATCCATGCCCGCCCCGGTGCGGGCGGAGATTTCGAAGACCGGCATGGCCGGGTTCACCTGGCGGATGAAAGCGAGGGCCTGGTCCTTGTCGTAGTCAAGATGCGGCAGCAGGTCGATCTTGTTCAGGATCGCCACATCGCAGGTCCTGAACATCGTGGGGTATTTCACCGGTTTGTCCTCGCCTTCGGTCACGCTCAGAACCACCACCCGCGCGTCCTCGCCGATGTCGAACTCCGCCGGGCAGACCAAGTTGCCCACGTTTTCGACGATCAGCAGCTCGATCGCATCGAGGTCGATGTCGTCCGCGGCCTTCTCGATCACGTGGGCCGCAAGGTGGCAGTCGCCGCCGAAGGCGTCGGTGTTCACCTGGACCACCGGGGCGCCCGTGACCGCCAGGCGGTCCGCGTCGTGGGTGGTGGACACGTCGCCCACGACGACCGCCGCCCTGACCTCCGGCATGAGGCGCTCGAGGGTTTTCTGCAGGGTCATGGTCTTGCCGGAGCCGGGGGAGCTCATGACGTTGATCACGAAGACCCCCTTTTCGGCAAACCGCCGGCGGTTCTGCTCGGCCATGCGCTCGTTTACGGCCAGGACGCGGCTGACGACCTTGATCTCCCGCGTCCGCTTTTTAGCTTCCAGCGGTTTCATTTTTCTCCTCTTCGGCGATTTCAATGGAGACGATATCCAGTTCGCGTCCGGAGAGGATCTCCAGCGCGCCGCTGTTGCAGGCCCGGCAGGCGAAGACCGGCTCCGCGATGGACCAGCGCGCATCGCAGTCCTTGCAGCGCGCGACCACCGGAGTCTCCTCAATCGCCAGTTCGGCGCCGGCGAGCGGCGTGTCCTTGGAGGCGATGTCGAAACAGAACCTAAGGCTGTCCGGCACCACCGCCGAAAGCTTGCCGATTTTCAAGTTGACGCGCTCCACCCGCGCGGAGCGCGTGTCCGGCGGGATCGATGCCGTGGCGATGTCGATGATCTGCAGGGCAATGCCCATTTCGTGCATACGAAAACAGTGTTAGGTTTTAAGTGTTACGTTTTAAGTCGAGAACTGATTTTCGCCCGAACCCCAGCAATCCCCGCTTAACACTTAAAACTTAAAACGTAACACCCTCCTATTTGAACACCTTCTGGCACAGCTCCCCCAACGTGCCCAGGTTCTCGCACACGTGGATGCCGGCGGCCTTCATGGCTTCGATCTTGGCCTGGGCGGTGCCGGAGCCGCCGCTGATGATGGCGCCGGCATGGCCCATTCGCCGTCCCGGGGGTGCAGTGATCCCGGCGATGAAGCCGATCACCGGTTTGCTCATGCGGGTTTTGATGAACTCCGCAGCCGTCTCCTCGGCATTGCCGCCGATCTCGCCCACCATGACGACCCCGCGCGTGGCGGGATCCTGCTCGAAGGCGGACAGGCAGTCCACGAAGTTCGTGCCGTTGACGGGGTCGCCGCCGATGCCGATGCAGGTGGTCTGACCAATGCCCTGCTTTGTCAACTGATGCACCACCTCGTAGGTCAGGGTCCCGGAGCGTGACACAACCCCGATGGGCCCGCCGGGCTTGTGGATCGAGGCCGGCATGATGCCGATCTTGGCCTCACCGGGGGTGATGATGCCCGGGCAGTTGGGCCCGATCAGCCGCACCGGCTTGCCTTCGATATAGTTTTTGACCTTCAGCATGTCCAGCACCGGAATGCCCTCGGTGATCGCCACGACCAGACGGATGCCGGCATCGGCCGCCTCCATGACGGCGTCGGCGGCAAAAGCCGGCGGCACGAAAATCAGACTGCAGTCCGCGCCGGTCTTTTGCACGGCGTCGGCCACCGTGTTGAAAACCGGGATGCCGTCCATGTCCTGGCCGGCCTTGCCCGGTGTGACCCCGGCGACGACCCGGGTGCCGTAGGCCACACACTGCCGAGTGTGGAACTGACCCTCCTTGCCGGTGATGCCTTGCACCAGGACCCGGGTGTCTTTGTCTACGAAAATGCTCACGGCTGTTTCCTTCCGAATCTGGTGTTTTGGTATTCAGCTGTTCGGCCGAACACCCAAAGAACAAAATACCCAGACACCTTATTTCACGATCTGCGCCACCTTCTGTGCAGCGTCCTTGAGGTCCGCCGCCGTGATCAGGTTCAGGCCGGACTCGGCCAGGATGCGCCGGCCCTCCTCGACGTTGGTGCCTTCCATGCGCACCACCACCGGCACGTTGATCCCCGTTTTCGCGGCTGCCTCGACCACGCCCCTGGCCAGGGTATCGCAACGCAAGATGCCGCCGAAGATGTTGACCAGAATCCCCTTCACGTTCTTGTCCGAAAGAATGATGCGGAAGCCGTTTTCCACCATCTCGGCGCTGGCCCCGCCGCCGACGTCCAAAAAATTGGCGGGCTCGGCCCCGGCGAGCTTGATGATGTCCATCGTCGCCATGGCCAGCCCCGCGCCGTTCACCATGTTGCCGACGTTGCCGTCGAGGTTGATGTAGTTCAGGTTGAACTTGGAGGCCTCGACCTCGAGCGGGTCTTCCTCCTCGAGATCGCGGAACTCGAGGACATCTTTGTGGCGGAAGAGCGCGTTGTCGTCTAAGTTGACCTTGGCGTCGAGCGCGATGACCGCCTCCTCGGCCGTGATGACGAGCGGGTTGATCTCCACCAGCGAGCAGTCATACTCCACGAACAGCCGGTAGAGGTTCTGGATCATGGGCATGAAGCTCTTGACTGCCGCCGGCGGCAGGTTGAGCCCGAAGGCCAGCTGCCGGCAGTGGTAACCTTGAAGGCCGAGCAGCGGGTCGACGAAGACCTTAATGATCTTCTCCGGGGTCTTGGCGGCCACCTCCTCGATGTCCATTCCGCCGGCCTCGCTCGCCATAAGGACGATCTTGGCCGACGCCCGGTCGGGGATGATGCTGAGGTAGAGCTCTTTTTTGATATTCAGCCCCTGCTCCACCAGCACTTTGCGCACCATCCGGCCCTCGGGGCCCGTCTGGTGGGTGACCAACGTCATGCCGAGGATCTGGCCGGCTACCGTATTCACTTCGTCGGCCGAGCGGGCGAGTTTGACCCCTCCGCCCTTGCCCCGGCCGCCGGCGTGGATCTGGGCCTTGACCACCACGGGCCAGCCCCCGAGTCCGGCGGCGACCTTCCGGGCTTCCTCGACACTGAAGGCCGCCCCGCCGGCGGGGATGGGGATTTTGTACTTCTTGAAAAGCTCTTTCGCCTGGTATTCGTGAATTTTCATGATTCACCCGTCTCGAACGTATAGAACGTTAAGAGAGTTTGAAACCTACAACCGTTAGGATTCCCGAGGGTTTTCAACATACTCGGCCGTCTCAGAGATCCTAACGACCCCATTTTTTTCTATCCCCAACGTCTTTTTTCAACCAACGACCGCCAGCACGTCGCCCTTCTTCACCGAGTCTCCGCTGCTGAAGTTGAGGGCTTTCACCGTGCCGTTGGCGGGCGACGGCAGGGCGTTTTCCATCTTCATGGCCTCGAGCACGACGAGCGTTTCGCCCTCGCTCACCTTGTCCCCGACGTTCTTGAGGTACTTCACGATCATGCCGGGCATGGGCGCCGACAGGTGGGTGCCCTTGGCGGCGGCTTGGGGCGCCGCGGCCTTGGGGGCCTCCGGCGCCGGTGCAGGCACTGCCGGAGCCGCCGGGGCAGCGGGTGCGGCGGGAGCCTGGGTCGGCGCAGCCGCCGGAACGGCCATCGGCCGCGTGTAATTCACCATCGGCGCCCCGCCGACCGCATCCACCCCGACCTCGAAGTAGTCGCCGTCGACGAACACGTTGAACTTGCGCAGGTTATCGCTCGGGGCGGGGGCCTTTTTCTGGGGCTTCTCGACGAGCAGCCCGGCCTTGGCTTTAGCGACCAATTCATCCTGCTTGCGGACCTGCTCCATGGTGACGGGCTTGGTATCGGCGGGAGGCGCCTCCTTGCCGTACTTCCACTTGAGGAACTTCAGGCCGGTGACCGGGTAGAGCGCGTAGATCAGGACATCGTCGATGTCCTTGGCCAGGCCTTTGGTCGCTTCCTTGGCCTTCTCCAGCTCGGGCTCGAGCACGGATGCCGCGCGGGCGGTGATGGGCTTCTCCCCGCGGGCGTAGCCTTTGAGGGCTTTCTTCTGCACCTCCGCGTTGATGGGCACCGCCGTCTTGCCGTAGAGGCCGTAGCACAGGTCCTTGACCTGTTCGGTGATCCTCTTGTAGCGCTCGTCCTTGGTGTCGGAAAGCACGTTCATGACGGTCTGCACGCCCACGATCTGGCTGGTCGGCGTCACGAGCGGGATCTGGCCGAGATCCTTGCGCACCCGCGGCAGCTCCGCGAACACGTCGTCGATCCGGTCCACCGCATCCATCTCCTTCAGCTGGTTGACCAGGTTGGAGAGCATGCCGCCCGGGGTCTGGTGCAGCAGGACGTTGATGTCGATGATCGACATCTTGGTGTCGTCCAGGAGGTGCTTGTACTTGGGCATGACTTCCTTCTCGAGCACGTCGTTGATCTTGGCAAGCAGCTTGATGTCGAACCCGATGTCGCGGTTGGTGCCGAGCAGGGTCATCACCAGGGGCTCGATGGCCGCGTGGGCGGTGCGGTAGGCGTAGGGCGCCATGACCGTGTCGATGATGTCGACCCCGGCCTCGACGGCCTTGAGCATGGAGAGCGCCGACATGCCCGAGGTGAAGTGGCTATGCAGGTGGATCGGCGGCTTGACCGCCTTCTTCAAGGCAGCGATCAGCGTGAAGGCGTCGTAGGGGGCGATGAGGCCGGCCATGTCCTTGATGCAGATGGTGTCCGCACCCATGGCCTCCAGCTCCTTGGCCTTTTTCACGTAGTAGTCGATGTTGTACACCTCGCCCCCCAAGCGCGGCTCGGTCAGGGTGTAGCAGATGCAGCCCTGGAAGTGCTTGCCGGCGGCCTTGATGGCCGGGACGACGATTTCGAAGTTGCGGTAGTCGTTCAGGGCGTCGAACGTGCGGAAGATATCCATGCCGTTCGCCGCCGCGCGCTCGACGAAGACCTTGGCCACGTCGTCGGCGTAGTTGCGGTAGCCGACCAGGTTCTGGCCGCGCAGCAGCATCGAGAAAGGCGTCTTCTTGATGTATTTCTTGAGGGTGCGGATGCGGTCCCAGGGGTCCTCGTTCAGAAAGCGGTGCATGGTGTCGAAGGTCGCCCCGCCCCACACCTCCATGGCCCAGAACCCCACCTGGTCCATCATCTCGGCCACCGGGAGCATGTCCTCGGTGCGACCGCGGGTGGCAAACAGCGACTGGTGGCCATCGCGCAGGGAGAGGTCCTCGATCTTGAGGGGGTTCTCCGCCTTGGGCCGCTTGGGGTCGTAGTTCATCTTGTTCATCTTCACGGCGATTTCTTGGCTCATCGGTTCAATCTCCTTTTAAACTGGTTTCACGCAAAAAGCGGTCGGTTCATGCCATGCGGCCGAGGGCGCGCAGCTGCATCAGGTTGCGCAGCTGCATTTGGGTCTGGCGCCCGTTCAGGGCCCACAGCTTCGGCCCGGCCGGCGCCGCGGTCTCCGCGGCGGGAGAGGCGAGCTGCATCGCAGCCAGTTCCTCCTCCTGCATATACTGCACCACCGCGGTCAAGGCGGCGGCGATTTTCTTCTGGGTGTCGGTCATACATTCCTCGCAATCCGTCCGGTTTGATGTCTCGGCCTCGGAAGCTTAACCCTCTCAGGCGGCAGGGTATATGTTTGGTTGTTCCCCTTCCCCCATTAGAAAGCGGGAGCTTTTCCCCGCTATCTACATGGGAATGTTGCCGTGCTTCTTGGGCGGCCGCAGCTCGCGCTTGGCGCACATGGCCTCCAGCGCGTCGATCAGCCGCGGCCGCGTCTCGCTCGGCAGGATGACGGCATCAATGTAGCCCCGGCCGGCGGCAACGTACGGATTGGAGAAGAGGCGCTCGTATTCCTGGATCTTCTCCTTGCGCTTGGCGGCCGGGTCGGCCGCCTCGCTGATCTCCTTGCGGTGGATGATGTTGGAAGCGCCCTCGGCGCCCATGACGGCGATCTCCGCCGTGGGCCAGGCGAAAGCCATGTCGGCACCCAGGTCCCGCGAGCACATCGCGAGGTAGGACCCGCCGTAGTCCTTGCGGGTCACCAGCAGAAGCTTCGGCACCGTGGCTTCGGAGTAACACCACAGGAGCTTCGCCCCGTGGCGGATGATGCCGCCCCACTCCTGGTTGCTGCCCGGCAGGTAGCCCGGAACGTCGGCGATGGTGAGCAGCGGGATGTTGAAGGCGTCGCAGAAGCGGATGAAGCGGGTCGCCTTGTCCGAGGCGTTGATGTCCAGGCAACCGGCCATGTTCTTGGGCTGGTTGGCGATGATGCCGATCGTGCGGCCGTTCAGCCGCGCGAAGCACACGATCATGTTCTGGGCGAAATACTGGTGCGGCTCGAAGACGTCCCCGTGGTCGACGACGGCCCGGATCACATCCTTCATGTCGTAGGCCTTGTTCGGGTTGTCGGGGATGATGGCATCCAGCTCCGGGGCCGTGCGGCGCGGGTCGTCGCCGGTCGCGGCCACGGGAGGATCCTCCATGTTGTTCGCGGGCAGAAAGGAGAGCAGCCGCTTGATCTGCGCGATGCAGTCGCCGTCGTTCTCGCAGGCGAAGTGGGCGACCCCGCTTTTCTCGTTGTGGGCCTTGGCGCCGCCCAGGGCCTCGAAGCTGATCTCCTCGCCGGTAACGGCCTTGATGACCTCGGGGCCGGTGATGAACATGTAGCTCGTGTTCTTGACCATGAAGATGTAATCCGTCATGGCCGGGGAGTAAACCGCGCCGCCCGCCGTCGGCCCCATGATGGCCGAAATCTGGGGGATGACGCCCGAGCAGGCCGAGTTGCGGAAGAAGATCTGGCCGTAGCCGGACAGGGCGTCGACCCCTTCCTGGATGCGAGCCCCGCCGGAGTCGTTCATGCCGACGAACGGCACACCGGCCTTGAGCGCCAGGTCCATGGCCTTGCAGATTTTCTTGGCGTGCATCTCGCCCAAGCTGCCGGCCCGCGAGGTGAAGTCCTGGGAGAAGGCGAACACGGGGCGACCGTCGACCAGCCCGTGGCCGGTGACGACGCCGTCGGAGGGTATCTCCACCTTTTCCATGTCGAAGTTCACGCAGCGGTGGGAGACGAACATGTCCAGCTCCCGGAAGGTTCCGGGGTCGAAGAGCAGGTTCAGGCGCTCCCGCGCCGTGAGTTTGCCTTTTTCCTTGTGCTGGGCCACGGCCTTGTCGCCGCCCATCTTGAGCAGCCTGGCTTCGCGGGCCTTCAGGTCCTTGATCTTGTCATCGACGATGCCCATACCATCTTTTTCCTTTCCTGGATGACTTCGCACCGCGGCCGTCTTCTGAGTCGCCCGGCGATCCTGGTCGCGGGGGCGCACGTGGGTGGTCCGCCCGCCCCTGGATTGGCACGCCTCGATCACGGCGCTTGTGGCAAAGCCACTTGTGAAGGTGTTACCGCTTGTTGACGCGGGTGAACCGCTGTTTAAAAAATCCGCCGCAGGCGTATCCGCTACCGACCACGGGGATGGCTAAAAGATTGAATCTTTTCTATGTTTACAAATTATTGTCAAGAGAAAAAAGCAGCTTGTCGGCGGCAGCGGTCGGTGCGAGCAGGCCGCGTTCCACCTCGCGCAGGATGTGGGCAAGGTGTTTCTTGACTTCCGGATGGCGTGCGAACCGCCCCTTGAGCCCCTCGTCGACGAGAGACCACATCCAGGCAACGGCCTGCTGCCGGCGCTTTTCCTCGAGCTCTCCGGACTGCAAAAACACTTTGCGGTGCGTGAGGACCGTCTGCCAGATCTCATCGATGCCGCTCGTCTCCAAGGCGCTGCAGGTGAGCACCGGCGGGTTCCACCGGGGGGATGACGGCTGCAGGAGGTGCAGCGCCAGTTCGTAAATCTTGGCCGCCTTCCTGGCCGCGCCCCGGTTGTCACCGTCGGCCTTGTTGACGGCGAGCGCGTCGGCCAGCTCCAGGATGCCTTTTTTAAGGCCCTGGAGCTCGTCGCCGGCCCCCGCCAGCAGGAGCACCAGGAAAAAGTCCACCATGGACGCGACGGTGGTTTCCGATTGGCCGACGCCGACGGTCTCGACGATGATGACGTCGTAACCCGCCGCCTCGCACACCAGCATGGTCTCCCGCGTCTTGCGCGCCACCCCGCCCAGGGTGCCGCTCGACGGCGAGGGCCGAATGAAGGCCCGCCGATCGGCGGAGAGCCTTTCCATGCGGGTCTTGTCGGCCATGACGCTGCCGCCGCTGCGGGCGCTGCTGGGGTCGACGGCGAGCACGGCCACTCGGTGGCCCTTCCCCAGCAGCAGCATCCCAAAGTTCTCGATGAAGGTGCTTTTGCCCACCCCCGGCACCCCCGTGATCCCCAGGCGCACCGCCCCGCCGGTTTTCGGCAGCAGGGCGCCGAGGATCCGCCGGGCGGTTTCCTGGTGGGTCGGCAGCGCGCTTTCGACCAGCGTGATGGTTTTGGACAGCATCCGCCGGTCGCCGGCACGGACGCCGTCGATGTAAGTTTGCGGGTCAAGCTGTTTCATGTCAAACGTTCGCTACGCGCTGCCCTCCCCTCCCTGATCGCAACACATCACTCATTGCTCGTTGCTCGCTACTTCCCCTTCTCCAGCGCGTTGAGCACCTGGTTCGCCGAGTCGGTCACGGGCGTGCCCGGGCCGAAAACGCAGGCCGCCCCGGCCTGGACCAGCAGGTCGTAATCCTTGGGGGGGATGATGCCGCCCACCACCACCAGGATGTCCGCGCCGCCTTCCTGTTTGAGCGCTTTGACCAGCTCGGGCACCAGGGTCTTGTGGCCGGCCGCCAGAGTCGAGACCCCGACGACATGCACGTCGTTTTCGACCGCCATGCGGGCGGCCTCCGCCGGGGTCTGGAACATCGGGCCGATGTCCACGTCAAACCCCAGGTCGGCAAAACCGCTGGCGATGACCTTCATGCCGCGGTCGTGGCCGTCCTGGCCCATTTTCGCAACGAGGATCCGCGGCCGACGGCCCTCGCGCTCGTTGAACTGGTCGGTGCGCTTGCGGAGCGTCTTGATAATCTCGCTGTCCCCGTACTCGGACGAGTAGATCCCGGACACGCAGCGGGTGGTGGCCACGAAGCGCCCGAAGGGCTTCTCCAAGGCGTCGGAGACCTCTCCCACCGTCGCCCGCAGCCGGACGGCGTGGATGGTTAGCTCGAGCAGGTTCGCGCCGCTCTCAGCGCCTTTCGCCAGGGCTTCCAGCGCCTTTTTTACAGCCGCGTTGTCGCGCGTGGCCTTGATTTCCTTCAGCCGGGCGATCTGCTCGTCACGCACGCTGGCCGACACCTCCAGGATGTCCAGACCGACGTCCTCCTTGATCTGGTATTTGTTCACACCGACGATGACGTCCAGACCCTGGTCGATGCGCGCCTGGCGCCGGGCGGCCGCCTCCTCGATCCGCAGCTTGGGCATGCCGGTCTCAATGGCCTTGGCCATGCCGCCCAGCTCCTCCACCTCCTGGATGATCTTCCAGGACTCCCGGATGATGCCGTCGGTCAGCGCCTCCACGTAGTAGGAGCCGGCCAACGGGTCGATGACGCGGCAGACCTGGGACTCTTCCTGCACGATGAGCTGGGTATTGCGGGCGACACGCGCGGAAAGATCCGTGGGCAACCCGACCGCCTCGTCGAAAGAGTTGGTGTGCAGGGACTGGGTGCCGCCCAGCACCGCGGAGAGGCACTCCAGCGTGGTGCGAATGATGTTGTTGTAGGGGTCCTGGGCCGTCAGGCTCCAGCCGGAGGTCTGGCAGTGGGTGCGCAGCATGGAGGACTGCAGGTCCTTGGGGTTGAAGCGGCTCATGAGCTTGTGCCACAGGAAGCGGGCGGCCCGCAGCATGGCGATGTCCATGAAGAAGTTCATGCCGATGCCGAAAAAGAAGGACAGCCGCGGCGCGAACCGGTCGATGCTGAGTCCCGCCTTGAGTGCGGCCTGGACGTACTCCAGCCCGTCGGCCAGGGTGAAGGCGCACTGCAGCACCGAGCTCGCCCCGGCCTCCATCATATGGTAGCCGCTGATGCTGATGGTGTTGAACTTGGGCATGTTCTTGGAACAGTAGGCGATGATGTCCGAGACGATCCGCATGGAGGGCTCGGGCGGGTAGATGTAGGTGTTGCGGGTGAGGTACTCCTTGAGGATGTCGTTCTGAATGGTGCCGTTGAGCTTGTCCTGGCTCACCCCCTGCTCCTCGGCTGCCACGATATAGCCCGCGAGGATCGGCAGCACGGCGCCGTTCATGGTCATGGACACCGACATCTTGTCGAGCGGGATCTGGTCGAAGAGAATTTTCATGTCCTCGGCGCTGTCCACTGCGACCCCGGCCTTGCCGACATCGCCCGACACCCGGGGGTGGTCGGAGTCGTAGCCGCGGTGGGTGGCCAGATCGAAGGCCACCGACAACCCCATCTGCCCGGCCGCCAGGTTGCGGCGGTAAAAGGCGTTGGAGTCCTTGGCCGTGGAGAAGCCGGCGTACTGGCGGATGGTCCACGGCCGGTGCGAGTACATGGTGGCCCGCGGCCCGCGCACGTAAGGCGGCAAGCCCGGCAGGCTGTTCAGATGCTCGAGCGCCTCAAGGTCCTCGGCCGTGTAAAGCGGCTTGACCACGATGCCCTCGGGGGTCTTCCAATTCAACGACTCCACGGGTTTGCCGCGCAGCTCCTTGGAAGCGAGCTCTTTCCATTTCGGGTGGTCGGGATGCTGGGCCATGGGTGAGTCCTCCTATATGAAGTGAGAGCTTAGAGCTGAACGCTCGAAACAAAAGCATGCAAAGGGGCCTTCCCTTTCCGCTTTCACCTTTGAGCTGTGAGCCGTGAGCTTATTTCCTTTCACACAGCTCGACCAGCACCCCGCTGGTCGCCTTGGGGTGGATGAAGGCGATCCGGGCGCCGCCCGCTCCTTTGCGGGGCTTCTCGTCGATCAGCTGGATCCCCTTGGCCTTCAGCTCGGCGAGCGCTTCATCGATGTTCGCGACGCGAAAGGCGATGTGCTGGATGCCCTCGCCCTTCTTCTCCAGGTATTTGGCGATGGGGCCGTCGGGCGCGGTGGACTCCAGCAGCTCCACCTCGCTATCGCCGACCGGCAGGAAGGCGGTTGTCACCTTCTGCTCCGCCACGGTTTCCGTCCCCTCGAAGCTGAGTCCCAGCGCATCCGTCCAGAAATTCTTCCCGCTGTCGATGCTCTTCACGGCAATGCCCAGATGGTCGATTTTTAGGATTTTCATGGCAGCTCCTCTCCGGCAATTTTAAATTTTGGCTTTCAAACCTCAAATGGTTCTATGTTGCGGACCGCACGGATATGACTTCCGGGATTTCCTGTTTCAGCAACTTCTCGATCCCGTTCTTGAGGGTCATCTGGGACATGGGACACCCTTGGCAGGCACCCTTCAGGCGCACCGTGACGACGCCGTCCTGCACGTCCACGAGTTCGACATCACCGCCGTCCCGCTGCAGCATGGGTCTGATCTTGTCGATGGCCGCTTGCACCTTTTCTTTCATGGCCCGTACTCCTTTGCTGGATCGTTTAGACCGGTTCGAAAAAACCTGCCCGCTCTGGCAATCGGCATGGCCGGGGCAAGGCATTGGGGTGTTTTGGTATTGGGGTGTCGAACCGGACCCCAGAAGGCCCGGAGACCCAAACACCCCGTTCCTCCGGTGCACCTATATCAGATTTTCCGATTTTCATAAAACCGCTTTTTGAAACCCTCGAATTCATCCTTGATAATCGCCTCGCGAATCCGCCGGAGGAAGCGGACGAAAAAATGCACGTTGTGGATCGTGTTCAGGCGGTAGGCCAGCAGCTCCCGCGACAGGAACAGGTGCCGCAGATACGCCAGGGAGTAGTTCCGGCAGGTGTAGCAGCCGCAGCCCGGGTCCGGAGGGTCGGTGTCCGTCCGGTACCAGGCATTGGTGATGGTGATGGTGCCGCCGGCCGTGAAGAGCTGACCGTTGCGCGCGTTGCGGGTCGGCAGGACGCAGTCGAACATGTCCGCCCCCAGACAGACCAGGTCGATCAGGTCCTCGGGCCTGCCGACGCCCATGATGTACTTGGGCTTCTCGTCGGGCAGCAACGGCAGGCTGAAATCCGCGGTTTGCAGCATGAGATCCAGGGGCTCGCCGACGCTCAGCCCGCCGAGGGCATAACCGCTGAAATCAAGAGCGCGCAGGCGTTCCGCCGACCTCCGCCGCAACTCCTTGTGCATCCCGCCTTGAACAATGCCGAAAAGGGCCTGATGGCCGCCCTCGGCGGAGCGCCAGGTGTCCCGGCAGCGCAGGGCCCAATCGAAGGTGATCTCCTCGGCCCGCTCGGCCGCTTCGAAGGGCGCCGGGTAGGCCGTGCACTGGTCCAGGCACATCATGATGTCGGAGTCCAGCCAGCCCTGGATTTCAATGGATGTTTCCGGCGTCAGCAGGTGGCTTGAGCCGTCGATGTGGGACTGGAACGCCACCCCCTCCGCCGTGACCCGGGCGAGTTTGGCCAGGGAGAACACTTGGAAGCCGCCGCTGTCGGTCAGGATGGGGCCGCGCCAGTTCATGAACCGGTGCAAGCCGTGAAACCGGCTGATCACCTCGCGGCCCGGCCGCAGATAAAGATGATAGGTGTTGCCGAGGATGATCTGGGCACCGCAGGCCGTCAGCTCCTCGGGCGTGACGGACTTCACCGACCCGAGGGTCCCGACCGGCATGAACACCGGGGTTTCCACCGGCCCATGGGCGGTCTGAATCACCCCCGCCCTGGCGCGCGTCGCTGCCGACTGTTTGAGGACTTTAAAACTGAACATTCCGATCACTCGTAGCTTGCCGTTCCCAACTCGTTGCTCGTTGCTCTATTCCGTTACTCGATCAACATCGCGTCCCCATAACTGTAAAACCGGTAACTCTCGCGCACCGCTTCGCGGTAGGCGTTCAGGATGTTCTCCCGACCGGCAAAGGCGGACACCAGCATCAGCAGGGTTGATTTCGGCAGATGGAAGTTGGTGATCATGGCGTCGACCGCCTTGAAGCGAAAGCCGGGGTAGATGAAAAGGTCGCAGGTCCCGCTGCCGGCCGCAACCCGCCCCTGCGGGTCGGCCGCAAACTCCAGGGTGCGCACCGCCGTGGTGCCGACGGCCACCACCCGCTTGCCGTTGTTGCGGGCGGCACGAACGGCCGCAGCCGTTGCCTCCGGGACGGCAAAGCGTTCGGCGTGCATCCGGTGCTCGCGGATGTCCGTCGCCCGCACCGGCGCAAATGTTCCGTAGCCGACGTGCAGGGTGATGGGCGCGATCGTAACCCCCATGGCCCGCAGCCCGTCCAAAAACTCTGGGGTGAAGTGCAGGCCCGCCGTGGGCGCGGCCACGGCGCCGCGCACAGCCGCGTAGACCGTCTGGTATGACGATCGGTCCGTCGGGGCATCGGCCCGCCGGATGTAGGGCGGCAGCGGCACGTGCCCCACACGATCGAGCACCGCATCGAAATCCTCACCCCCTGAAAATTCGACCCGGCAGCTCCCACCCCCCGCAGCGACCACCGTGCCGCTCAAGCCTGCATCGAAAACAAACCGCGTTCCCGCCCGTGAGGGCTTCGAGGATTTGATGAGGCATTCACAGGAGAACCGGCAGGGGTCGCCTGAACGGCTGCCCCCCGCGTAATCCAGCAGAAACACCTCAACCCTGCCGCCGGTTTCCTTCCTCCCCAGCAGCCGGGCCTTGACGACGGCCGTGTCGTTCACGACCATGACGTCCCCGGCCGAAAACGACTGTGCAAGCTCGTCGAACCGGTGATGGGACACCTTGCCCGTGGAACGTTCGAGCCTCAGCAGCCGCGAATGGTCCCGCCGGGCGCTGGGCTCCTGGGCGATCAGTTCATCCGCAAGGTCATAATCATAGTCGTCAGGGGCAAACATGTCTCAGGCCCAAGGCACTCTTTTTCCCTTCACGCGCTCCTCAGTTTCTCCCCATGTACACCAGCAACAGCCCGACGGCCATGAGGGCCAAACCGAGCTTGCGCAAATGCCCGTCGGGAGTCGCCCCGATCCGGGCGAGCCACTCCTTCATCCGGGCGGGAAAGGCAAAATAGGGAAGCCCTTCCACGATCAGCACCATTCCGAGGACACACAAAAAATATTCCATACCACCGATCCCATTCCTAGGCTCTCATCCGCAACCGAATCGCCGCTGCCGTTGACGGTCGGGGTTGGTTTATATAGCTTCCACGCCGACATCTTGTCAAAAGCATTTGCTCACATCAGATTCGAGCATGGAAGTCCTTCGATTGACACCGAAGACCCATGTCTTTATATTCAACCGCATCGGGTTTTCGACGCCCTCACACCTCAACTGCCGAACAAGGTGGCCGCCATGCGCGTTATCATCCACTATCTGTTTGCCGTCGTCATCCTGACCGTCTATGGAGGCCAGGTCTGACCGTTCATGGCGGAGCTACCCCCCGTGAGCCTGGGGGTGCACATTTTTGCGGCCTTCACGGTGGTCTTAATCCTGCGCCGGCCTCTTGAAAACCGCTGGGTACGAGGCGCAGAGGAAGTGTCGCAGCCCAAGCGGCAATTTGTTTTCGATTTCCTGCTGGGGCTGGCAGCTGGCCTGCTGGCCGCCGCCCTGAACACCACGGTCTATGGGTTTCCCGCATTGAGCACGCTCAGCCTGATTTACGGCGTTCTCATCTACAGTTTTTTCATCGCCCTGGACATGTCCCTGGCCCGCGAACGTGCGATCATCCTGAACGCGCTGGCTAAAAACACGAACCAGCCGCCCCCCAAGCGTCTCTACTCCATGACCCGACGCTTCACCCTGGTGGCGGTTGCGACGGCGCTCTGCGTCTCGGTCGTCAACCTTTCGGTGATTGCGCGCGACATATCCTGGTTGACCATGGTCGGGACCGACCCCGGCGCGATCCGCGACGCCATCCTGTCGGTCACCTACGAAGTCCTTTTCATCATGGCCGTGCTCCTGGGGCTGGCCATCAACCTGATCGTCTCGTACTCCCGCAACCTGAAGCTTCTCTTCGAAAATGAAACCGGCGTGCTCGAACGGGTCACCAACGGCGACCTGAGCCGGCTGGTGCCGGTTGCGACCCGCGACGAGTTCGGCCTTATCGCCGGCCACACCAACACCATGATCGAGGGGCTGCGGCACCGCATCGAATTGATCACGGCCCTCAAGCTGGCGGAGGAAGTGCAGCGCACCCTGCTTCCGGCCGCCCCCCCCCGGGTCCCGGGGCTCGACCTGGCCGGGACCAGCATCTACTGCAACGAAACGGGCGGAGACTACTACGACTACGTTCTTTTGCCCACCGGCCGGCTGGGGATCGTCGTGGCGGATGTGGCGGGGCACGGCATCGATGCGGCGCTCTTCATGGCCTCCGCCCGGGCCTTCCTTCTCTCCGGAACCCAGGACTTCAAAAGCCCCTCATTGCTGGTGCGAGACGTCAACCGCTACGTGACCCGGGACAGCGCCGCCACCGGCCGCTTCATGAGCATGTTCTTTCTCGAAATCGATCCTGCCGCAAAAACGCTGCGCTGGGTCCGCGCCGGGCACGAGCCGGCCGTGGTTTACAACCCGGTCAGCGCCGGCTTTCGCGAGCTGGGCGGTGAGGGGATCGCGATGGGGGTGGTGGACCACGTCGAATACCAGGATTACACCCAACGGGGATGGGAGCCCGGGTCGGTGGTCGTCATCGGCACCGACGGGATCACCGAAACCCGCAACGCGGCCGGCGAACTCTTCGGGAGCGAGCGGGTCCGCGAGATCGTCCGCGCCAACGCCGCCGCGTCCGCCGCAGAAATTCAGGCCGCCGTGATCCAGGCGGTTCAAGCCTTCCGCGGCGAAGCCTCCCAAGAGGATGACGTCACCTTGGTGGTGGTGAAGTTGCTGTGAGCCCAACGCTCAAAGCTGAAAATTGAAAGTAAAAACTGAAAATGAGCGCTGTCTGCGCCCTTTGCGTTTTTAACGTTGGTATATTTATTCCCAAAAACTGTCCAGATACGCATACAGCGCCGGCGCGCCGCCCGTGTGCAGAAAAACCACGTTCTCGCCCTTCTTGAAAAACCCCTTCCGCACCAAGTCGATGAGGCCGGCCATGGCCTTGCCGGTGTAGACCGGGTCGAGCAGCACCGCCTCGGTGCGCGCCAGCATCTTCACTGCCTCGACCATGCCGGCGGTCGGGAGCGAATACCCCGGCCCCACGTAATCGTCGAAACAAAGGACGGCATCCCGGGGCAGTTCGCCGTCGATGCCCGCCAGGGCGGCCGTTTCCCTGGCCAGCTTGAAAACCAGTTCCTCCTGCTGGGTCTTTTTTCGGCTCACGTTCATCCCGACCACGGGAACCCCGCTGCGGGTCCCCCAGAACCCGATGAGCAGCCCCGCGTGGGTGCCGGCGCTGCCGCTGGCGCACACCACGCGGTCGATCCGCAGACCCATGTCAAACGCCTGGGAGAGTATCTCCTGAGCGCAGGCCATATAGCCTAGCGCGCCCAGCGGGTTCGACGCTCCGCCGGGGATCAGATAGGGAT
>Ga0210103_1000075_pt1 | contig 16594 bp, 18 predicted proteins | sample RushSE_CattailNL_6_FD_185564 | JGI IMG/M metagenome (GOLD analysis project Ga0210103, IMG submission 185564) | Wetland microbial communities from San Francisco Bay, California, USA, that impact long-term carbon sequestration - RushSE_CattailNLA_D2... | ecosystem: Environmental > Aquatic > Marine... | reverse complement strand
ACCCGAAGGGCTGCGACGTCATCCTATGGGACGGCGGCAACAACGACTTTCCTTTCTACAAGCCCGACCTGCATGTAACCGTGGTGGATCCGCACCGTCCGGGCCACGAGATGAGCTACTACCCGGGGAATGTGACCCTGCGGCTGGCCGACGTGGTGGTGATCAACAAGATCGACAGCGCGGGTCCGGAAGGCATCGACACCGTGCGCCGGAACATCGCAGCGGTCAACCCGAAGGCCGTCGTCGTCGACGCTGCTTCGGTGCTCGAAATGGACAACCCGGCCGTGGTTCGAGGCAAGAAGATCCTCGCCGTTGAGGACGGGCCCACGCTGACACACGGCGAGATGAAGATCGGAGCGGCGGTGGTGGCCGCGCGGAAGTTCGGAGCCGCCGGTCTGGTCGACCCCCGGCCGTACCTGGTCGGCAGCCTAAAGGACACTTTCCGCACCTACCCGGGCATCGGCACGCTGCTGCCGGCCATGGGCTACGGCTCCAAACAATTGAAGGATCTGGAGGCCAGTATTAACCAAACACCATGCGACGCGGTGGTCATCGGCACGCCCATCGACCTGAACCGCATCATCACAATCAAAAAACCGAGCACGCGTGTCTATTACAACTTGCAGGAAATCGGAAAGCCGGACCTGGACGATATCCTCGAGGAATTCATCCGTACTCACAAGCTGAGCCAGAAAAGAAGCTCATAGCCATTTGATTGAAGGATCACAATGTCGACGAATATCCTTTATGTGATCATCGGAGCCATCGGAACGGGGTTGTGGAACGTCTTCATCTCATCCGCCTCCCGCCAGATGCACCCGCTCCTGGGTGCGCTCATCACCGAACTGACGGCCTTTGCCGCCGGGGCCTTGATTTTCCTGCCGGTGGTGAGCTCCGGCTTCCCCAAGGTTTCCCTGAAGGCCGTGGTCATGTGCATGCTGGCCGGCCTTTCGGTGCTGCTGGCAGACTTTTTTATCCTGAAGGCATACAAGCAGGGGATTCATATTTCAATCGGCGGGCCCATCATCATCGGCGGCAGCATCCTGGTGGTGACGCTGGCCGGACTGTTTTTGGGAGAGAAGATGACGTTGCTGAAGGCGGGCTCCATCCTGATGATCGTCTGCGGAGCCTCGATTCTCGGAAGCCTGTCGCGCTGAAGCTGCGGCGGTCAACGGGAGTGTCGTCCGTTCTCACCTGCGTTCCGCGATAGAAAGAACTGTCATAATTGAAAATGATTACTGAATCGATAAAGCGAAAACTATCAACATAATTGAGCAAAAAAAGATATAAAACCTTCCTGGGAAGACCCCTTCTCTTTTTCCGATTAAATAACCAATTGTTTTCAAAATAAAAAATATTTCTGAGGACGGGCACACAGTTTGCTTTCAACTGGCGCCGGGGGCAGCAGTACTCGTCTATCCATTTCAGCCCGGTTGCATCGAAAGCCCGGCAGGTGCTTTGCGGATGCAACACAATGCATTTTTAAACCGAACCCTGTTTCCGGGCGACTGAGAGCGGAATTGGACCATGAACGGAATCGATCTCGATTACACGGACTTCGAGTGCCGAAAGATTAGAAAGCGGGTTATCATTACTTCCATTATCTTGCCGGCCGGCCATTCCAAACCGACAGAGTCCGCTATTCATGCGATAGAGGCGTTTGATTGCAACCACAAAAACGAGTGCGGCGTTTTAACCGAACAAGGAGAGCGCCACATCTACAACTGGCAAGTCTGCGTCCACCCCGAGCTCTTCGGCAAAAAGACGGAGAAGGCGGGATAGCGCGCTGAGCCTCACAATGTCCTCACGCGTCGCTATGGGTGCGGCCTCGCAGCACCGAAGGTGCGCCCCAAAAACTCACATATCTGGAGGCTGCCTGAAATGAATGCCTTGCCGGTCTCGAGGCTTCGTTTGGCCTCGGCCGGAATCGGATCCCCCTCTGTGAGAATCACCACCGGACAGCCCTGATTCTCCGCGCCGATCATCGCAATGATGTCCTTGCGGGGCCTCGGAAAATCGATCCTGCGCACATCCAGTTTGCGCTCCACTTCCGGCGCGAATTTCAAAAACCCTTCTACAGCCGCGCAGTCCGGGCAGAAAAACGGGCCGCCTTTGTCGTCGTGAAAACCCGGCTTAAGCAGAAACAACGTCGGCTTCGTCATGCTGCATCTCCTATTCCCGTATTTGTTTGACCCGTCCGACCTCGCCGCTTTCAAGGCGGACCTTGATTCCGTGGGGGTGGGTCGGTGATTTGGTCAGAATATCTTTCACGATCCCCCGGGTCAGTTTTCCGGACCGCTGGTCTTTTTTCAACACGATCAGCACCTGCTGTCCGGTCTTGACCTTGTCGCGGCAGGTTCCATTCATGGCGTCACTATCCTTAAAAATTACTACAGAGTTTTATAAGATCCAACAGCGCCACTCCTATCACAGTCTTTCAATTAGGATAACCCCCTCTCGGTCCCAGAGCAAGCATGTGAAAAAATAGCCCTTGACCGCCGCCGCGTTTTCGCCGAAAGTCAAGCATCATCCAAATTTCGCAGGGGCCGGTTTTTGTAAATGGGGGGCGGCGTCCGGGTAACCGCGTGCCGCCGAGGAGGATATGATGGGAAAAGAGCCTGAGACTGAAAACCTAGCCGTGTTTTGCGACTTCGAGAACGTCGCGATCGGGGTGCGAGACGCACGCCATGCGCAGTTCGACATCCGCAAGGTGCTGGAGCGACTGCTGCTCAAGGGCAGCATCGTCGTGAAGAAGGCCTACTGCGACTGGGAGCGCTACAAGGATTTCAAGGCCGCCATGCACGAGGCCGCCTTCGAGCTCATCGAGATCCCCCACGTGCGCCAGTCCGGCAAGAATTCCGCCGACATCCGCATGGTGGTGGACGCCTTGGACCTCTGTTACACCAAGGCCCACGTCGACACCTTCGTGATCGTGAGCGGCGATTCCGACTTCTCGCCGCTGGTCAGCAAGCTGCGGGAGAACAACAAGATCGTGATCGGCGTGGGGGTCAAGAGCTCCAGTTCGGACCTGCTTATCGCCAACTGCGACGAGTTCATCTACTATGACGATCTCGTGCGCAAGAAACAGGCCCCTAAAAAGCCCGCGCGCAAACCCCAGCGGCCGGCCGGCCGGTCCCCCGCTCCCGCGGTCAAGGAGGACAAAGACGCCGAGGATCGCACCCAGGCGGCGCTGGATCTCGTCATGGAAACCCTGGAGGCCCTGGCCGAGGAGCGCGGCTCGGGAGAGAAGGTCTGGGGCTCAATGGTCAAGCAGACGCTCAAACGCCGCCGCCCCGGCTTCACCGAATCCTACTACGGCTTTCGCTCCTTTAACCGGCTGCTGGAGGAGGCCGCTGCGCGTGGTCTCATGGACCTTGAGTCGGACGAAAAGTCCGGCGGCTACATCATCCGCCGCTTCCATCAGGAAGACTGACCAGACCGGTTTGTCTGCTGCGGGCGTCCGCCCATCCGAGCTTAATCCGTTGACCCGCCGACTGCCGGCTCGATAACAAGACCGGCTTTCCCACAGTTGTCAAAATGATGATTCGCCATGCCGTAGACTCCCACAGCGCGGGGGAGGAGGATCTGCTTTGCGGCGGCGGCATCTTTGCGCTCGGCACAGCGGGCGATGGCGTCGAGGTAGCGCAGGTCATCGCGGGCGATGCTGCGGGCCTCGGCGGCAGAAAGCTGCGGTCCGTGGCCCGGGATCACGTTGTCGATGCCGGAGTTGATGATCGTTATCAAGCGCTGCAGCGTGCGGCGGTAGTCCGCCAGGTTGTCGATGAAGGGAATTTCGCAGGGGGAGAGATAGTCGCCTACCAGGAGCCAGTTTTCAGCACGGACGGCCATGCAGTCCGGCGCGTGGCCGGGAATAAGCAACGTTTCGATTTCAAGATCGCCAAGGTTGAACCAACCGCCGTCATCAAGCCCCCGCAGATCGTTCGGCCACAAGTAACCCCCCGGTCGCTCCACGTACCATTGGGAATCAAACTGCCGGGCGTTTCGCATGCCCCGGGTGGCCAACTCCCCCCCTTCGGCCACGGACCGGGCCAGCACTGAACTGGCAAGCACCGGCACGCCGGGGAACCACTCATGCCCCACCACATGGTCCCAGTGGCTGTGTGTGAAGACGAGGGTTTCCACGGTCGCACCCTTGGGGATCATGCGGACGATGCCATCGAGCTCAAGTGGGAAATAGCCGGGATCCACCACCAGGCAGCTGCGGCCGCTGGTGATGACAGTGCTTGTCATCTGCCAGATGGCGCTCAACTTCACGTCTACCTGTATTTCACCCATGATGTTCACCCCCCCGCCCGTTTTACGGGTTCGGCATAAAGCTCAGGGCGCCGGTCGGAAAGATAGGGGTTTGACTGCCGGCCGCTTGAAATAGCGGATGGATAGATATCGGCAAAAAGAAGGGCCGGCTCGGTGCCCGCTCGCGCAAGGTCCTGCCCGTCCGGGCCGACGATGCAGCTCAGTCCGCAGTAGCTCTGGTCGCCCTCACGGCCGCACAGGCCTGCATAGGCGATATAAACCTGGTTTTCAAATGCCCTCGCCGGGACCAGGGTCCGGGCGACGATGTCAAAGGGCTGAATCAGCGCCGTGGGCACGGCAATCAAATCGGCCCCGGCCAGCGCCAGCGCCCGCACCGCCTCCGGGAATTCGATGTCGTAGCAGATCAGGATGCCGATCTTCAGCCCTTCCATATCGGCCACCAGGAGTGACTCCCCCCGTTGAAACAACCGGTTTTCCTCGCTGCCGTAAAGATGGGTTTTGCGGTAGTTGGCCATCCCGCCTCCGGCGGGATGGATGAGAAGTGCGGAATTGAAAACCCGATCGCCTGAACGCTCAGGGTAGCCATAGAGGATGGCAACCCCGGAATCACGGCTGATTTTAACGACGGCGGCCGCTGATGGTCCGCCCGCCGGCTCGGCCAGAGTGAACGCAGCATCGCCGATGTTGTAGCCGGTGAGGAACATCTCCGGAAAGATCACCAGCCCGGCACCTTGCGCCGCCGCCTCCACGGCGTACATCCGCATCATGCCAAGGGCTCCGGTCACTTCCCCATTTGCCCCTTTACCTTGATAAACAGCGATCTTCATGGATGGGTGTCAGTGCCGGTTGGTTAGGTTCACAACCTCGGATCACGGCCGAGGGCAAGTCGCAGGCCGATTCGCACTCGCAGCAACCACGGCAGCATGTGGGCATTGCGAGAGGCCGGCACCGCCGCCACCGGCTGTGAGACGGAGTAATGATGAAACCACCTACGGATTCGGTGTGCCCGTGCTAATATTGCCGGCACTGCGGGCCGCTTGTCGAATTTTTTCGAGGAGGTCGTCGAACTCATAGGGCTTGGTCAAGTAGTCATAGGCACCGTGTTCAATACCCTCTTGGGCGGATTTTTCCGAACCATGGCCGGTCAGCATGATCACGGGCATATGGGAGTCCATGAGCTTGAAGATCTTGAGCACCTCGATGCCGTCCATGTCTTCCATTTTGAGGTCCAAAATGGCTACGTCGAATTTGCCCTGACGCAGCAACTGGATGCCCTGGGATCCGGTGTGGGCGGTCGTAACCTCGACACCCCTTCGGTTCAGGCGTTTGGCCATGACCGAGGCAAATCCGACCTCGTCGTCCACCAGAAGCAACCGGATGCGGCCGGTTCCGCTGCTGCCTTCCGCTTCCATTCGAAGCCGCCCCTCACGCGCGCCGCATAGTGATTTCCTTCAGCCGCGCCTGCATGATTTTTTCTTCGTGCTGGCGTTTTTTAGCCGCTGCCTCCCTGACCTTTGAGACCAGTTGATCGATCTCGCAGGGTTTCATCAAGTAGTCAAAGGCCCCCAGTTTCATCCCCTCTATGGCCGACTCCACGGTGGCATGGCCGGTGAGCATGATCACCTCGACCAGTGGGAATTTTTTCTTTATTTCCCCCAGGGTCTCGATCCCGTCCATGCCCGGCATTTTAACATCGAGAATCACCACTTCGGTCGATGCCTGCTCGGCGAGTTTTTTAATGGCCTCTTCTCCGCTGTATGCGGGGATGATCTCCAGATCGCGTTTGGTGAGTCGTTTGGTCAACGCTTCCACAAAGGGGACCTCATCATCGACAAAAAGTACCTTTGCCAGGCTCATCGTTTCGCTCCTTCTCATTAGAATACGTTGGATGCATCATCCCGTTGAAACGGGCGTATTTCAATCGCTTTTGGCCGCAGGAATATAGACTGAAAACGTGGTGCCCACATCGACCGTGCTTGCGGCCTCGATTCGTCCTCCCAGTTTGTTGATGATGCCGTAGCAGATCGAAAGGCCCAAACCGGCGCCCTTGCCGACCGCCTTGGTGGTGAAAAAGGGATCAAAGATACGGCTTAAGTTCGCGGCCGGGATGCCGCAGCCGGTATCGGCCACATCCACCACCACAAACCCGTTCTGTGAGCGGGTCGACAAGGTCAGCCGTCCGCCCTTATTCCCCATGGCGTCGACCGCATTGTTGATGAGATTTAAAAAGACCTGCTGGAGCTCTGAAATGGATACCCGCACCATCGGCAGCCCCTCCCCCAGCTCGGTTTTCACCTCCACCATGCTGAATTTCGTCCGCTGGGCGGAGAGCGCGACCAGGTCCTCAATCACGTAGTTGATTTGGATCTCCTGGACCGTAGCGGTGGTTTTTCGCGCGAAGCTGAGCAGTTTGAAAGTGATGTCCTTGCAGCGCCGGCCCTGGGTTTGAATCTGAGCGAGCGCGCGCTTGAACTCCTCGAGGTTTTTGCTGTCCTGAAATTCCTTTTCCTCCAGCAAGTCGCCAATCCAGCCGGCTTCCTCCACCATGATGGCAACCGGGTTGTTGATTTCATGGGCCACCCCGGCGGCGAGCTCACCGATGGACGCCAGCTTCCCGGTCTCCACCACCTTTTGGTTCATGAGCTTCTTTTCCTCGTCGGCCTTGGCGGATCGAATCACGATCACCCGCGACAGGGCAAAGGCCATGAGGAATATCGATGCCGCACCCACCGCCATGATGAGGGTGGTGATCATGAACGACCAGTGCAGATCGGCGAAAGCGTCTTCAGCGCTCTGCTGATAGATGAGCAGCCAACTGCCGCCCTTTAAAAAAGCCCCGGCGTAAATGTTTTCGACCCCGCGGCTGTCCTCCTGCAACGCGATCCTGACATCTCCCGTGCCGGCGGACATGACGCCCCAAAGGCGCTGGAGAACAGCCGCCTCAGGGACGCCGCTCGCCGACGGTCGAAGGCCCGGGGTGGTTTGGAGCCTTCCCTCCCGGTTCAGGATGAAAGCCAGCCCCGTGCTTCCGATGCGAATGTTGTCCACCAGGTTGTTGAAGAAAACGAAGTCGATCGTGGCTCTCAGGATCCACGGACTGCCGTTTTCGACCGATTGGGCGGCCACGATAAAGTGCGGCAGGCCGCGCAGGCCCAAAAATACGTCGCTGATGACCTGGTCGTGTTTCAACGCCTGTTTGAACCAGTCGGCGTCTGCATAATTGGCCTCGGCTAGTTTGAACGGGCCGGCATAAGCTACCTGGCGACCGTCCGCATCGACGACCCCCAGGTCCACGAAAACCGACCCGTATTCCTGTTGCAGCAACTCGAGGTTTCGTTTGAGGATAACCTCGTCCCTCAGGCGATGGTAGCCGTTGCGGGCGGCCATCAGGCGAATGTCGGTCAGGCGTTCCTGCAGAAAGTTGTCGATGTTCTGTTTGTGTTTCTGAACGAGTTCGCTGAGGTGGTCGTTGACTTTTTCGCGGTAGGAGTGTCGGAACTGAAGGTACAGCGTGCTGCTCACCACGATCATGGGCACCATGGAAACGCTGATGATGATGAGCACCATATTCCGCGCCAGGGAACGGTAATGCGGATTGGCGATCACGTGCGTGGGAAACAGTCTTTGAAACAGTGTGTCAAAAGGCATGTCGGATGACTTCATCCTGCTCGCTCAGCGCGCCTGTCATTTCAAAGTGCCCCTCGGCGGAGGCGCCGTTGCACCACAAGACCCCAATATTGTCAAATCACGGCTGAAAGGCTATGATAGCGATTTACGGAATAAAACTCATCGCCGTTGATCTGGAGCATGAGGTATCCGGCGTAATTTTTTTGAAGAGCGTCCGGTCTGCTGGATCGCCATCAGCAGCAAAAGCACCGTGGCAATCCATAGCATTGTTGAAATTAAAAAACAATTGACCCGATCGGCCGGGCAATAGTATTTCGTCGTCTGAACACTGATGAGACGGGAGGATTGCTGTGACTTATTATCGTGTAAAGGAGCTTATGGTTCCCTTGGCGGAATATGCCACGGTCCCGGCAGGGTCAAGCCTGCTGGAAGCGATGCTGGCCCTGGAAAAAGCCCAGGCGGAATTCGATCACGCCAAATACCGCCATCGCGGCGTGTTGATTCTCGACAAAAACAAGAAGGTCATCGGCAAGCTGGGCCAACTGGATGTTCTGCGAGCCCTCGAGCCCAAAGAGGACTACACGGACGACATCCGCAACCTCCATCAATTCGGGTTCACTTCCAAATATATCCAGAATGTGCGTAAACAGAGGCGGCTTAAGGGTGCTCCGCTGAAGGACCTGTGCCGCAAAGCCGCAACATTAAAGGTCGAAGATTTCATGCAAGCCCCCTCCGAAGGGGAATTTATCGACGAGGAAGCGTCGCTGGAGCTCGCTATTCTGCAGCTGGTCATGGGCGACCATCACCTGTCCCTGCTGGTAACCCGGGATCAGGCGATTGTCGGTGTCCTTCGTATGACAGACGTTTTTGGGGCGGTGTTCCACGCCGCAAAAGAATGTGAAATTACGATACAGTGAGGACGGATCATGAAGGAACTCAAAGCACTCTTCGACCGTATCGCTCAGCGAACCAACATTAACCTGCGCGAGCTCAATTTCGACGTGACCCCATTTATCAAAAATCTCGTCCCCCTGCAGCAAATGGTCAAATTTTATGCCTTCTACGGCATCACCCCCAACCATCCGCTTGATTTGCAATTCAGGCACTCCAGCCTGGCCGGCAGCTATTTCCTGGGAAAATGCCGCACGGTAAATTCGATTCTTTACAAAACCGATATACGGGGCGACGAGCTCAAACACCGAGGCGATGTATTTTCGTATCAACAATTTGAAATCCCGGTATCCAAAGACGAAGGCTTCGATATCGAGGACAGCTACCTGATCAAAACACTGGTTCACAACTACTCGCATGATCCGGAGACCCTCGAACGATTTTTTATCAAGGATACCATATCCACGCACTACGCCAATATCCATGGGTCCCCGTCCGATGGGAGCTTTCTGGGGCCGTTTGCGACCGTCGACCTGACGACCATGCAGGATTGCGTCATCGGGACCTTTTCATACGTGCAAACCGGGGAAATCGCCCACCTCAACGTCGGGCCCGGAACCGTCTGGATCCGCAAGCCCGGCGAGTTCAACTTTCTGTACCGCCACCCCCTTCAGCGGTTGAATGACTACATCAACTTTTCGGCCGGCCGTCCGCCCCAGGGGTTCATCATCGATTTTGTGGAAGACCGCAAAGGGGCTTTTCAGCGGGTTTTCGAGGTGGTCAACCTTGAGCCCATTCCGGTTCCCCGCAGTGCCTCGCTGGATCGTTACGCGGTGGTCAAACCCAAAACCCAGATCGGCGAGAACGTCCTGGTCGCCCAGCGCGCCTACCTTCAGAATGCATCGCTCGGCAAGGGGGCGAATGCGCAGGAAAACTGCTACATTGTCAACTCCCGGCTGGCGGGCTTCAATGTGACCGCCCACGGGGCGAAAATCATCGAAGCCGAACTGGGGCAGCATGTATTTGTCGGATTCAACAGTTTTCTGCGGGGACGTCCCGACTGCCGCCTGACCATCGGTAAAGACAGCATCGTCCTGCCCCATACCATTATCGATATCAAGCAACCGCTGACCGTTCCGCCGGAGCATCTTGTCTGGGGCCTGATCACCACTCAAGCCGACCTTGAATCCAACAGCATGGCCATCAGTGATTTTTCCAAGATCGATGGCGGGCTGGAGCAGGGCAACCTGTCCTTCGAGGGTCGGGGGGGAAGCTTTGTCGCCGCCTTCCGCAAACGCATCCACCACATCCTGGAAGCCAACGGCGCCTTCTTCGACGGCGCCGCCAACAAGGGACATGCGCAGAGAAACCAGAACATATCCTTCAACATGATTCAACCCTACCCGAACGGCGACTTGGCGGGGCTCTACCCGACCATCGTCATCCAGCCTTGATGACTTTGTTAAAAGCCCAATTTCGGCGTTGCGCTTCATCCCGCTGTCGCTGCGGCGTACGGAAAGTACGCCTCACTCTGCGGTATTAGCGCGCCTTGAACTTGGGCTTTTAACAAAGTCATCGCTTCCGGCGATTTTTTCGAATTCAGTTAGCCTTGAGTTTCGGTGTTATTTGAAGAAAGTCAGCAGGGCATGCAGGTTGGTCAGCGGGTGCGGCGGGCAGCCGGGGATGAACAAATCCACCGGCAGCAGGCTGTCCAGGCCTTCGGCGACTTCGGGGCTGCCACGGAAGGGCCCGCCGGACAGGGCGCAGCTGCCCACGGCGATGACGACTTTCGGGGCCGGCAAGGCCTCATAGGTCGAAAGCAGGGCGGCTTTCATGTTGCGGGATATGGGCCCTGTCACAACGATACCGTCCGCGTGGCGCGGGGACGCAACAAAATTGATCCCGAACCGGGCCAGGTCGAAGAAAGGGGTGGCCAGCACGTTCAGATCCGCTTCGCACGCGTTGCAGCCGGCGGCCGATACCTGCCGCAGCTGCAGGGAGCGGCCGAAAAGCTTCTTGAAGTGGGTTTGGGCATGCTCGGCCAGGGGGGGCAGCGCGCCGTCTGTCAAAAGGTGGTCTTTGGCGGCCACCGAGAGTTCAAACTCCCGGCTGAAAGAGATGAACCGGCCCTGCGACAGGCGCTCGCAGGTACCGCAAAACACGCAACGCCCCAGGTCGATCAGCCGGCGCCCGGCATCGATGGCCTCCTGTGGGCAGGCAGCGGCGCAAAGGGCGGCCGATTCCGGCGACGCCTCCGCATGGACCTGCGGCCGGCCGCGGTAGCGCGCCGGCAATTCGATCTTGACCTTCGGGTAAACACTCGTCCGGCAGCCCTGTTCCAATCTGTTTTTCAGCGTTTTGATCATGATGCGTGAGTTTCAGCGGTTTTAGGGTTGATGGCTTCACCGGTATTGTTGAGCGGCCATGGCCGGTCCGGGTCAATGATGATGGCCTGGAAGTCCATCATCACAAATCGAACCCGCAGTATGACAGGTTGAAGCTCTTGTTGTTGAGCGGGAAGTCGGAGATCCCCGTATTCCTGAGCGCCATCGCCAGTCCGTTCCAGTTGTGAAAAGACGGGTCTTTGACCTTGTAGCGCAGGATCCGGCCGGCGGCATCGGTCAACACGCAGTGCGAAACCTCCCCGCGCCAGGCCTCATTGACGGTCACGACCAGCGACGACGGGGCGAGAGTGAATCCTCCGTTTTCAACGCAGCGGGTTTCAACCGGTTCGGCCAGCAAAAATTGGAGGATTCCGATGGATTGCAGCACTTCGTCGGCCCGTATCTTGGCCCGGGCGTACACGTCACCCGTAGGCTCGGCGTTTTCATGGATGTCCAGGTGCCGATAGTGCTCGGTCGGAAAAGCCCGCCTGGCGTCGTAGGCAATTCCACAGGCCCGTCCGGCCGGGCCCACCAGGCCGAGATTTTCCGCATCCGCCCGGCTGACCGCCCCGCAGCCTTCGAACCGGGCGCGGACGCTGGATGTCGTAAAAAGAAGATCCAGCGTGTGCTCGACCTGGGGTTTGAGTTCGCCGATGCGCGTGCTCAGGGTGCGGCGGTCCTCATCGGTCAGAGGGAAACGGACCCCGCCGGGGCGGATCAACCCCTTGCCGAAGCGGTTGCCGCACATCCACAGCGTCATGTTGAGAAAGTCGCCGCGCATGCGGCCGCAGTAGTTGGCCGGCGGCAGGAAGGCCACGTCGCCGCTCAGGGCGCCCAGATCACCCACGTGGTTGGCAATCCGCTCAAGCTCGAGCGCGATGGTGCGAATCACGCGGGCGCTCGCGTCGGTTTCAATGCCGGCCAGCGCCTCAACCGCCTGGGCCATGCACAGGCTATGGCCGACAGCGGTATCACCGGCGATGCCCTCGGCCAGGATCGGCAGTCGCTTGGCGTCCGCTTCGAGGAAAAGCCTCTCGACCCCCCGGTGCTGGTAGCCCAGTTGGATTTCCAGGTGCAGCACGCGCTCGCCGATGCAGTTGAAGCGGAAATGGCCGGGCTCGATCACGCCGGCATGCACCGGCCCCACGGCCACCTCGTGAATCTCTTCGCCCTCCACGGCGTAGTAGGGGTACCTGCCGGGGATGTCTTCGGCGTAATCGTTTCCGAACACATCCGCCCGGCCGCGCTGGTTGGGGTGGTAGCGGACCATCTTGAGCCACGGGTGGCCCTCGGGCCGGATGCCGAACTGCTCGGCAATCTCCCGCTCAAACAGGTGGAACGGCTCGCATTGGGCCGTCAGCGCCGGATAGGCCTCCGGCGCATCGCACCCGGCAGCCAGCAGTTGATCGGTTCTGAGCACGGCCATCAGCTTGACATTGCCGTCGTCAGGGTAGGCGAAATACTGCACCACCTTGGCGCCGCCGCCGACAAGCTCCAACGCCCTGCGGCGGAACTCGTCAAAGGCAAGGTGCGGAATCCTCCCTCTGGGCGTCGCCGCGCCGTTTCCGATCGACGCAAAATCAGCCACGATCAAAGCCTCCCACCAATCGAATTCACGGCATGAACAATTGTTTCGTACAATGATTCTGGAATCCAGAAACAAAGCACCAGAGAGGTCAACAGCAGGGCATACTGGGGCCAGACCATGGCGGGCTTTTCTTCGACCCGGTCGCCGGCCGCTGCGTCGCTGAAAGACATTTTTATGACATGATTTGTAAAACCGGCGAATATAACGCACAGGCTTACGATGAACACCCCCGCTCCGACATAATGCCCCCCGCGGAAAGCGCCGATGAGGATGAACACCTCACCGAGAAAAAGCCCGAAAGGCGGAAACCCGGAAATGCCTGCAAACCCGCTGAAAAAAGCCACGAAGGTGCGGGGCATCCGCCGGACCAGCGCCCCGGTGCTGTCGATCAGGCGGCTGCCATAGCCCAGCAGGATGTTGCCGGATGACAAAAACAGGGACGACTTGATCAGGCTGTGATGAATCAGGCACAGCACGGCGCCATAGGCGGCCAATCCGCCGACACCGGTGCCGAAGGCGATGATCCCCATGTTCTCGATGCTCGAATAGGCCAGCAGGCGCTTGTACTCGGTCTGTTTGAGAATGAAGGTGGCCGCCACCAGAATGGACGCCAGCCCGAAGACGATCAGAATCGTGCCGGAAAAATGCCCCAACCCCGCGGCGTGCATTATCTTGTTGGTTTTGAATATTCCCAGGTAGGCGCAGTTGAGCAGCACGCCGGATAAAAGCGCAGACGCAGGGCTCGGGGCTTCGCTGTGTGCATCCGGCAGCCACGTGTGCATCGGCGCCAGTCCCATCTTGGTTCCATAGCCCACCAGGATGAAGACAAACCCGGCTTTGAGCCACAATGGATCCAGGCGGTTGGCAACGACGGCCAGCGCGGAAAAGGCCACCGGCACATTCACGCCGCCGACGTCCATGGACAGAGCAATCAGCACCGAACCCAACAGGGCGAGAGCGATGCCAACCGAGCAGATCAAGACATACTTCAACGTCGCCTCGAGTGTCGCCGCGGAACGGTGCGTATAAATCAACGGCGCGCTGGCGAGCGTGGTTGCTTCGATGGCAATCCACATGACCATGATGTGGTCCGAAAGGGTCACCATGGTCATGGTGGATAGAAACACCAGCATCGATCCGGTGAAAACGCGCTCGGAGCGGATGTTGGCCGTTTTGAGGTAGCCGGTGGTGTATATGGAAATCAGGAAAAAGAGCAACGATATGACCAATAGCGACAGGAGGCCTTCCGGTGTGACGGCGAAATACTCCGCAAACAGGGCCTCCGGCTGCCGGACCCACAGCAGGATCGACAGCGGCAGGTGAACGGCGCCCGTGAGCGTCAGCAGGGTCCGGCCGCTAGGCCGCGGCAGAAAAAAGGCAAGGGCACCGGTTGCCAGCGGGACCAGAAAAACGATTTCAATCATGGATCAACCTTATTCTTTCAGGGATCGGAGCAGCGCCGTATCCACGTCATCGAAGGCCTGATTGATATTCTGCAGGATGACGGCCATGATCATGACGCCGGCCAGCACGTCAAGCAGGATGCCGAACTCGACAATATGGTGGGTGCGCACCGAAAAACCGGTCCCCACCAGGTAGATCCCGTTTTCCATCACGATATAGCCGAGCACCATGGCGATCGCGTTGCGCCGGGCCATGAGCAGAAACATGCCGGCAGCCAGCAGGGTAATGGCGGTCGGCAGCAGCAGCGCGTTGCCGGCGCTCTGGGGCAGATTGAATTTGGGGCTGACAAAGGTGGCGGCGACCATCAGGACGAGGCCGGCCATCAGTGAGGCATGGTAACCGACGATGGGTTCGACCTCCCTGTGGATGGCCGTTTTTTTGATGGCCAAATAAATGAACACCGGGATGGCGATCCCCCGGATCAGCAGGGTGGCCAGGGTGAAGACGACCCCGCCGGTGGTCAGCCCATGGCCGATGAAAAACGGCACGATCGAGACCACCACGCCCTGGAACGCCACGACCTTGATCAGCGCCGGCAGCCGGCTGGAACCGAAGGAAATCAATACCGACAGCAGCACCAGGGCTAAAATCGTGTCGACCGGTTGGATCATTTCAGGAACTCCAGGGTGATGACGGTTGCAAAAAAAGCCAGCGCAAAAGAGGTCAGGACAAACTGGGGGACCTTGTCCATGCGGTAGCGGGCCATGACCGACTCCGTGATCCCGACGGCGACATACACCAGCCCGAGAACCACCAGGAACGCCAGGGCGTCGGCTGCCGGGTGGTGGAATGCAAATGGGCATATCAGACGGGTCACGAGGGCGGAATAGAAAAAGAGCTTGAAGAAGGCGCCCAGCTCGATGAACGCAAAATCCGGCCCGCTGTGATCGAGAACCATGACCTCGTGAATCATGGTCAGCTCCAGGTGGGTGGTCGGGTCATCCACCGGGACTCGGGAATTTTCCGTCAACAGAACGATAAAGAGTGCGATGATCACAAACAGCAAGGGGGCTCCGGCCGTTTGCCAGAGCGCCAGGGGCCGGTCGCCGGCAAAGTAGGCGGCCAGGTTCAACTCGCCGCAGAGGGTATAGAAAAGGATTACAACCATGAAGAGCGTGGCTTCACAGATGATCGGAAAATAGGCTTCGCGGGCGGCGCCCATGCCTTCGAAGGGGGAGGCCGTGTCCATGGCGGCGGCGATGGTGAAAAACCGGCCGAGGCCAAGCAGGTAGAGCACCAGGATCACATCCCCGGTAAACGAAAAGAGCGGCGACTGGCCGGCAATGGGTAAAAACATGAGCGCCGTGGCTGCGGCGCACAGCGAAACCATGGGCCCCAGCTTGAACAGAGCGGTGGTGCTGGTGCTGTAGACCGAGCCCTTTTTCAGCAGCTTGGCGAGCGTGTAATAATGGATCAGCAGCGGCGAGCCTTTTCTGCCGCCGAAAAACGCTTTGACCTTGATGATCAGCCCGGCATACAGCGGGGCCAGGAGCATGGCCAGGATCAGGAAGATAATGGACTTCATCTGATATCCTAAAGCGGTTAATGGCAGGTAGCGCCACCCTTTCGGTAACGAAGTGTGGGAGAGGCTTTCAGCCTCGATCATCGCGGCTGGAAAGCCGCTGCCGCAAAAAATAGAACAGCAGCGCAGACAAACTTCCTTAAAGGCATCAAAGCTCAAAGCTTCGACGTTCAAACAAAAAACAGAAGCACGACGATCGCCAGCAGGATGTAGCCGATGTAGAGGTGGATGTCCCCGTGCTGCAGCCACCCCAGGCGGTCAAAAAACGCCAACACCGGGCGCACAATGATGGCGCCTTGATACCGTTCGGCAATATCGTCGATGCGGCTGTGGTAGTGCGTTTTCTGCGGAAATCGCCCCAGAATTCCGGGATGATCTTCGCTCAACGGCGCCGCCGGTCTGAAGAACTCGAGGATCGAGGCGGCATAGGAGGAACCCGTGTACTGCATTCTGGCCGTGGGCCGGGTGAACCCGCAGCCCCAGGTGCCGGCGCGGGTGACGGTTTTGCCGCGGTACAGAATGTGTCTCAGTGCCAGAATCAGCAGAAACATCCCGAAGATGACTGCTGCCGCTTTAGTGATGTTGCCGGTCAGATTTACGAAAGGAGCCAGCGGAATGGCGTCATAGCCCAATCCAAGAGCGGAAACCGCCTTGAGCGCCATGGGCAGAAAAAAACCGGGAAAGACGCCGATCGCAATGCAGGCGGCGGCCAGGACGATCATCGGCGCGAGCATGGCCGGGCCCTTTTCATGCGCCGCCCGGGCTGCGCGGCTGCGCGGTTCGCCTTGAAAGACCACCCCCACTACCTTGGTGAAACAGGCCAGGGCCAGACCCCCGATGATC